>TBL_comb47_HYPODRAFT_10008410_pt1 | contig 10554 bp, 9 predicted proteins | sample TroBogypolimnion_40_FD_10682 | JGI IMG/M metagenome (IMG submission 10682)
AGGTGTGGACCTGCAGGTCGCCGGCCTTGAACGCCGACGCCGAAGGCGACGGCGAGCCGCCGGACCCGCCGGCCTTCGTCCCGCCGTTGCCGCTCAGGCCCGTGCCGTTCATCATGCTCTGGCTGCCGTTGATGCCCGTCGCCGTGAAGATGAGCTGACCTTCCGGCGAGTAGACAGCGACGTCGACGTTGTCGAGCATCGCGACGCGGCTGATCGCATACACGGCGGACGCGTCCCACCCATCTGGCGCCTTGTAGGACTCCTGCAGGGTCGCGACGACGGCGGCGTCGCGTCGCGCCTGGACTTGCGCCAGATAGGAGTCGAAGCGGCGACCGCCCGCCACGTTGACGATGACCGCGACGGCGACGATCGCGAGAAGCGCGACGAGGGCGTGCGTGATCGCCAGCCGCAAACGCAAACCGCGCCTCACGACGAGTCCTCGGCGATGTGCTCCCCGTCCCCGACCACGAGGATGCGTGTGGACGAGTCCATGACTACATCTTACCCCGGCAGGCCGGAGCGCCTCGGAGGCAATCTGATAGGATTCCGCCACGCCCGAGGAGGTCACCCTGCCCAACCTTAAGGTGTATCGCGCCGCTTGGGTCGCCAGCCTCATCCTCGTCGTCGTCGCCCTGTTCACGCTTGGGCACGCCGACACCCCCAAGCTCAGCACCGAGCCGGTGTCGTTCGACGGCGGGCGGGCCACCGCAGACATGCGCACCATCGTCCAGGACTTCCCGCAGCGCGTCGCCGGCTCCGACCCCGACAACCGCATGGCCATCTGGGTCGCGCAGCAGTTCAAGGACGCCGGGCTTCAGACGCACCTCGACGGCTACGCCGCCACGGTGAACGGCAAAGGGGTCGCCCTGCAGAACGTGTGGGCGACCTCGAAGGGCGACACGCCCGGCTCGATCCTGGTGGTCGCCAATCGCGACGTCCAGGGAATCGCGACCCAGGGGGCCAACGACAACGCCTCGGGCGTCGCGGCCATGCTGGAACTGGCGCGCGCCTTCACGGTGACCGCGCACCACCACACCATCGTGTTCCTCTGCTCGAGCGGCGACGCCTTCGGCGCACTCGGAGCAAGAGAGTTCGCCCAGGTCCACGCTTCCACCGGCCTCTGGGCGGTCATCGCGCTCCGCCGGCTCGCGACGAAGGACACGACCGGAATCGGGCTGGACGGATGGAGCGCGGCGCCCAAGGTCGCCCCTCCGTGGCTGTGGCTGCTCAGCGCGCCGGCGGCGCGCGTCAACGCCAACCTCAAGACGCAGCTGCCGACGATCGCCTCCCAGGTCGTGCGCCTCTCGGTGCCGACGAGTTCGGGCAGTCAGGGACCGTTCGTCGCGCTCGGCGTTCCCGCCATCACCGTGTCGGCCGCTGGCCCCAAGCAACCGCCGATCTTCGACACGATCGACACGACGTCTTCGGAGACGCTGACGAAGCTCGGCTACACCGTCCAGTCGATGATCATGTCGATCGACGCCAACCCCACCGTCGGCGCGCCCAGCGGCGGCACCATCTTCCTCACGCACGAACGGACGCTGCCGGGCGGCGCGCTCGCGGCCATCCTCGCCGCCCTGCTCATCCCGCTGGCGGCGGTCACGGTCGACCTGTTCGCGCACTGCCAGCGGTCGCGCATCCGCATCCGGCCGGCCCTCGTGCGCTCGCTGCTCCACCTCGCGCCCTGGCTCGTGTTGCTGGTGATCATCTACCTCGCCAACCTGATCGGGCAGCTCCCGAAGAGCCCGGGGGCCGTGATCCCGCCGGGCTCGCACATCGTGGACACACCCCGCTACCTCCGCGTCGTGGTGCTGCTCGCGCTGCTGGTCCTCGCCTACGCCTACGCGGTCGCGGTAGAGCGACGCCTCGAGCGGCGAGTACCGACCGATCCGCGGGCGACGATCTTCACCGCGCATCTCCTGCTCGTCCTCATCGCCCTCCTCGCCTTCGTCGTCAATCCCTACGCGATCCTGCTGGTCGTGCCGGCCGCCGTCCTCTGGCCGCTGGCGCGCCCGGGAGGCTGGATGCGGTCGATCCTGCCCGCCTACCTCGGGCTGGCGATGATCCCCGTGGTGCTCGTCTACTACGCCTCGCGCCTCGGCCTCGGCCTCAAGGTGTGGTGGTACTTCTTCCTGCTCCTCGAGAACCGGACCATACCGACCGGCGGAGTGCTGCTGGGAGTCGTCTTCCTGTCGACGGCCGGGCTGCTCGCGCACACGCTTCACGAACGCGGCCTCGCGCCCGGAGCCCTCACCTGGCCGGCCGTGGACCGGCGCGCCCTCGACCGGCCGAGCAACAAGGAATGGGCGGCGGCGAACACGGACGAGGCCCAGCGGCGTAGGCGCGGCGCGGCGCCCGTGCAACGTCGCCGGACGCAGCCTCCGAGACGCCGGCGCCGACCGAAGCCGGGCGCTCAGGCGCCGTAGAGACGCGTAGGGCCGGCGCCTGCGGCGCCGGCCCTACGGCCTTACCTGTCGGCTGTTCGCGGACGACCCGTCAGGAGTCCTCCTGTGAAAGCGACTCGTCGATGGTGCTCTCCACGTCGTTGTCGAGCTTGATGTCGTCGGCCGTGGGCACCGGCTTCTCGCCGCTGTCGCGGGAGAGCAGCGCGGCCTCGCCGCTCATCATGGCGTCGAAGGCCTTGGCCTTGAGACGCGCGCGGGTCTCCTCGATGCGCTGCCGCATCTCCGCCTGGTCGATGTTGCCGCTGCCCTCTCGTGGAGCAGCGGGGGCCTCCTCGACCGGGGTCGCTTCGACCACGGGGGCCGGTCCCACAGGCGGCTCCGCCTCGGCGCCCGGCTCCGCGGCAGGCTGCTCGACAGGCTGCGCGATCGCTGCGGTGCCGGCGAACAGGCTTGAGACTGGCCGAGGCACGGCCTCCTCGATCACTCCGCCGGTCGACGTCGCCTCCGCCTCGAGTTCTGCCGGCGGCTCCTCCGCGGCGATGTCCTTGGCGGCCTCCGGTGCGTCCGGCTCGTACGGGATGTCCCAGCCGTGCGGCACGGGCGCCGGGGCGGCGGGCTCAGGCGGCTCTTCCTCGACGACGCTGACGGCTTCCGGCTCCGGAGCGGGAGCCTGATACACCGGGCCCTCGAGCACCGGCTCGTCCACGGAGCCCTCCTCGTCGGCGAAGGGCCGCGCGATGTCGCTCTCCACGGCGGCGCGCGTCTCCTCGATACGGGGCCGAAGATCCTCACCGACGACCTCTTCGGCGGCCGGCACCGCGACCTCGGCCACGACCGGCTCCGCCGGCGGCGCTTCCACCACGGGCGCCGCCCATGTGGTCGTGTCGACCGTCGTCACGGTGTCCGTGACGACGCCGTCGTCCGAGATGCTCACCGTCTCGGCGACGGCGATGACCTCCTCGATGCCCGGCTCGTCCACGGCTACTTCCGCGACCGCGATCTCCTCGGCGATGGCCTCCTCGACCAAGGGCTCCGGCGCGATGGCCTCCTCGACCAAGGGCTCCGGCTCGGCCACGGCGGTCTCGATGCCGCCGGTGTCCCAGGCCCTTTCGGCGTCAGGCTGAGGGAACTCGTCCGGCGCGGCGGGGAGCAGCTTGCCGCTGGCCCCGCCGATCAACTGCTTGCGCAACTCACGCCCGCTCTTTGGGGCGAGCAGCATGCCGGCCGCCGCTCCTACGGTGAGTCCCAGCAGGAACCTCATGAGCCGCTTCATCGCTGCCTCCTCAAGCGCCGCCACGCGTCATGCCGGGCTCGCGGGCGTGCAAGTCCGGCCAAGTGTTCTTCGGTAGATAGTGCCCTCGACTTTACCAGTGTACAGGCCTGTATACGGTCTCCCGCCGACCAGTCCTGCACACCGCTGCGGCGCAGACGCCGCACACCGGTTCAGGCCAGGCGCTGCACCGTGGCCTGGCCGTCTTCGCCGGGCGTGAGAAGAACGACCCAGACAGGTCCGAACCGCTCTGACACCGCCGCCGCCGCTTCCCCAAGGGCGGCGTTGACCTCGCGTCCGACGAACGCCATCAGCGGCATCATGGGGCGGTGCTCGATCTGGACGCGCACGCCCTCCTCGCTCTGCTTGAGCAGGATGGGCTCCCCGCTGAGCAGGCGCAACTGCTCGATGCTCTCCGGTCTGAGCTCCACTACGCCGCGCGCGCCCGGCACGATCTCCGGATGGTCGAGGTCCTTCTTCATGCGGCGGGCGTACCACCACACGACCAGCAGGGCGATCAGCATCACCGCGAGGAACAGCAGGATCATGACGTAGGTCCTACTCATGGCCATCTTCCACGTCCGCGCCCTCCTCGGGCTCGACCCGGCCGGCCCCTGCTATCAGGAGGGCCTCCATCTCCAGCTCCACGCCGCATATCGGCACGTAATAGCGGCGCCCTGAGAGCTTGTCCGGCAGGTACTGCTGCTCCACCCAGCCCCCGTGCGCGTGCGGGTACTTGTACCCTGCGCCGTGCCCGAGTTCCTTCGCGCCGCGGTAGCTCGCGTCCCGGAGATGAGGAGGAGGAGGCTGGTTGCCCTCGCGGCGCACGTCGTCCATGGCCGCGTCGACGGCCTTGTACGCAGCGTTGCTCTTGGGCGCGAGAGAGAGGTAGGCCGCCGCCTGGCTCAGGTTGATGCGGCACTCCGGCAGGCCGACGAACTCCACCGCCCGCGAGGCGGCGATGGCGACTTGAAGCGCCTGCGGGTCGGCGTTGCCGACGTCCTCGCTGGCGAACACGATCATCCGGCGAGCGATGAAGCGCGGGTCCTCGCCGCCGGCCAGCATCGAGGCCATGTAGTAGATCGCCGCGTCGGCGTCGCTGCCGCGCATCGACTTGATGAACGCGGAGATGGTGTCGTAGTGCGAGTCTTCGCGGTCGTAGCTCACGGGGCTCTTCTGGGCGGCATCGCGCAAGTCATCGACAGTGAGCGTGAGGACCACGGCCGACGCGGCGGCGCGCGGCGCGACTGCGGCGGAGCGCGGCGCCGCGCGGGAGCGAAACGCGGTCTCAAGCGCGTTGAGCGCCACGCGCGCGTCGCCGCGCGAGATCTCGGCGAGGAACGGGAGCCCGCCGTCGCCGAGCTCGACCGCCTTCCCGCCGAGGCCGCGCTCCGCGTCGCTCAGCGCGGCCGTCACGACGAGCTCGACCAGCTCAGCCGGCAGCGGCTCGAACCGGTAGAGCTGGCAGCGCGAGAGCAACGCCGAGTTGACCTCGAAGTAGGGGTTCTCGGTGGTCGCGCCGATGAGCGTGACGACGCCGTCCTCGATCGCCGGGAGAAGTGCGTCCTGCTGGGCCTTGTTGAAGCGGTGGATCTCGTCGATGAAGAGGATCGTACGCGCCGCGCCTAGGGAGCGCGCCTCGCGCGCGCCCTGGATCGCGGCGCGCACGTCCGCCGTGCCCGAGCTGACCGCCGAGAGCTGGACGAGTCGCGCGCCCGTCTCGGCGGCGATCACGCGCGCGAGCGTGGTCTTGCCGCAGCCCGGCGGGCCGAAGAAGATCATCGAGAACAGCTCGCCGCCCTCGACCGCCGCGCGCAGCACGGTCCCGGGGCCGACGATCTGCTCCTGGCCGACGAACTCGCGCAGCGAGCGCGGCCGCATGCGCGCCGCGAGCGGCGCCTCGGCCGCCACCTGTTCGTCGCTCATCGAGAAGAGGTCCACGGGCTCAGTCTAGTGCGTTCACCACGCAGGCACACCTTTCTGCTACCATCCGGAGACATGCGTAAGGTGCTTGTCTTGAACACCACCTACGAGCCGCTCAATGTGTGCAGCGTGCGGCGTGCTCTGGTGCTGGTCTTCAAGCAGAAGGCGGAGGTCCTCGAGCACTCGGACTCTTCGTACCGCACCGAACGCGCGGTCTACGAGCTTCCCCACGTCATCCGCCTGCGCACCTACGTGCACGTGCCGCGCCGCGCCGCCGCGTCGCGGATCTCGCGGCGCGCCGTCTTCGCGCGGGACCGTCATCGCTGCCAGTACTGCGGCAGCGAGCGCCACCTGACCGTCGATCACGTCGTGCCGAGGTCCAAGGGCGGCCCGGACACGTGGGACAACCTCGTCACCTCGTGCGCGCCCTGCAACCGCAAGAAGGGCGACCGGCCGCCTGACGTGGCCGGGCTGAGCCTCATGAGCAAGCCTCGGCAGCCGGAGCCGGCCACCTTCGTCTTCCTCTACGTGGACCACATCCACGAGAGCTGGCGGCCGTACCTCAGCTTCGCGTCCTAGTGCGGCCTCGCGGCCCGGCTCGAGCTTCGCGGATCGGGCCCGGCGTCAGCCCTCCGTCTCCGCCCGGCGCCGGCCGCGGCGCCGGCCGGTCCACACCACGAACCCGGCGCCGACCACCCCCACGACCACGACCACGATCCACGCCGTCGTGTTGCTGCTTCCGCCGCCGCCTCCGCCGCCCTCCGTGGCGGTCGTGGGATGGACGTACAGGTACGTGTCGACCGCTGTCGTGTAGAACACGCCGCCGCGGCCGGCCGGCGAGCGCACCCAGCCGGTCCACGAGCCGGTGTTGTAGGACTCGATGTCCTTGGGGTACACGAGCACGATGTAGGGCGACTGCTCGTACAGGGTCTGCTGCATCGCGCGCACCAGCTGCAGCCGCTTGTTCACGTCGAGCGTCGTCTGCTGCTCGGCGAACATCCTGTCGTACTGCGGGTCAGACCAGCCGCAGTCGCTCCACGACCCGATCTGACTCGTGAGGAAGATCGAGAGGATGAAATTGGGGTCGTTCTCGCCGACCCAGCCCCAGAGGAACATGTCGTAATCCGGCGTCAGCCTGCCCTTGACGGTGTTGAGGATGTGATCGGTGATCGTGTTCTCGTCGATCACCGAGAAGGTGATGTTGAGGCCGAGCTGGCGGAACCAGCCGGTGATGAAGCGGCCTGAGCTCTGGCTCTGGTCACTCTGCGTGCGGGCCCACAGGCGCAGCGTGATGGGCTTGCCCTGCTTGTCGACGCGCTTGCCGTTGACGAGCGGATAGCCGGCGGCGGTGAGCATCTGGCCGGCCTTGGCGAGGTCGAAGCCGTACTTCTGCGCCGCCGTCGGCTCCCAGTGCCAGTCCGGCGGACTCTCGTAGTAGCCGCCGGAGATGACGCTCGTGCCCGGCGCCGAGAAGCCGTTGTAGGCGATGTCGCTGATGCGCTGCCGGTCCACCGCCCAGTTGAGCGCCTGGCGGAACTTGGGGTCGGTGAGCACGCGACTGCCGAGCGACGGCCCCGTGTAGCAGTTGAAGGCGAGCTGGTCGAAGCTCAGGTTGGCGCCCTTGATGGAGGTCAGCGGCGCCTTGCCGAGCTCGCCGAACTGAGCCTGAGGGATACCGACCGCGGCCTGCAGGTTCCCCGTCTTGAGGTCCTGCGCCATCGTGTCGGTGTTCTGGTAGTTCTGGAAGATGACCTCGTCGACCTTGGGGGCGCCGCGCCAGTAGCTCTTGTTGGCGACGAGGCGCACGTACTCGTCCTTCTTGCGCTCGACCACCTGGAACGGGCCGGTGCCGATGATCGGCGGGTCGTTCTGGAACGAGGCCGCCGCAGCTTTGTAGGAGATCTTGCTCCAGATGTGCTCGGGCAGGATCGGGATCGCGAGGGAGAGCATGTTGGCCTTGGGCTTGCTGCAATACATCTTGACCGTCGTCGAGTCCGGCGCCGTGACGCGGGTGATGAACTGCGTGTAGCTCGTGAAGTTCCCCATGTTGCCCTTGATCACGTAGTTGTAGGTGAAGGCGACATCGCGGGCCGTGAAGGCCACTCCGTCCTGCCACTTGACGCCGGAGCGGACCTTGAAGGTCCACACGAGGCCGTCCGGCGTGTGCGACCACTGGTAGGCGAGGCCCGTCGCCTTGTCGAGGCCTTGCGGCCGGCTGAGGTCGGCCGCATCGATGCCCACGAGGTAGTCGTAGTTGAGCGCCCACACTTCGTAGGAGGACTGCAGGAAGCCGATGAACGGGTTGAGGCTGTCCGGGTCCGTGGTCCAGCCCAGGCGCAGGATGGTCTTGCCGGCGGATGGCGACGGGCTGCCGCTGGTGGCGAGGGCGCTGGTCACGCCGGAGGCGAGCCCCACGCCGAGCAGTACGGCGAGCGCGGTCAAGAGCAGCCGGCGCCTGCGTGAGCGGGTCATCGTGTGCACGGTGGCTCCTCCCCCCAGAGAATGCAGTACCCCGCGCAACTAAAGCACGGATGCGCCGCGCGGCCAAGGTCGCGCCGGGCCACCCGGCGGGCCTTCAGCGAGCCGGGCGGCCGACCCCCGGATGGTATACTCCGCCGCGTGATCATCGACGCCAGCAGAGAGCCCCGGCTGCAGTTCGGCGACGGCGAGCCCTTCGCGATCGACGGCTGCGAGGTCCAGCGGGATATCGAGCGCTCCACGCTCACGAACATCGCCCTGGACGGCGCCCCCCTGCCGCTTCCGGTGGGTGAGCGCGTGACTCTCTGGGCAGGTCCCAACGTGGTCTTCGTCGGCAGGGCCGTGGACGAGCGGAGCGTCCTCGACCTGCTCTCCACCGAGAGCGACGACGAGCTCGACGACGACGAGACGATCTGAGCCGGCGCCCGAAGGGAAGCATGTGAAGGGATTGGTCCTCAGCGGCGGCGCCGGCACTCGCCTGCGCCCCATCACCCACACTTCGGCCAAGCAGCTCGTGCCGGTGGCCAACAAGCCCGTGCTCTTCTACGGCCTCGAGGCGATGCGCGCCGCGGGCATCACGCAGGTCGGCATCGTCGTCGGCGAGACGCGCGCCGAGATCGAGGCCGCGGTGGGCGACGGCAGCCGGTTCGGCCTCGAGGTGACGTACCTGCCGCAGGACGCGCCCCGCGGCCTGGCGCACGCTGTCCTCATCGCCGAGGAGTTCCTCGGCGACGAGCCCTTCGTGATGTACCTCGGCGACAACCTCCTCAAGGAGGGTATCGCCCCGTTCGTGCGCGCCTTCGAGGAGAGCGGGCCGGACGCGCTGATCCTGCTCCAGAAGGTCAAGGACCCGAGCTCCTACGGCATCGCCGAGCTTGAGGACGGGCGCGTCACCCGACTCGTGGAGAAGCCGGCCGAGCCGCGCAGCGACCTGGCACTCGTGGGCGTCTACCTCTTCACGCCGGCCGTCTTCGAGAGCGTGAAGGCGATCGCCCCGTCGCCGCGCGGCGAACTGGAGATCACCGACGCCATCCAGCACATGATCGAGCGCGGCCTGCGCGTGGAGCCGCACACGGTGACCGGCTGGTGGAAGGACACCGGCAAGCTCGAGGACATGCTCGAAGCCAATCGGCTCATCCTCGGCACCATCGAGCGCGACGTGCGCGGCGAGGCCACAGACTGCACGCTCGAGGGCGCCGTCCAGATCGGCGCCGGCAGCGTGCTCGAGCGCTGCACGGTGCGCGGACCGGTCGTGATCGGCGAGCGCTGCCGGCTCAGCGACACCTACGTCGGCCCGTACACCGCCATCAGCGACGGCGTCGTTGTGGAGCAGGCGGAGATCGAGCACTCCATCATCCTCGAGAACAGCCGTATCTGCCGGCTGGGGGCGCGCATGGCCGACAGCCTCATCGGGCGCGACTGCGTGATCGCGCACAGCGACGCCCTCCCGGTGGCCTACCGCTTCATGGTCGGCGACTCGAGCCAGATCGGAATCCTGTAGACGCGACCGGCGAAGGCCGACCACCCGGCCCGCGGAGGAGACCTCACATGATCGACGGCGTGATGACCAAGAAGCTCAAGGTGGTGCCGGACGAACGCGGGCGCCTCATGGAGTGCCTGCGCAACGACGACGACCTCTTCATCGGGTTCGGCCAGTTCTACATGACGACGACCTTCCCCGGCGTGGTCAAAGGCTGGCACCTGCACGAGGTGCAGTACGACAACATCGTCTGCGTGAAGGGCATGATCAAGCTCGTGCTGCACGACGCCCGCGAAGGCTCGGCCACGCGCGGGCAGACCGACGAGTTCTTCCTCGGCGAGCACAACCCGCTGCTCGTGCGCGTGCCGAGCGGCATCTGGCACGGCTGGAAGTGCGTGAGCGTCGAGGAGGCGTTCATCGTCAACGCGCCGACCGAGGTCTACAAGTACGACGCGCCGGATCAGCAGGAGCTCCCGCACGACTCGCCCGAGATCCCGTACGACTGGAACGTGAAGCTGCGCTAGGCGCAGCCGGCGAAGCGATGCTGCGCTGGTTCGTCACCGGTGCCGGCGGCCAGCTGGCCACGGCTTTCACGCGCGTCCTCGAGGGCGAGGTCTTCCTGAGCCGCGAGGACGTCCTTGACATCCGCGACGCGGAGGCCGTCCGCGCGGCCGTCCACGGGTTCGCGCCCGATGTGCTCCTGCACACCGCCGCGTACACCGACGTCGACGGCGCCGAGGCCGACCCGGAGACCGCCGAGGCGATCAACGTGCTCGGCACGCGCAACCTGGTCTCCGCCGTGCGCGGCACGCACACCACGCTCGTGTACTTCAGCTCCGACTACGTCTTCGACGGCAGCAAGAGCAGCCCGTACGTGGAGAGCGACGCGACGAACCCGCTGAGCGTGTACGGCCGCACCAAGCTGGCCGGCGAGGACGAGGTACTCAGCTGGGTGCGCGGCATCGTGGTACGCACCTCCTGGCTGTTCAGCGACACCG
>TBL_comb47_HYPODRAFT_10008411_pt1 | contig 10552 bp, 9 predicted proteins | sample TroBogypolimnion_40_FD_10682 | JGI IMG/M metagenome (IMG submission 10682)
GCCGGAACGTGGCGCAGATGACATTGCCGGTTAGCCGTTCCGATTTGTCCATCCCCCGATGCACCTGTGTCCCGGCGAAGTGCTGCAATTCATTGACCGCGATTCGGACCGCTCGACTGTGTGATTCCAAAAGCCGCTTGTCATCGGCAATCAACGCCTGAATGGAAACCGATTTGGGCGGTGAAAAGGTGAAGTCATAAAAAACTCGGCGATTGGCAACCTCTGCCATTTTGTCCGAATCCCATCGCGTCGTCTTCATCCGTTGCGTCAGCAATTCGCCGGTCTGTGGATTCTGGTTGTGGCAGAGTTTCAAAAATTGATCCTGTCTCACCCTGCCCGTAAGTCCAAGTTGTTCAGCCCCGATTCCAGCCCATTCACCCGATACGATGTTTTCGTGACTGTAATAATCACCGAGTTGCAGATGCTCTTTGAAGTATTTTTCCGCGTTGTTCAGGTTGCATTGTGTCTTGGTGGACAGCACATCCACTTTTTAGCTCATCCCAACCTGTAAAGTTGTAATGAAATCATTACAACCTGACAGTCGGGAATCAGTTTAGATGAAGGCATGAGAGCAATGTTAAACCGTCATTTTTCATGGCACGCCTTACGTCTAACATTCGTTAGAGATTTTGCGGACGAAAATTATCCGAGGTCTGGCGGATATGCACCAGAAGTCTGTCCGATTTTTATCCGAAAATCATCCGATTCTCATCCGATTTTTTATGGGCGATAACAGTTCATCCGAGGAAGCCCATGCTCGATTTAAGGAGCTTGCCAATGGCTATCGGCCAAAACTTCCACGCAAGCTCGCGTTGCTATTGCGGTTCAAAACACAAATCGAAGGGCTTCTGGCAAAACAGGCATCCTACGACGACATTCGGATTCTTCTGGAGGATGCAAAGGTAGTTGTTTCCAAAGACACCGTGCATCGCTTTTGCCGTCAAGTGATCGGCCAAAAGCCTACTCGCCAGCGCAACGCGGGCGTGAAGGAAACCTTGCCGCTGAAAATTTTGCCAGTTCAACAACCACCGCCTGAAAGCATCCAATCAAGTTTGCGGGAACAACGGAAGTTCATCCCCGGCCCGTGGTCGCGGCGCAAGCCAGGCCCACGCATCGCCGATTCAAAAAATCTTTAACAAAAATATGCAAAAACAATTCAACGCGGTCATCAACGGTAAAGGCGGCGTCGGCAAAAGTTTTTTCGCCGTCAATTTTGTCCAGTATCTCAAAGACAACAACATCGCCCACATCGCCGTTGATACCGACAACGAAAATTCAACGCTGAAGCGTTTCCATCCCGAAGCCCGGTTTCTCAACATCGCCGACCCGACGGACATTGATTCGGTTTTCGCCGTGCTGGACAAAACGGATTTGGTTGTCATGGACTGCCGTGCGGCCTCGACCGACATTTTTCTCGATTATTTTGACGAGGTGCGAATCTTTGATTTGCTCAAACAGTTTGGCGCGTCGTTGAACCTCATCATGCCGGTGAACCACGAGACCGACAGCTTGGAACAAATTCGCAACATCACCGACCGGCTCAACCACAATGCCCGATACCTGGTTGTCAAAAATGAGGTGTTGTCGGAAAGGTTCGCCAACTACGAACGCAGCGCCACGCGAACACGGCTGATGGGGGAACTTGCAGCCAAGGAAATCACCATGCCGAAACTTTACGATTGGATTGTTGCCGATTTGAACAAGCACGACCTAACAATTTCCTCCGCCATCAAAAATCCCGCCTTTGACTTTTTTAACCGTGGTCGCCTTCAAAATTGGCTTCACAAGTTTTATGACGAACTGGATTCCGTGCGCGGAATGTTGCTGCCGCCACCCCCAAAGATTCAGAAGTCGAAAAAGGAAACGAAATCCGGCGATTCGCTTTTGTGAACGACGAAAAGAACAGCTTTGACGAGGCGGTTTCCGAATGGCGGCGCAAGAACGGAATTCGGGACGACGACTCCGTTTTGCAAATGCTGGAATTGCTGAAATTATTTTTCCAGAACGTCAAAATTGAAATCCCGCCCGATACCGATTCAATCCAGTTGGTGACGGTTCGCGTCTCCCTGCAAACACTGACGCAGTTAACCAAAGATTTTTCAAAGGAGGCGCGCGAATTGAAACAGGAAATTCGCAGCGTCCCCCAAATCACCCAACAACTTTCCGCCGGTCGCGCCGTAGCTTTTTTGTGCGTGGCAATCGCTTCGCTCTTGGCCGGAATCTTGATTGGAAAATTCATGCTTTGATTATGCTTTGGATAAATTTCATCACGACCTGCTTGTCTTTGCTGATGGCGACCGGCGCGCTCTTTTTTCTGACCGCGCCGGCCTCGTGGATTGTTACGATGACCTTCGCTGGCATTGCCGCTTACGCGGCCACCACGAAGGGCAAGACGCCCAAGAACAGATTTATTGTCCGGCTGAAAGGCTTTTCGTGGACGCGAGAAGATTTTTGCCGTGGCTGGCTCATCACCGGCGACACCGGCTCTGGCAAAACCCGCTCTGGCATCAATCAACTGCTCTTTCAGGTTTTCCAAAACGATCCGAATTGGGGCGGGCTTTGCATTGACGACAAAGGCGTGTATTGGGAAACACTGGTGGAGATGGCGGCGGAGTTTCATCGTCAGGATGATTTGATTTTGTTGCAAGTCAGGCCGGACAATCCGCCGGACAAATGGAAACCGGCGCACACTTTCAATCTGCTTTCCGACCCGACCATCCCGCCGTCCACCTACGCAAAATTCGTCGTGGACACGGTGACGAGCTTGGGACAACGCGCCGAGCAATCCTTTTTCAAAAGTCAGGCGCAGACGCACATCGGCTTGGCTCTCGAAGTGTTGACGCGCTTGGACATGGAGGCAACCTTGTTCAACGTCCGCGATTTTCTTCTCGATGACAATACGATGAATGAGGTGTTGGGAGAGATGCAGACGGATTATCCAACTGACCGCGACAAAGCTCTCATCAAACATTTCTCCGAACGCTATCGGGGACAGCCAGCCGAGCAGATGGGCGGCGTGAAAGAAACCATCGCCAATTATCTCCAGTTTTTTTTGACGCCCGATGTCATTGAGGTGTTTGGCGACGCCAAGAACAGTTTCGACTTCAGGGAAATTGATCGCGGCAAAATTATTTGCGTGGCGATGCCGCAGAAATTCCAGATGGAACGCCGCTACATAAACACGTTTCTCAAAATGCTTTTTTACGCCCACGTTTTGCGCCGGTTCGACAAGCCCAAGGAAGAACGTGCCACCGATAATTTGCTCATCCTGTGGGCGGATGAAGCGCAACGCTTCGTCACGGCGAGCGAGGACGGCATGAGCGATTACAACTGCATTGATGTTATGCGCGAAGCGAAGGCGACACTGGTAGCCGCCGCGCAATCCTCAACGTCATTCATCCCGCCGCTTGGAGAGGAAAAGGCACAAGTGCTGACGTTGAATCTTCGCAATCGGATGATTTTCAAAGGTGCGGACGAGGCGGGCGCAGTTGAAAGTGCGGACTTTCTCGGACAACGAAAAGTCCGTCAACGGACGTATGGCTATTCCGGCGGCATGGCCACGCGCAGCTTCACGCAGATTGAGGAACATAAGATCAAACCCTACGAATTGCGCAATTTGAGAAAACACCAGTGCGTTCTCGTTCACTGCGAAAAGGGTTTTCGCAAAACGATTTTGCCACCGCTCGAAGCCGATGGCATGGTTTCAAAATGGTTTCCTTGGTGGAAGCGTTTTTTGTAATCAATTTCGTCAGCAGGAGGGTCGCCGATTTGTCCAAAATGGTTTTTATCTGCCGTCACGGCCTTTCGTTTGCCTGCATCAGGCTGTCATGCTTGAAATCTGAACCAATACTTTCGACCTGAATATAGTCCGAAAGAGGTAATCGGGAGTGTTGCTGGCGCGGAGTTCATCAACGCCCGATCCGTAACTACGGCTTCGGGTTTAGGTTGGTTTTTACTGTAGATACGCCATCACGGCCTCGGTGCGGGAGCGGACGTGGAGTTTCTCAAAAATGTGCGCGAGATGTATCTTCACCGTGAACATGCTGATATCCAGCTTGTCGCCAATTTCCTTGTTGGAAAGCCCCTTGGTGAGCCAGGCGAGAATCTCTCGTTCCCGTTCGCTGAGGAGCAGGTTTTTGTCCGCCGAGGGCAAAGGTTCCTGAAACGCCGCCACCACCTTGCGGGCGATGTCGCTGCTCATGGGCGCGCCGCCCTGCCGAATGTCACGGACGGCGGCGAGAATCTCCTGCGGCGTGGAACGCTTGAGCAGATAGCCGCTGGCCCCGGCCCGCAATGCCTTGAAGATCGTGTCGGCATCCTCATACACCGTCAGCATCATGATTTGAAGGGACGGCAGCAACCGCTTGAGTTGCGCGGTGCATTCCACGCCTGACATCCCCGGCATCTGAACGTCCATGAGCACAACGTCCGGCTTCCACTCCGGAACCAGCCGCAGCGCCTCCGCCCCGCTCCCGCAGCAACCCGTGCAATTGAAACCGGCCGTGCGCGCCAGCCATTTATCCAAGTGACGTCGCAGCGCAGGGCTGTCATCCACCACCGCCACGCGAATCATTCCGCCTGCCGGTTTGTTGCCGCTCGCAGATGTCATTGGTCTTGGTTCCAGCAATTCAATCATAAGGCCATTATTCCGGCTTCAGAATCGTTTCTTTCAAGCGCCGGGGCAATAGCCCGTTCGGACTATCAGCTTAACAATGCGATTCCCTCAACGGGAGGATGAACTTCACCCGTGTTCCTTTTCCCAGCTCGCTAGCGAACTCGAATTGCCCGCCCATCTCCTGCATGCGCGTCCGCATGTTCGCCAGACCATCCGCGCCCGGATGATCCGTCACCACGGTGAACCCTCGTCCATCATCCGCAACTTCGATTGTCATGCGGTCATCCATTACCCGAATCCCCAATTCCACCGTGCGGGCTTCAGAGTGGCGCATGACGTTATTCAACGCTTCCTTGAAAGCCAGAAACAGGCTGTGGCGTTTTTCGGAGGGCAACGGCGTCGCCGGCAATTCATTCGCGACATCCAAACGACAGGCGATGTTGGCGGGACGCAAAAACTGCTCGGCAAAATTGCAGAAGTAGCTGGCGAGCGAACCCAGATTGTCGTTCTTGGGATTCACCGCCCAGACGATTTCGTCCAGCGCCAGCACCATCTGGCGCGCGCGCTGGCTGATTTCGTGGAGTGATCCACTGACCTCATGCGCAGACGCCGAGGGGGCGAGTCCCAGCGCGCTCGCCACGTGAATTTCCGTCAGGCCCGTGCCCAAGTCATCGTGCAAGTCCTGCGCGATCCGCGCCCGCTCGCGCTCCAGCAACTGCGCCCGCTCCAGCACCGCGAGTTTGCGGCGATGCCGCAGGCGCAGCGCACTGATGACAGCTCCCCCCACGAGGGTAGCCCCACCAAGCCAGCACAGCGGTTCAAACCACCATGTTTCCCAGAAATGCGGCAGAATTTTCACCCGAATTTCCGCGCCGGCCTCGTTCCAGTAGCCGGAGGCATTGCACGCGATGACGCGGAACCGGTAGTTGCCCGGCGGCAGGTGCGCATAGATGGCGGAGCGGCGAGCGTCTGCATCCAAGGTGGACAAAGTTGTCTGAGAGGCGCGCATTCACCCCGACAATGTCGAGCCAGACCCACAGCGCGGGATGTTTGGCACGAACACTGACAGTGTAGGTTTTACCAGAACCCGAAACCTCAGCCTCCAACTGTGGATCGGGCAACTCAAGCTGCTGCGGCTTGACCAACAACACCGTGTTTTGCGAGACACTCTGGCCTCCCAAATCAAACGACAACCAGACCAGCAGATTGGTCGTGCCATGCCTCTCAATGAGGTCGCGCAAGGCCACCTCGCCGGCGCGGCGGCTTTCCCGCGCCGCCAGTGCAACGCTCTCTTTTCCGGCGCGAAGTTCTGTTCCGGTCAGGTCGGTAATGCGCCATTTTAATTGACCGGAAACCGGCTGCAGTTCATCGCTTGTGAGCCACATCGCCACGCTTCCATTGTTCAGTTTGAAATCGCCCGACACCAGGAGCGGCGCATAAAAATGCCGCGCGCGATATTGCAGCGCCTTCCAGCGGCCAAAATAATCCACCGACGACCACGAGGTGCAGGGCCAGTTGTCGTTGTATTGCCAATACACGCAGCCCATGCTCTTGGGCATCTCGCGCCGCCAGCCTTCAGCGGCAAACTCGATACCATACGCTTGGTTGATCTGGCTCAACCAAAGCGTGTTTTCAAAATTCTTCGGTTCGCGGAAATTCATCCGCACAATCTGCATGATTTTGTCCGTGCCGATCTGTCCGTCATCTTTCGAATCCACCGACGAACGATTGGAGCGCTCGTGATGCTTGAACATCTTGGAATAAACATCTGTGCGATCTTCCGGCGCGGTAAAAGCATCCACCGTGGCGGGAACGGGAAATGATTGGAAGCCGAACTCGCTGATAAAACCGTGAATGCCGCGATATGCTTCAAACGGTTTTCCGCCATGCCAGACGTCCCAGAAGTGAACGTCGCCGCAATCCGGCGAGCCGGTGACATAGGTGGTCTGGGGTGACAGCGAACGCATCACGCCCCCCAGCGTCTCCCTGAATAAGAGATAATAGTCTGTCACACTCATCTTGTCCTTCGTCCATTCCTTTCCCTCCCGGAAAAACATGATTTCATTGTTGCCGCACCAGACGCTGATGCTGGGGTGATGACGCAGGCGCTTGACCTGTCCGCTTGCTTCCTGGCGCACGTTCGCCAGAAAATTAGTGTCATAGGTGTGATAGGTGGAACAGGCGAACTTGAAGTCCAGCCACACGCAGATTCCCAACTCATCACAGGCATCAAAGAGTTCGTCATCCTCGTAATACCCGCCGCCCCAGAACCGCAGCATGTTCATGTTGCACGCCGCCGCGTCCGCCACATAACGGCGCAATTGGGCTTTGGTGGACCGCGTGGGGAAGGCATCCGCCGGAATCCAATTCGCGCCCTTGCCGAAGAACGGGACGCCGTTGACCACAAATTGCATCGGCGTGGAATTGGTCTGCTCCAACACCTGCATCGTGCGCAAGCCGATCCGCTTTTGCGTGACGTCCAGCAATTTTCCATCGTCATCCAACAACTCGGTCCGAACCGTGTAGAGCGGTTGTTTGCCCATGCCCGCCGGCCACCAGAGTTGCGGATGTTTGATGAGCAGTTCCGCCGAGACCTTACCACCGGCAAGCGACGTGGTTAGCGGCGATAGTATTTTCCCATCAGGTGTCGTGACAATGATCCGCGCGCCCAACATTGATGAGGCAATGTTTTCGGCGGACACGTTGAGGGTCAATTTCACCTGCCCCTTCTGGCTGTGGTCCTGGAGAATCTGCACGTCCTCAAAGCGCGCGGTGTCGTAACCCACCAACGAAATGTTCCGCCAGATGCCACAGGTGATGAGCGTCGGACCCCAATCCCAACCGAAATTGCACGGCATCTTTCGCACATACGCCGCCCCCGGATACTGCCAGGTGGGCAGATGCCGTTCCGCGTCCTTGGTGCGGATGAAGGGGAGCACCGAGTCGAACTTCACTTCGACGGAGTTCGTCGCCGACTTGAGGAATTTCTTCACATCAAATTCCCAAAGGCGATACATGTTGTCCGCCTTGCCGACTTCAATTCCATTGATAAAAACCGTTGCCAGCGTATCCAATCCTTCACAGCGCAACAGCAGATGCCCGTGTTTCAACAGTTCGTCGCTGACTTGAAATGTCCGGCGGTAAGTCCAGCCCAATTCGCCAATCCACTGCACCCGTTTTTCGTTGTCACGGTAAAAAGGGTCGGGAATCCGCTTGGCCGCCAGCAAATCGGTGTGAACACATCCGGGCACGGTGGCTGCGAACCAGTCGTTGCTCCCACTGGCGGAAACTTCCCAAGCGCCGCCGAGGTCGAAGGAGGTTGGACATTGCGGCGAAGCCGCGACGGCGGGAATCGTAATTTGCGCCAGAATTGAAATGGCCAAGGCAAACTTAAACCACCGGGAGCAAAGGCTCTTGCTGATTGCGCATAAACCGCGATGGTTCGAGCCGTTGTCGTTGTCGCTGTTGGCGTAAGTGTCGGTCGTGATGGCGGTCATAACTTTTAGTCATCCGCGAGCACGGGATACGACTTGGGCGCATCAGCAGGTTGCGGAGCAGGAGACTGGTATTCTGCATGACTCATGTTTAGGTCATCAGGTTAAGCGGCAGGCTCAGTCCCGTCCATAGCCCGAAAGAACTACTTTGAACAAGTTGACCCGCTCGACCAACTCGGAAAGGCTTTTCGGGTGCTGGGTTGGAGTGGGGGCAACCCAAGATTCTGGCGACGGCATGAAGGGCGACGCGGGCGTCAATCTGGAAGTGCCCTTGAAGTTCCTGCGTCACGGCCAATGGACGCTACGTAGCTTCGCCGACCGGCCGGGGGCCGACTAAGCGCATAGGCGGCAAATTTGATCAAATCACCGTCACGAAGTATTACTGTAATTTTAAGCGACAATCTGCTGTGAATGCAGCACAGTTTTTCGTGAATTGCGATAATATCGAATGATTCCGATTCCAATAAAGCCCACGCCAAAAATAATCATTGCCATGTTTGCCGGTTCCGGCACCGCCGTGATGCCCAGACTCCAGCCGGTCAATTGCGCCTGGCCGCCACCCGCAGTCATGTCCGCAAAGAACAGTGTCCAATTGCCATTGGCCGAACTGTTGTTAAATGTTCCCAAGGTTCCCGCCGCGTTGTAGGTGCCGGAAAATAATTGCCCCGGCGTCTCCGTCATGCTCTGAATACTGGTGACAGGATTGCCACCGAGGGTCGTAGCATCCGTCAGCGTGACGTTCAAGCCCGATCCCGCATAGCCAAACGGATTGCCGCCCGTCACGCCCGGCTGGTTCAGCAGCACCACCATCGTCCCGTTGGGGGCCACCAGATACGAATACAAATTTCCGTTGTAACCGCCACTGATGCTCAAGCTCACCGTCAGCGAACCCACCGTGGAACCGGAGGCCGCCTGATCGTAAGTGCCGGTAAAGCTCGCGCCCACCGGATTGCCGTCGGGGATGGTGCCAATGGGGTATAACGAAGCACCGGCGTTCACAACCGTGGCCAAAAGAGCTGCCATTATCCCCATCAAGGTTGATTTTTTCATAAGCAATTTCAGTTTGTCAGCGTTTCTAGTTTCAGAGTTCGTCTTATGGCTGCCATTTCAACTGGTAGAAAGCCGAAGGACTGGGTTTGACGCCGCCCAAGTCCCAGAATGTGTCCGCCGCGTTGATGACGCCGTTAGTGGCGTTGGCTTGGTTGGTCTGGACATTCACCCACACCGGCGAGGTCAGGTTCGTCGCGCGTTCCAGCACATAGTAGAAGTTGGGGATGCCGTAGGCTGTGATGGTGTTGGAATACGGACTGGTGAAGTCGTGGGCCGTGATGGAATTCGTCCCCGTCACGCTGCTTTGAATCACAATGTTGACATAACCAAGGTTCGTCCCGCCAAAGCCATCGCTGATGCGGTAACTGATCTGGTCGTTCACATTCGGGCTGTTCGTGTAGCCGATGTAGGCGTAGCCGTTGGCGGTCACGATACTGCCGTCCAAATTTGTGCTCCAGTTCAACGGGAATAGATTGACCCCGTTGGTGCTCTGCATTGTCACTCCAGTCAACGTAACTGCGTCACCATCCACGTCACTCCAATTGGTGGCAATATCAGAAAGCGAAATAATCAATGGGAGGCCCGCCGTCCGCGTCACCGTCATCACCTTGGCCACCGGCGAATGGTTGGCCGTGATTTCCATGATGCCAAGATAGGCAAATGCGGTGCTGCTGTTGGTGGTTACAACTACTTGGATTTGATTGTTTGCATCGGGAACAATTCCGCTCACGCTGATGATGGTATTGTTATTTCCATTGTAACCACCGGCCCCAATGGCCGTCCCCGTGGTAATTAGGTCATTAGTGATCGAACCATTCCCGCCGGTCGTAATATAACGGGTTACCCGGGTTGATCCGTCTTGCTGAAGGCGGGTGCCAAACAAGCGGAGTCGGTAGTTAAGTGTGGGATTCAAATTGGTGAGGGCCAGCGACGCGGACGTTCCCGTGAAGAAATAGTCAACGGTGGCGCTGCTCACGGCAAAATTGCCCAACAATGAGTAGCTCGGCGCCGTCAATCCCCCCTTGGTTATACCGGCAGTTGTCCAGCCGCTGGCACTGGTGTTCAAACCGATCGTCGTGCTACTATTGGCGGTGGTCATCAGATTGGGATAGCTCAACGCGGGGTTGTTCGTTGAGAACAGACCCGTTCCGACCACATTATTCCAGTATTGCCCCAACCAGTCCGGGCTGGTGGTAACGACCCCTTCGGTATCGTTGTTGGGTCCAAAGTCAACCAGGATGGTCTGGTGCATCCCAACTCCCGTTGTCACCGGGGAAATATTTGAGTAATTGCCGGGCAAACCATTTTCTTGCGCAGCAACGCGGTAATCGTAGGAAACACCCGCCGCCAAACCGCTGTTCGTGTAACTCGTGGAACCGGCAGCAGCAACGGC
>TBL_comb47_HYPODRAFT_10008412_pt1 | contig 10552 bp, 8 predicted proteins | sample TroBogypolimnion_40_FD_10682 | JGI IMG/M metagenome (IMG submission 10682)
AGGAGATCAGGTACCAGATTGGGATTCAAGAGTAAAAGATCGGATTAGTAAATTGACCGACAAAGAAATAGGATACCAAAAAGTAATTAGTCTAAAAATAAATGGGAAGGATCAACAATTAATTGAACACGAAACTATTTTAGAAGTTCGACTCGATAAAGCGTTGTTGCCTAAATCAAAAACTTTGATAGATATCAACTTTGAAGCACAAGTTCCTTTGCAAGTTCGCAGAAGTGGCAGAGATAATGCTGAAGGTATTCGATATAGTATGAGTCAATGGTATCCTAAAATGGTTGAATACGATTATCAGGGATGGAATGCCAACCCTTATATTGCCAGAGAGTTTTATGGCGTTTGGGGTGATTACGATGTGAAAATCACTATTGATAAATCTTACTTAATTGCTGCTACTGGCTTATTGCAAAATGCCAATCAAATTGGGTATGGTTTTGAAGCGCCTGGTTTTAAAGTTCCTGCTGCAAATGGCAATACACTAACCTGGAATTTTACTGGATCTAATATTCATGATTTTGTGTGGGCTGCAGATCCAACCTATCAACATTTATCAAAGAAAACTGCTGGTGGGGTTGTGTTAAATGTATTTTATAAACCAGTAGATGCCAGAAGCGATAGTGCATGGTATAATGTTTTATGGGCAGCAGAAAAAGCATTGCCATTTATGGAGAAAAAATTTGGTAAATATCCCTACCCACAATATTCATTTATACAAGGTGGAGATGGTGGGATGGAATATGCAATGGCTACTTTATTAAAAGGACCAGGACTTGGAACTGTATTTCACGAATGGATGCACAGTTGGTATCAACATATCATGGGAACAAACGAAAGTCTTTTTCCTTGGATGGATGAGGGTTTTACCGATTATGCAACAGGAGAAGTTTCTGATTATTATTATACAAACTGGGCATCTAAATCTCCTTATACTAATGATGCAAATAAAGCTTCTATTGTTAGGATGAATGAAGCGAATAAAACAAGATTACCACTACACCAATATGGCAGTTATGAAGGTTATTTTGGTTTGGTAAGATCTGGATTAGAGGAACCGATGAGTACACACTCTGATCATTATAATACGAATTTCGCTTATGGTTCTGCATCTTATAGTAAGGGCGCTACATTTATGGGTCAGTTAGGATATATTATTAGTGATAGTGTCAGAGATAAAGTCTTGTTGAACTATTATGACCAATGGCATTTTAAACATCCTAATGCAAATGATTTTATTCGTGTAGCTGAAAAAACCAGCGGCTTATCATTGCAATGGTATAAAGAGTATTGGGTAAATAGTACCAGAACAATTGATTATGCAGTTGGAGACATCAGTACAAAAGAGGATAAAACTTTTGTCAATATCAAGCGTATTGGAAAAATGCCAATGCCAATAGAAGTTTTATTGACATTTAAAGATGGCAGCAAAGAACTTCATTATATTCCTTTGGATTTAATGTTTGGTCAGAAACCCATAGAAAATAATTCAGTTACTCGAATAGTTCATCCTGAATGGCATTGGGTTAATCCTGAATATAGTTTGTCTACTTCAAGAGCTATTAAGGATTTAAAATCTATAGAGATTGATCCTTCACAAAGAATGGCCGATGTAAATAAATCGAATAATAAATTGGTGATTCCTGATTAATGTTTTTATGACACACAAATGATACTGTTAAAGCAGATTTATGCAGATTTTTGATTTGTTAAAATTTATCATTCATGCCGGATAAGCCTGTTATTACCGATGTAAAACTGTGATATACCTTTATTGTATTCTTTTTAACATAGAAAATTGTTATTTCGTCCTCTTTTAAAATACATTTCTATGAAAAAAATTATTATTTGTTTATTCTTTATGATAGCTTTTTATAAAAGCCAGGCACAAATTATAGTTACTCCAGAATTAGGCTATAATCAATCTACATTTTTTACCACCAATGATGCTAACCAAAATACGATTGCGACTATTAATAAATTTCAATTGGGGGCGTTGATTTCAAAACCAATTTTAGGAGCCCTTTTATTACAGTCTGGTTTGGAATATGCTCAAAAAGGCGCATATATTGGGCGTGGACCTCAATATGTGTATGGCTCAAATACCACATTGAATTTAAATTATTTACAAGTGCCATTGCAATTAGGAAGTATTATTAAGATCGATAAAAAATGGGCTATTAATTTGTCTGCAGGTTTCTATGGAGGAATGGGTATTTCAGGAACTGAAAAAGGCACAGGTATTGATTTAAATGGAACATCAGCGATTAATAAAACTGTTGATTTTACTAACAATCCTCCTTCTCTAGATAACACTAAAACCTATATCAAACCTTTTGATTTGGGATATGCTTTTAGTGTTGGGGGTACTTATGAAAAGTTTCAATTAAGAATAACAGATAGTAGAAGTTTTGGAAATATTTCACCGGCAAGTAGTACTATTAATAAGAATCAAGTAATTAATATTTCTTTGGGTTATCAATTGTCTTTATAATACTGAAGTGTAATCGCTATTTATTTTTTGAAGCATGAATAATATATTTTTCCTGAAAATATTCTTCCGGGAAAATTTTATAAATCGGCATCATTTTAGGTCTTAAACTGCTTTCTGAGATTTCTTGATTTAGGTCTCCTCCTTTCAAACATATTAAGCCATTAGGAATTTCCTGATGGCTTCCTTTTTTAATCAGTGGGTCAGCCCAGGTCCAAAGGTCTTTCAGTGGGGCAACTGCGCGTGAAACTGCAAAATCAAATTTTCTATTTTTAATTTCTTCAGCGCGAATATGTTGGGTAGTAATATTTTTGATGCCTGCTCCTTCGCAAACAGCATCAACCACTTTTAATTTTTTGGCGATACTGTCAACCAGGTGAAACTGGGTATCCGGAAAGAATATGGCAAGAGGCACTCCTGGAAAGCCACCTCCACATCCAATATCAATGACTTGAGCACCGGGTTTAAAATTTACAATAGCAGCAATGCTCAGGGAATGTAATACGTGATGCAGGTAAATACTTTCAATATCTTTTCTTGAGATTACATTGATTTTAGTATTCCATTCTTTGTATAATTCTTCAAGAGCGGCAAACTGTTTCAATTGTGCAGGTGTAAAATCAGAGAAGTATTTTAGTACTATTCCCAGTTTTTGCGGGGTGCTTTCCATATTGCGGGTATCGTAAAAATGTAAAAAAAGAACATCCAAATATCAAAAAATAAAAACCATGGCCATAGGTCTTTTTCGTTCAATTTCTTCATTGATTTGAATAAAACAACCGATTGAATTAAAAAGCGAAGACCAAATACAGATAAGGCCATCCACCAATTGAAGAATATGATAGAAAGTGCCAGTAGTGGATATATCCAAAACAAACTAAAAGAATATAATCCTAATAAAAATTTATGACCTCCTTTATAATATTTTGCTGTGGTATAGTGACGGTATTTTTGTCTCATCCAGGCATTCCAACTATGTTTCGGGGAACTTAAGGTATGGGCATCAGGATCAATAACAATTCTGGTGTTTTTTCCATTAGCCACCTGATTGATAAACAAGTCGTCATCGCCACTTGGAATCTGATTGATAGAAGAGAAACCTTTGTTACGCAGAAAGACTTCTTTTTTATAACTCAAATTTCTACCTACACCCATGTAAGGGATACCCGCAAGTGCGTAGGAAAGATATTGTAATGCAGTATGAAAAGTTTCAAAACGAATTAATTTATTCAGGAGCCCTGGCTTTTTATGGTAAGCACCATAGCCCAAAACTATTTCCGTATCATCCGAATAAGCATCTTGCATTTTCTGAATCCAAAATTCAGAAGCAGGCACACAATCAGCATCAGTTAATAAAACAATCTCATACTTTGCACTTCGAATCCCCATAGAAAGCGGGAATTTTTTTCCGCTAATCATTTTTGCTTCCTGGGTCAGCTCTACATTATTAATATTTTTGAAAGTCTTTTTAAACTCATCAATTAAATATCTGCTTTCATCTGTAGAATTATCATTCACTAATACCAGTTCGTGGGAGGTTTTATATTGTTGAACCAATATGCCTGGTAAATTACGCATTAAATTATCGGCTTCATCTCTGGCACAAACCACTATTGATACAGGGTGCTCAATATTATCTCCATCGTTCTGAGCTTTATAAAATGCTAGTCTTCTGAAAAAGAAAAGATAATAGAGAATCTGGATAGCGATTACTGCGCAAAAGCAATAAAATACAATAGTCCACAGTATTGGAGGTATCATCATACCTGCAAAAGTAACAGTTATGAGCCCTTCGAGCGTGTGGCTTGTGGTTATGTGGAAAAAAGATGACATTTGCAAAATGTCTGCATTAACATTTAATCTCGAGGCTACACAAGGAAAAGCCCGAGCAGGAACTATTCAAACAGATCATGGAACTATTCAGACCCCTATTTTTATGCCAGTGGGTACCGTAGGTTCTGTGAAAGCAGTTACCCAACAACAATTGAAGAAGGATATCAATGCAAAAATTATTTTGGGGAATACTTATCATTTATATCTACGTCCGGGTATTGAAGTGTTGGAAGCTGCAGGGGGATTGCACAAATTCATGGGTTGGGATTTGCCTATCTTAACGGATAGTGGTGGTTATCAAGTATTTTCTTTAGCTGCTAATCGTAAGATCAAAGAAGAGGGTGTTGTATTTCAATCTCATATTGATGGCAGTAAACATTTGTTTTCTCCAGAATCAGTAATGGATATTCAACGAAGCATTGGTGCTGATATCATCATGGCATTTGATGAATGTCCACCTTATCCTAGCGACTATACTTATGCCAGAACGAGTATGGATCTAACGCATCGCTGGCTTACCAGATGTTTTAATAGGCTGGAAGAAACGCCAGATAAATATGGCTACACTCAAAACTTGTTTCCCATCGTACAAGGCAGTACGTATACTGATTTACGTAAAGCCTCATGTGAATTTGTTGCATCGAAAGGTGCTGTAGGTAATGCTATTGGGGGATTAAGTGTTGGTGAGCCTGAAGAAATGATGTATGAGTTCACGGATCTTTGTTGCAATATTTTACCTGCAGATAAGCCAAGATATTTAATGGGAGTGGGAACTCCCTGGAATTTATTGGAAGCAATTGATCTTGGCATTGATATGTTTGATTGTGTGATGCCTACACGGAATGGAAGAAATGGGATGTTATTTACTACTCAGGGAGTTATTAATATTCATAATAAAAAATGGGCAACTGATTTTTCCCCAATCGATTCTGGATTGCCTTCAGAGATCAGTCAATATTATTCAAAAGCATATTTAAGACATTTATTTGTTTCCAAGGAAATATTAGGATTGCAATTAGCCAGTATCCATAATTTATCTTTTTATTTATGGCTAATGGGGGAAGCAAGAAAAAATATTCTTTCTAATAATTTCGCTTCCTGGAAGCAAGCGATGCTACCTATTTTAAAGCAACGTTTGTAGTCAACAATTTTAATAATAGTACTAGTTGGCGATGTGGATAAACCGCGTCCGCAATTCTATTTATGCACGATATACTTTAACTGCGCATTTTTAGTTCCAGACTGTTTAAATTACATCAGCTTACTAGTCCGTTATCTATGATGTCCGAAAAAATAACATCCATTTCCATGGATGTTATTTTATTTTAAGCCCTTTCTGGTCCTTTAAAACAAAGGTTTTCTTCAATTAACATCCTTTTTACGTGCACATGCTTCCGAGCCTTTATCTTTGTAAATAGCGTATGAAAAAGATCGACTGGTACATACTTAAAAAATTTCTGACCACTTTCTTTTTTGCCATATTCCTTTTTACTGTTATTGCAGTAGTGGTGGATGTGAGTGAAAAAACGGATGATTTTGTGAAATCCAGATTGGGTTTCACCAATATCATTACGCAATATTATTATGGGTTTATACCGCATATTGTATCGTTATTATTTCCTCTTTTTGTTTTTATTGCGGTTATATTTTTCACCTCTAAAATGGCTGGCAAAAGCGAAATTATTGCCATACTTGCAAGCGGCACCAGTTATGGTAGATGGTTAAGGCCTTACTGGATTGGTGGATTATTTCTGGCATCCTTTCTTTGGATTTCTAATCAGTATATAGTTCCGAAAGCCAATCAAATTAGAGGCAATTTTGAAGCAAAATATATTGATGGTAATTCTTCTTACGATGCACTTCTTTTGAAGAGCAATAATATTTATCGACGAATCGACAGTTTTACTTATTGTGGGATATATGGTTATGATACATTAACAAAAAGGGGAGGACCTTTTTTTCTTTATAAAGTGAAGGGAAATCTAATTGTTGAGAACCTGAGATCCGATGAAATTTATTGGGATACTACAAAAAGTTGGAAATTGATGGAAGTGATTAGCAGAAAGTTTGATGGGATTAAAGAAGTTCAATTTAGAGATACCAATCAACATCGGAATTTTAATTTCCTTCCAAAAGATTTAAGTCGGGATAAATACACCAAGGATAAATTAACCTCTCCTGAATTAGACCGATTTATAAAATTGGAGGAATTGCGTGGATCTGAAGGAATCAATGATTTAAAAATCGAAAGGTATCGTAGAGATGCCACCTGTATTACAGTATTGTTATTAACTATGATCGGTGCGGTTGTAGCAGGTAAAAAAGTGAGAGGTGGAAGCGGGGTACATTTGGCGGTTGGCTTCGTAATAGCGGCTTTATTTATAGTTATTAATCAATTTTCTACTATATTTTCCACCAAGGGTAATTTGCATCCAATGATTGCTGCTTGGATTCCGAACATGATATTTTTGGTTGTGATGGTTGTTTTGTATAAGAAAGCTCCCAAATAATTGCTAAAAAAGGGCTTGTATCTCTTTAAATCTTTTGTTGCAGACTCCAACTTGTATTACCTTTAAAGGCCAATAATTGAGCATATTTTGAACGAAGAAACAAGCATTTTGTTTGTCTAAAAAAAGATAGTCTACATGGAATTCATCAAAGAGCGATTCAGGCTGAAAGCAGAAATTGCAAATGCGGAACTTAAGGAATTGTTGAAAGAGAATGGAAATCGCAAAATTGGGGAAGTTACTCTTGCCCAAGCATATCAAGGTATGCGTGGAATTACAGGATTGGTAACAGAAACAAGTTTATTGGACTCTGAAGAAGGTATTCGATTTAGAGGATATACTATTCCTGAATTGCAAGAAAAGCTACCGAAGGCTCCCAAGGGTGATGAACCTTTGCCAGAAGGTCTTTTTTATCTGATGTTGGTTGGTGAATTACCTAGCCAAGAAGATACTGAGAACATTACCAGTTTATGGCAAAGAAGAAGTCATGTGCCTAATTATGTTTTTGCTACTATCGATGCATTGCCTTTGAGTACTCACCCAATGACCATGTTTGTTACTGGTATTATGGCTTTGCAAACAGAAAGTAATTTTTCTAAAGAATATGCAAAGGGGCTAAATAAGAAAGATTATTGGAGCTTTGTATACGATGACGCTATGGATTTAATAGCGCGTTTACCTAGGATAGCTGCTTACATATATCGAAGAAAGTATAAGAACAACGAACATATTCAACCCAATGGTTTACTGGATTGGTCTGGAAACTTAGCTCACATGATGGGATTTAATGATGAGAGCTTTAAGGAATTAATGCGCTTATACATGACCATTCATGCAGACCACGAAGGAGGAAATGTTTCAGCACATACAACCCATTTAGTAGGTTCAGCTTTAAGCGATCCCTATTTGAGTTATGCGGCTGGTATGAATGGATTAGCTGGTCCTTTGCATGGTTTAGCCAATCAGGAAGTGATTAAGTGGATTTATGAAATGCAAGAAGCACTTCAAACAAAAGAACCTTCCAAAGAGCAAATCGCAACTTACGTTCAGCAAACATTATCTGCTGGTAAGGTTGTGCCAGGATATGGTCATGCTGTACTTCGTAAAACTGATCCTCGCTTTACAGCGCAAATGTTGTTTGGGAAAAAACATATGCCTGATGATCCTTTAGTGAACACCGTTTGGAATATTTATGAAACGGTTCCTCCAATACTTCAGTCTTTGGCTAAAATTAAAAATCCATGGCCAAATGTGGATGCTCATAGTGGCGCTTTATTGGTTCACTATGGTTTAGTTGAATACGAGTTTTATACCGTTCTTTTTGGTGTTAGCCGTGCACTCGGTGTTTTAGCAAGTCTTTGCTGGGATAGAGCTTTAGGCCAGCCTCTTGAGCGCCCTAAATCAGTAACTACTGAAGCTGTAAAGCTTTGGTTACAAGGGAAAGAAGAAATCTGGGAGTAATTTATTTTAGTTAAATAATAGAGAAATAGTAATTCCGTCAATTTAAATTTGACGGAATTTTTTTATTTTCAGATTAATCTTTTGTTATCCCCGGCTGTCCAAAACTGGAATTACAGTCGTTATCTTTATGTTTATCCAACTTTTTTTTCTACAATAAGTAACAAAATGTAGTTTATTGGGCTCTATTATTTTAGTTAGGTGAATAGACTTTAAAATCAATCTATGGAAACAACAGAATCAAACCTGAGTTCAAAGAGTTTTAGTGGGTTAAATCCATACGCTGGTCAATGGACAGCAAATGAAATTATTCATTTGCTGAAACGAACCATGTTTGGAGCAACCAAGCAGGATGTGGATTATTTCACTACAAAGACTGTAACTGATACTATCAATGAGCTATTAAATCCAGTAGCACCATTGCCTCCTCCACCTATAAAAGATTATAAACTGGATGCAACAGTTACTCAACCCGATACGGCTATTGCCCTTGGAGATACCTGGGTGAATGATGTGAATTCAGATGGGACAGTACAATATTATAGAAGAGTAGCTTTTAAAAAATGGTGGATGGGACTGATGATTAATCAGGATAGAAGTGTGAGAGAGAAGATGACTCTTTTTTTACACAATCATTTTTCAACAACTACTAATACGATTGAAAATGGAAATTATGTGTATAATCACCATGCACTTTTAAGGGCAAATGCACTGGGAAATTTTAAGACTTTAACGAAAGCCATTACCCTTGATCCAGGAATGTTGGTGTTTTTAAATGGACAAGCAAATACTGCTGCTGCACCTGATGAAAATTATGGGAGAGAGTTACAAGAACTTTTTTGTTGTGGGAAAGGACCAGATTCACAATACACTGAGACCGATGTAAAAATGGCAGCAAAAGTATTAACGGGATGGAGAATCGATAACACCAAATTCAGTTCTTATTTTACAGCTTCTCGACATGATACCACTACAAAACAGTTTTCTGCTTTTTATCAAAATACTGCAATAGCAGGGAGAACTGGTGCCACTGCGGGTGATTTAGAGATCAGCGATTTGTTGGATATGATTTTTGCTACAAATGAAGTGGCCAAATATATTTGTAGAAGGATTTATCGTTGGTTTGTGTATTACGAAATCGATGCTGCAATAGAAGCCAATATCATTACCCCATTAGCAACAATTTTCAGAACTAATAATTATGAATTAAAGCCAGTATTATCTGCATTATTGAGTAGTGAACATTTTTTTGATCCTGCCATAATGGGTGCACAAATTAAAAGCCCGGTTGATCTAGTTGTTGGGATGTGTAGGGAATTAAATATTCAGTTTCAACCCAATACGGATTATATTAGTAACTATGGCTTATGGAATTTCTTAGTTAGTTCTGTGGCAAATATGCAACAGGATATTGGAGATCCTCCTGATGTGAGTGGATGGAAAGCTTATTATCAAACTCCACAATTTTACGAAATTTGGATCAACAGTGATACATTTCCTAAAAGAGCACAGTTCACGGATTATTTGTGTACGAACGGGTACACTTTTAATGGAAAAAAAATTGTTGTTGATGGAATTGCATTTGCCCAAACATTAAGCAATCCGGGTGATCCGAATATTTTATTGAATGATGTTTTGAAATATTTGTATCGGATCGATATTACTGATGTTTCTAAGGCTCAAATTAAGAAAGACATCTTATTAGGTGGACAAACTACTGATGGATATTGGACTGATATCTGGAATACTTATGTGAGTCAGCCTACTAATACAGCAAATACTACATTAGTTAGAAACAGGTTGAGAGACCTTTTAAAATATTGTATGGATCTATCTGAATTTCAATTAATCTAATTGCAAGCACCATTGAAATCGATTTCATGAAGAGAAGAGATTTTTTAAAAAATACTGTACCTGCAGGCATGCTATTGCCTTCCATTGTTAATGGCATGTCGATCAAGGCATTTGGTTCTACATCCCCATTATTGGCTTCATTGTTGATGCCTACAACTGAAACTGATCATGTATTGGTACTGGTACAATTAACAGGTGGAAACGATGGAGTTAATACTGTAATACCATTAGAATTTTATGGAAATTATGTAAATGCTCGAAAGAATATAGCAATTGTCCGTCGTCAAACCAATGTAGACTTTTGGTTGTAGAGCGTTTCGTTGTTTAAAAATAGTGTTTTTTCTTTTAAAAATAATTTTCTACGTCTTTTTAGGGACTCTTTTTTGATGATCTCTCTTTG
>TBL_comb47_HYPODRAFT_10008414_pt1 | contig 10551 bp, 5 predicted proteins | sample TroBogypolimnion_40_FD_10682 | JGI IMG/M metagenome (IMG submission 10682)
TCCGGCAGCAAGTAATGCACGGCGCTGTTGAATGGTTTCAATCTGAATCAGTCTGGGTAATATCTTAGGGAGTTCCCAGCGAATATCCACTACTACACAATGCTCATGCTGAAGTTGACCTACTTCAGAAAGTAACACCTCCGCCTTGCTAAAGTTAAATTGGCTTGCAATGATGAGTCGATGGCAAAGTAATACCCAATCCAAATCGAGTTTATGTTCAGCGTGATGATTTAAGGCTTGCTCCGCACATGCCGCAAGCCCATGCCATTCATTTTTTTTGGGGTTTGGACAGCTTTCTAAAATCTTGCTCAGTAGCTCCTTGGCCTCAGGAACACCTTGTTGATGCGCTTGCCATACCCAATAAGATGCTTGAAGGCCACGAACCTTTTCCTCGATCTTTTCGCGTTTGCGCCACAGATTAGCCCCTTTGCGAAATTGCGCCTGCGCATGACCAAGATCAGCAGCGCGATCAAAGCAACGATCACTTTCATTAGCGTTGTATCCAGAAAATTGTGGCCGGCGATAAATCTCACCAAGTGCATACCAGGCATTACGATCACCGTCTTTGGCAGCAAGCTCCAACCAATGAACTGCTTTTTTAAGAGATGCATTAGATTTAGTGTGTACATCTTTTTCAGCATTTAATTCGATATCTAGCTGCGCAAGACGCAATCCATAGGTGAGTTTGGCTAGAGTGAGCCCAAGTTCAGCTGCTTGAATGAGCGTTTCTTCATTTTGTTCATCAACCCATGCCTTCCAGAGGGCCGAAAGAGCCTCCTTTTTAGGTTGCAACTTGATGAGCAATTCTTTTGCTTGGGCAGTGAAAGCAGACTCACTTTCAGCAAGCTCTCTTAAGTATTGTTTGGCTATATTTTGTAAACCATTGAAATCAAGATTTACTAATTGAGGAATTGGGTTAAAAAAAATTCTTTTCTTTAACCACTCCATTAGCTGTAATTGTGTTTCTTCGTGAAGTGGATCAATCAATAGGTGAATGAGCTGCCACTTAGCTGCGGCTTGCGCTTCTGAGGCTACATCAGCTGTAGCCAATTGCCAAAAAGAGTCCCAACCAAAGCCAAAGGCAGGAGAATTAAAGGTTGAAGCTAGGGGGACGCTAGCAACACTTGATAAAGTCTGCAGAACTTGATGATTGTTGGAGCTTTGGCTTTCAAGTGATTGATTCTGAATGGAAATATAGGATTTTTCTAGCCAAATCAGGGCATTAGCAGGTTGAATGGGAGTTTTAAAGTCCCCAGTCAGATATGCAGAGGCTAGTTTTTGTTGCGCTAAAACGTCACCCAATCGGGCTGAACTAAGGATTTTTAAGAATTCGCGACTTGCCATGTGACAATTTTGTCATATAGAGGGCTTAAAAGAGGGAAATCAAAGGTCTTGTTGTCGAGATACAACGAAGAAAGCCAAAAAACTGCCTTTTGACAAGCAAAAAGAACTCCTAAATACCCTTATCCCCAGTCTAGAGGGGCAAAAGAAGCAAAATTACCAGGTCCCAGTTCTTATTTGGGCATTACTTTCAATTTATGGAGATTTAAAGAATGAAAAAATCGCTATTCGCAGTTGCAGCAGTGACAGCTTTTGCTGGCGCAGCTCAAGCTCAATCCAGCGTAACCGTCTATGGAATTATGGACATTGGTTACTACGGCACAAACGCATCATCAACATCACAAACAGCGGGTACTGTAAAGGCTCAAACTAGCCGTATCACTGACGGTAACGAATCTACTAGCCGTTTAGGTTTCAAAGGTACTGAAGACTTAGGTGGTGGTACATCTGCATTCTTCACGATTGAAATGGGTCTTACTCCAGCTGATTCATCTTTGACAGGCTACAACACTGCACAAACAACATTTTCACAGACTTCCGACAAAGGTGGTTCAGCAATTGATAACCGTCAATCTTTCGTTGGTTTGAAAAAGAATGGTATTGGTCAAGTTTCTTTAGGTCGTCAATACACACTTACATATGCTGAGCAAGCAGGTACAAGCCCAACTGCTAACGTTACACAAGTAGGTTCAGTTCTCTACCCATCAGGTGGCGCAAGTGGTTCTGGTGTCAATAGCGATGCATCAATGACATTGCGCGCTTCCAATTCAATTATCGCTACAACTGATAATTTTAAAGGTTTCACTGTAAGCGGTATGTATGTTGCAAATAACGCAAATGCAACACAAACCACAGTCGTTGGTACTGGTAATACAAACTGGAATGGTTGGGGCTTAGGCACTAACTACACATGGAATAAGCTCTATTTGACTTATAACTACCAGTCATTTAAGACACAGTATTCCACGGGTGTTCTAAGTGCTGCAGCAGTTCTGGATGCAGGTCAACAGGCTACTGCAGCAACTACGATTGCTGCGGGCACAACAGCTATGTGGTCTGCTCAGAATACTTCTGACAAGCAACAGTATGCTGGTGCAACTTATGACTTCGGTATCTTGAAGGCATATGCAGGTTGGTCAGGTCGTAAGGTTCAAGATTCTTTGACCACATATCAGATTAATCGCAATGCACAACAAATTGGTGTTCGTAGCTACATCACTCCAGTGGTTGAAACTTGGGCAGCAATTGGTAACGGAAACATTAAAGATTCCACAACTGGTACAGCTCATTTCAGCGCATGGCAGCTTGGTTCTAACTACTACTTAAGCAAGCGTACTAACCTGTATGCAATCTATGGTCAGTCACTTACTTCTAACGTTGCTAGTACTGCCGCTGGTATCAATTCTGCTACGCAGAATGGTTACTCACTTGGCTTGCGTCACACTTTCTAATATAACGCTAGCTTAGGCTAGCAGTTAATTGGAGTGGTATTCAATTAACCCACTGCGGAAACGCAGTGGGTTTTTTTATGCCTTGGATATATATCTTAAAAGATCAAAAATCATGAGGGATGGTGAAAAAGCATCTTTAGCTTAACCTTCGATATAAAAATGACTTGGCTTAAGCCCGCCATCCTGAAGTTCAATCATTTTTCTATAGGCTGCCTCAATATGGCCTCTAAATAAACTGGAGTCAAAGAGGGGTGTACTTAGCCTATTGACTGCCAATTTTTCTTTTAAAGCTTTAAGTTGGACTGCATCATTTGCTAGCACTATTGCTAAAGTCTCATATTCTGCTTGTGTGCTTGTAATAAGCTCAGGCAGGTTGATCGCCTTGAGAAGGCTAGAGGCTACACGGCTAGAAAACGATTTGCCGGACAACGTTAGAACAGGGAGTCCTGACCATAAGGCATCACTTGCAGTGGTGTGAGCGTTATATGGTGAAGTATCTAAAAATAGGTCAGCATGGCGATGCCTAGCCAAATGCTCAGGCATTGGCATGCGTTTAGCAAAAATTAAGCGCTCATGAGGGATGCTTCTCAGTGCAGCCTCTTTTTGTAGGTTTTCTGAAGCTTGTGGCGTATCCTCTAAAAGCCACAGCACGCTACCTTCTACTGACTTGAGAATACGCATCCAGCCATCAAAGACAGGCGGAAGAATTTTATAGTTGTTATTAAAGCAACAAAATACAAATCCATTTTCAGGCAGATCTAACTCTCTTCTGGAGAATTGACGATCAGATATGATGCGTTTTCGATCGTTAATTTGATAGCAGTTCGGAAGGCAAGCAATTTTCTCAGAATAATGCTCTTGCGATTCAATGGGAATAAGGGTTGGATCAGCAATGATGTAATCAATATATTCTGCACCCATGGTTCCCGGATAGCCTAGATAGTTAACCTGTAGAGGGGCAGCTCGATAAGCGAAGATCCGGGGGCGGGCATTGGCCGTAAAGCCCAAAAGATCAACTGCGATATCGATCTTTAAATCTCTGCTAAGTTGAGCTACTTCGCGGTCTGATAAGTGCTGAACATCGATAAATTGATCAAAGGCATTTTTGAGTCTGACTTGCATTAGATCATTTGGAGCAGGCTTAAAAGAAAAAGCGATCAGTTCAAAGAAATTTTTATCATGCAGCTCAAAAAGCTCTGCAATGAGGTGCGCTACAGGGTGGTTGCAAAAATCTGAGGTGAAATAGCCAATCTTGATTTTTTTTGATCTAGGAAGGATGGCAATTGCTGCAAGAGGATTTTCAAGCGCGCAGTATTTGTTTGCCCAATTTTTTGCAGCCTCAAAGTGAATGGCTTCATCATCGGTTAATGAAAGAGCTTGAAATGACCCAATGACCTCTGGATCATGAAAAATATTTTTGAATAGATTTTGCAACAGAAACTCAAACTCACTCCAATCACATATATGCATCTTTGCGGTAAGTAGATTGCCAAGGGAGTAGTGGTGGGTGGGCTTTAAGAGCAGTGTTTGCTTATGACACTCTAGAGCCTCGCCATGATGTTTAAGTTTTCCAAGAAGAATGCCTTTATTGGACCAAGCTTCAGCATAGTTAGGCTTTAGTTCAATTGCCCTGTCATAGCAATCTATGGCGCCACTATCTTGATTCAAGGACTCAAGCAGGACGCCCTTATTTGACCAAGCTTCAGCATAGTCAGGCTTTAGTGCAATTGTCTTGTTGTAGCAATCTAAAGCATCATCAAACCTATTGAGCTCAGTTAAAGCATTCCCCTTATTTGACCAAGCTTCAGCATAGTCAGGCTTTAGTTGAATTGCCCTGTCATAGCAAACTATAGCGTTGCTATATTGGCTTAAGGACTCAAGCAGGACGCCCTTATTTGACCAAGCTTCAGCATAGTTAGGCTTTAGTTCAATTGCCCTGTCATAGCAAGCCAAAGCAGCATCCATTTTTTTAAGTTCTTTAAGGGTGACGCCCTTATTTGACCAAGCTTCAGCATAGTCAGGATTTAGTTCAATTGCCCTGTCATAGCAAGCCAAAGCAGCATCCATTTTTTTAAGTTCTTTAAGGGTGACGCCCTTATTTGACCAAGCTTCAGCATAGTCAGGATTTAGTTCAATTGCTTTGTTGTAGTAGGAAACTGCAAGATCAAGATTTCTAAAGTCATCGTGAAGTCGTGCAATATTGAAATTTAACTCGAATGAATCATGTCTTAGGCTCAAAGCCTTTGTAAAACTCTTTAGCGCTGCGTCTTTATAGCCTAAGCAGGCTTGGGCTGCACCAATGTCGTGTAGCGCTTCAAAAAAGTCTCCAGCCTTTTGTAACGAACGCTCTAAGTGATCAATTGATGCTTGATATTCTCTGCGCTCAAGAAAAGATGACCCAAGGTAGTAAAGAGCATCGGGTGAGCAGTCGATTTGATTGCAGGCCGCAAGTAAGAGCTGATGAGCTGCTTCGTCATTACCCTCATGGGCATAAACATAGGAGAGCAATTCATTTGCTTTTGAGTGGCTCGGCTCTGAATTAAGGATATCCAGCAGAATTGGTTTGGATAGTTCCAGATTATTATTTTTAAAATAATAATCTGCCATTACTAGGGCTTGATCAATTTCTTGTCTATTCATAGCTTCGGTAGATAATAACGAATTATTGGAAAAATTGAAATCAGACTCAAATATCAGCATACTATTTAATTGAGAGTATTGAACTGGGTATAGAAAAATGAAATCTACAGTTTTAATTACAACGGCAACAGCACCTCCTGCTGGAATGCCTTATTTAAAAATGACCAATGTTGCAACTAGGCTCTTAACTGCAAAAGCGGCCATATTCTTTTGGGCCGCACAAGGGGTGAATTCGATTGTCGTTGCGGATTCAACCGGTCAAACCCTCTTGCGCGAAGATGAATTACAAATGCTGAAGCAAATGAATGTTGAAGTTGAGCAGATCTCATATTTTCAGAATGATGATCTCGTGAAAGACAGGGGAAAGGGCTATGCCGAGGGCCTGTTGATTCAGTTTGCCATGGAGAACTCGGCCTTCTTAAAGCGGACAAGTCACTTTTTCAAATGTACAGGCAAGGTCTATTGTAGAAATTTTCAAGAGGTATCACGGCTAATTGAGCTAAATCATATTCAGAGTATTTTTTGGAGGTATCTCGGGAGTGGAGATATGTTGATGCCAGGTGCCGACATGCGATTTTTTTATACTTCTAATGCATTCTGTAAAGAATTTTTGATTCCAGCATATATGGGGGCGGATGACAAAAAGGAGGCTGTAGAAACCATCTTTTTTAATGCGTTTCAAAATCAATTGCCTCAAGCATCTGCAATGCGCCCATTAATTTCTGGTTTTGCGGGTGGCACGGGCGAACAATACTTTGACTTAGGCCTAGGATCTTTAGATGCAAATTACCCATGCTGGGTAATGGCATAGGACAGTTTCTAAAAATATTCCTCGATATAACTGCATTAGATGAATTAATTTTTAATAAATACGTGCTCTGGTGGTGAATCCTTGCTGTGCTGCTCAATAAGGATTAAATATGCGGCCTCTATATTTTTGATTAAATCAATCGGGTTAAACAGTGATGCATTCGATCTAGCGGCGATTTTTTTAGCGATGGTATTGAGTCTCTCTGGGTGAATAGCTAAAGCAATTGCAAGCTCCTCATATTCTTTCGTGGAATGAGTGATCAGCTCTGGTACTCCAATAGTATTTAGAAGGCTTGAGGCAACTCTGCTAGCAAAAGATCGACCTTGAAGTGTGACAATTGGCAGGCCTGCCTTTAGGGCATCTACAGCTGTAGTGTGCGCATTATAGGGGCTCGTGTCTAAAAAAAGTCCAGCAAGGCGATGTCTTGATAGGTGTTCTTCTGCCAAGGGAAGGCGTTTTGCAAAAATAATTCGGTCAGTATCGATCCCCAGTTCAGAAAATTTTTCAACGAGATTTTTCTTAAAAACTTCATTGTTGTCAGAAAGCCATAAAACGCTTTTATTGACCTTATGGAGAATATTTGCCCAACTCCTGATAGTGGCAATATTCATTTTGAAGCTGTTATTAAAGCAGCAAAAAATAAAACCTTTTTCGGGCAAGCCAAGTTCAGACCTCGAAAACTCTCTGGTAGAAACCGCCCTTTTAGGGTCGTCAGCCATATACATATCTGGCAGGTAGATAATATTCTCTGAAAAAAATTGCTGAGACTGTGGGGGTATTAATACTTCATTAGCAATGATGTAATCATAGTAAGGGGCGCCCATGGTGCCAGCATAGCCCAAATAATTCACTTGAATTGGCGCTGCCCTATGAGCAAAAATTCCAGGGCGGCCACTTTCAGTGTGCCCAGTTAAGTCAATCGCAATATCAATTGCATGCTCTTTAGATAAGTTGGCAACCTCCTCATCAGACATCGCAGTAATATTGATAAACTGATCAAATGACTCGATTAGACGCCCCGTCATATCATCTTGAGCGTTTTGTGCATAAGAGAATCCAAATACTTCAAAGCGAGACTTATCATGTGCCTCTAAGAGGCCGACCATTAGCTGAGAAACGGGGTGGGTGCGGAAATCAGAAGAGTAATAGGCAATCCGAATTTTTTCTCGTTGCTTAGGTGTCTGCAGAGTTTTAGACGGAGGGGTGGGGTACCAAGAGCTTGACCAAATTTCTGCCGCCTGTCTTTGCAGGGACTCCTCATCGCTTAAGGATAAAAGAGCATGCGGAGCAATAACCTTGAGCCCCTTGCTTATTTTTTCTGTCAGTATGGATAATTGCGAATCAAAATGATTGTTTTTAAAAATGCATGCAGCATTAAATAACATGGAGCCATAAGCCCAAAGACTATCGGGCTTGGTGGCCACTGCATTTTCAAAGCACTCGAAAGCTTTTTCATAATTCTTAAGCTTGCAAAGCATGTTGCCTAAATTGACCCAAGTTACATCGTCTTGGGAATTTAGGTGCAAGGAGTATTGATATGAAGCTAGGGCTTCATCATATTGTTTTAGTTCTTTTAGGGCATTGGCTCGATTCGTATAAAACTGCGCGCACTGGGGATCAAGTGCAATTGCTTTATCGTAGCTAATAACAGCCAGTGAGAAGCGCATCATTTTTTGTAAAGCATTGCCCCGATTATTGTGCGCTTCTGAGTAATTTGGGTCGAAAGCGACGGCTTGGTCATAGGCGGATAATGCCGCCTTAAAATTATTTTTCTCTAGGTAAACATTGCCAAGGTTACTGTAAGCCACGCCATTTTTTGGGGAAATCTTAATCACTAAGTGGAAGAATGTTAAGGCCTCTTCAAGGCGCCCTTCTTTTGCCGCCAGCACTCCTAATAGACGCAAGGCATCAACATTTTTTTTGTCTAAAATGCGAACTTGATTTAAAAATTTCTCAGCCATCCGCAGATTGCCACTTTGTAGATATTGCAATGCGGATGATAGAAAAAATCCAATTTGTGGATTCATGTTTTTAGGGTTTGCTCAAATGGGGGTTGAATAGTTATGTCTAGTCTGAATTTTAACTTCGATAACAGGTAGATTGAAGGGGGTTGCCAGCTTTATAGCCCTTGTTGAGCTAATATGGTCCCATAGTTTATTTTTTTACAAAGCTACTTACATGAATCCCCAGTTGCAATCCATGATTGGCCAGGCTGTTCAAGCTTTCCAGGTAGGCAATCATGCCCGTGCAGAAACGATTTTGCAAAAAATATTGCAGTTACATCCTAATAATTTACCCGCCATACATATTCTGGGATTAATTAAGGCATCTGAGGCTAAGCATAGTGAGGCCGCTCAGTTGCTTTCCAAGGCTGTAAAGTTGGAGCCAAACGATCCTTCTTTGCGATATAACCTGGCAAAAGCATTGGCGGCATCCGGTATGGATATCCAATCACTGCCGCACCATGAAAAAGCTGCTACTTTAACCCCTAAAAATCCTGAGGTTTGGTTAAATTACGCAAAGAGCTTGGCCAATCTAAGCCGCCATGAAGAGGCCTTGGAAAAAATTCACATTGCGCTTGATATTCAGCCGGAGTACCTTGAGGCCTTAATTAGTAAAAGCGCCATATTGAATGAGTTAAATCATTTTGATGATTCTTTGGCTACCTCCGATCTTGCTTTGGGGGTAAATCCTTTAGCGCAAGATGCTTGGTCAAATCGAGGTGGAGCTTTGAAAGGCTTGGGTCGATTCCATGACGCACTTGACGCATATGATCGAGCAATTTCTATTGATGGAAATTATTCACAAGCTTGGTTTAATCGTGGGGTGTTGCTGAAAGATCAAAAACGTTTTGATGAGGCAATGGCTTCTTATGAAAAAGCGATTGACATTAAGCCCGATGACGTAGATGCGCATTGGAATAAAGCATTGCTGCAGCTCACCACAGGAAACCTCCTTGAAGGTTTTCAGGGGTATGAGTGGAGATGGAAAAGGTCTAATGCGGAAGCCTATAGACACAAAGATATTTCATCCTTAAAAAGTTTGCAAGATCTCGGTGGTAAAAGTTTGCTTGTTTGGGCTGAGCAGGGCCTTGGAGATACTATTCAGTTCAGTAGGTACATTCCCATGCTGCTGAGCTGTGGGGCAAAAGTTTTTTTTGAAATTCAACCTCCATTGGCATCGGTAATAGCACGCTCTTACCCGAGCGTTAAGACAATTCCAATCGGGCAGAACATTGAAGGCATAGATTTCCAAATCCCATTGGCTAGCTTGCCTGGCCTATTTAGTACCAATCTTTTGACCATCCCAATACAAGGCGCTTATTTAAAAAGTTGCCCATTAAAAATAGAGTATTGGTCTCAGAAATTAAAAAGTGGAAACGGCAAAAAAAATATTGGATTTGCTTGTTCTGGAATTACGGGAAATCCAATACCTTTGGAAAAATTTTCAACAATTTCATCCATGGCAAATTTATTTTTGATTCAAAAAAGTTTACGAAAATCTGATGAAGAAAGCCTAAATAAAGTTGCTGGGCTTCAAGTGCTCGGTGATCTGATGGAGGACTTTGAAGACACTGCCGGAATAGTTGAGAGTATGGATCTAATCATTAGTGTTGATACTTCTTTGGCCCATTTTGCAGCTGCCCTTGGCAAAAAAACTTGGACTTTGTTGCCTTATGTTCCCGAATGGCGCTGGCTAGATAATCTAGAGGATACTCCTTGGTATCCAGGTATGAAACTTTATCGCCAACAGAGCCCTGGTGATTGGGATGAGGTGATGCAAAGAGTGAAGCAGGACATATTGCTTCACCAGATTGACAGTCACACTAAAGATTGTTGACTGCTATTAAAGGAGGTTACTTTTTGAGGCTATCCCGAATTTCACGTAATAAAACAATATCCTCTGGAGTTGGTTGAGCAGACGGAACATCCATTAAGCGAACCTTATTCACAACCTTGACCATTTGAAATATCACAAAAGCTAACAAAACGAAGTTGATTGAAATGGTGATGAAGTTGCCATAGGCAAAAATAGGCACCCCGGCTTTCTTGAGCGCATCAAAGGTTCTGGGTACCCCTTCTGGAATCCTCCCAAGAATAATAAATAGGTTCGTGAAGTCAATATGACCGCCCAGAAGGGTGGAGATCACCGGCATCACAATGTCGTTTACTAGCGAGTCGACAATTTTCCCAAAGGCCCCGCCAATAATGACGCCGACGGCTAAATCAATCACATTGCCCTTGACGGCAAAGTCGCGAAATTCCTTCAAAACGCTCATAAATGCTTCCTTTCTAGTGGGAATAACGA
>TBL_comb47_HYPODRAFT_10008415_pt1 | contig 10551 bp, 3 predicted proteins | sample TroBogypolimnion_40_FD_10682 | JGI IMG/M metagenome (IMG submission 10682)
CGTAACTGCTGCCATTGAAAAACAGGCCGCGGTCGATGAGCGTCCCTGCGGTCGGTCCCGAGGTGAACTTGACCTGGTTGGTGGTGCCATTGGCCCCGCCACTGGTCACCAAGTTGCCGGTCCCCCCACCGGCCGTGCGGGCCGTGAGCGAAGCGAAAGTCAGATTCGTGTTGCCGCTCGTGCCGTAGGTGGACTGAACCGTGCCCTCACCCGCGTTGAATGTCACAACTCCGAGTGTCTGCGTGCTGCCGGCGGTGAGGCCTTGATAGATGAAATTGCCGCCGTTGAAGGTTAGCGCAGTGGTGGCCAGGCTGCCGCTGGTGCCGTTGCCGAGTTGCAGGGTGCCGCCGTTGACGCTCGTCGCGCCGGTGTAGGTGTTGGTGCCGCTGAGGGTGAGGGTGCCGGTGCCGGTTTTGGTCAGGCCGCCGCTGGCGTTGGCCGCGATAGTCGCGGCACCCGCCGTGCCCGCCGTGGTAAAGCCGCCACCGCTGAGGGTGAAGGTGGGCGCGCTGGAATAACCCACGCCCGGAGTGGTGATGGTGATGGAACCGACCTTCAACGCGCCCGCGCCGTCGTCCACCATGTTGGCAATTGCCGTGGCACCCGTCCCCGTGCCGGAAATGGTGATGTGCGGCGCGCCAATATAGCCGGCACCCTGGGTCGCCATGGCGAGCGAGGCAACGCCGCTGCCCGTCGGGGCCAGCAGGGGAGCCACGATGGTGTCGTTAAAGCCGTTGGTGTCGATCACCGCGCCACCCGTGAACGAGCCAAACGCGCCGTTGACATAAACCCCGGTCAGCGCCGGCAGGAACGTCGTGGTCGAGGAACTCGCCTGCAGCGTGCCGCCGCCCAAGTTGAGGTAGGCCGTGGCCGTGGCGACTTTGGTGAAGCTGTTGGTCCGCAACGTGCCCCCGTTGAGGTTGAGAATGCCCGTCACGGTTCCAACGTTGTTGCCGAAATTGACCACCCCGCCCGCTCCCGAATTGTTGATCAGACCGCCGAGGACGTTGAGTTCCGCGCGTCCACCCGCTCCGTCCCAGCCGAGGCCAAGCGTTTGTCCCGTAGTTCCGTTGCCGCGGTTGACGACGCCGCCGGAGAGGGTGAACTCGCCGACACTCCCATTCGCCCGGGAAATGATGAAAAAAGTGGTGTTGTTCATCGTGCCGGCGGACATGAGGCCGACGCCGGTGCCGTTGCTTTGGCCGGCTTGATTGCCGATCGTGATTCGTGCCGCACTGAGCGAGCCGCCGCTATTGTTGAAGTAGCCGTAGCCGTTGGTGTTGACGCCCATGTTGAAGTCGTTTTCGTCGTCGCCCCCGACGAGGTTGATGATGCCGCCGGACTTCAGGTTCACGGCACCACTGGCAGCGCTCGTGCCGGCATACATGTGTAATTCGGTCACGCTGCCGGTCACATTGACCACGGCCCTGTTGGTAGCGAGCTGTTCGCCGATCGTCAGGGTGGCAGCGGGGCTATAGATGGAGCCGCTGACGTTCAGGGTGCCGGCGTTGACAAGGGTGTTAGAAAGGTAGGTGTTGGCACCGGCAAGGGTGATGGTGCCGCTGCCCGCCGTGGTAATGCCGCCACCCGCACCGCTAATCGCTCCGCCCACGGTGATATTGCCACCTCCGGCGGTGGTCGTCACGGTGCGTATCGCAGTCGTGGCCATGGCCAGGTTGATGGTCTGTNGNTTGGTGCTGCCGTTGGTGAGGTTGCCGCCCACAGTGATGGCGTTGCCGCCGAGCACAAAGGCACCAGCGCCAGCGTTGAAGCCAATCGAAGTGGCCGTACCGCCGCTGAGATTGTTGTTATTTGTCGCTTGCGTGCTGCCGCCAAACGCCAGTGCGGCGTTAAAGCTGTTAGCCAGGGGGACATCCCAGTTGTTGGTCGTGCCCCAATAGGCATCCGCGCCGATACCGGCCCAGGTGGCCGCCTGCGCGGACTGCAAGGCAAACCCGGCGACTGCGAGCCCGAAGCTCAGGATCAGGCGGGATGGAAAATTGGCGGCGATTTGATTCTTATATTTCGGTTTCATGGTTGTGGCGTGGGTTTTTGGGGGGTTGTTGGAATGATCGATGGCGGAAACGAGGGACGGATTGAATGGCTGGGATTTGCGGGTTTGAGCGCGGGCGCGTAAGAAGCACTGCGAGCGATCAGGCCGCCCCGTGACGNATNGTCTGTGGAAACGCCGAATTCCGTCTGCCTCCCTGTTTATGGAGTATTTCACAAACCGTGTGAAACCAACGGGTTGCGCGAAAAACTATTTGTCCCATCCGTGCCAGCTCGTCGTCGGACCGTGCCGCGAGCTTGGCTTCGCGGTCGAACAGGGATGTGACCAGATCGGCTTTTCCCGCTAAGAATCGCCGATTCATCCGCGTTCCGTGGTGGAAACCATGCCAACCCCCGAAGAACCATTAAGCCAAGACGTGATCCTATGATGAGAAAACTGCTTCGAGGATTGCTGGGGCTGGGCACCGGATTGGTGAATGTGACCGCTGCCGCCTCCGTCGCTGACTTGCGCTGCGAACATTTGACTAATCCATCAGGCCTCGACGAGCCACGGCCCGCGCTGAGTTGGATCATCACCTCGGACCGCCGTGGCGAGACGCAGACGGCCTATCAGGCTCTGGTCGCGTCTTCGTTAGAAGCGCTCGCCGCGGACCGGGGCGACCTGTGGGACAGCGGTAAAGTGGCTTCGGCCGCCTCGGCGCAGTTGGAATATGCCGGACAGGCGCTGGCATCGCGCGGCAGGTGTTTCTGGAAAGTGCGGATCTGGGATCGCGACGGCAAACCGTCCGCCTGGAGCCAGGCCGCATCGTGGACCATGGGTTTGCTTCAACCTTCCGACTGGAAGGCGCAATGGATCAGTGATCCGACCCTCGCGGATCCGGCCAATCGTCCCATGACGCCGATCCATTGCTACCGCAGCGAATTGGCATCGCGTCCCGATGCCGCCAAGTGGATCGTCCTCGATCTCGGCGCCGCCAAACGCATGGACGCGGTGGACCTCATTCCCGCCCGCCCCCAAGGCCAGAACGCGGATTTCCGCACGCCGATGTTCCCGCGCCGCTTCAAGGTGGAAGCAGCGGACAAGCCGGATTTCAGTGATGCACGAATCGTGGTGGATCATACCGGCAGTGATGTGGTTAGTCCCCGCAGCAATTCATCGCGTGACCCGTTCGCCGCGACTACCGCGCGCTATGTCCGTCTCACCGTGACGCGCTTGGCCCAATGGGATGGCCAGGATTACGGCCTCGCCCTGGGCGGTCTTGCAGTGTTCGACGGAGCGACGCCAATTGCCGTCGGTGCCGCGGTGGAATGTTCGGATTCCATGGAGTCCGAGCAATGGTCGAAAAAGTATCTGGTGGACGGCACAGCCGCAGTAACCACTGCCAACGCTGCGCCCGTTTTGGACGCGGACATGCCGGATGCGAAGGCGACGGCCACGGTCTCGCGCGTGCCGCTGCTACGCCGGGAATTCAATCTGTCAGGAGCCGTGCGGCGCGCCACTCTAGCGGTTTCGGCGCGGGGTTTCTATGAGGTGCGCATCAATGGCAAGCGCGTCGGCGAGGACCTGCTCGCTCCGGGCTTCACCGACTATGGCGCCCGCCTCCAATATCAAACCCACGACGTCACCCAACTCTTGCGCGGTGGCAAGAACGCCATTGGCGCGCTGATCGGCTACGGTTGGTATGCCGGCCATCTGAACCTGTTTGATATGAGATGCATCTACGGCTATTTCCCCCAATTCCTCGCGCAACTCGACGTCGAGTTGATGGATGGAACCCGGGTGTGCCTTGGCACGGATGGCCAATGGCGCAGCACCCTGGACGGACCCGTGCGTTGGTCGGATCTGTTGGACGGTGAAGCCTATGATTGCCGCCGCGAAATGTCCGGCTGGGATCAACCGGGCTTCGATGATCGCACCTGGAAGCCGGCCTGGTCCCAACCGCGCGACGCAACGCCGTTGGTCTGGCCGCGCAGCCAACCGGTGCGCGTCATCCGCGAGGTCAAGCCCGTTGCCGTCAAGGAGGTCAGGCCGGGCACTTATGTGTTTGATATAGGCCAGGAAATCAGCGGCTGGTGCCGACTCAAGGTGAATGGTCCGGCAGGCACCCACGTGCGTCTGCGCCATTCCGAACTGGTCGGCGCGGATGGCGGCCTGGATGTTGGAAACCTCTGGGGCACGCTGCAACAGGAAGACTATATCCTCGATGGCAGGGCCGAGCGCTCGCTGGAGCCGCACTTCACTTACCATGGCTTTCGTTATGTCGAGTTGACCGGCCTGCCCGGCCTGCCCGGCAAGCCCAAACCCGACTCGCTGATAGCGGTCAACGTCCGCACTGACGTGGCGAGCACGGGCCGCTTCGAGTGCTCTAACGATCTATACAACCGCATCCAGACGGCCGCGAGCTGGACCCAGTCCAACATGATGTTCGACGTGCCCAACGGTTGTGCGGCACGCTCGGAACGCCTGGCGTGGTCGGGCGACATCCGGCCCTGTGTGCAGGCATTGATGTTCAATTTCGATACCGCGGCATTTCTCAACAAGTATGCCATCGACCAGCGCGACGACCAGACTGCCGATGGCCGCTTTACCGACATCGCGCCCCACGCCCATCTGCGCGGCTGCACGATTTGTGTCGGCTCGCCCGGTTGGGCGGATGCGGGTGTCTCCCTGCCATGGGAAGTCTATGTGAATACCGGCGACAAACGCCTCCTCGCCCGACAGTTTGACGCGGCCCGGCGCTGGGTCGATGCCATCCATGCCAGCAATCCGGATTTGCGCTGGCGCAACAACCGCGGCCAGGACTGGGGCGACTGGCTGAGCGCCGGCAGAGCGACTCCCAAGGAACTCGGCGCGACGGCCTTCTTCGCCCACTCGGCCGATCTGGTGTCACGCATGGCACAAGTGTTAGGGCGCAAGGCCGAGGCCGACCATTATCATAACTTGTTCCAAGGCATCCGGCAGGGCTTCGTGAAAGATCACGTCAGCGCGAATGGAATCATCGGTGGCACCGCGGCCGCCCAGCCCATCATGCGCGATGTGACGGCCCTCGTCCGCGCCATGGTGAAAAATGGCAAACTGAGCTTCAGCGTGAGGAACGAGGTGTTGGGGGGAGATCCGGCCTTGAATCACCTCAAGACCCTGCACCTGACCACGCGCAACGCCACCGCCGAGCTGGAACAGGAGTTCGCTGAAAATGCCGCGGTTCAACTCACGGGCGAAGCCGGCAAACCCTTGGAAATCATCTCCGCCTCCTACGGCTTCGACGCCGCCGATCTGGGCGACGCGCAGGGCAGTTATGCCATCGCCCTGCGATTCGGCCTGCTCGACGAACCGTTGCGTTCGCTCGCCGCCAAGCGCTTGGCGCAGTTGGTGGTGAAAAATGGCCATCATCCCACCACCGGCTTCTGGAGCAGCATCGAATTGCTCTTGTCCCTATCCAACACCGGCTACCACGCGGACGCGGCGGAAATGTTGAACCAGCGCGAACAACCGTCATGGGGCTATATGGTCGATCACAGCACGACCTTGTGGGAAGCGTTCAATGCCAACAGCCAGAATCTATCTTTGAATCACTGGACCCACAGCGCGGCGAGCGAATGGCTCTGGCGCAACATCGCCGGAATCAACCCCGAACAACAGCATCCCGGCTATCAATCATTCATCATTCGCCCGCTGCCAACCAAGGAGGTGACCTGGTGCAATGCCAGCTACGATTCCATCCGCGGCACCATCGCCAGTCGCTGGAAATCCGAGGGAGATAAGTTCACCCTGGCAATCACCGTCCCCGCCAACACCACGGCCACCGTATTCGTCCCGGCGCTCGATGCCAATTCAGTGACAGAATCCGCCAAGCCAGCGGCACAGGCGGAGGGCGTGAAACTCGTGTGGCAGGAAAAAGACACGGCCGTTTTCCAGGTCGGCTCCGGGTCCTATCAATTCACCTCCCACCTCAGTTTGAAATAAGTGTCCTCTCTCCCAAGCCAAGACAAGCCACGGAGGTGGAGGACTTCGGCATCGCGCAGGCGGCCCGGCTTGCGCCGGCCCGCCGCTGCTGGGATCGTTCAGTTCGGGGTGACGCTCAGGCGCACGAAGATCGTGCCCGCGCCGTTGGGCAAGGTGTAGGTGACCGCGCCGCTGGTGTTGCTCAGATTGCCATCGGTGCTGGGAACATCCGTCCAGATGGTTAGATCCGCCGAGGTCTGCACCACGAACTGGGTGCCGTAATCGGTGAAGGGAATGTTACCCCCATTGGGCCAGGTGATGGAGCTAACGCCACCCACCGTCACCACTTGCGGATTGGCGGTGAAGCCAGCGGCGGCGTTCATGAAGTATTCGATGCCGTTTGGCAGCCCGTCGAGGTCGCTGTCGCCATCGGCCTGGCCGCCACCGGCATTGAGCGCCGCCCAAGCGGCGTAGGCGGACGCACCGACCTGGAGTTTGCCGGCGCCGGTGATGTATCCGGTGGTGGCCGGGCTGGACGAGTCATAAACGCCGTTGGGCACTGCCGTACCGTTGATGACCAGAGCGGCGACGACATCCGTCGCCGCGTTGGGCAGATCGAGCACCGCGGTGGCAGCGATGGAAACCGTGGAGGTGTCCGGAAAGGTGGTGGCGGAATTGTTCGTGACGCTGAGCGTGCCGGCGTTGACGCTGGTGTCGCCGGTGTAGGAGTTGTTGCCGGACAACACCAGGGTGCCTGCGCCGACTTTGGTGACGCCATAAGAGCCAGTCTCCTGATAGATCGTGGCGGCAATGGTGAGCGTGCCGGCATCCACGCCGAAGGTCGAGTTGTTATCCAAGGCGAAGTTGGTGGTGAGCGACGTGTTGCCGCTGAGGCTGCGCAGCACACCCAGTCCCGCCGGGCCCGCGCCCTGGAGGTGGAAGTGCTCGGTGATGGTGAGGTCGCCCTGGAGTTCGAGCGCCGCGTTGTTGGCGATTACGGTCATCGTGGTGCCGTCGAAGCCGCCCGCACCGAGGCCCGCGCTGGTGGTGATGCGCAGCGTGCCGGCATCGATGTGGGTCCAGCCGCCGTAGGTGTTCGCGCCAGTGAGCACCCAGGTGCCGACGCCGGTCTTGGCGACATTGGTCACATTTCCGGCCTGGCCGATGGCGATGCCAAAGGTATTGTCGCCGGAATTGCTGCCGGTCAGGATCAGGCCGCGGGCACCGCCGAGTTCGAAGAAGTCCGCCGAAGCAGCCGCTGTAAAGCTGAGCGTGGCTGACGGGTCGCTGCCCGAGGCGTCGATGGTGGCGCTGCCGCCAACGGTGCTGATGCGAATCCCGCGGTTGGTGCTCTGGGGGGTCGAACCGGTGTATTCCAGCGTGCCGCCACGGAAGAGCAATCCCACATCGCCGCCGGCGTCGGCCGCACGGTTGCCAAGGCTGCTATCGACTCCAAAGTCGGAGAGCGAGGCCACGTTCACAATGCCGCCGGCGAAAATGGTGGTGCCGCCATAGCTGCTCGTGCCGGTGAGCGCGAGGGTGTCACTGCCCATTTTCGTGATCCCGCCAGCCGCACCGGTGAGCGTGCCCTCGAAGGTGCTGCCGGCACTGCCATTGACGATGAGGCGCGAAAGCGGACCCATTGACACGGTCGAACCGGCCACGCCATCGAACTTCGTCACCGTCTGGGTGACGTTTTCGAGTTGCAGCGCCGACGTGGCCGCGGTGAGACTGAGGTCGGTGGTGGCGGGCAGGATGTTAGATTGCATCGGGGTGACGGCCAGGTTGTCCACGCCGCCGACAATGCCACTGAGCACGCCAAACGCCAGGTAGCGTGAGCCCGTCATCCCGGTATTCAACGTGTAGCTGCCGACAATGGCAGCGCCCTGGGTGATGACGACCCGCGTGAGGTCGGACGTAAAGGGGGAACCGGTGCCGGTTCGGTCCGTGAGATAGAACGCAAAGCTGTCGCCACCCGTCGTTGAGGTGAAGCCCCCAATTCCCCCGCCGTTGTTGAAAATCTGGATGCCGCTATCGCTCTGATAGAGGAATCCGAGTTCGCCGGAACCCGCGACCGGCCAAGCGTTGAAGCCGGAGCGCAAGGTGAAGCTCGTCCAACTGCTGCTGCCGGGACTGCCCTTGAACATGTCGAAATTGATCTTCAAAGGACCCGTGACGTTGGCGCTGCTGAGTGGCATCCCGGTCAGGAAGGCACCGTTGCCAAAGCCGCTGTCCTGGGCCATCAGGAGGTAGTCGCCATTGGTGCCGGCGGGCTGCTGGACGCCGGTGGTATTGCCCACCTGCATGTTGCCGACACCCGTCCAGTTCTGGAGGGCCGCCGTTCCGGTCTGACGGTTGGCGAGGTTGTAGTTGAGGGGGTGCCCGCGCCGGTTTTCATGGTGTCGCTGCCGAGGACCACCGGGGTTGAAATGACATGCGAACCGGTGGGTGTGGCAAGCACGGACAGGCCGCCCGCATCCGTCTGTAGGGTCAACGCGCTGGCATTGCCCGTCGCGAGCGTCCATGCGTTCGTGCCATTGAATTGCAGGTGGCCGACGGTCTGGCTGGCGTCGAGATTGATCACCGTGGGCGCACCCTGCGCGGCAAAGATGGCATTGGTGCCCACGCCATTTGGCACTCCGCTGGGGCTCCACACCGCAGACGTCCAAGCGGCCCCGCTGCTCCATGAATTGGTGAACACCTGCTCATTGCTCAGGAAGGGCCGCCGCAAGGGGATTCTTGTATTTCGGTTTCATGGGGGGAGTTTGGGGTTTTGAGTTGCAGCCTGCAATAAAGCGCGGAACGCTGACTCAAGCGGGAAAATTAGATTTTGGCTACCTCCCTGTTTATGGAGTCTTTCACAACCCGTTTGGAATCAAGCCCGTGACCCTCACGCCGGCCGGGCGCTGAGTGCATTGACAAAATCATTGGGCCGGGGAACAATCGCCGCTCCATGAATCCGTTTCGGTACTCATCGCTCCACCCCAAGCGCCTATGCCGAAGCCGTGGTCCAGCGCATGCCGGAGTATGTGAGCGCCGAGGACCGGCCGTCAACCAACCTGTGGGATGCCAACACCAAAAATGCACCAGCAATGCCAACCAGGCGTTCGGCCGCCGCCTCAGCGTGCTGGCGTTCCGCTGGCTCACCCCGTCCGAAATCTAACCGTCAATCCTCCTGCCTGCCATGAAACACCTTCTAACAATCATGCTCGCCGCCGGCCTCAGCGTGACGGCTTTCGCCCAACCCGAAGCCGGCGCCAAAGTCCGCATCCGCGCCGTGCTGCACGATCCGATGAAGCCGTTTGCCGAAATGTATGTCGCCGACGCCATGGGCAAACTCGAACGCCTCAATCTGGCCATGGAAGGCCTCACCGAGCCGCAGACCGTCACCCTGCCCAAGGGCGTGCTGATGCTCTATTCCTCCTCCACCATCGACGCCACCAAGCCGCTGGCAAATTTGTTAGCCTCGGCCGCCGTCCCCGAGGGCGTGAAGCAAGCCATCGTTTTCATTCTGCCGGCCGCGGACGAGGGCAAAGCGCCCTACAAAATCATGGTGCTCAACGATTCCGCCGCCGCCTTTCCCAGGGGCGAATCACGGGTGATCAACCTGACCCGCCTGCCGCTGGCCGTGCGCGTCGGCGAACATTCCCTGGAAGTCGCCCCGGCCAAGATCGTGGCCGTGCCCCGGGTGACCAAGCTCAACGCCACCAATCAGGCGCAGACGAGCTTCTACCGCAAGGCGGACAAGGAATGGGTCCTGCTGTCGGAACGGCCCATGCAATTCACCGCCACACTGCGCAACCTGTTCCTGATCTATCTGATGCCCAATGTCGAGGCACCGCAGATCCGCACGCTCATCGACACGAGTTTGCCCCAATAACCCCGTCCCATGAACGCCACCACTGCTATCATTCGCGCCCACCGGGTTCCCACCGCCGCCCTTCTGGCCGCGCTCACCCTCGCTGCCGCCGGCTTCATCATCCAGCCTGCCGCTCACGCCAACGGCATTCCCCTCTATCTTGACATGAATGGCGCGACGGCCGGCTTCGGCTCGCCGTCGGGCAACCTCACCGACGCCTGGACCGCCGACATCACGGGCGCCAGCGCCACATCAAGCTGGGTGGGCAATTGCCAGATGACCTTTGGCGCCACCTTGGGCGGCGCGGAATTTTCCGGCAAGACGTTCGCGCTCAGCAATTTCAACGGTGGAATTGGCGGCGTGCAGGTCAACTCCACTGGGGCCAACATCACGCTGGGCGGGAGTAACAACGATGCCATGGGCAGCGCCCAGACATGGAGCGTCGCGAGCGGCTCGACGCTTACCTCTAACGTGACCTGGAGCAAGCAAAGCAACGGCTATTATCTCGGCGTGAATTGCAACGGCCAGAACGTCACGCTCCAGGGCGGCGGTACCTTCAACTTCCTAACTGAAATCGGCGGCAACAGCGGTGCCACCGTCACCCAAGGTGCCAGCTCCAGCGACACGAACCTGACCGTCAACCTGGCGTTCACGCCGGGCTCGGGAACCATGCAGGCAAATTACACCCTCGCCTATGGCAAACTCAATTTCGCCAGCGGGGGTGCCAACGCGTTGAGCA
>TBL_comb47_HYPODRAFT_10008421_pt1 | contig 10546 bp, 6 predicted proteins | sample TroBogypolimnion_40_FD_10682 | JGI IMG/M metagenome (IMG submission 10682)
TTCTTTCATCACCGGATGGAGATAGGTAAAGCTCTCGGGATGGTGAAAACGGTTGATATACTCCCGCATCATCCCACTCTTGGCTACACCGGGCCGGATAATGGAACTGGCCGCCACCAGCGAAATATAGTTGTCGCAATGGAGCTTCTTGAGCAAGCCGCGCATGGCAGGGCTTTCGATATAAAAACATCCGATGGTTTCCCCAATCTTGAGCTGGTGCTTCACCTGCAGATCTTCCTTGAGCTCCTGCACCCTGTGAATATCAATCTTCACCTTCCGGTTCTGCTGAATGATCCCGATACTGTCGTTGATGTGGCCGATGCCGCGCTGGCTCAGAATATCAAGTTTTTCGAAGCCGATATCTTCAGCCACATACATGTCCCACTGGGTGGTCTGAAACCCCTTCGGCGGAAGATCGAGGGCCGTGTAACAGGTTATCGGCTCCTCCGAAATCAGCACGCCGCCCGCATGAATGGTTCTCAGATTGGGAAAATCCTGCATGAGCGCACCCACCGAAAACAGCATCCGGTACAATTCACCTCCGGTTGTGGCAGCAGCCGGATCATCGGCCAGCACATCGATCTCATCTTTTGGAAGCCCGTAAACCTTCCCCAGCTCACGCAGGATCGACTTTCCCTGAAAGGTGTTCATCGCCCCAAGGAGCGCCGTGTGCCTGCTTCCATAACGTTTAAAAATATATTCATGAATATCGTCGCGGTTGCGCCACGAAAAGTCAATATCAAAATCGGGGGGCGACGATCGTTTCGGATTGAGAAAGCGCTCAAAATAGAGATTCAGCTCGATCGGATCGACGTCGGTGATCTTCAGACAATAGGCCACAATCGAATTAGCTCCTGAACCACGCCCCACATGATAAAAACCGCGGCTCATCGAATAGCGGATAATATCCCAGGTGATCAGGAAATAGGCCGAAAATCCAAGTTTGTCGATGATTTCCAGTTCGTGATGCACCCGCCTCAACGCTTCCGGATTGTTGCCATAACGGTATTTCCATCCGTCAAGCGCAAGCTTCTCCAACAACAATTTATCATCGTACCGACTCCCGGTAAAAAGCTGTTTGTTTTTGGACACCTTGAAATCAAAGGTAATGGAACAATCATCGAGCAGCTTTTTTGTGGTCTGAAGGATCTCCGGAAAATCGGCAAATGCAACCAGCAGATCGTCGAATGGTCGGAAGATATCCGATTCGTGGCCGGTCTGCTCAGGGATAAGTTTACTCAGCAAGGTGTTATGATCAATGGCACGCAGATGTTTATGAAGTAAAAAATCGTATTTGCCGGAAAATGTAACAGGCTGGAAAACGACCAGTTTATGAAAATATTTTTTGGCTGTGATATAGCGGAGCCGGTTAATATCCTGAGGCTGAACTCCGACAAATTCATGATCGCGCAGTTCCGTTATCTCTTTCTCTCCGAAAGGATAGATCACATAGGACTGACTAAAGCGGTCGGGCACCATCGGGAACGCTTTTTTTTGCATCAGGTGAAGGCTTAGAAATTCATTCAGTTCGCGAAAGCCTTCATTATTTCGGGCAATTCCCGTGTAAAGATGGCGGTCCCCATTGCGGAAATCGATTCCGGCAACTGGCTTAACCCCCTGTTTTTGGGCCTCTTTCACAAAGTCGATCACGCCGGTGGTATTATTGATATCGGCCATAACAACCACAGGAAGATGGTTCTTTACCGCCTCCTGCAACACCGTTTCGGGTTTCATGGTCCCGTAACGCAGGCTGTACCAGGTGTGACATGAGAATAACATAGGAAAATGAAAGAATTAAAGAATGAAAGAATTAAAGAATGAAAGAATTAAAGAATGGAGGAAAACGAGAAAAATTAACCCATTAGCATATTAGCTCATTAGCACATTGTCTCATTTTCAAATTTTCAAATTGTTTCATTTTCAAATTAATAATACCCCCGTTTAATGATCAATTGCCCCGGAGGAACTGGTGACGGAACCGTTTTCATCGCATCGATTGCCTGGCGGACAGCCAGACCCGATGCGCGCCGGATTGCAGATGAGCCAAACCGGTTCCGGATCTGATCCATACTCCGGTAGAGATTCACCCGCTCTGAGGTATCTTCAAACAGATCGAGCTGTTGGGTACCGCTAACCAGGTGGCTGAACCGGACCCCAATGAGGCGGATCAACATCCGCCGCTGATAAAGCTTCCGGAAAAGATCTTTGGCCGTCGCAAGCAGCGTATGATCGAACTGGGTATAAGGAATCCGCAGTTGCTGACTATAAGTGTCGAAGTTCGAATATTTGATCTTTACCGTGACACAGGAGGTCATTTTCTGCTGCTTCCGGAGCTGATAGGCGAGCTTCTCGGTCATCCCCGCAATAAGCTGCTCCAAAAAATTAACATCGGTGGTATCCTGTTCAAACGTCCGCTCGGTACTGATCGATTTTTGCTCGGAATAGGGTTTGACCGGCGTATTGTCAATCCCATGTGCCTTTTTCCACATGATGATCCCGTTTTCGCCCAACACCTGCTGCATCATCTCCACCGGAATTTCGGCAAGGGTATGAATCGTTTCAATCCCCATCGAACGGAGCAGGTAATATGTCTTGGCTCCAACCATGGGGATCTTCCGGATCGAAAGGGGATCGAGAAACAGCTGCACAGCCCCTTGCGACACCTCCTTCTCTCCGTTCGGTTTGGCTTCGCCGGTGGCAATTTTAGAGACTGTTTTATTCACCGACAGCCCGAATGAAATAGGTAGGCCACTCTCCTTTATTATCGTATGACGTAATTCGTGGGCCCACTTCATGCATCCGAAAAAACGGTCCATTCCCGTAATATCGAGGTAATGCTCATCAATTGAAGCCTTTTCATAGACGGGGGCCCGCTCGGCAATGATCTGTGTCACAATATCCGAATAACGGCTGTAACTCTCCATATCGCCACGAACCAGGAAGGAGTCGGGACATAATCTCCGGGCAAGCTTCATCGGCATACCCGAACGGACGCCAAACAACCGGGTTTCGTAGCTGCAGCTAGCCACCACCCCACGATCGGACGTCCCTCCGATAATCACCGGCTTCCCGATTAGCTTGCTGTTTTGCAGCCGTTCGACCGAGACAAAAAAAGTATCGAGATCGTAGTGAACGATTGTCTTATTCGATAACTGACTGATCTCTTGCATAACTAATATTTTATTTTTTTGTCAAAAAATTTTGTTTCTCCGAAAAATGAATTAATTTTGATTAGTATTTAATCATTATTCCGGTTATAATATAATCATTATTTGAAACAATTGTTCATTGAAGCGAAAATAAATCCGGTAACGGGACAATCCCGAGATCTGATAATCAGATATTATCTCAGAAAATATTTAATTACAACATACTGTATATCTTTATTTTAACGCCATATATATTCTAAATTTCGGTCAACTCCAGAGTTGATTTAGAAACGCATTCACTTTCCTTCGGATGAAACCGGAGGTTATTTACAGGCAAATCCGACGGATTTTTTAAATGAATATATTTTACTTAAGAGCTTCAAGGAGAATATAGATTTATCAGACAACTAACTCCGGAGGAGTTTTCCGTAAATAACCCCCGGTGAAAACCGGGGGATAAACAGAACAGTACAAACTCAGAAACCCTGTCGGGGTTTCCCTAAAAACAAACGATTATGAACAGCTATCGACAAAATGCAGCTTATCACTCATCCCTTATAACTTTTAACTCATAACTCATAACTCATAACTCATACCATGTACTTCAACTCAAACATCAAACTGATGCGCAAGCGGCGCGGACGGACTCAGGACGAGGTGGCGTTTGCGCTCAGCATGAAGCGCTCAACACTGAGCGGCTACGAAAACGGAGTGGCACAACCGGGTATTCAGCAACTGGTTGCCTATTCCGACTATTTCGGAATCTCTGTCGATACACTGATCAAGGTTGATTTGACGAAGCTTAGGGAGAGTGAGCTGCGACAGTTGGAGAACGGGTTCGATGTGTTTGTGAAAGGGTCTAAACTGCGGGTCCTCACCACAACAGTCGACAGCACCAATACCGAAAATATCGAACTGGTGCCCGAAAAAGCGAAAGCGGGTTACACGCGGGGCTTTGCCGATCCCGAATTTGTGCGCCATCTTCCTGTTTTTCAACTTCCGTTCCTCTCTTCCGAACGGAAATACCGCACCTTCCAGATCAGTGGTGATTCAATGTTGCCTATCCCTGACGGAGCATGGATAACCGGCGAATTTGTCCAGGACTGGAGCGTATTGAAAAACGGTGAAGCTTGTATTGTACTCACCCTCGACGAAGGAATTGTCTTTAAGATTATTGAGAACAGAATCGGGAAAGATGGAAAAATAACCCTGATCTCACTGAATCCGATCTACAAATCATACGAACTCGCAGTGGTTGAGATCCGCGAAATCTGGCGGTTTATCCATTACATCAGTGACGAATTGCCTTCCGGCGAAATATCATCTGCCGATCTGGCTTTTACCCTCAACCAACTCAAACAGGACGTAGCGTTGATTAAAGAGAAAATAATTACAAATGAAGAATAGAAAAATAATTAACATCCAATGAATTACGGAAGTTAACAACAATCATCACGATCCCAAGTATCACGTAAACTGCGCCCATTAACCGTGAAAGTGACCGCTCGCTGATCTTGCTGGCAAACCGGGCGCAATAGATTCCTGTTGGAATGGCACTAACCGCGAGTACTATCCCGGTCATCAGATTCACGTTACCTAACGAGGCATGACCGATCACCCCCGATAAAGCGGTGAGCGACATGATCAGGATAGAGGTCCCCAAAGCCCTGTGCATCGGAAACCGGTTAACAAACAAAAGGATCAATAAAATATTTGTTCCTCCTCCGGCACCAATAAAGCCGGTCATAAATCCGCTTCCTCCCGCCAGCAAAATAGACAGAAGAATCCGCCACAAAGGAGATTTGTAATCAGACAGATTGAATGGGGCAACCGGTGTTTTATCCCGCTGAATTCCGGTTTGCCAAATGACTAATGCCAGAACAATCAGCACAAAAGAGAATCCGGAATCAAGACCACGCTCCGGGATTTTATCGGAGAAACGGGCTCCGATCTGCGCCATAGCTACCGAAGAGAAGGCCACTAATGCCGCCGATTTAATAGCAATATTGTGATTTTTAAAATAAGTGACAGAAATAACAAGAGAAGTTAATACGTCAACAACCAGGCTCGTTCCGATCGCTTCGTGGATTGGGAATTTGAACAAGATCGAGATCAATGGGACAACAACCATTACGCCGGAAGCTCCCGTTAAACCGGTCACCATTCCTGAGAAACAGCCGACAAGAAGAATCAAAAAGATCTCCATTCAGTTAGATTAACAATTGACTAAATTTTAAAACCAGTCGCAAACTTACCAAATTGTGGCCGGTTATAAAAATCACTTTAAAAATTCTTACCTTGTCCCTTAAAAAAGAGTACCTGACATAAAAATAAGTTAATATGAATTTTAAGGATTTAGCCGGAAACAATCGCAGCTGCAGAAGATTCGACGAGCAATTTGTGATTGACAGGGTTACGCTTATTGAATTAATCGGGCTTGCCCGGCTAGCCGCCTCAGGCAGAAACGGGCAACCGTTGAAGTATTTTTTAAGCCATGAAAAGAATCTGAACGGGCAGATCTTTCCGACTCTTGCCTGGGCCGCTTACCTTAAGGATTGGCCGGGACCTGAAAAAGGGGAACGCCCTTCAGCCTATATCATTGTGTTGCTCGACCACCAGATTGCAAACAACTACTTTTGCGATGACGGAATAGCTATGCAGAATATACTGCTTGGTGCTGTTGAAAAGGGATTGGGAGGATGTATCATCCAGTCAATTCATAAACCCCGACTTTCAGCAATTCTGCAGCTACCCGATCATCTTGAAATTATCGATGTCGTAGCATTGGGAAAACCGGTTGAAAAAGTGATACTTACGGAAGTTGGACAGGATGGCGACATCCGGTATTACAACGACGCAAATGGCATTCACTACGTTCCCAAAAGATCGCTGGAGGAGCTTATTGTGAATTAGTTTCCAATAGCAGCAAAAGGCAGACTGTGATGGCGGCTTCCTGTTACCGGGAAAAGGTTGCTTACAAACTGTGCTGACCACTGACGTAAAAGTGTTATTCGCTATTTCTTCTTTAGCTTACCGGCAAAAATCTTTTTAAACTTCTCCAGTTTTGGGGTGATTACAATGCGACAATATCCCTGATTGGTATTATTTGCATAATATTCCTGGTGGTAATCCTCTGCCGGATAGAATTTCTCAAACCGGGTAATCTCTGTAACTATTGGATGATCCCAGATTTTTTCCTTTTCAAGTTTGGCCTTATAAGTAATTGCCTCCTGTTTTTGATCCTCATCGGTATAAAATATTGCCGAACGATATTGGGTCCCGCTGTCAGCCCCTTGCCGGTTCAGGGTCGTAGGATCATGGGTGGTCCAGAAAACTTCAAGCAGTTCGGCAAAAGTGATCTGCTCCGGATTGTAGGTTATCCGGGTGCATTCTGCATGTCCGGTGGTTCCTGTACACACATCATTATAGGTTGGATTGGCAACATTCCCTCCTGAATATCCGGATACAACCTTTTCAACCCCTTTTAACTGACTAAAAATTGCCTCGGTACACCAGAAACATCCACCTGCAAAAACTGCGGTCCTTAATGTTTCACTTTTCGTCTCCATATTCATGTTATATTTGATTGAGCCCTTCAATCCGGAAGAAATTACTGTAATCATTCCGATCAGGCAAATTAATATTTTTCTCATCTTATCCTTGTTTACGATATTGTGAATAACGATTCCGAGCCTCTTTTGTTCCAATTGTTTCCCTTTTTATAAAAAAAATAACATCTTCAATTAAAAACATCCGGCAAATTTGGAAATTAACCATTATTGGTGTATATTAGCCTATCCGATGTACCCAATTCTAACACTTCCTTTTCCCAGGCGAAACAACCAGGCTTCCTGATTTAATCACTAATTTCTTTGGGGAGAAAATTGCATCCATTATTTTTCTAAAATTTCAAATATGAAACAAGCCATTTCTCGATTTAATTTCTTTGAAATTCCGGCCCTAGCCAATCGGATACTCGCTAATTATAAGCGGGACAAGCGGTATTTTGAACAATATTCCCCAAAATTCAACCAGGAATTTCTGCTCCGTTTTGAAGAGAAGGTCAACTCAATGCTTCACAGGAAGTCGAAAATATTTAATGACAAAATCATTCAATCGGACAAGAAAATTGAAGATTTTATTGCCAATTTCAGTCCGGTATTAAACATCACCGAAACCTTTTTGCGAAGTAGTTCCAAAGTAACCAGACTCCATGCTTCAGAGTTCAGTTTCAATGAAGTAAGAGTTGCACTTAAGAGCAGATGTGTCGGTGAGATCAAGAAAAGCTGTCTTAAATTAGTCGGACAGCTGGATTCTCATATTGAGCAATTTGTGGATAAGGGCTTTATAACTATCCTGCTTCAAAATTTTCATTTGCTGATTGATCAGTTAATAAATTTGGAGTGTGAACTCGCAGAACTAACCCATCGGCATGACCTGATATCCGACGAATCCCTTTTTATTGACCATCAGTTAAACGATTTCATAGAGACCATTATCAAATCAACACCTGCAGTATTCGGGGATAATGATGCCGCAAAAAAAGAAGAATATTCAATCGAAAAACTGATGCTGCAGACACAATTTAACAAGGGTCAGACTCATTAGGTCCAGCTGGTATTGAAATTATGGATTTAGGTCTAAATAAGCTCCGGTGCCTCTTCAGTCATCGGAGCTTTTTTGAAAATTATTAGACGCTCAGTTATCTTTTCTTATAATTCTGGCAATCGAATTGGTATCGTCACCCTTGCGGATCATTTTCAAACGGAATGAATAATTATACGCATTGTTATTCAGTAGATATTCCGGATGCGTATGTGCCCCCCAGCTATTGTCTCCACCAACACCCATCTGTTTGTAGTCGAGGTTGACCGAAACAAGGTTCCGTTCCTTTACATCATTAACATGGCGGTTAACGACAACCTTCCCATCGTAAATACGGCCAATTGTACGAACCGGAGATTCGAAATCCTCCATTAAATTATGGTGTGCACTCACACTTAAAAGCGGCAGTCCAATAGCCATCAAGCCATTGCCATCATTATCAGTGAACGAAACCCATCTTACATCTGTTTTATTTCCATTCTCCTGCGGGCGGACATAAGCCCAATACTGATCCTTTACCTTCCCTCGATAAAGGCCAACCAGGGCTCCGCTATTCCGGTCCCAGTAGTTCTCCTGTGGCCCGCGACCAAACCACTGCATATTTTCATACTCACGTGCCAATTGCAAATTCATCCCCATTCTTGGAATTTCCGGCAAACCAGCTGAAATTGCTGTATATTTATTCACAACTTCAATTTCACCGTTGCCAAAAACCTGATATACCGATTCATATTTAGCAATAGGTTCATCTTTCAGTCCAGGAATATCAAAAATAAGTGTTATGTCGATCTGGTTTTCCGTGATCTGATTCACCTTTGATGTTGTCACTCTTCGGGTCTCCCCCGCCTTGCGCCACACGTGGCATCTTTTGTCGAGCCCATTACCAAAATCGTTATCAGTAGGTGCTCTCCAGAAATCGGGTTCAGGTCCCTTTCCTTCATTGAGCAGCTCTTTTCCGGCCATTACCAAACTATTGAGATTCCCCTTCACTAAGTCAAAACTAACCGTAAAATCGACCCCTTTAATAATCGCTTTGCCAGACTCCCTCGTTAGAGTTAGCTTGCCTGACAGAACTTCTGATTTCGCTGCCTTCTGAACCGGGAGTTTGAATTGCTCATACGCAACTTCATGGCCTGCAGGAATCAGATCAGTTGCTCCAATCGATTTGGCACTGATTATGAGAAAGTACTCTTTGCCCGGTTCCGGTATAAGATTAACCGGGATTGAAAAGTTTGCAGTTTGGTGTGCCGGAACGTTGAATGCGGGAAGTTTTCCTTCCGCGATCTTTAAGCCATCACCCTCAATCCGCCAGTCAAAACTAAAATTATTCAGGTTCAGAAAATCATACTTATTTTCCAGCTGGAATTTTCCGTCTTTGACATCAACAGCTTTAAAACCAATATACTGATAAACCTTTTTAACTTCATATAAACCCGGATGCGGAGCCCGGTTGGGATCCACCAGCCCATTGATGTTAAAGTTTCCATCGGTCCAGACATCTTTCGGACCAAAGTCACCCCCGTATGCCCAAAACTTCTCCCCTTTATCGTTGGTGGTAAGCAATCCCTGGTCAACCCAGTCCCAGATACAACCGCCTTGCAGCTGACTGTGAGATTCTATGACATCCCAATAATCCTGCAGATTCCCGGTGCTATTTCCCATCGCATGGGCATATTCACATTGAATCAGCGGCTTATCCCTGTGTTCTGAGGCGTAATTAGCAATTTTGCTGATTGTTGCATACATTGGCACATAAATATCGGTGTGAGAAGAAGTCCCGGCCTGTTCATATTGGACGGGGCGCGATAGATCCTGCGATTTTAACCATCCGTAAGTTTTGATAAAATTGGTTCCGTCACCGGCCTCATTCCCTAAAGACCAGATAATTACAGCCGGATTATTCTTGTCGCGTTCAAACATATTGCGGGTTCTGAAAAGGTGGGCACCAAACCATGTGGAGTCTTTGGCGAGCGATTCTTTGCCGTAACCCATCCCGTGAGATTCAATATTTGCCTCGTCGATCAAATAGAGGCCATACTTATTGCAGAGCTCATACCACTTCTCAGGCTGCGGATAATGACAACAACGCATCGTATTAATATTGAACTTTTTCATCGTTGAAATATCCTTGATCATGGTCTCCAAATCCTGAACATGCCCGGTTAATTCATTATGCTCGTGCATATTAACCCCTTTGATAAGTATTCGGATGCCATTGACGAGCAAATTTCCGTTTTTGATTTCAATGGTCCGGAAGCCAACCTGACATCCCAGGGATTCAATGATTTTTCCGGCATTGTCTTTTTGAGTGATGACCAAATGATACAGATTGGGAGTTTCAGCACTCCACTGTCTGACATTTGGAATGCGGCCCTCAAAATTAATGGTTTGAGTGCCGGAACCGATTGTTACTTTTCTGGAAAATTGAAGGGTTTCCTGATTTGCATCAAGCAGTTTTGCCTCAATTGCAGTATTCTGAGCACTCTTATTCAGATTCCTAAGGGTGATATCGAGACTAAAAACTCCCTCTTTATATACGTTGTCCAGGCTTGATTTCACCTTGAAATCAAAAATATGCGTTTTATTTCGCGCTACCAGGTATACATCACGCGTAATCCCGCTCATGCGCCAGAAATCCTGATCTTCGAGATAGGATCCATCGCACCAGCGAAATACCTGAACAGCCAGCAGGTTTTTCCCGGTTTTCAGATATTTGGTGACGTTAAATTCAGCAGGTGTCTTGCTGTCTTCACTGTAACCTACCTCTTGTCCGTTAACCCATACATACATGG
>TBL_comb47_HYPODRAFT_10008423_pt1 | contig 10545 bp, 6 predicted proteins | sample TroBogypolimnion_40_FD_10682 | JGI IMG/M metagenome (IMG submission 10682)
GGGCGTATTTCGCCTCGTATTCCGCTTGGGCCTGGGTGATGACCTGGCACACGGTGGCGAGGATCATCCGGACGGAGCGGATAGCGTCGTCGTTCCCCGCAATCGGGTAATCCACCAGATCGGGGTCGCAATTCGTGTCCACGATGGCCACCACGGGAATCTTGAGCCGGCGCGCCTCGGCGACGGCGTTGTGCTCCCGTTTGATGTCCACGATGAACATCGCGGCGGGCAATTTCTCCATCGACCGGATGCCCTCGAAAAACTTGACCAGCCGGGCGGCCTCGCGCCGGATCATCGACTGTTCCTGTTTGACGTAATTGTTGATGCTGCCATCGGTCTCCATCTTCTCGATCTGCTTGAGCCGTCCGATGGAGCGCTTGATGGTGGCGAAATTGGTCATCGTGCCACCCAGCCAGCGCTCGGTGACGTAGTATTGCGCGCATTCCTTGGCGGTCTCTCGGACGGCCAGTTGGGCCTGTTTCTTGGTGCCCACAAACAGCACCTTGCCGCCCTTGCCCACGGTCCCCGCCATGAAGTCGCAAGCAGCCTCCAGTTGATGAATCGTCTTGCTCAGATCAATGATATGAATGCCGTTGCGGGCATCGAAGATGAACGGTTTCATCTTCGGGTTCCATCGCTTCGTCTGGTGCCCGAAATGGACACCGGCATCCAATAACTCTTTAACGCCAATCGTAATCACTAGTTTCCTTTGGTTAAACATCCGTCCTCTGGACAGACCATCCCGCGGAACACGGGATTTCATTCAGTGTTGTTATGGCCTCCCACACCGCCAGGCGCGGGAAATTACGGCCGTTCAACCTCCCGGCACCGGCTGAATTCCTCGACCAGCACCAGAAGGAGCGGGTCATCATAGCAGACCGTCCAGCGGTGACAACTGGTTTCTTTGCGTTTTTCGCGCTCGCTGGGGGGCCGAGGCTCAATACACGTCCCGCAGATACCGGCCTTCGGTCTTCATCAAGGTCACGTTCACGTAGTGAGCCGCCGCCTCGGGACTCAGGCCGCCCTGTTGGCAAGCGATGTCGATGAGGGCCTGGTGGACTCCTTTGGCCATATTGCGGGCGTCGCCGCAGACGTAGAAGTAGGCGCCACCCTGCAGCCAGGCCCAGAGTTCACGTGCCTGTTCCCGCATCCGGTCCTGGACGTAAATCCGCTCGGGTTGGTCCCGCGAAAAGGCCAGGTCCAGCCGATGCAGGGTCCCCCGCCGCTGGTGTTCCGCCCACTCGGTTTCGTAGAGAAAATCCGTGGCCCGGTGCTGTTCTCCAAAGAATAGCCAATTTCGGCCCGAGGCTCCCTCGACCGCCCGCTGTTCCAGGAAGGCGCGAAACGGCGCGATCCCGGCCCCCGGCCCCACCATGATGATATCGCGCGAGCGATCGGGGGGCAGGCGGAAGGCGCGCGAGACCTGGACATAGACCGGAATGCTTTTGACGAACATCCCCGCATGGTCTGCCAGAAAGCCCGAGGCCAACCCCTTCTTCGGACGGCCGTGCGTGTCATAGCGGACGATGGCCACGCAGAGATGGACCTCGTTGGGATGGGCCTGTTGCGAGGAGGCGATGGAATAGAGGCGCGGCGTGATCGGAGTGAGCTGGGCCAGGAAGTCAGCCGCGGATTCGAATCTCGGCCCGGGGAACTCGCGCAACACATCGACATAATCCCGAGTGTTGATGTACTCGCTCAGCCGATCGCTCTGGTCCATCAGCGCCTTGAGCCGGTCGCGCTGTTCTCCCTGGGGGGCGCGCGCCGCCAGCGCGGCGATGAGTTTCCGGTTGGCCCGGTTCACCGTGACTTCCTGGAGCAAGGCCTCGCGAAATGTGCGGGTCAGTCCTTTACCACCGCTCACCGGCGTCGCCGGGTCGAAACCGAGCACCGATACCAACTCGTCCACCACCTCCGGTGCGTTACAGCCAAACGCACCCAGCGAGTCCCCGGGAGTATAGGTCAGGCCGCTGCCGGCCAAGCTCAGGATGAAATGCCGCGTGTCCTTGAGCGACCCGGGCCGGGTCAGCCGATCATGGCCAATCAACCCCGCCAGGAAAGGGTGGTTCCGCGAATACGCCGCTGTCGGCGTCTCGGCCGTGGGAAACGTCATCGTGTCTTCCATAAGTGTCATATCGACTCGCCAGCAGTGGCCCCAAATTCTCGCATCCCAGGCCTTGGTCGCGACCTTCGCCGCCACCTTTATCGGGCCTCGTGAGACCAGCGCTAGCCCTTACCACTCGTTCAGAACTCGCCCAAAATCAAATCCCACCCTCCCCTTGCGCTGCCGCCAGGGTTAGGCTAACCATTCCCCGTGGGCAATGACCTCTTTTCTGATGCCGCCCTAGTATTGCTCGGCCACGGTTCGACCCTGCACGCAGGGGCGGCCGAACCGGTAATCCAGCACGCGGCCGCACTGCGCCGGCGGGGGCACTTCTCCGAGGTGCGCGAGGCCTTTTGGAAACAAGACCCGCAGATCCGCTCCGTGCTGACCAGCCTCACTCAAGCCCGGGTAGTGCTCTGCCCGATGTTCATGAGCGAAGGCTATTTTTCCGAACAACGCATCCCGGTCGAGCTCGGTCTGCGCCCCAAGGGTGACACCCCCTGGAACCGCCGCTCGGCGCAGGACGGCCGGACGCTGTTCTACAGCTACCCGGTGGGGACCCATCCGGCCATGACTTCGGCGATCCTGGACCGCGCCCGGAGAATCGTGGAGGCGTTCCCTTTCCCACGCAGTCCTCTCCCCGGCGACACCACCCTTTTCATCGCGGGGCACGGCACCGGCCAGAACCAGGAATCGCGCCGCGCGGTCGAACATCAGACCGAGCGGGTGCGCGCGCTCGGGATCTACGCCTCCGTCGAGCCGGTTTTCCTCGAAGAAACGCCGGGGATCGAGGATTGTTATCGCCTAGCCCGCACCCGTCACTTGGTGGTAGTGCCCTTCTTTATGGGCGAAGGTCCCCATGTGATCGAGGACATCCCGGTCCGGTTAGGACAGCCCGCTTCCGTGGTTAGGGATCGTCTGGCCGCTGGCCGACCTCCCTGGCGCAACCCCACCGAGCTCCGGGGCAAGTTGGTTTGGTACTCGCCGAGCGTCGGCACCGACCCCTGCCTGGCCGAGGTGATCCTCGCACGAGTCCGAGAGGCCGTGGAGTTCAATCCCAATGTCCAAACCGATCTGCCGGCAGCTTCGCTTGTTCGGGATAGATAAGGTAGACGGCGTTCTTCGAGACGGACCAGGCATGGATGAGGGTTTTGCGGGCCACGGTTCGGCGGGTGAGGTGGAGCCGGGCGGGGTCGTTCAGAATGACGTCGCCCTCCGCGGTGAAGCCGATGCACACGACCAGGTGGCCATTGGGCGGGCCACCATCCTTCCCGTTCAACCGATCAAAACAGACTGAAAGCCCCACCGGCAGGCCGGCGGCGATCCAATCCTCCAGTTCCGCGAGGCCGGAGAAGCGTGACACGCAAGCTCGCATCCCCGGATACGACCCCGCGTAGGCCATGTTGAAGGCCCAGTTGCCTGTTCCCTTCCAAACCGGGTCGAAGACCTCTTTCACCACAAAAGGGACATCCTGGTCCAGCTCGGGCCGTTTCAGGGCCGCCGCCCAGTAACTCATCAACATGGAAACGGTGGTTGGGCTGCACAGGACGTTCCCGTTCGAGTAGGACAGCTGAGAACGCTCGGGGACGGACATCACCTTGCCCCAGGCGGCTGGATTGCCGATGAGCGCGGGTGGTGAGGCCTGGCTGTCCGTCAGACACAGCGAGAAGAACTTCAGCCCGGGTGCGTTGGTCGCCTCCCCGCCCAGGGTGAGCCGGACCTGCACACGGCGGCAGGCCTTCTGCAAGATCAGCGTATCGGTCGAGACGTCGCCATCGGCGTCCTTTTGGCCGGCCACGCTTTCCCTCGGATGCAAGGCGGGGTCCCGCGAATAGAGTCCCATGAGGTAGTAGCGAGTGGGCCGATCGGGGTAAACGGCGCGGGCCTCGACCTTCAGATAGGTTCCGGATCGCCGATCGAGGTTCCAGGACGCGATCAATTCATCCCACGCGACGCGGGTGGGGATCTCCGGCGAAGTCAATACCGTCTCACCGGGACGCTGGCCGACGGAACGGTCGAAGCCGGCAAAGCTGCCGAAGCCCAGAAACTGCCCTCCCCGCGCCTCACCCCCCTGGGCAACCAGAGCCGCCATGAACAACATCAAGGCCACAGCCCGTACCAGCCGGGATCGTCTCCAAGGCAAACGAATTGCCAACCGGCCGAAACACCGACTGGCAGCCGGCTTCACCCATCCGAACGCGGCCCGATCGGCGAAGCCACACCTGCAATCGCGAGGCGTTCGGGACGCCGCACCTTCCGCCGCCTTGGCGGGGAGTGGGGGCATGCGCGAACCCCGAACCCGGTGCTCCACCAGGATCTTCACCCAATAAACGCCGCGTGTACCGCCTTCATGGCCTGCTCGGCCTTGGCCAACTCGACCACCACGGAAATCTTGATCTCGCTGGTGGAGATCATGCCGATATTGACGCCTTCGCGGGCGAGGGTATCGAACATCTTGCCGGCGACGCCGGTATGACTTTTCATGCCGACGCCGACGATGGAGAGCTTGCCGATATTCTCGGTGGCGATAAGGCGGCCAAAGCCGACCTCGGCCTGAAGCTCGTGGATGACCTTCTGAGCCTTGATCAAATCGGGCTTATCGACCGTGAAGGAGAGGTCGGTGGCCGGCGTGCCGCTCCCATGGCTGATGTTCTGCACGATCATATCCACGCTCAGATTGGCGTCGCCCAGCGCCTTGAATACCCGGGCGGCAATGCCGGGTTTGTCGGGCACCGCCACCAATGTCAGCTTGGCTTGGTTCTTGTCGAGCGAGACGCCGCGCACGACGACGTCTTCCATGTTCCTGGTTTCCTCTTTCACAATGGTTCCTGGGTTGTCATTTAGGCTGGAGCGGACTTCGAAGACGACGCCAAATTTCTTGGCGAACTCGACCGATCGGGACTGCATCACCTTGGCCCCAAGGCTGGCGAGTTCCAGCATTTCGTCATAAGAGATTTCGGGGAGTTTCACCGCCGTGGGCACGATGCGCGGATCGGCCGTATAGACCCCGTCCACGTCCGTATAGATCTGGCAGAGATCGGCTTTGAGCGCCGCGGCCAGCGCAATCGCGGTCAGGTCCGATCCCCCCCGACCCAGCGTGGTGACCTGGCCATCGGAGGTCTCGCCTTGGAAACCGGCCACGATGACCACGGCTCGCTGGGCCAGCAATTCGCGGATCTTTTTGGGCGTGATGTTCTGGATCTTCGCCTTGGTGTGAACGCCGTCAGTAACGATGCCCGCCTGCGCCCCCGTGAGGGACACCGCCGGGATGCCGATCGAATGCAGCGCGATGGCGGTCAGCGCGATCGTCACCTGCTCCCCCGTGGACAGCATCACGTCCATCTCGCGCTCGTTGGGCAAGGGCATCAATTCCTTGGCCATCTTGATCAGGCTGTCGGTGACGCCGCTCATGGCGGAGACGACCACGACGACGCTGTCGCCTTTGGCGTGATACTGCGCTACCCGAGCGGCCACGTTTTTGATGCGGTCCACATTGGCCACCGAGGTGCCGCCATATTTCTGAACAATGAGTGACATAAAAGTGCGAAACTGAAACCCAAATGGGAGAGGCCGCCCCGGCCTCAATCAAAATTCTCGACCCGGATCATGACCGGCGTGGCCTTGACCACCGGCAATTGGCCGATCTTCTTCAACGCCTTGGTCACCGCGCCGCCGGGCGCCGTATGGAGCATGAGGATGAGCGGAACGCTGGCCCCTTCGTGGCCTTCGGGTTGGATGACCGAGGAGATGCCGATCCGGGCGTGGCCGAGGATGGTCGCGATCCGGGCCAGGGTCCCGGGGACGTCCTGCACCTCCAACCGCACGAAGCAGCGCGACTGGACGTCGTCGATCGACAGCACCGCGCCGTCCAACTCGTGCGGGACAAACGGTGGAACCCGGTGCTTGGTGCCGAATTTCAAATCCAGCGCCGCATCCGCCAGGTCGCTCAGCACCGCGCTCGCGGTGGCATCGCTCCCGGCCCCGCGGCCGTAAAACAGCGTGTCCCCCACCACATCGCCCCGGACGAACACCGCGTTGAACACATGGTTGACGCTCGCCAGGACGTGGCTGTTCGGCACCAAGGTCGGATAAACCGAAACCTGCACGCGCGTCCCCCGGCCCTTCTTTCGCCCGCCGCCCGCCGCCGCTGAGCCGGCGATCTGCTTGATGATCGCCAGCAACTTGATGGTGTAACCCAGTTGGCCCGCAAAGTGGATGTCGGTCGGCGTGATCGCGCGGATGCCCTCCACGTAGATGTCCTCCGGTTCAACCCAGAACCCGTGGGCCAGCGAGGCCAGAATGCCGATCTTGTGCAAGGCGTCATGGCCATCGATATCGAGGGACGGCTCCGCCTCGGCGTAGCCCTGCTCCTGGGCGTCTTTGAGCACCGCGTTGAAATCCGCCCCCTCGAGTTTCATCCGGGTTAGGATATAGTTGCAAGTGCCGTTGACGATCCCGTAGATCTGGTTGATGCGGTTGCCCACGAAGCCCTCGCGCAGGCTCTTGATGATGGGAATCCCCCCGCAAACACTGGCTTCATAATAGAGGTTGGCGCCGGACTGTTGCGCGGCCGCAAACAACTCCTTGCCACACGCCGAGAGCAGGGCCTTATTCGCCGTGATGACCGGCTTGCCCAGTCTCAACGCCGCCAGCGTGATCGTCCGCGCCAAGGTGGTGCCTCCCACCAACTCCGAAACCAGGTCCACCTGGGGATCCTCCACCACGCTGCGCCAATCGGTGGTCATTACGGAAGCCGGGATTTCGTAGGGCCGCGGTTCGTCCAGGGCTTTCACCGCCACACGGCGCACGTTCACCTTCACCCCAATGCGCGCGGCCATCAGGTCGCCGTTGCGCCTGAGGGCGTGGAAGACCCCGCTGCCCACGGTGCCGCCACCAATCATCCCAAGATTCACTTGTTGCATATCAAATTGGTCGAACAGCCTGCCGGGATCCGGGCCAAACAACAATCCCTTTTTGAGGCAGGTACAAGAAACGCGAGGCAATCGTCACTGAGATCGGCGCTCCCGCAAGCGGGATGGGTGCCACCGCAGCGGCAAGTCCTGACGCCCCGGACGGAGATCTCTTCACCGGTACTTGGACCAGACGTATTGCCCCGCACTTCTTCCTTAACCCGGAGATGGCGGTTTTTCAACGGAAAGTTATTAACAAACTGTTCACCAACCCTCGGCGCCAACCCTGCCGCAAGCACCGAAACCTCTTGGAGTTGGATCTGGCCATCTCGGGTGAGGGCTGAGGCGCGCCCTGGACAGCGCTGGGCATCACGGTCTGCAAGTCGTCGGCAATGAGACCTTCGGTGGGAGGGTTGGGCTGGGAAACGACCACACAAACCAAGCGGTCGTTCAACGGGTTGCGCGGCTGGCCAAAGGCCGTCGCAACTCCAGCCCGTCCGGTCGGTGAGGCGGCGCTACTGCGCCACCATGCGAAAGAAGTTCATCTGCGGCCCGGAAGCCGGCTGAACGACCTGGAGTTGGACGGGGCCGATTCCCCCCGCGTAATAGAAGTTGTGCAGCAATCCCGTGCCTTCCGACGGAATCACGAAGGAGATCGTGGTCCAGGTCTTCAGGTCCGCGGAACCGACCACGGCATAGGAGTGAGCCGTCATGGTGACGAACTGGAGGATGGGCGAGCCGGCGTTGGGATCGACGATCTGCAGCGTGAAGGCGTTGGTTGGGTTAGCCAGGATGTTGCCGAGCAGAAACTCATCCCGCAAGGTGCGCCCATCCCCCAAAAGGTCCATGTTGGCATTGAGCGTGCTCAGGTCGAGGTTGAGGCCGAGCGCGGCGAGAACGGCGAGTTCCCAGTCATCGGGAATGCCGTCGCCGTTGCTATCCACCCCCAGTGTTAAGTCCAACCGAGTCTGCTTGCCCGGCTGGCCGAGGTTGACGAAGTTGCCAGTCATTTGGATCGGCAGGTTGGTGACCTGGTCGACGACGACGTAGAGCTTGAACGGCACGGCAACCTTCAGTGCTGTAGGCTGGTAAAGATCGTGCGCCAAGCCGGCATCCATCGGGACGGGCAGGGCGAAGTTGATGCCATTGGCCAGGCCTGGGGTGATGCCAGTCTGGAGTTGGACACCGGTCGAGGTCACCAGGACCACCTGGCTGTCCGTGGTATCCAGCGGCCGGCCGTATTGATCCCGCACGCAGCCATAAATGACCTGCTGCGGAGTGGGAGGATAGGCCAACCCGGGCGTGGCCACCAGGCTGGCGCCGAGGACCAAGGACCAAAGGAGCTTCATTTTCATAGGCGTAGGAGGATCAGAGGTCAATTGCCCGAGTAGGAGTAGGTGATGAAGTAGAGCTTCACGTCGCTCACGGTGTTAATAAACCGGTCGAGGCCGATCTTCGGGTTCGTGTAGAGCGTCTTGCCCGGGATAATCAGCTTCCATCGGGTGTTCCAGGCCGACCGCCCGATGAGCCGGCAGTTGACATACTGCGAGCGTGAGAGAGCGTTGCCGGAATAAACGTTATTGCCAGTGAAGAAGCTGACACTGGAGACCGGGCGGAAAGACTGGTGCTTGCGCACGGAGTACAGAGGTTCCGTGAGCGAATCGGCCGAGGTCCAGAAGTTGGGGCTGGAGAGGGCGCTCGCGCCGATGTTGAAGGGCAGCGGAATGGCCAAATCATCCACAGTCCAAGATCGGATGGTGCTGGCGTCGCCCAGCGGCGGCGTACGCATCGAGTCCTGCCCCACGGGGATGAGGTAGATATAGGGCGTGGCTGCCAGGGCATTGGGATCGGTGGAATTCGTGGCGGGTCCGGTTGAAGTATCCATGCCGATATAACCATCGAAATCCACGCCGAGGGAGAAGATCTTAGTGGCGAACGAGCTGCTGCTGAACGAATGGTCGGCCGCGCCTAGCGGTTGGCCGAAGAAGTTCAGGCCGTCCCCAATGACGGTGCCGAAGGTCAGGATGATGCCCGGCTGAGGCAAGCCACTGCCGTCATCGAGCTGCATGCAGTAGCGGCGGGCGTCGCTGTCCTGGAGCAGGTCGTCCACGCGGCCGGCCTGGAGCATGGCCTGCCAGGCGCTCTTGCCGTCGGTAGTCGGCAGGATGCGGTAATTCTCCGTCCGCATCGAGAAGATGGTGCCGTAACCATCCGGGTTGTTGAAGCCGAGACGGCCTTTGAGCACCTGGAAGTCCGCCATCATTTCCGCCAGGCAGCTCGAGAGGCCGGGGTCGCCGGTATCGGCGCTGGCGTACTGCGGGGCGCCGCCGGTGAACACGCCGATGGCGCGCGTGCTGACAATGCGGTTGAGGTAGGCCTTGCCGGCGCTGGTTTGCAGCAGGCCGGTCTCATAATCGTAGGCCTGGGCCGCCAAGTAGGCGTATTGGGCCGCCAAGTCGAAGAGCGTGTTGTAACGTTCCAGCTTCTCGTCCCGGAAAATCCGGAAGGCGGCGTCGCGGACACGGTAGCCCTGAACCATGGCTGCGGCCTTCTGGCGGAAGGTCTGCCGCTCGGCCAGGATCCGGTTACCCTGCGCCACGGTCTGATCGTATTTCCGCTTGGCATCGTCCAGGTCTCGCAGACGTTGATTGATCGTCACCAGCCTGGATTGGAGGGCGTTGAACTGGTTGCCCAGGGTGGCCACCGATGAACGCAGTTGTTGATCCCAGTCCATGTTGGCCATGTTGGCGTTCTCGCCCAACTGGGTGATGGTAAACGCCGCCTGGGCCAGTTGGAGCACGCTGACCTTGGCGAGCGACTCGGCATCGATCGTCGCCGTGGCGGCGCCCGCGGTCAGATCCGCTGCCGCCCGCGCGGCCGACGTCAAGTCACCGCCCGCCGCCAGACCGGCGATCAAGGAAGTGGGGGGCGCGTCCTTGGCGGCGTCCTTGGTCGCGTTGACGACGTCTTGCGCTCCCTTCAGAACCGCGTCGATGATGGCCCCGGCGGCCTGCATGCCCACCAGCGTGGATTGCGCGGTGATTAGGCCATCTTTGATGTCCGTCTCCGTGTTGTGAATCGCGACTTGCGACTGGAACACGGCCACGGCTTTATCCACAGTCTGTTTTGCCGTGGCAGCATCGCCCAGGGCTTGATCCACGGCGTACCAGGCGCGGATGTAGGCCGAGATGGCCTGCTGCAAACTGCCGGGATTGACGCGGGTGGACTTCCAGTTGGAAGGTTTGCTAAAGAACCCGAGCGGCCCCAGCGTGAACTTCACGGTCGGACTGTTGTTGATGAAGCTGGGATCCTGGTAGAGCGTGTTCTGCCAATCCGCCGGCAGGCCGCTGGCGTCCATCACGAACGTCTGGTTGGTGGTCAACGCCGACAAGTCGCCGCCAAAAGTGGATTCCACGTTCTCGACATACGAGTAATGGAACAGGTCGGGGCCGGCGTAGTCCTGGACGTAGGTCTGGCCTGGACCGGTATCGTCCGGATAAGGTGTGCCATAGACGTCGATCAAGGAATTGG
>TBL_comb47_HYPODRAFT_10008424_pt1 | contig 10545 bp, 7 predicted proteins | sample TroBogypolimnion_40_FD_10682 | JGI IMG/M metagenome (IMG submission 10682)
ATAGGCAGGAAGGGTGATATTTACATCAGTCCACCCCGGTCCTGCTACAACACCGGTAGTGGAATACATTAGGTGATAGCGGCTAAGAAATCTTCCAGCTGTAAGTAAGAAGATTAGCACTGCTGGAGTAAAAAATAAAGGAGAGAAAGTATTTTCCGATTTAACTTCCAGATCTACAGGGAAATAAAAGAAAATATTGTTTTCCTGAAGGTGAACAAAATGAGCGAGGAAGGATGCAATAATAGCAATTACTGAGAAGGTAATAATAATTCCGTATAGCGAATCATAAAAAGGGAGAGAGAAAAGATAAAAGCCCACATCTTTACCGAGAATAGGGTCAGTTATGCCAGTTGAAACTCCATTCCAGAATTTTAATATTACGTCCCAATTTGAATAACCCCAGAATCCTCCAATAACCACTGAAATCAGATATGTAAATTTTTTAATGACAGAATGCCTTTTAGCAAAGGACAAGGTTAACAAATACATGATTATAAAGCCAAATGCAGCTCCGGCAAGAGCGAAACCGATATTTGCAATATTTGTGACCCAGAACCTGTCGGCATATCCAAGGTTTTCATACCAAAGGGCTTCACCCCAGAAGTCCATAAACCAGAAGGATGATATGGCAAGAATTCCGATTATGGCGCCGGTAAAAGTTTTACCCTTCTGATGCTGCTGAACCCCTTTCAAAATAAAGAACAATGCAATACCAAGCAGCACAAGCAATAAAGCAATATACATTTAATTATCCTCCAGGATTCTAATATTCAGGTTTATACGATCATATGTTGTAATTCATAATAATAAAAATACAACAACAAATAATGTAACGCTTTTAAAGTTAATTGCGTAATTAATATTGATGTACCTTACCAACCGGAATTTAAGTTGAAGTATCGAGGAATGGAATCAATCTGTAGGAAATTAAAAACAACTTTTTGGTCATCGAAAATTCTTATTATAACACTTTCAAGTTTAGTATGCGAAACACTTAGAAGTGATATTTTAAATCTGACAGTATGGCCCAAGCTTGTTTTATGGAAAAAATACTCTCGCTTTTTTTCCCATTCATGTTTGTCCAAACAATTCACTTTATCTTTAACTATGGACATAATATCATCATACGGGGCTCCATTTATACGCCTCCATAAATTGATTTTCCCTTTTATACTCAAGTTTAAATCAATTTCATGACCACTTATAGGTCGAATTTGTAAAATATTGGCTCCACGCCTTACTGCTTCATCAAGTGCTTTATCAAGAACCTTAATTAAGGATTCCTTATTATTATCAATTTTTTCACTCTTTAATTTGTTGTTCTCAAAATGATAATATGATTTTTCCTTATTATCAGAAAAAAAATTGCCGGGGAGTTCAGGCATTTGAATTAATGAATCAGGTATTATAGTTTTTTTTACATGGATCATTATTTAGTCCTGTCAGAATGATAGTGTATTGTATTTAATTACTTAAACTTCAATAATATTTTTAAGTAAAAATAATTTGTCCTAATAAGGTCAAAATATATGCCGGTAATAAATTGCGGTAATCTGTGAAAAAGTCATAATATTTAGTTCATATTTTGAATTTACATTCAAAATATGGACTAAATAATAGAAGAAATGATAAATATGTGACCCCGGTTAATCAAGGTCATAAAAGGATATATTAGGCTACTTCATCTATAGGTTCAGACTCGTCAAATGTAAGAAGCATCAATTCAGTTTGTTTAGTTGCAACTTCGAGATGGCATTCCATTGCATGATAGGCTTTCTGAGGATTTTTTTTATCAATTGCATCTACAATTTTTTGATGCCAAGTTATTGCAGTATCCTTTGCACCAGGTACAAACTGCATAATTTTCTTTTTAATATCAGGCATTAGTCGTTGAACAGGATTTAAAATTAATGGCATTATAGGGTTTCCTGAGGCAACAGCAATAAGGTAATGAAATTTCAGATCAAGAATTGCATGCTCGACCGGATCATTATTTTTTCTCATCTGATCAATATTCTGCTTAAGACTCAGCAGGGCTTCTTCACTGCGATGGAGGGCTGCGAATGAAGTGATTGAAGGTTCTATTATCATTCTTGCCTGCATAACTTCAAGTGGTGAATTACTGTTACTTTTTGTTTCGAGGTAATTGTGAATGGAATTAATAACATGTTCAGAGGATAACTGGGTAACAAATATTCCTCTTCCTTTTTTAATGCTGATAAGTCCTTTTGCGCTTAGAGTACAAAGCGCTTCTCTGACAGCAGTTCTGCTAACACCAAACTGACTGCACATATCAAGTTCACAAGGAAGTTTTTCACCAGGAGGCAGTTTTTTAGATAGTATAGCTTCTTCAATTTCAGTAGCTACTTTATGACTAAGTGATTCTTTATTCCCAACCGAATTAAACATAACGACCACCTTTGATAAATTAATAAATTTTCAATGACATTGATTATTGCAACCCAGAAAAGAAAAATATTTTCATTCATTGTCATTAAACAAATAAATAATCTCAACACCTGATGAAAAAATACATACAATGATATATTATTGCAAAAAATAAAGTAAAATAATTTAACTAATAATATTTGAGAATGTCTGATGATATTATTCATTTACATAAGGATGAATAATTCTTTAGGGGATATTATGATTTAATGTAGTGGGCGCTAGTGGATTCGAACCACTGACCTCCTGCGTGTGAGGCAAGCGCTCTAACCAGCTGAGCCAAGCGCCCAATTACAATATACTTGAGAATTGGTTGATGAAAGATAATTATATTTTTTAACACTATTCAAATTATCTACCATATTTTTTATCAATTAGATTAAAGAAGGTAAATGAAAGATCACATCAAATATGGACTTAACTATATATTATAATTTTATAAAGTAAAATAATTATTCAGGAGGTTATATGATTATAAGACAAGATTTATTAAAAATATTAAATAAAGAATTTGCTACCACAATAAAAGTAATGCATGCATTTCCGGAAGGGAAACTAGACTTTACACCACATGAACGTTCTTCGAATGCAAAAAAGTTAATGTCAACATTTGTCTTTGAGATGTATTTGATGGAGTCATATGTTTTTGGAGAGAAAATTGATAATTCAAAGTTTCAGAATTATAATCCCCAGAGCCTTCAATCCTTAATTTCAGATTTTGAGAATGAATGTTCGAGGGTAACTACAAAACTTGAGAAACTTCCTGAGAAGGATTTACAAAACATAGTAGAGTTTGCAGGACATAAATCGCAGGCTGATGAATTTATACTAAAGATGTTATTTGATCAGATACATCACCGCGGGCAATTATCAGTATATGTCAGAATGGCAGGAGGTAAAGTTCCTTCGATATATGGCCCTTCAGCTGATGACACATCTACTAATTTATAGATCAAGATAAATAGTGCCCTGGAGCAGGATTAAGATAAATTAATAATATTTGGTTGTTATTCACCTTTTTATTTTAAACTTTATCGGTATACTTCATGTCGAATATTTAGAATTAACTATTTATTAACCAGAACAGAGGATATATAAATGAAAGCAAAAATATCAATTTTTGTAGTACCGGTATTATTAGCAGTATTTATACTTATCAGCGCCTCATTAATAGGAGGGTGTAAGAAAAGCGATAATACGGTAACATCTCCAACCACGACCGAAGATCCAACTGCGACTTCTGATGCGGCAACAAGTCTGGGAGGCGCGATGGCCATAAATAATGGAGGGGCATTAGATCAGGTTCAAGATCTACTTAACACTCCTACAGCAGGGGGCATTTTGAGCAAATCGATTCCTTCAGAGCAAAATGGCATTCAAACAGTCACCACTTCATATGATTCTCTGACTGGCTGGTGGACAACAAATATTGACAGAACGAGACAGGGAGTTTCCTGGTATAGCCATTATACACGGGTTTATATGCATCAATTCCTGGACAAGAACGGCGCTTTTCAGAAGAAATATATAACTGCAGGAGATACAGCTTATTCAGTTAATCATCATATTGTGAGCGGAACAGGAGTGTTTAATAATTTATGGCTTTCCCACAAGCTAAATTCGCTTTCATGTGTATGGGCAGCGACTCAGACAAATACTGATACAGTAACAATTAATACTTCATCTCCTTATACCCGTTCGGCAGTAGATACAGTTACGGGAGCAGCAGGAGGAGTTAGAACATTGGATCATACTATCACGCTTAATTTTATTAATGTTAAGGGTCCGAGAGGTTCAGGATTGGATTGGTATCTAAAGACATCGGGAACAATTACCGGTCATTATCATGCAAATGTTACTTTCACAAAAGGAACCAAGTATAGTGAAAGCACAATTGACAGAGACTTTACAATTACCCTTGGCGGTTCAACAATCAAAATTGTTATAGGCGGAACAACTTTCCATTCAGATGCTCTTACAGGAGCAATTCAATAGTAAAAACTATATTATACGTATAATTTAATCCCTGCTTTTCATTAAACTCATTTAGGAAGAATAATGAAGCAGGGATTTTAATTATTGTTACGCGACAAACTTATCTGCTACGTGGTTATTGATAACATATAAGCAGACCTGACGCGCGCCATCAAGGGTATAGTGAAATTTGCTCATTAATTTTTTAATCAGGAACTTAACATCTCCTTTTGTTCTGTCATCGTAAACATCAAATTGGGGGGTGCCATATTCTTTAATTGCATTTTCAAATGAAGTATACTGCAGGAAGGGCTGTATAATGTTTTCACGGAGATTTTTAATATATAAAGAGTGCAAATCCTTAAATATCTGTGAATGAGTGATATCATCGCCATCTGCCTGCATTTCCTGCAAACTTATTACAAACTTTGATGCAATCTCTGAGCGGAATTTTTTCTTTTCTTCCTGTTCCACGTTCTTCATGAAGAGGTGCTGTTCGACGATGTTATAAAACGGATCGGTAATTTCAACCAGTTCATTGGTATAAGGGCAAACCAGTTTCTGGCCCATATCATAATTGGAGGCAAAGAGATAATTCTGTATATCCTTAGAAATTCTTTCTTCATTCTCATGGAACATTGCTTCTTTTATCTGCTGAATCAGGTCATAATCATATAATCTTACAATTGAATCAATAAACCCGCGTGGAATACGGTCAGAATAAATCCTGTTCTTGAAAAAGAACTGCTTTACATCATCCATAGTAATTAATGTTTTATTAGTGCTGCTATGATATTTTTTCCTGACTGAATTATAAAACTCATTGAATATAGAGATTGATTCTCTTCCAGAGAAGCCATACCGTCCTTCAGATTCAGATTCATCGATCAGGCGCCGGCGCAGATTCTTGCTGAAGTTGTTATAGTCCTCCTGAGTAAGCCATTTAGGTATCTTATTATTATAAATGCCGAGTTTAAGGAGTAGTAGATTCTCATCGCAGTATTTTTCATATTTATCTGGATCTTTAATCCATTCCTTTAGAGTTGCGGAACTTGAGTTAAGCCGGGAGGATATAATTATTTTTGCGAAATTATTAAGTACCTTTGGAAGGAAGCGGTTAAGGATATGATTTCCGAACATGTGGAAATATATTTTTACTTCTTCCTTGTAATTAAGGTTATAATTGACATTAATTTCAATTATTCTGTCTCTGAAAGATTCATGCATGTTTACTTTTGATTTATCCTCGGGATTCATAACAGCAATGAACAATGAATTTACATTTTCCTCAACGTCTTCAATTTTATGGATACCCTCACTAATAATTCCATGAAGATCAATAAACCTTTTTTCGTTATATCCTTTAACATCCATGATTGCAAAGACGCCATTATTAGTTTTAGCATAACGGGAAAAGACATACTTAATAAGGTTGCTATCTCTGAATCTCAATTCAAGGTCGTGCTGAATTACTTCATTTGTAAATACAAATTTCTCAGGTTCGCGGTCTCCGGGATTGTAAATACTGATACCATTACCGAGCCGGCGATTAAAGTAATACCGTTTAGCGAAGACCATATTAAAGACATCAGCAGGGGAGTTTGATCTGTTTACGAGTGACTGGTAAATTGACTGGCAGATAGTGCAAGGATCTTCCTTGAAAATCCATTCATATTCCTTATTGTTAAAAATCTTTTGTTTTTGTTCTTCAGGAATAATGTTTTCCAGAATTTCCCTGCGATGTTCACGGGGAATAATCAAAATAGGGTGATCATGACTTGGGCAGGGGATATTAAAGACGGTATTTGAGGATTTAAGCTGCACTGTTTTATGTTTACTGAAATATTCTTCAAGGGCCGCATTCATGACACCTGAGAACTGAGGACCCAGAGTCTGTTCATCAAGCTGCCACAATACTTCATACATAGCGCCCTGAGGAAGTTTTGTGTATTCCTGAAGTTTCCAGAGTATGTTGTTTAGAAAAGTACTTTTACCGCTGCCAGCGGGACCTATGAAAACATAAATCTTATTCTGCTGAGAGCCTGCCTCAAAAGAATCAGCCAGCCGCAGCAACCTATTAGCCAAAAGCAGATCGGCAAAAAAAGGAGTATCAGTATCATCGACAAGGAGCTTATCACAATTGATGGTTTTATAACGAATATTCTCCGGGTCGTTCCGGTATTCATCTTCAACCGTAATGTAATTATGAAACATATTATTGAATAACTGGAAGACGTTTCTAAAGACGAGGTGCGGCTGTTCTCCGGCGCGTTTCAGGAATTCCTTAAAAGGGATACCAGCGCCTATTTCTTCTTTCTTAAGTTTCCTGTCGAGTAATGAATAAATATCTTTTATTTCATGCTTTGAATCTTGCATATCATATATCAGGTTAATTTTTGTCTGTTAATTCTTTTATATTTTGCTTCATACAATACTTTAGTATAAATAGGTTTCATATTTTCTTTAAGATCCCTATTAGGAAAGAAACCATGGCTTGATTTCCTGTTCATTTCTTCAGTATCAAGTTCAGTAGTTTCCAATTCAACAGTATCGCCCCAGAGGAACTCGAGTCCGATAAGAGTGTTGGGAATATATTCCCGGTAAAGTTCTTTTCCCTCAAAGACATGATCCAGGTGGAGTATATTACTTCCTCTTATTGAATATTTTATTTTAGGCGGATGATAAAGACTATCAATAATCATTTTTTTATAATCTTCGGCTTTCCTGCTTTTGACATAATATTCGACAGTATTTCTTTGTTGATTTATCCGCTGACCAACAACCATAAGCTTATTCTTGTCAATAAAATCCTGAACCACAAAGCGATTAAGGAAAGTGTAATCGCAGAAATTTTCGCGTACGTAGAATATAAAATCCATTCCACTGCCGTTAGGTTTGCGGAAATCTTTTCTGTCCTGAATTCCCTTAATTCTGTCAAATGCGTAAGAGAATTTTCCTTTTTCAGCATTCTCTTCAATAAACTGGAACAACCTCCAGCCAATTGCATAAGGATTTAAGCCGACTCTGGTGATAGCGGTAACCTTAGCGTTGATTGCGGAGAAGGCAATTTCATGACCCTTAATGCGATCATCAGTCAGGAATAATTTTTCATGCCAGTAACTTGCCCAGCCCTCGTTCATAGTTTTAGTTCTTATCTGCGGTGCAAAATAGAGGGCTGTATCTCTCACAATTTCCATTACGGTTTTCATCCATAAATTATCAGGAGAATTAAGGAATGAACTTTCCTCCATTATAAACTGCAGAAGGTCAGTTTCTTTTTTTTCTTTTTCATCAAGAAAGTATTTCTGATATAGTTCTTCAAACTCAGGATTTAACTGGGACACCCTGTTTAGAAAAGTAACCTCACGTTTTATCTGATCAGGTTCTTTCAAGTTATCGTATCTTTCAACTTCTTCAAGGAAAACCTTCATACCAACATTTTTAACTGATTGCAGGAAGAAGTTAAAATAGTAATCAATTTTATCGGGGAGTTTTAGAGCTTCAAAGTCATCTGTTTCCTGCAGGTTATTAAAGTAACCAACGAGGTTATCAATGCCCCTGGTAAATTCTATGATATAATCAACTTCTCTGCCTTTCTGGGAACGAAGTTTCTCAACCATTCTTTTTTCAGTTAATGCTTTCTGCTTAAAATCGAAGTCCCAAGTTTTCTGATAAAACTTATTATTCTGGAAGAAGTCGATATGCGCAAGGACGTGATAAAAGATCATGACATTAAGCCAGTCAGGATTATTATCATTATAAAAAGAGATAGCAGGTCTTGTATTGATGACAGTTTCATAAGGGTTATGCGGGAAATACTCATATTCACCTTTACCGCGGAGAACCTGGATATCCTGAAGCCAGTAATCATAAAGAGTAGGGATCATATTTTTAGGCATAAGTTCGAGCATATCGGTATTGGTGACGATATACTCGAGAGTTTCCTTATCGAACTTAAGTCCTGCAGAAAGAGCTCGTTCTTTGCATCCTTCCATTATTTTCTTTATGTGCTGGCTAACTAGTTCCATATTTTTTTAAATAATTATTCATGGTTTAAGAAGTAGGGAGTAGGGAGTAGGAGTAAGGAGTAAGGAGTAAGGAGTAGGGAGTAAGGAGTATAATATAGTTGAAATAAATTATTCATGATATTAAGTTTTTTATACTTGCAATTATTCTGGTTTCATCTGCATCTTCAGCCCTGAAGGAATCAAGGTGAAATACATCAGGTGCAGTTTCAAGAAGTTTAGATTTCTTTATATAATTTTCAACTATAGTGCTATTACGTGCTGTATATGAATTTTCAGCTACTGTAATGCCGACCCTACTGGCATAAGATTTCATCTTTTCGAGTTCCACAATTGCTTTTTCACCTGCAGGATCAAAATCATCACCATCGGTTCCATGGAAAATATATATGTTATAGTTTTTGCTAAGGTTTTCTTCATCGACAATTTTGTTTATCAAAGTATATGCAGAGGCAACATCAGTACCGCCGGCGACAGCCTTGTTGTAATAAGTATAGAAATCAGGAACTTCAATAGCATCTGAGTCATGAACAATAAACCTGCTTTGGATCTGCCGGTTATACTGGTAGACAAGCCAACTATTTATATATACATGTTGGGAGACGACAGCTTCGGTAGGTTTGCCCATCATGGAACCGGAATAATCTCTTACGAAGAAGACGATTGCCTGGGATTCATAATCCTTTTCGCGTGATAAGATGCGGTACATTTTATCGCCGGGAGTAATGATCATTTTAGTTGTATCAATTTCATTTTCGACATCAATACTGCCGAGGGCTAGGTTAGTGCGCACAATTCTTTTAAGAGTACTTTTCTTATCGAGTATCTGACCATGTCCTCTATTTCGATCGGTTATATCGTAAGTATATTTAGTAAGAGAAGTTCGTTTCCCTTTATCTTTAATATTTGGGAGTTCAAACTGTTCGGTTAAAACTCTTCCGATCTCATAAGCGTCTGCGCCCATTCCATGGTCACCGCCGCCTCCTTTGCCGGCGCCCTGACCTTCACCTTCTTCATCAGGGCGGAGGGGACCTTCACCGATTACTTCACCTTCATCGCCTTCACCGCTACCGCCGGTGGATTCCCCTTCATTATCGCTTGGAGGGTTATCCCAATGATAAAATTTTTCTTCAGAGGTAGAGGGGATAATAATTGTTTTGTCTTTCCCATCCTTAGCGGGTTTGATCAGGCGGCCTAATTTTATTTTGCGGGGGAAACCATCTTTTTCACGAAGGCGGTCTTTTTCCAGAAGGCGATCTAAATCATATATCCTAGTGGTAGCAGTACCGTAAGAGGAAAGATTTGCAGGTATATTATGATCATCATTTTCATTATAATCAGACATAAGGACCTTTATTATGATTGATGATCCTGCGTGCAGAAGAACTCGATAGTTTTTTCTGAACAGGTTTTACAATAGCCTAATTTATTTATCATAGTAGAGACAATTCTATCATACAGTTTTTCATTATCCTCATTAGTTCTGTTTGCAAGAGCGCCGACGAGACCGCCTGCTGATGCGATGTCGGAATTGAGCCGGGTATCAGTAACAGATTTTACCAGATCAACATTATCCATAAAGTCATAGTTTTTGTCAGTCTGAAGTTTCTGTGCATAGATTTTCCTGACCTGGCTTCTGAAAGATTCTTTTTGTTCAGCGGTTTTCATTTCAAGTTCGTTTTCTACAGCGTTGATGAAGCGCTCATCGATTTTAATAGGTTGAGTTTTACCAGTCTGCGGATCTTTATAGGTTATGATTTTATCGTAGCCGAGGTCAGAGCGCCCCATACCAACGATCATGTTCACATACATCATAACATCCTTTTTAATGGCGGCTGGTTCATCCATAAAGGCGTTGAACATTTCGGTACGAATTCTTTTACGGTAGAGTCCCTTGGCAATTTTCATATCCTCAAAATATTTAGCTCTGTCGGAATTGTCTTGGACGTAATCGAGAATAATGTCCTCTCCGGCTTTGAAAACATCAAGAGCAAACATGCACTGACCTTCATTAGTTTCAGGGAAGCCTCTCATTGTATTTATAATTCTTGCTAGGTCTCTCTGGCCAAGTCCTTTCTGACCGAATCTTTTAGTAGTA
>TBL_comb47_HYPODRAFT_10008425_pt1 | contig 10544 bp, 8 predicted proteins | sample TroBogypolimnion_40_FD_10682 | JGI IMG/M metagenome (IMG submission 10682)
CAACCTGACGGAATTTCGTGGGTTATACTCTCTAATACCAGCAATTATAAAGGACCTCACCTGGCTAAGGAGATGGACCGTGTGATGGCTCATATTCTAATTAAAGTCGATCAGTGGCCAGACTATAATCTTTTTACTTTCATGGGAAATTGAACTATTTTTCAGCTAACTTTAAACTAAATTTCATTTTTTTTGTTAGATATGAATAGGCACACGGAGTTGTGTTCACTTAATGAATGCTAATATTATAATGTAAATAGTTAAAGATGTCTGATTTTCATGTACTAATACCAAAACTGGGCGAAAGCATCCAGGAAGCTACAATAACTAAATTATTCGTAAAACCAGGTGATACAGTAATTGAAGATGAAATTCTTTTTGAAATTGCTACTGATAAAGTAGATTCGGAAATTCCATCACCTGTAGCCGGAATCATTAAAGAGATCAGATGCGCAGAGAACGATTTAATTCCTGTAGGTCAGATCGTGATGGTAATTGGCCTTGACATCGATGAAAAATCAAATCCTGAGCCTTCCGGCGTGGTTGAGAAAAAACCGGAAACCCTGGAGCCTGAACCTGTGGTAAAAATAGAATTACCCGAGATTTTTACTAAAGATGAGCTAAAAGGCACCGGTCGTTTTTATTCACCACTCGTAAAAAGTATTGCCACTAAAGAGGGTGTAACGTTAACAGAACTAGACTCGATAACAGGCAGTGGTTTAGGAGGTAGAGTTCAGAAAAATGATATTATACAATTTGTCGAACAGCGAGAAAATGGTGCCCGGAGAACCTCTTCGCATCCGGTGGCTGCCCCCGAGACTCAAAATATCCCGGTTAGACCTGTAGAACGTCCTAACGTTTCAGTCTCTGTCGGAGCCGAAGACACAATCCTGAAAATGGATCGCATCCGAAAGTTAATTGCCAATCATATGGTGATGTCGAAACAGGTATCACCCCATGTGACCACAGTCGTCGAAGCCGATGTCACCAATATTGTGCTGTGGCGCAATGCAATAAAAAACGATTTTGAACAGAAATATGGCGAAAAACTGACTTTTATGCCATTATTTGTGGAGGCTACTGCGAAAGCGCTGGCTGAATTCCGTCAGGTGAATGCCTCTGTGGATGAAGATAATATAATTTTGCGCAAACATATCAATATTGCTATCGCTGTCGCCACAAACGACGGAAATTTGGTTGTTCCTGTTATTAAGGATGCTGATTCCAAAAATCTGGTGGGATTAGCCCGGGAGGTCAATAACTTTGGCAAAGCCGGACGAGAAAATAAACTCAGTCCCGATGATCTTCAGGGAGGAACCTTTACCATAACAAATTTCGGATCTTTTGGGGGCCTAATTGGAACTCCGATTATCAACCAGCCACAAGTCGCCATTCTGGCAGTGGGTATCATAGAGAAAAAGCCCGCTGTGATGGAAACTCCTACCGGAGATGCTATTGTTGTCCGGCATAAAATGTTTTTATCCCTTTCCTATGATCATCGGGTGGTAGATGGAATGCTTGGTGGTAAGTTCTTGCGCCGCATAGCCGACTTACTTGAACAATTCGAACAACCGCAAAATATTTGATTTAGAATTTAAAATGCTTAATATGAAAGTTTTACACGATATACCCGTAGAAAAAATCTTTACGATCAAAAACACAGATAAGAAGCTTTTAGAAAAATGGCTTTATCTGCTGACAGTCGGGCGTATCATCGATGAAAAAGCCCCGAATTATCTCAAACAAGCCATCGGATGGTCATACCACGCACCTTATGCAGGACATGATGGTATTCAGCTCGCTATTGGACAGATATTTAACAGGGAGGAAGATCACCTTTTCCCTTATTACCGGGATATGTTAACCAATATATCAGCAGGGCTGACTGCAGAAGAGATCATTTTAAATGGAATATCGAAAGCGGCGGATGTAACCTCCGGTGGGCGCCACATGTCGAATCATATTGGTAAACCGGAATGGAATATCCACAATGTTTCTTCAGCTACAGGTAATCACACCTTACATGCCGTGGGAGTTGCCCGAGCTATCAAGTACTACAAAGGCAAAGGGGTAGCGATTAGTTCACAGGGAGAATCGTCCGTTTCGGAAGGATATGTTTATGAGGCTATTAATGGTGCATCTACCGAAGAGCTTCCGGTTATTTTTGTTTTTCAGGATAACGGATACGGTATTTCGGTGCCTAAAAAAGATCAGACAGCCAATCGCAAGGTTGCCAATAATTTTACCGGATTTAAAAACCTGAGAATCATTCATTGCAATGGGAAGGATGTCTTTGACTCCATCAATGCAATGACCGAGGCAAAAAAGTGGTCTCTGGAAAATCAGCATCCATGTATCGTTCAGGCTAATTGTATCCGGATTCATTCTCATTCCAACTCAGACAGGCATGATTTATACCGCAATGAAGCTGAATTAGGTTATGTTTTGGAGTCTGATCCGCTATTGAAGTTTAAACGGATGCTTTTGCGTTATGAACGATTGACCAAAGAGGAGGTCCATGCAATTGAAGAAAAGGCAAAAGAAGAGGTTAAACTGGCTCACCGCAGTGCAATGGCATCTCCTGATCCCGATCCGGCATCCATCTACGATTTTATTATTCCCGATCCTTATCCCGCCTCCAAATACCCTGATGGTTTGCATAACTTTACCGGTGAAAAGAAGAAATTAATAGAGGGGATCAATGAAACACTTAAAGCGGAGTTCCGTTTGAATCCGGATACCTTTATCTGGGGCCAGGATATGGCCAATAAAGAAAAAGGGGGGATATTTAATGTCTCCAAAGGGTTGCAACAGGAATTTGGTCCGGCAAGGGTATTCAATGGCCCGATTGCTGAAGATTTCATTACAGGCACAGCCAATGGAATGTCACGCTACAATCAGAAAATTCGTATTGTTGTAGAAGGAGCTGAGTTTGCAGATTATTTCTGGCCAGCCATGGAGCAATATGTTGAAATGACCCATGAATATTGGCGAACAAACGGAAAATTCAGCCCTAACGTCACTATTCGCCTGGCTTCGGGAGGTTATATTGGCGGCGGATTGTACCATTCGCAGACAACTGAGGGGACACTCTCCACATTTCCAGGCATCCGGATCGTTTATCCTTCTTTCGCGGATGATGCCGCAGGATTACTTCGGACTTCGATACGCTCAATGGGACCAACTCTGTTTCTCGAACCAAAAGCACTTTACAATTCACCGGTTGCTGCAACACCAATACCCGACGATTTTGAGGTTCCTTTTGGTAAGGCAAGAATTCGCAGGGAGGGAACTGACTTAAGTTTAATAACTTATGGCAATACAACTCACCTTTCACTAAAAGCAGCTGAGCGGCTTGCCAGGGAAGGATTCGATGTTGAAGTAATGGATATTCGGTCCCTGATTCCTCTGGATAAAGAGGCTATCCTTAGTTCCGTGAAGAAAACAGGAAGAGTTCTTGTCGTTCACGAAGATAAAGTATTTGGCGGTTTTGGTGGCGAATTGGCAGGCATCATCGGCGAAGAGGCATTTGAATTTTTAGACGCACCTGTTCGCAGAGTTGGTTCTGCATTTACACCAGTCGGTTTTAACCGAATTCTGGAAGCCGCCATATTGATTAACGAAGAGAAGATTTATACTGCCGCTCTGGATTTGTTAAAGTACTGATCGCTAAAGTTTATAAAAAATATAGTATATTCGTATTACAAACGGTTGAATTTCTCTTAATACAGACACATCCGTAATTATTTTAAAGAAGTATCGAATGGGAAAAATTGGCCTTTTTTATAGTTTTAAATCAAAAAAGACGGCAAAAATTGCCGGAATCATTCACAATGCGTTCTCCGGAATTGATGTTCAGCTTGTCAATGTTGACGAAGTTCGCAAGGAACATTTTCTGGAATTTGAACAAATGATTTTCGGCGTTCCAACTTGGTTTGACGGAGAATTACCAAATTACTGGGATGAATTACTTCCGGCACTTGAAGATGTCGACTTCTCGCATAAAAAAATTGCCGTATTTGGTTTAGGAGATCAAAAAGGATATGCTGAGAATTTTTGCGACGCCATTGGGATAGTGGCTGCATTTTTTGAAGAAAAGGGGGCCTTGATTGTTGGAAATTTTCCTTCTGAAGGATATACTTTCGAAAAGTCAAAGGCTCTTAAAGACGGACAATTTAGAGGTTTGCCACTTGATCAGGAGAATCAGGCAAGGTTGACCCACAAACGGATTGAAAATTGGGTGGAAATCATCAAAAGAGAATTTAATTGATTCTCCGTTTTCTTGCAATCTTTATTAGTAGTATTATACTGATCAATTATAAATTTGGTGCATCTTAACCCTGCATATTTATGTTGAGAGGAATTCGCGAGGTAATGTTTATTGCGCTGGTGGTTTTAGCCTTATATGTCGTTGTAAAGGTAGAGATCTATCAATCAAGATACTGGCCAGAGATTGTCCGGGTTAATAATGTTCAATTGTCAGATGATGATTCAATTGTATATCAATCAGATTCAACTTTAATTCCCATCAACTACAAGGGTTCCATGGACTTTCGGGAAGTAAATCCGGACAAGAGAAAGGATTTATTTATCATGCATATACTGCCGGCAATTGTGATTACCCGCGAACGGCTGATGGACGACTTACATCGTGTTGATTTTATTGAAGAGCGGATTAACCGGAAAAAGTCGATCTCCAAATCAGATTCTTCGTTTCTGGTTTCAATTAAAAAGAGGTATGAAACCGATTCTTTAGGTGAATTAAAAAAACGAATTTATCCTCATCCTGTCAGCCTTGCACTAACACAGGCAGCACTCGAATCGGGCTGGGGAACTTCATCCATATTTAGGCACGGGAACAATATCTTTGGAATAATGTCATTCTCAAATGATGACCTAAGGTCACAAATTCCATATAATGAAGGTGATGATGAGCGATATTTAAGAACCTATAATTCTATTATAGAGTCAGTTGAGCATTATTTTCTCTTCATTTCGACGGTATCTTCCTATAAAAAATTCAGGCAAAAACGATGGGAGGGGGGAACCTCTACACAATTAGTGCGCTTTCTTGGCAGATATCACGATAATACAGACCAATATGCTGAAATGGCTCAGTCAATTATTACCAGCAACAATCTGGAGCGATACGACAATATATCCATCGATCGCAGTTATATCGAAACAATGACCATGAAGTCTTTCTTAATGAAATATTAATATTTTGATAATCAAACAAGTGATATTTTAAAGCCTTACTCGTGTAACTTTGCCGGAAAATATTGAATATATGAGAATGAAAATTAAAAAGACCATCGCCATTGTGGCTCACGACAACCGAAAGAAAGATATGGCTGAGTGGGTCGGTTATAATTGGAAAGAGTTGGCTCAGCATACACTGGTTTGTACGGGTACAACCGGAAAAATGGTGGAAGATGTAATCACTTTGAAATGTAAGGAGTTTGATGCCATGCCACCTCAGGTAATCATTTTAAAATCGGGTCCTTTGGGTGGTGATCAGCAACTTGGATCTATGATCTGTGAGGGAAACATAAACCTGCTGATCTTCTTTTGGGACCCAATGCAACCCCAACCTCATGATGTAGATGTTAAGGCATTATTAAGAATTGCGGTTTTGTACAATATCCCTACAGCTTCTAACCGTTCAACCGCCGATTTTATTATTTCTTCACCATTGTTTCACCTTGATTACAAGCCAATTATAAAGGATTATTCGGCCTATATCACCCGGAAAGTAGACTAGCATGGGCCGATAACGAAGTGTTAGCTATTTTGCTTTTTACTGCCGCCTAATAGTCTAACAGCCTAATAGTCCAACAGCCTAATAGTCCAACAGCCTAATAGTCCAACAGCCTAATAGTCCAACAGCCTAATAGTCTAACAGCCTAATAGCCTAACAGCCTAATAGCCTAATAGTCCAACAGCCTAATAGTCCAACAGCCTAATAGTCCAACAGCCTAATAGTCCAACAGCCTAATAGTCCAACAGCCTAATAGTCCAACAGCCTAACATCTCTCCCTATTTTTTCTCCAGAGGAATGAATTTAAGTGATACTGAATTAATACAATAACGAAGCCCGGTTGGAGGTGGTCCATCATCGAAAACATGTCCAAGGTGGGCTTCGCAGTTTGAGCAATTAATTTCAGTCCTGACCATTCCATGACTCTTGTCTGTAATTACATTAATCGACTTGAGATCCGCTACATTGCTAAAGCTTGGCCATCCGCAACCGGATTTAAATTTTGAGTCCGAATTAAAAAGGAGTGCACCGCAATTTGAACAATAATAGTTTCCCTTTACGTAAAAATCGAAATATTGTCCTGTAAATGGCCTTTCTGTCCCTTTATTTCGTGTAACTTCATATTGCACTGGTGATAGCATGGCTTTCCATTCATCGGCCGTTTTTGTTACCTTGGGTTGAAAATGTTGTTCTTTTAAATTATTCGTTCGAATATCACCTTGAGCCATAATCTGGACATTTGTTAAAAATGAGAAAAGAATTAATGTTGAAAAAAATGTTTTCATAAAGATCTTTTTTCTCTAAAACGAAAAAAGTGGCTGTTTTGTTCATCCGGGAATTTTCACTGCGATTTGAATCGATTTATGAGACTCTAATCAGATCTACTCTTGTCTTATAATTAATATTATGTTAATTATATAGTGTTAAAAAAAAGGGAAGTAATTCCCTTTTTTTATTTATTTCTTATTTATCGCTTCAAATTTATCCATCATCTTAAGCCTGTAATACAAATTCTTCAACTGGTCCAGAATATAGGTATCTTTAGGATTGTACTTAACTGCATTTTCCAGAAACGGTACAGCTTGTTTAAAAAAGTCGTCAGCTTTCTTCTTTTCACCATCGTATCGAACCTGATCAGTAGTTGGCACAGCGTTGGCCACATCAAATTGTTTTACGCCACGATTAAAATAGATAACCCCAATATTGTAATAAGCATCTGCATTTTCAGGTTTAATCTCAATCGCCTTTTTGTAAACTTCAATGGCATCATCCTGACGGCCCAGTCTGTCGAGGGCAACTCCCTTTGCAAGGTAAAATGAAGCATTATCCTTTTCTTTGGCGATCGCCTTATCCAGATAGCCGATTGCTTCATTGGGCTGGCCTGACATAATATAATAGTTAATTAACTGAACATTGATACTTAGGTCATTAGGATATTTTTCAAACGCTTGCTTCATAATCTCCACAGCCTTTACGGTATCCTGTTTAGTTCCAAGTTGGTGATAAGCACTGATAATCTGTGCGAAGGATGAACCTCCGTTATATCCGTATTTAGTACATTCCGTGAAATATTTGATAGCCTTGGCGTACTGTTTGGCATTCATTGCAGCAAGCCCGGTATTGTAATAGATCGCGGTATCGATTGAAGCATCCGTTTTGAATAATGGAGTTTTATCGATCAAAAGTTTTTTCTCGAAATAATCGGCTGCCTTTGCATAATCATTTGCCTGATAAGCGGCAACTGCAGCAGTAATCAGCGTATTTGTAAAGGATAACAGTTTGATTTTCAAGACCTGACTTCCTCCCTTTTCGTCTAATTCGATGGCTTTCATATACGAATTATAAGCCTCTTCGACAGGATTTGGTACCAGTTTTAATAATTTCTCATCCTTAGAAATAATAATTGCCTCAATGATCTCGCCGCGAGCCTGCCATGCACCACTCCATTTTATGGTCTTCTCTGCTTTGGGATTAGCCGGATCTACCGTTTCTTTAATAGCTTCCCACGCCTTATCAAGCTTTTTATCATCTTTATAAGAAAGTGCGGTTGCCACTTTTCCCTTTTGAGCGAAGAGTGCAGTGCTTGCCAGTAATATTAGAACTGCAAAAACTAATTTTTTCATGATCAAAAAATGTTTGTTATAAATTAATGCAAAATTGAACCATATTCTAAAAAATACAAAAATAACAATTGTTGATAATCAATAGTCCGGAATTAATCCTGTTCGGTTTCTTCTTCATTATCAGAAAGAGGTTCCGTTTCATCCACGACAATTTCATCAACCTCTTCATTTTCAACTCGCGCGACAGATGCAATCGAATCATCATCACGAAGGTTGATCAGTTTGACTCCCTGAGCAGCACGGCCTGTCATCCTGATTTTAGATACAGGTAGTCTGATAGTAACACCAGCCTGGGTGATAATCATCAGGTCATCAGTATCAGTAACATTTTTGATAGCAACCAAATGACCTGTCTTTTCAGTGACATTAATCGTTTTTACCCCTTTACCACCCCGGTTAGTTACCCGGTAATCTTCTATTTTAGAACGTTTTCCATATCCGTTTTCAGAAACGACCAATACATCCTCCACATCGTTTTCGACACATATCATCCCTACCAGTTCATCGCTCTCATTTGCAAGACTGATCCCTCTTACTCCGGAGGCCGTCCGGCCAATTGCCCGTGCATGTTTTTCATGAAAGCGGATTGCTTTTCCTGACCGGATGGCGAGCAAAATCTCGTTATTTCCGTTTGTCAGACGCGCTTCAATCAGCTGGTCATTTTCACGTATGGTTATCGCATTAACGCCATTTTGTCTTGGGCGGGAATAGGCTTCAAGCGGTGTTTTTTTGATCACCCCTTTTTTGGTGCAAAGAATAATGTAATTATTGTTTATGTAGGCTTCATCTTTTAGCGAAGTGACATTGATATAGGCTCTCACCTGATCATCGGCCTCAATACCAAGGAGGTTTTGAATGGCCCGTCCTTTTGAAGCTTTGGTTCCTTCAGGTATTTCGTACACCTTGAGCCAGAAACACTTACCTTTCTCTGTGAAAAGAAGTAATGTGTTATGCATCGTGGCAATAAACATATGTTCAAGAAAATCCTCTTCGCGGGTACTTGATCCTTTGGATCCGGTTCCTCCACGAGCCTGGGTCCTGAATTCGGTGAGTGGTGTCCGCTTAATATAGCCCATATGTGAAATAGTAATCACCATATCCTCATCAGCATAAAAATCTTCAGGATTAAAATCCTCCGAAGCATAGACAATTTCGGTTCGTCTGGCATCACCATATTGGGACTTAATCTCCATTAATTCGTCCTTGATAATTCCCATCCTGATTGACTCGTTGGCCAAAATCTCTTTCAGCCAGTCGATATATTTACTTAACTCTTCATATTCGGCATGGATTTTATCGCGTTCCAGACCGGTAAGTCTTTGTAAACGAAGATCGAGAATTGCCCGGGCCTGAATTTCATCAAGTTCAAAATTCTGCATCAACCCTTCGCGGGCTTCTTCCGGTGTTTTGGCACTCCTGATCAGCGAAATTACTGCGTCCAAATGATCAATGGCAATAATAAGTCCCCTTAGAATATGTGCTTTTTTCTCCGATTGCTCAAGATCATATTTCGTTCGCCGGATCACTACTTCATGACGATGTTCAACAAAGTAATGGATCAGATCTTTTAGGTTCAGCATTTGCGGACGCCCCTTAACCAAAGCTATATTGTTGACATTGAAAGCATTCTGCAGCTGAGTAAACTTATATAATTTATTCAGAACCACACTGGCCATCTCGTCGCGTTTGATATCAACGACAATCCGCATACCGGTGCGATCAGATTCATCATTGATATTCGAAATTCCTTCAATCTTTTTCTCATTAACCAACTCTGCAATTTTGATAATTAATTCTGCTTTGTTGACCATGTAAGGGATCTCCGTGATAATGAGCTTTTCACGCCCATTTTCAACGGCCTCAATTTCAGCCTTCCCTCTGACGACAATCCGGCCTCGTCCTGTTTCAAAAGCCTCCTTAACCCCGGCATAGCCATAGATAATTCCACCAGTTGGAAAATCAGGGGCTTTGACGATATCGATTAACCTGCCTATTTCTATATCATTATCATCAACATAGGCGATGATGGCATCAATGGTATCCGAAAGATTATGAGGTGGCATATTAGTGGCCATGCCAACTGCAATTCCTGAAGTACCATTTACCAATAGCATCGGAATCTTGGTTGGTAATACGGTAGGTTCCTGAAGTGTCTCGTCAAAATTGGGACGAAAATCAACGGTGTTTTTATCCAGATCTGCAAGTGCCTCTTCAGCAAGCTTTTTGAGACGAGCCTCAGTATATCGCATGGCTGCAGGACTATCTCCGTCGACAGATCCAAAGTTTCCCTGACCATCAATCAGCGGATAACGGAGGGACCATTCCTGTGCCATTCTGACCATGGCAAAATAGACGGATGAATCACCATGCGGGTGAAATTTACCAAGCACCTCTCCCACTATCCTTGCAGATTTTTTATAGGGCTTATTTGAAGCACTTCCCAATTCACTCATCCCATATAAAACCCTGCGATGCACAGGTTTAAGTCCATCACGGACATCTGGCAGAGCCCTGGAAACAATAACCGACATCGAATAATCGATGTATGCCGTCTTCATCTGCTCCTCAATATTGATCTGTATAATCTTTTCTAAATCAGACATATATGCCTTATTCGTTTAATTTGTGTAAAGTCACACAAAAATAGTAATTTTAAACTT
>TBL_comb47_HYPODRAFT_10008427_pt1 | contig 10541 bp, 9 predicted proteins | sample TroBogypolimnion_40_FD_10682 | JGI IMG/M metagenome (IMG submission 10682)
CTGCAGAAATTTGCGCTATGCCAAGAAGGGGTGATACTGGTGGCACTCGCTGTGCCAGAAGTTGAGGGGGTGGGGGGTGCCGGGGGGCCTGCCTGACCATGGGGGGCGGGTCGCGTTTTCTACCGCCTTCACCCACGCGCACAAGGGGAGTTTGCGAGCGCCTTCACCCGTGCGCACCCGTGAGGTATTCTAGCGATAAACCCAGGCGCGCAAGGTATCACCAAAGGGGAGCCTTGAGAAGCCGCCACAGGGTGAGCCGTTCCTTCGGCTGCTCTGCCTGATCCTGGTCAACAGCGGGCCGGTGCTCCAGCAAGCGCATTGCCTGCTTCAATGACTCGATGTGCTCATTCTTCACTTCAAGAAGCGCCCTCAAGTGTTCGTTCTCGCGTCTCAACACCTCGTCCGCTGTCACCTTCACCGCGTCCGCCGCCTGTCTCAAATCGTCCGTCAAGGCGTCCGTGAAACGTATCAGGCCAAAGACCCGTTGAAGCTCGGACGTATCGACACCACGCCCGCCGTCCGGTAGGTCTGACCCGCTCAGCTCGCCAGCATCAAGCTTCCGATAGATGGTAGCCCGCCCAACCTTCCACCGCTTCGCTGCCTCAGTAATCGTGATAACCGCCACGTCCACCCCCTGTCCGGTCGCGTCCTCTCGGAACGTCCGCTTGAAACGTCACGCCGGACGGTGCCGGACGCCGGGCGAATCATACCGCAAAACCTCCCGACCTGAAACTATTTTCACTGTTCGTGCCAATAACACACAACACACCTTGACAGGTGGCAATCAGTACCGTATAAGTATCTGTAACGAACGTCATACGTTTTTAGACAACGGGGGAGCCCATGAAATACATCGGCTATGTCAGGGTATCGACCGGGAAGCAAGGGCGCTCGGGCCTGGGTCTTGAAGGTCAGGAAGCCGCCATACTCTCCCACGTCTCCAGCATGGCCGGTGAGCTGGTCGAGATGTACAAGGAAGTCGAGAGCGGCAAGAAGGATGATCGCCCGGTGTTGCTCGAAGCCATAGCACATGCTCAGCTGATCGGCGCGCACCTGGTGATCCACAAGCTTGACCGGCTCAGCCGCGACCTTGGGTTTATCACTCAGCTGCAAAAGTCTGATCTCGACTTCACGGTGGTCGACCTCCCAGGCGCTGACAAGTTCGTGATACACCTTTTCGGTGCCTTGGCAGAGAAGGAGCGGAGCATGATCTCCGACCGCACAAAACGGGCGCTACAGGCCGCCAAGGAGCGGGGGAAGGTGCTGGGCAATGCCAAGGGCTACCAGTTCAAGGAAGGGGCACAGGAAGCCGGGGCCGCTGCAGCTGGCAAGGCTCATGCTGAACGCGCTGATCTTCTGGCATCAAGGGTACTGCCGCTGATCGAGAAATTCCAGGCCGAAGGGCGAAGCCTGCGGGGGATCGCCGGGGAGCTGAACGAGAAAGGCATACCGACACCGCGCGGGAAGGAATGGACAGCACAGGCCGTCAAGAACGCCCAGGCCAGGGCATAACGGACCATAAACAGACAAGGGGGAGGGTATGACGGTTAGTCGTGAGGAATACGCTGCAGCTGTGGCTAAAATGGTTGAACTGGCACAGGGAGGGACAGGCGGTGGCCGGGTGGCGGCTCAGGTCGTTTTGTCCGCTTACAACGGCTGGGACTATCAGCTAGACGTGGCCGACATGGGTAACCTGGACAGGGGGAACCATGACGCGGCAATGAAGGTGATCCAGGGCCGGTATGACACAGGCTGCGAACCTCACAGCGTGATCGAAGACGGTGAAAGGGTGTTCCAGGGACTGAGGAAACAGTGGGGCAACCTGCACGTTTATGAGCGGGGAAAAAAGGATTGTCCGAGCTGTGACGGACGCGGTCTTGTCTTCAAGAACTATGACGACGAAGACGGTACACAGTGCACCCGCTGCGAGGGGAAGGGGCGCGTCTGCCGCTGCACCTGACGGGAACGTAATGAGCCGGGCAGGCACCAGGGAGGGCAGGGGGCATAGGCACGGTCCTCTGACGGCCAGGTCTCATGGTCCATGGTCTGAACGGACGCGGCGCAGCTGGCGCTGCCCTGCTAGCTGCTGACAGAGTATGTTAAGGGGGTGTCCCAAAAACGTACAATTGACTTTACCTAATAATAAAATTGTGGTATTGGCTGACACAATAAAACTACTGCCGTCTTGCCTCGTCCCTACAACAAGGAAATGGCTCTTTCTTGATGCTGGGCAAAATCCCCCTTGAGCCCGTCTAACAGGAGGATACAAAATGACCATACTGCTTAAAATGGGGGCTTTATTTGTGTTGTTGGGGTTACTCTCTGGTTGTTTCGAGGCCCATGCAACATCACAAAAACTAGCTAGTGACCGTTACGAGATTGTTGCTAGCGGGCCAGGAGCAGGCATAGACGCGTGGGAACAGGCATTTACAACGGAAGCAAATAAAGTTTGCGCCAATCGCTATATCATTATCCAGAAAGAAAACTATACCCAATCCGGCCCTGGTGTAGTTAAAGGCATAGTTAAATGCGAGTAAACATCGAATGAGCCTCCGCAAAAGCTGTCAGAATAGCTCTGGCGGCTTTTGCGGCCCTCTTCAACCTCCGTCATCAGGGTCCAGTTTCGGCTTGCGCTTCAACCTCTGGACATGTCCGCGTGCGCCTACCAGCTCCCCCGCCGTGCGCTCATTCCGCTTGTGCTGCTCTGCCAGCTCCCGGCGCTCCTGTGCCACCACGGCACCCTCCCGGCGTAGCAGTTGACGTTCATAGTCGAGCCTGCGTCCCTTGTCGGTGATCTCGGCCCACGCCCTGGTGACCGCCTCCCGCTCCCGCTCCAGGGACTCAGCCGCCGCCCGGTTCTCCCCGGCCACTATACGGCGCGCTGCGCCCTTGGCAAAGCCGATGCTGACAATCACCGCCGCGACCGCCGCGCCGACCACGACCGGCCATGCAGCCAGCGACACCGGCAACCCCACCACGCCCACCGGCACAGCCACCAAAACCAGTATCAAAAGCCCCTCGATGCTCACCATCAGCGGAGATACGCGTCAATGACGCTCTCCCGAAAATGCCCCATTTCCTGACTGACAACGAGCCGGGCCGCGCGGTATTCCCAGCCTGCCGCCTGCAGCTCTGCCAGTCGGTTTTGAGCGTAGGAATGACGGCAACCATGGCCACCAGCAGAAAAATTTAGTACGCGCTTGCTGGCTGCTGAGAATGACTGAGACCATGCCTGCCCGCCCCCTACCCCGTAGTTTTTGACATAAAAGATGCCACGGTCTCGCACCAGCTCGGGAATAGCCAGCCTGAACCCTTCTTCCAACCTGGTTGCGAGGTCTCGCGGTATCAGAACCTGTCTGACAAGCCCTCCCTTCCCCTTCACGGTGTACAGCTCGCCGTCCGGTCTGCTGCCGTTGGCACCCTTGAACCTGTCGGCGCTCCAGGTCCGGTGAGAGCTCGCCGGTTGCTCTCCGCTGCTGGCACGCCTCAGCGAGTAGGATTCGTGCGCCCTGATCGAAGTCCGCGCGCTCAGTTCTGTCATCAAGGCATTACGGGGGGTCTGAGCACTGCAGATAGCCGCGAGCTGCCCGGCTGTGTAGGCCCGCCCGGTCTTGATCGTTTCCAACTCGCTCCGCACCCTTGGCAGGGCCTCGGTACCTGGTCCGTGAAGGTGGCGCTGCAGCCGGTCGAGCGCCTGCCGCTCCTGGTTCAGCGTTGACTGACTCACCGCCTCGGCGCGCTGCTCCAGGTAGTGCGTTGCTGCCTCTCGGGTGGCTGTGCGAAGATCGCCGCGCCGTTCCTGGTGGAGCCATTCGGCATACTGCCCCATCACCTGCCTGCTGATCCGCTCGGTACCCAGCCCCTGCACCCCGGCTTTGTCGCCGCTGATCTTCGCTGCGTGGCGGCTTTCACCGTGCCGGGCCATCTCTGCCGCTACCAGCTTCGCCTGCCCCTTGCCGCCTCTAAAGCTGTGAACCGCTTTCGCCACCAGCCACCCCCTGCCCTGCGCCTTGAAGTTCTGGCAGTCGTGCCATGTACCGGGCCACCGTCGAGGGCGCGACCTTCCGAAATTTGACATACTGCAGCCAGTGTGCCAGCTCGGCTATCGTGGCACCGATCCGGCGCAAGGCGACCAGCTCACAGCGGAAAGGATCCAGTTTGCTCCGATGGTAGCGGAACCGCCGCGACAGCTCCCTTTTCCCCCTCACCTTGTCCAGTTCTGCGCGTGCATCAATCATCATCACCCTCCCCCCGCGTGAGTCGCTGCGGACCCTCGCCAATGCCGGGCGCTGTGTCAAAGGCCCCTGCCTGACACAGCGCCTGGTGCTCTCTGCTCTATAGGGGTGACAGCAAGGAAAGGCATTGACAGACGGACGCCGGACGCTATGGTGGCCGGAACAACATCAGGCACCGTGAGCCGCCCTTCAAGGGAAAGCACGACAGGTCATAGCCACGCCGACCGCACCGAAAGGGAAAAGGCGAGCCAACACCGTAGGACCATCAGGACAGGGGGGAACAGTTACGCCCTGCGCGTCTTCGTAACGTGGAACGGTAGCGAACGGGAAAACCCGTGCTCAGCGTCATCGAGTGGTGATCTATCAGAACGTGCCGGCAAGCTCCAGGAACAACAAAGGGCCTCCAAGGAACGCGACCTTGAAAGCCCTCTGCTGACGGCGTTGAAAAGTTTCGATTGTGCGTAGCGACCGGGCACCGCGTGGAGAAGATACCGGGCCGGGCAAGAGAACCCGCCTACAGACCAAATCGAAGCGGCTGCTCTTGTCGGGGGGCAATGTGGCTGAACACGAAGTGACACCACTTGGCGTCCCGCCTCTCCAGCTCCAAAGGATCGAGCGCGAAGGCATGAATGAACCCCGTCAAGCAATCACCTGGCACCACAGCCCCGTCTATCTCGATCCATTGGCGCGGGTACAGCTCCATCCAGGCCCAGACCCAGACCTTAACCGCCTCCCGAAACACCTGCTCTGTGGTGTCAGGAAACCGCTTAGCTACCGTAACCACCCCTTGGCGGTCCTCGTACTTCACGACGATCATGGTGAACCCCTGGAAGGAGCCGCCGCGCCCCGGTGAAGGTTTGCGACAGGCTGCAGGCGCGCGCTGGAGAGCAGCCGCCGCCGAAAGAGAAAGAGAAACCCCCTAAGAGTCAAAACCTGAGAGGCAGGCTATGCCATCCCTACAGACATACGGACGGACTTTGAACACCCCCCGCCGAATCCTGCAGGTACCCCGAAACGGACCCGACAGAAACGCCCATTGCCGCCGCTATAGCTCTCACGCTTTCGCCCTGTGCGTGCCGTAACCGGGCCTCTACCCGCTTCTGTTCAGCGGTCAATCGGTAGGTGTCCCGCGACACGGCCCCGGCCTCCCTGCGCGACTCTATCTTTCTGGCCGCGTCCCGCTGCTTCGCCTCTCCCTCGCTGATAATGGTCTTGAGGCTGCGCTCTTCCTCGGGGGTGATCTCCAACAGCTCCACAAGGCTTTTGCTGCTCCAGGTGTAACGGTCGTCAACCTCCCGGCCCTTGTACGCGTGGCGCTTGCCTCTGGCTGCGTCCTGCGCCCTCTGGTGCACGGTGCTGGCTACGTTGTAAATCCGGTCCTGCGTCCAGGTGGGGCAGAACTCCCGCGCCAATGCCACAGCCTCCCGGTAAATCTGCCCTGGTGCGACAATCCAGGCAAGGAAGCAGACGCCCGCGAACAAAAACTTATCCCTGGCACCATCGGGGTTGCCTTCCGTCCAGGACCTTAACCGGGCGACCGTCCGCAAGTCCTCTAAGCGGTCAAAATTGAGCTGTAGGGGGTTGAAGCGCCGAAGGGTGGCCGGGTGTCCACCGCCTTTCAGCATCGTGAACTTGTGGGCCGTTTCCCGCGCCTCTTTCTGTGCCGCCTTCTGCTGCCGCTCCTTCTCTTTCCGCTTCTCCCTGTAGGCCGCGACCTCTTCCCGGGTGAACGGCAAAAGCTCGGTGGCGAGGTCATCAAACGAGTAGAGCGTGGGGGTGCTGCCTTTGGCCGGGTGCATCAGCTCACAGACAAGCCCTGACTTCGTGTTGACGGTCCCTTCAAGGCGAAGTATCCGGCTGGCGTCTATGGCGTTGCTGTCGGCACCATAAGGGGCGAACAGCCGCAACAGTTCCTTTTGAACGTGGAGCCATCGGGGTAACGCCTGGCGGGGGATCGCTGCGGTAAAAATCCACTTGAGGTAAAGCCCTCTGCCGCTGAACATCGCCACGGAAGGCACTGGTATACCTTCCTCGCTGCAGTACCAGAAAACGCGGTCAAGCGTCCGCTCTGGTGCCTCTCCCCGAAACTCCGAGTTGTAGACGTCCAGGTCTACCCACAACAGGCCAAGCTGCGACAGGTTGATAACCCGGCGGTTCGGCTTGCTGAACTCTGCTTGTGAGAGGTACGTGTCCCTGGTGCGGTCAATGTTGGCTATGGCATAGGGGAGATGCTGCAGGGGGTAGCTTTTTTGCTGCAGGTATTCGGAGTGGTGGCGCTTCCAGCACACGGCAAAGAAGCCGGGACGTGACGCTGAGTGGTAAAAGTCGTGCTCATCAAAAAGAGTGAGCTGCCGCGAAAATCCGTTGACGCTCTGCGCCGCGTTTGTTAGACTCATTTTTAGAAGTCCTCGAAAGCCTCACCTGGAATCGGTCGCCAAACTCAATCCAGTGGGGCTTTTTTTATTTGTCCTGCTCACCATACAACGGCTCATTATCTCCTGTCAATGGCCCGGCCTACGATTTTCCCTCAGTCAGTTATCTTTCCGTTGATCCAGTCGTTTCCCTGTCATAAAGAACCCCGCAACAAACACCGCTGATCCTTCCCGGAAACGTTCTGCAGAAATTTGCGCTATGCCAAGAAGGGGTGATACTGGTGGCACTCGCTGTGCCAGAAGTTGAGGGGGTGGGGGGTGCCGGGGGGCCTGCCTGACCATGGGGGGCGGGTCGCGTTTTCTACCGCCTTCACCCACGCGCACAAGGGGAGTTTGCGAGCGCCTTCACCCGTGCGCACCCGTGAGGTATTCTAGCGATAAACCCAGGCGCGCAAGGTATCACCAAAGGGGAGCCTTGAGAAGCCGCCACAGGGTGAGCCGTTCCTTCGGCTGCTCTGCCTGATCCTGGTCAACAGCGGGCCGGTGCTCCAGCAAGCGCATTGCCTGCTTCAATGACTCGATGTGCTCATTCTTCACTTCAAGAAGCGCCCTCAAGTGTTCGTTCTCGCGTCTCAACACCTCGTCCGCTGTCACCTTCACCGCGTCCGCCGCCTGTCTCAAATCGTCCGTCAAGGCGTCCGTGAAACGTATCAGGCCAAAGACCCGTTGAAGCTCGGACGTATCGACACCACGCCCGCCGTCCGGTAGGTCTGACCCGCTCAGCTCGCCAGCATCAAGCTTCCGATAGATGGTAGCCCGCCCAACCTTCCACCGCTTCGCTGCCTCAGTAATCGTGATAACCGCCACGTCCACCCCCTGTCCGGTCGCGTCCTCTCGGAACGTCCGCTTGAAACGTCACGCCGGACGGTGCCGGACGCCGGGCGAATCATACCGCAAAACCTCCCGACCTGAAACTATTTTCACTGTTCGTGCCAATAACACACAACACACCTTGACAGGTGGCAATCAGTACCGTATAAGTATCTGTAACGAACGTCATACGTTTTTAGACAACGGGGGAGCCCATGAAATACATCGGCTATGTCAGGGTATCGACCGGGAAGCAAGGGCGCTCGGGCCTGGGTCTTGAAGGTCAGGAAGCCGCCATACTCTCCCACGTCTCCAGCATGGCCGGTGAGCTGGTCGAGATGTACAAGGAAGTCGAGAGCGGCAAGAAGGATGATCGCCCGGTGTTGCTCGAAGCCATAGCACATGCTCAGCTGATCGGCGCGCACCTGGTGATCCACAAGCTTGACCGGCTCAGCCGCGACCTTGGGTTTATCACTCAGCTGCAAAAGTCTGATCTCGACTTCACGGTGGTCGACCTCCCAGGCGCTGACAAGTTCGTGATACACCTTTTCGGTGCCTTGGCAGAGAAGGAGCGGAGCATGATCTCCGACCGCACAAAACGGGCGCTACAGGCCGCCAAGGAGCGGGGGAAGGTGCTGGGCAATGCCAAGGGCTACCAGTTCAAGGAAGGGGCACAGGAAGCCGGGGCCGCTGCAGCTGGCAAGGCTCATGCTGAACGCGCTGATCTTCTGGCATCAAGGGTACTGCCGCTGATCGAGAAATTCCAGGCCGAAGGGCGAAGCCTGCGGGGGATCGCCGGGGAGCTGAACGAGAAAGGCATACCGACACCGCGCGGGAAGGAATGGACAGCACAGGCCGTCAAGAACGCCCAGGCCAGGGCATAACGGACCATAAACAGACAAGGGGGAGGGTATGACGGTTAGTCGTGAGGAATACGCTGCAGCTGTGGCTAAAATGGTTGAACTGGCACAGGGAGGGACAGGCGGTGGCCGGGTGGCGGCTCAGGTCGTTTTGTCCGCTTACAACGGCTGGGACTATCAGCTAGACGTGGCCGACATGGGTAACCTGGACAGGGGGAACCATGACGCGGCAATGAAGGTGATCCAGGGCCGGTATGACACAGGCTGCGAACCTCACAGCGTGATCGAAGACGGTGAAAGGGTGTTCCAGGGACTGAGGAAACAGTGGGGCAACCTGCACGTTTATGAGCGGGGAAAAAAGGATTGTCCGAGCTGTGACGGACGCGGTCTTGTCTTCAAGAACTATGACGACGAAGACGGTACACAGTGCACCCGCTGCGAGGGGAAGGGGCGCGTCTGCCGCTGCACCTGACGGGAACGTAATGAGCCGGGCAGGCACCAGGGAGGGCAGGGGGCATAGGCACGGTCCTCTGACGGCCAGGTCTCATGGTCCATGGTCTGAACGGACGCGGCGCAGCTGGCGCTGCCCTGCTAGCTGCTGACAGAGTATGTTAAGGGGGTGTCCCAAAAACGTACAATTGACTTTACCTAATAATAAAATTGTGGTATTGGCTGACACAATAAAACTACTGCCGTCTTGCCTCGTCCCTACAACAAGGAAATGGCTCTTTCTTGATGCTGGGCAAAATCCCCCTTGAGCCCGTCTAACAGGAGGATACAAAATGACCATACTGCTTAAAATGGGGGCTTTATTTGTGTTGTTGGGGTTACTCTCTGGTTGTTTCGAGGCCCATGCAACATCACAAAAACTAGCTAGTGACCGTTACGAGATTGTTGCTAGCGGGCCAGGAGCAGGCATAGACGCGTGGGAACAGGCATTTACAACGGAAGCAAATAAAGTTTGCGCCAATCGCTATATCATTATCCAGAAAGAAAACTATACCCAATCCGGCCCTGGTGTAGTTAAAGGCATAGTTAAATGCGAGTAAACATCGAATGAGCCTCCGCAAAAGCTGTCAGAATAGCTCTGGCGGCTTTTGCGGCCCTCTTCAACCTCCGTCATCAGGGTCCAGTTTCGGCTTGCGCTTCAACCTCTGGACATGTCCGCGTGCGCCTACCAGCTCCCCCGCCGTGCGCTCATTCCGCTTGTGCTGCTCTGCCAGCTCCCGGCGCTCCTGTGCCACCACGGCACCCTCCCGGCGTAGCAGTTGACGTTCATAGTCGAGCCTGCGTCCCTTGTCGGTGATCTCGGCCCACGCCCTGGTGACCGCCTCCCGCTCCCGCTCCAGGGACTCAGCCGCCGCCCGGTTCTCCCCGGCCACTATACGGCGCGCTGCGCCCTTGGCAAAGCCGATGCTGACAATCACCGCCGCGACCGCCGCGCCGACCACGACCGGCCATGCAGCCAGCGACACCGGCAACCCCACCACGCCCACCGGCACAGCCACCAAAACCAGTATCAAAAGCCCCTCGATGCTCACCATCAGCGGAGATACGCGTCAATGACGCTCTCCCGAAAATGCCCCATTTCCTGACTGACAACGAGCCGGGCCGCGCGGTATTCCCAGCCTGCCGCCTGCAGCTCTGCCAGTCGGTTTTGAGCGTAGGAATGACGGCAACCATGGCCACCAGCAGAAAAATTTAGTACGCGCTTGCTGGCTGCTGAGAATGACTGAGACCATGCCTGCCCGCCCCCTACCCCGTAGTTTTTGACATAAAAGATGCCACGGTCTCGCACCAGCTCGGGAATAGCCAGCCTGAACCCTTCTTCCAACCTGGTTGCGAGGTCTCGCGGTATCAGAACCTGTCTGACAAGCCCTCCCTTCCCCTTCACGGTGTACAGCTCGCCGTCCGGTCTGCTGCCGTTGGCACCCTTGAACCTGTCGGCGCTCCAGGTCCGGTGAGAGCTCGCCGGTTGCTCTCCGCTGCTGGCACGCCTCAGCGAGTAGGATTCGTGCGCCCTGATCGAAGTCCGCGCGCTCAGTTCTGTCATCAAGGCATTACGGGGGGTCTGAGCACTGCAGATAGCCGCGAGCTGCCCGGCTGTGTAGGCCCGCCCGGTCTTGATCGTTTCCAACTCGCTCCGCACCCTTGGCAGGGCCTCGGTACCTGGTCCGTGAAGGTGGCGCTGCAGCCGGTCGAGC
>TBL_comb47_HYPODRAFT_10008429_pt1 | contig 10539 bp, 7 predicted proteins | sample TroBogypolimnion_40_FD_10682 | JGI IMG/M metagenome (IMG submission 10682)
GGCTTTGTGGCAGGGTGGTTTCTCCTTTTGGCGGGCAAGCGGCTGGTGATCCAGCCGCGCGTCGGCTATTTCGCGATGCGCCCCGAAAAACGGCGATGGATGGGAATGGTTATCGGCATGGCGGTCGGGATGGTCGTCGCCATTGCCGTCTCGCTGTGGTTGGTGAAAGAACACATCGGAATGCCGGCAATGGCGGCTCATGCGGTTCATCCGGCTGCCACCAGCGCGCGGGTTACGCAGAAGGAAGTGCTCATCATGGCTGTCACGGGTGTGCTCAATGCGTTTTTGTATCTGATGGTTAATGCGGTTTCCATCAAACAGCACCGCTGGAAATGGGCCTGTTTGGCGGTGCTGCTGTTGATTCCGCCGGCGACGATTTTTTCGTTGCCTGGCGACATAGTGCACCGGCAACTGCCGATGGGTTTTCTGCAAAGCCTGATTTGGCTGGCTTCCGGCAGCGTCACGTTGGTCTGGTTTTTGCGTCATCATAAACCCGTTGCGCGGGAAGCGGAATGAACGAACAGCTTCGCGCCATTTCCGAACTGGACCGGGTCATTCACGAGCCGGGGCGGCTGATGATTGTCGCCGTGCTGGCCGGTTTGAAGGAATGCGATTTCAGTTTCATGCTGAATGAAACCAAGCTGAACAAGGGCAATCTCTCCAGCCACCTCGCCAAACTGGAAGCCGCCGGTTATGTGGAAATTGAAAAGACCTATCGCGGCAAGGTGCCGCTGACTTTGCTGCGGCTGACGCGCGCCGGCCGCAAGGCGTTTGAGGATTATCGCAAGGGACTCATGGCGGCATTTTGAACTGCCCGCTTTAGGACCACCGCAATTCAACGACAGCCTTCCGCAATTCACCGGCATTCGGATTGATTGACTTCCCGGCTGCGCAGCTTATTTTGCTATCGCCGTGACAACCGCAAGCCAAGCCAAAATCGCACTCGTCCGGCTGGATCAACTCCCGCCGCGCGTTTGTGCGGTCGTCCGCAACATTGAAACCGACGACGAGGAAATGCAGCGTCTCAAAACTCTGGGCGTCTGTCTCGGCCGGCGCGTGGAGCTGGTGAAAGCGGGCGACCCACTGATCCTCAAAGTTTTCGGCTCACGGCTGGGCGTGTCCGCCACACTCGCCGCCCATGTGCAGGTTGAAGTGTGCCAGCCGAACCATTGTGCCCTGCGCGAGAACGACTGCGCATGAGCGGCTGTCACGAAATCCCGGCCCAAGCCGCCGACGCAAAGCACCATCATGCGTTCACCCTCGCGCTGGTAGGAAACCCCAACGCCGGCAAAACCACTTTGTTCAACGCGCTCACCGGGCTGCGCGCCAAGACCGCCAACTTCGCCGGCACCACCGTCGAACGCAAAGTCGGGCGCCTGCACCTCGGCAGCCAGCAAATCGTCGTCGTTGATCTGCCCGGCCTTTACAGCCTTGACAGCACATCGCCCGACGAAAAACTCGCGAGCGACGTGTTGCACGGACGGCTGGCGGAACATCCTGCGCCCGATGCCGCGCTCGTGGTCGTGGACGCGACCAATCTCGAGCGGAATCTTTTTCTCGTCAGCCAGCTCCTCGAACTGGATTGTCCGGTCATCGTTGCCTTGAACATGATGGATATGGCCAAGCGCGACGGCATCCGCATCGACTTGAAAAAACTGCGCGCCGAGCTGGGATGTGTGGTGATGCCGATTTCCGCGCGCTCGGGAACCGGCATTGAGGAATTAAAACGCGAACTGACGCGGCTGGTCGGCGGCGCGATGCCCGAATCCGTGGCCCACAGCAAGCCGGAGTGCGGTAGTTGCACCGGCTGCACTTTCCAGGCGCGCTATGAATGGACGGAGCAGATTTCCACCAAGGTCATGGATGCGGAACTGGCGCGGCGATCGGCTTGGACGGAAAAGATTGATGACATTGTCACGCATCCCATTGCAGGCGTGGTCGTATTCCAGATTGTCATGGTGGTGATCTTTGCGCTCATTTTCTGGGCCGCGAAGATTCCGATGGATCTGATTGACCATTTATTTGCGACCGTGGGCGCCCATATCAGCACCTGGCTGCCGGAAGGCGACCTGCAGAGCCTGATTGTGAAAGGCGTCATTGCCGGCGTCGGCGGCATCCTCGTTTTTCTGCCGCAGATCTGCATCTTATTTTTTGCGCTGTCGATGCTGGAGGACACCGGGTATCTGTCGCGCGCCGCGTTCGTAATGGACAAGGTCATGCGGCGGTTCGGCCTGCCGGGCAAGGCCTTCGTGCCGATGCTCTCGGCGCACGCCTGCGCGATTCCCGCCATCATGGCCACCCGCGTCATCGAGAATCCGCGCGACCGGCTGGTGACGATTCTCATCACGCCGTTGATGACCTGTTCTGCGCGCATTCCGGTTTACGCAATGGTCACGGCGCTGATTTTTCCGCATTCACCGCTGAAGGCCGCGCTGGTTTTTACTTCCGCTTATCTGATCGGCATCATCGCCGCCCTCGGGTGTTCGCTGCTGTTCAAGCACACGATTCTGCCCGGCGGCAGCAAGCCGTTGATGATTGAGCTGCCGCCTTATCGGCTGCCGGGGCTGCGCACCGCGCTGCTGCACACGTTTGACCGCGCGAAGATTTTCGTGAAACAGGCGGGCACCGTCATCCTTGTGATCTCACTCATCATGTGGGCGTTGTCGCATTACCCAAAATCCTCGCCGCCCGCGGCTGCCGTCGCAATGCAGGTCCAAGCGGTGCAATTGGAAAAATCCGGCGAACAAACCAAGGCCGAGGAATTGCGCAACGATGCGGAGCGTCTGACGGCGCAATATTCGCTGCAGAATTCCTTTGCCGGAAAAATAGGCCACGCCATCGAACCGGTCATCCGGCCGCTCGGTTACGACTGGCAGATCGGCATCGGCATCTTCAGCTCGTTCGCCGCCCGCGAGGTGATTGTCTCCACCCTCGCCATCGTTTACGGCATTGGCGAGGACGCCGCCGACAACAATCGCTCCTCGCTCTACGAGACCCTCCGCCGCGCCAAACGCACGGACGGCTCTCCCGTGTTCACCACCGCGACGTGTTTGAGCCTGCTGGTGTTTTACATCCTGGCGGCGCAATGCCTGTCCACGCAGGTCGTCGTCCGGCGCGAAACGAACAGTTGGAAATGGCCGCTGTTCCAGATCGCCTACATGAGCGTGCTCGCTTACGTCGCCGCGCTGCTGGCCTATCAGACCTTCTGCTATTTCGGTTACGCGTGAACAACGGCGCTGAACCGAAAGCGAAATGTGTTTTCACCGGAGCAGGTTGTCCTTAATCTCGGACGTATGAAGCCCAGCCCCACTTTTTCACTTTCGGTAGCAATTTTGATTTTCCTGTCGGGCGCGGTGTTTGGTGCGGAGACCAACCACAATTTTGCCCGGTGGGAAAAGGACATCGCCGCCTTTGAGCAGAAGGACGCCACGAACCCGCCGCCGAAAAATGGGGTTGAGTTCATAGGCTCATCGACCATCGGGCGCTGGAAAACGCTGGCGCAGGATTTCCCGGGGCAGCCGGTGTTCAATCGCGGTTTCGGCGGCTCGGAGATTGTGGACTCCACGCACTTTGCGGCGCGCGTGATTTTTCCCTATGCGCCAAAAATGATTATTTTTCGCGCCGGTGGCAACGATCTCTGGGCGGGCAAAACGCCGGAACAAGTGTTTGCAGACTTCAAGGGATTCACCGCCGCCGTCCACGCCAAATTGCCGGGGACGGAAATTGTTTTCCTTTCGCTAAGCCCCAGCCCTGCGCGGTGGAAACAGCATGAGCAGGAGAAGGAAGTGGACCGGCTGGTGAAAGATTTTGCCGGGCAGACGCCGCACGTGAAATACCTCGAGACCTATGACCTGCCGCTGGGTGCGGACGGCCAACCGCGCGCGGAACTGTTCGTGGCGGACAAACTGCATTTCAACGCCGACGGCTACAAACTGCTGGTGGAGCGGGTGCGGCCGCTCTTTTCCAAATAACCCGGTTGAATTTCCGTCGCACCCGGCTGGCGACGCCCGCGGAAGTTCTCCCCGTTGAGCCGGTTGTTTTTCCGAATTAGAATTGACACCGGAAGTGTTTGGCGCTAATTAGAGAATGTTTTATTGATAAACGTTTCACGATATGCGCCACACCCTGAGCATCCTTCCTAAGCCGGCGCCGAACAAAACAGTTTCGGCGCCGACCTTGAAGCGGCTGCCGTTGTATCATCGGTTTCTCAAGGAGCTGGCCGAGTCGGGCCGGACCTCGTTTTCCTGCACGGACATCGGCGCGGATCTGGACCTGGATCCGACCCAGGTCAGAAAGGATCTGGAATCGGTCGGCGCGGTGGGGCGCCCGCGCATCGGCTATCTGCTGGCCAACGTGATTCCGTTACTGGAGGAGTTCCTGGGCTGGCACAATGTGAATGACGCTTTTCTGGCCGGCGCCGGCAGCATGGGTTCGGCCCTGCTGGGTTACCGGAAATTTGACCAGTGTGGCTTGAATATCGTGGCGGCGTTTGACACCGATCCGGATAAAATTGGATCGCATATCAATGGCAAGCAGGTTCTGTCGCTGGACAAGCTGGACACCCTCGCGACTCGCATGCATGTCGGGATGGGGATCATCACCGTGCCCGCCGCCGAGGCTCAGGCCGTGGCGGACTTGATGGTGGCGGGTGGCATTCGCGCCATCTGGAATTTCGCACCCATCCGCTTGCGCGTGCCCGAACACGTCATTGTTCACAACGAAGATCTTTACTGTTCGCTGGCCGGACTTTCTCAAAAACTTGCCGAATCCATTAAAGCCCGGCCCGGCGGCAAACGACCGCCTGGGAAATCGACCCGGGCGGCCAAGAGCTAAACCGGATCGAAACATTTGAAACCGTTAAACCAATCTTTTTGCTGACATGAAAACAAAACCTGTCCTCTTCAACAACACGGTGCTGCGCGACGGCCATCAGTCCATGGCCGCGACCCGCATGGCCACCCCGCAAATGCTCGAACCCGCCGCCATCCTGGACGACATGGGCTTCGCCGGCCTGGAAACCTGGGGCGGCGCCACGATTGATTCCTGCCTGCGTTACCTCAACGAGAATCCGTTCGACCGGCTGCGCACGCTCAAGAAGGTCGCGCCGAAGACGCCGCAACTCATGCTGCTGCGCGGGCAGAACATCGTGCAATACGCCAGCTTTCCCGACGACGTGGTCGAGGCGTTTGTGCGGCAGACGTGCGAGAATGGGCAGGACATCCTGCGCATTTTCGACGCGCTCAACGACGTCCGCAATCTCGCCACTTCCATCAAGACCACCAAAGCGTGTGGCAAGCACGCGCGCGGCGAGCTCTGCTACACCATCAGCCCCGTTCACACGGTGGAAAATTTTGTGAAGCTCGGCGTCGAGCTGGAAAAAATGGGCTGCGACTCCATCGGCATCAAGGACATGTCGGGCATTCTGCAGCCGCAGATCGCCTTCCGTCTGGTGCAGGAACTCAAGAGCAAGGTGGGTATTCCGATCACCGTGCACACGCACGACACGGCGGGTTTGGGCGCGGCCTGTTATCTGGCCGCCATTGATGCGGGCGTGGATTGTGTGGAGGTTTCGATCACCCCGTTCGCCAACGGCACTTCCCAGCCCGACACGCAGCGCATGTTGGCGCTGCTGGAAGAACATCCCCGCTGCCCGAAGTTCGACAAGGACAAACTCGCCAAGTTGCGCGATTATTTCGAGGGCGTTTACAAGGATCTTGCCAAATTCACGAGCCCGGCGAATGAGCGCGTGGACAGCGACATTCTCATCTATCAAGTGCCCGGCGGCATGCTCTCGAACTTCCGGACGCAGCTCAAGGAGCAGGGCATGTCCGATAAATTTGATCAGGTGGTGCGGGAAATTCCGGTCGTGCGCGAAGCCCTCGGCTGGATCCCACTCGTCACGCCCACCTCGCAGATCGTCGGCACGCAGGCGATGATGAACGTGAAGTTCGGCCGTTGGAAAATGGTCTGCCAGCCCGCGCAAGACATCGCGCTCGGCAAATACGGCCTCACACCTGGACCGATTGATCCCAACGTGCTGGCGATGGTGGAAAAGCAAACCGGCAAAAAGCGCGTGACCGAGCGGCCGGCGGATTTGCTGGAACCGGGCATGGAGAAATATCGCAAGCAATGCGCGGAGAAAGGCCTACCGACCACGGACGAAATCGTCGTCCTGTTCGCCATGTTCCCGCAGCAGGTGGAGGAACTGCTCAAGCCCAAAGCCGTGCCTGCGGTGCCTGCCGCGGCACCGGCACCAGCCAAGCCCGGTGCTACCACCGTGCGCGCCAGCGGCCCGGGTAAACATTTGTTTGTGACTGTCAACGGCAAGCGTCATGACGTCACGGTTGAAACCCTCGAAGGCTAATTATGAATTCCCCCAAAACACCCGCCGTCAACGGCAAATTGCTCGCGGAGTTTCCGCCCGTCAGCTACGCCGATTGGCGCAAGCTGGTCGAGACCGAGCTCAAAGGCGCTCCGTTCGACAAGAAAATGTTCACGGCCACTTACGAGGGCATCACGCTCAAGCCGCTTTACCAGCGCGCGGACGTGGCAAAATTATCTTTCGTCAATTCACTGCCCGGGTTTGCGCCCTTCGCGCGCGGCACAAGCGCCAGCGGCTTTGTGAAAGAGCCTTGGGCGGTGTCGCAGGAAATCACCTGCGCCAGCCCGGCGGAATTTAACCACGCCGTCCGCAACTCGATTGATCGCGGCTTGAACGCCCTAAACATGGTGCTCGATCGCGCCACGCGCGATGGCCACGACCCCGATTGGGCTCAACCCGAGGACGTCGGCAGCGGCGGATTGTCCGTTGCCACGCTGGACGATCTCGACCGCGCGTTGGAAGGCGTGGATCTGGAAAAGACTTCTTTGTTTGTTCGTTCCGGCGCTTCGGCACTGCCGTTCGCCGCTTTGCTGATCGCGCTGGCCAAGAAACGCCGGAAAACTTCCGCCCAGTTGCGCGGCTGCATCGAGATGGATCCGCTCGGCGTGCTGGCGCACGAAGGCCGGTTGCCGCAATCCCTCGCCGGTGCGTATCGGGAAATGGCCACGCTCACCCGCTGGTCAGCCACTCACGCGCCAAAGTTGCAAACCGTCTGCGTCCACAGCCGGGCGTGGCACGAATCGGGCGGCAGCGCGGTGCAGGAACTGGCCTTCACGCTGGCCACCGGCGTCGAGTATCTTCGCCAGTTGAATGCGCTCGGAGTGGAAGTGAATGTCGCCGCCCCGCGTATCCGGTTCGCCGTCACCGTGGGCGTGAATTTTTTCATGGAGATCGCGAAGCTGCGGGCGCTGCGAATGCTTTGGTCGCGGGCGGTCGCGGCAGCCGGCGGCAACGAAGCCGCGCAGAAAATCACCCTGCATGTCCGCACGGCCCAATGGAACCAGACGGTCGTGGATCCCTACAACAATTTGCTCCGCGCCACCGTCGAGGCGTTCGCCGGGGTGCTGGGCGGCTGCGACAGCATGCAGGTCGCAGCGTTTGATGAAGTGGTCCGTCCGCCGGACGACTTCAGCCTGCGCATCGCGCGCAACACCCAGTTGGTGTTGCAAAAGGAATGCGCGCTGGACCATGTGGTGGATCCTGCCGGCGGTTCGTGGTATGTCGAAAGTTTAACGGGAGAATTGGCAACGCGCACCTGGGCGCTGTTCCAGGAAGTTGAAAAACTCGGCGGCATGGAAGCCGCATTGCGTGCCGGTTATCCGCAACAGGCGGTGGCCGCCACGGCGGTGGAACGCATCCAGGCCGTGGCCCGGCGGCGCGATTCCATCGTGGGTGTCAACCAATACGCCAACCCCAAGGAAAAGCCGCTGGAAATTCCCGCCGTGGATACCAAAGCGTTTCATAAAAAGCGGGCGCAACAAATCGCCTCGCACCGCACGTCCCTGGAGGATGCTGAGAATAAAATCGTGCTCGACCACCTCGCGGAAGTGATCGACCCCAAAGCGGCGGACAGTTTTGAAGCGTGCGTGGCGGCGGCAGGTGCCGGCGCGACGCTCGGTGAACTCACCCGGGCCATCCGGATCGTGGATTCGCCTTGCCAGCCCATCACGCCGGTCTGTCTGACCCGCGCCGCTGCGCCGGTCGAAGGGCTGCGGGCAGCGATGAACCGACAGCCCGCGCCCGTGCCGGTTTTCCTCTGTAACATGGGCTCGCTGAAGGAATACAAGGCGCGCGCCGATTTCGCCCGCGGCTTTTTCAGTGTGGGCGGGTATGACGTGATTTCGCCGGCGGGTTTCAAGACTCCCGAGGATGCCGCCACCGCCTTCTTCAAATCGAAGGCACCGGTCGCGGTCATTTGTTCGACCGACGACAATTATCCCGCGCTGGTGCCGGCGTTGATCGCCGAGATCCGGGCAACCAAGCCGGACACCATGTTCGTGCTGGCGGGCTATCCGCCGGAACAGATCGAGGCGCACAAAAAATCCGGCGTGAACGAGTTTATCCATATCCGCGCCGATGCGCTCGAAGTGCTCTCCAAAATTCACAATCAACTAGGAATCGTCTGATGAAACAATTTCCCGATTTTACCCAAATCTCTTTCGACAGCGCGCCAGCCAAAGCGAGCTACGAAGATTGGCGCGCCCAGTTCAAGGCCGAGACCGGCAAGTCCGTGGAGGAATGGGCCTTCATGACCCTCGAACAGGTGGAATTGAAGCCGCTCTACACCGCCGCCGATCTGGCCGGTTGCGAAACGCTGGATTCGGTGCCCGGCGTCGCGCCGTATGTGCGCGGACCGTATGGCTCAATGTATGTCACCAAGCCGTGGACGGTTCGCCAGTATGCCGGTTTCTCCACCGCCGAGGCGTCCAATGCCTTTTACCGCCGCAACATCGCCGCCGGGCAGCAGGGGTTGTCCGTCGCGTTCGATCTGCCGACGCACCGCGGCTACGACTCCGATCATCCGCGCGCCTTTGCCGACGTGGGCAAGGCTGGCGTCGCCGTGGATTCGATTGCCGACATGAAAATCCTGTTCGACAACATTCCGCTGGATCGCATCTCGGTTTCGATGACGATGAACGGGGCGGTGCTGCCGATCCTGGCGTTCTACATTGTCGCCGCCGAGGAACAAGGCGTGAAGCTGGAACAACTGGCCGGCACCATCCAGAACGACATCCTCAAGGAATACATGGTGCGGAACACCTATATTTATCCGCCCGCGCCCTCGATGCGCATCATCGCGGACATCTTCACCTTCACCTCGAAGTTCATGCCCAAGTTCAACTCGATTTCCATTTCCGGTTACCACATGCAGGAAGCGGGCGCGACAGCGGACTTGGAAATGGCCTACACGCTGGCCGACGGTCTGGAGTATGTGCGCACCGGCATCAAGGCGGGCATCGACATTGATGCTTTCGCGCCACGGCTCTCCTTCTTCTGGGCGCAGGGCAAAAACTTTTTCATGGAGATCGCCAAGATGCGCGCTGCGCGGGCGCTGTGGGCCAAGATGATCAAGCAGTTCGATCCCAAGAACCCGAAGTCCATGGCGTTGCGAACCCATTCGCAAACCTCCGGTTGGTCGCTCACCGCGCAGGATCCGTTCAACAACGTCGCCCGCACTTGCATCGAGGCCATGGCCGCCACGCTCGGCCACACGCAGTCGCTGCACACCAACGCGCTCGACGAAGCCATCGCGCTGCCGACGGATTTCTCCGCCCGCATCGCGCGCAACACGCAGCTGTTGCTCCAGGAAGAAACCGGCATCACCAAGGTCATTGATCCGTGGGGCGGCTCGTTCTTCGTCGAGGCGCTCACGCAGGCGATCATGGAGCGGGCGTGGCATCACATTGAAGAAGTCGAGGCGCTCGGCGGCATGGCCAAGGCGATTGAAACCGGCCTGCCCAAACTGCGCATCGAGGAAGCGGCGGCGCGGCGGCAGGCGCATATTGATTCCGGCAAGGAAGCCATCATCGGCGTGAACACCTTGCGGCTCGAAAAGGCCGATCAGCTCGATGTGCTGGACGTGGACAACGCCCAAGTGCGGGAAGCGCAGCTCAAGCGTCTGGCGACCGTGAAGGCCGGCCGCGACGCGGCACGAGTGCAAGCCGCGCTGGATGCACTCACGCAATCGGCGACCAGCGGCGAGGGCAATCTGCTGGCGCTGGCCATCGAGGCGGCGCGCGCGCGCGCCACGCTCGGGGAAATTTCGTTTGCCCTGGAAAAACAATTCAACCGGCACAAAGCCGTCATCCGTTCTGTGAGTGGCGTATATCAATCCGAATTCGGCGCGGCTCCGCAAATCGCGGAAGTCCGCAAACTAACCGACGATTTCGCGGAGAAGCAGGGCCGCCGGCCGCGCATTCTCATCGCCAAGATGGGCCAGGATGGCCATGACCGCGGCGCGAAAGTCGTGGCGACAGCCTACGCCGACCTCGGTTTCGACGTGGACATCGGCCCGCTCTTCCAGCAGCCGGAGGAAGCGGCCCGCATGGCGGCGGAAAACGACGTGCATATGGTGGGCATCAGCTCGCTGGCGGGCGGACACAAGACCTTGCTCGTGCAACTGCGGGATGAACTCAAGAAAATCAAGCGCGAGGACA
>TBL_comb47_HYPODRAFT_10008430_pt1 | contig 10538 bp, 7 predicted proteins | sample TroBogypolimnion_40_FD_10682 | JGI IMG/M metagenome (IMG submission 10682)
TGCGGGCGAGATTAATCAATGGTCGGGTGGTTCATCAGGTTTCAATGCCATGATACAAACCATTTCAACATTTGTTCCTGAATCCGACTGGGTTAGTTCTGAAGGATTAACTCCCTTGATTGATAAGAAAGATCCTCATTTCGATGCCACCAGTGTAAAACTTCTGGGTGAACGTTATGCTGAAAAAGTATTAAAACAGGTTTATAAAATCTCTCCAAAATCAAAATAAGAAAGCTCTATTAGTATTAATTTGTGCTTATAATGCGAATCGGGACGTGTAAAAACACCGGTTCGCATGATTTATTTTTTATAGGCATCATGCTATTAAATAATTGATATTCAGTACACATAAACCTTTTTAAGCAACCATATTTATGCTAATTGATAAAGGTAAAACAGATAAACCAGAAATCAAAGATTTAAAACCAAAAATTAAAAACCAGAACTCAAATAATCCTACAAATTTGCAAACTGAATCATTCACTTTTTTGAGTGGATTTAATTACGTCAACTTTTAAACATCTTGAAATCAAATTATTATGAAATCAAAAAAAATTACTTCGTTTTTAAAATTCAGACTTGTCAGATTGACAGCCTTGACGGCTTTATTTAGCTGTTTCGTATTCTCAACCTATGGAACAGCCATTACATGGAGTGGTAGTGGAAGCGACCAAAAATGGAGCAACACTGCCAACTGGACAGGTAGCGTACTTCCCGGAACTGCTGACGTTGCTACTATCCCAGCAGGTTTTACAGTGATAGTGGATGTAACACCAGTTTCAGCGGTAAATAAACTTTTTGTTTATGGTACTTTGACAGTAAATTCGGGTGCAATTTTGACTGTAAACCAAACGACGTCTTCAGGCACTTCTGTTCTTGAAATTGGTGGTGGTACAGTTAATAATAACGGAACGATTAATATTACTAATGCTCTTTCGGCCGGTTCAAATTCTGGGTTGAGCTTTGTGAATAGCTCTACAAGTATTCCTGGTGATGGAACATTTACCAATGCCGGCACTTTATCTATTACCACTTCTGCAGGAACCGGTGCGTGCGTCAATTTCAATCAAACTACCGGTGGAATTGCCTCTTTTAATATGGGTAACAGCGGGGTGACTCTTACACCGGCAGCTACAAAAGCTATATTTAATCATAATGCAGGTAATGCTCAAATCGGAGGCACGTTAAATATAGGTAATTCAACTCCAACATATTTAAGTCCTAAATTAATAAATGTAACTGCAGGTAATTTGACTTTGCTCCCCACAGCAACTATCAACGCCTACCTTACAGTTACAACCTCCAATATTTCTATTGGAGCTGCTACAGGTGTTACTTCTTCATTAACAAACAATGGAGTTTTGAACTTACATCTAGGCGGAACAGCTACCAATAATCTCTTTTCGTTATCACCATTGGGTACGGGAGCAACTACAAGCGTAACTTTTACAAATGCAGGTACAATAAATATTGATGGTGCATACACTTCTGGTAGCTATGGAGTTTTCGCATGCCAGGGGGCAGATGCATTGGCACAAATGACGATTAATAACACAGGTACAATTTCGGATACCCATTCTGGTGCACCATCCATCTATTCTTTTAGTGCAACATCGGCAATTAGGTTACATACATTTAATAATTATGGAACAATGTCACTTTCAACAAGTACGACATTAGGATGCGCAGCAACACTAAATAATTACAGTGGTGGCTATGTGTATATGAGGTCATCACTTTCAGGGTCAGCTGCTGGAACACCTGCAGGGGCACCAGGATCTATTGTTAATAATTATGCGGGTGGGGTATTTAACTTTGATGCAACAACCATAACATCAACAGTTACCAATACAGTATCATTTAGAAACTATGGAACAGTAATTGGTAGAGGGGCTTTCTTAACAGGGACCTACGTTCCCGAATCGGGCGGAATCATAGCTCCGGGAAATACAAATAATACAACGGGTACTGCCGGTACGAATGCAGGCACTATGGTTCCTTATGGGCAATTCACTATTAATGGATCGCCATTGGATTTCAGCAATAATACCTTTGTGATAAAAGTGAATGGAACAACCGCAGGAACAAATTTCGATCAGGTTACTAATAGTACAGCGTCAGCTGCAATTACGTTGACCGGAGCTAATTTTATTCTTACTAAACAAGCAAGTTACACGGCAGCTGTTAGTGCTTTTAATGCTACCAATGCATCTGCAACAATAACAGGTACAGCAACTGCATCAGGTGATAACGGATTTGCTTTGACAAAATCAGCTGGTGTTGTTACCGCTACATGGACAACAGGACAATCTGCCATTGCACCATCAATTATTACTCCCGCACCAACAACTATTGCAGCTACAAGCGCATTATTCAATGGAAACTTGACAAATGATGGTGGAGCTTCAATAATTGCACGTGGTTTCTGTTATAAGACAGCCACGGGTGTTGCCATTACAGACAATCAAACGGCTGAAGGGGGTACAGCAGTAGGAACTTACTCAAGATCATTTTCATCTTTGTTGCCCAATACTCAATATTTCTACAAAGGATATGCTACCAACTCAGTTGGTACAACTTTAAGCGCAACAGAGCTTAGTTTTTATACTTTGGCGAATGTACCTGCTGCTCCTACGGTAGCTACTGCTTCCTCTACCACTATTAATGTAACTATAAATGAAAATAACAATTCTGCCACCACCACTTTTGCCATTATGGCAAATGGTCAATATGTACAGGCTGATGGAAGCTTAAATACGAATCCTGTTTGGCAAACAAAAGCAATATGGGGCAGCCCAAAACTGGTTACCGTAACCACAGGTATATCCTATGTCTTTAAAATAAAAGCGAAGAATGGTGCAGGTGTAGAAACTGCCTTTGGTACTCCCACACCTGCAATTACAACAAATGCAGTGACAGCTATTGCAGCTACAACTGCTACAGGTAATGGCAATCTGGTAGACCTTGGCAATCCTGCTTTTACAAATTATGGTATTTGTTGGAAAACATCAGCGGGTGCTTCTATTAGTGATTATGTTACTAACATCACTTCTCCTTTAGCAATAGGGGCATTTGGGACATCATTAACAGGTTTGACTCCAAATACAACCTATTATGCAAATGCCTATGCAACAAATTCAGTCGGAACAACTTACGGTACAGAGGTCAGTTTCCTTACTCTTGCAGCCGCCCCAGCTGCACCTACAGTGGGTGGAATAACAGCAACAAGTGTAAATATCGCCATAAATGAAAACGGTAATCCAGCAACAACAACATTCGCGATTAAAGAAAATAATTCAGGGTTTTATGTTCAGGATGATGGAACAGTTACAGTAACAACTAATGTATGGCATACAAAAGCCGATTGGGGAACTAAAACAGTAACCGGCCTTACTGCTAATACCAGCTATACCTTTCTTGCAAAAGCACAAAATAGTGCATCGGCAACTGTTTTTGGTGCAACCACTATTGTGGCAACCTTGCCTCTTGCACCAACCAGTACAGCTGCTAGTGCTATCACAAGTGCTGGTTTTACAGCTAATTGGACTGCTCCTACACAAGGTGCCGTAACATTCACATATACTTTGGAATATGGTACTATTTCTGATTTATCGTCCGGCACAACAGTAGTATCCGGTATAGCAAGTACTAATCTTAGTAATGCCATTACAGGTTTATTGCCAGGAACAACCTATTATTATCATATTTTGTCATCAAATGCATCTGGTGTAAGTAGTTATTCTACAATACAATCGGTAACAACCAATCATGTTACACCTACTGTTGGAACGTATAGCTATAATGGAAACCCTCAGGGTCCAACTGCTGCAACCAATAACGGTACCGGTACAAGTTATACTTTCAGTTATGCAAGTCAGGATGGTACAACTTACCCTGCCAGTTCAACTTTACCAACAGCTGCAGGTAGTTATTATGTAACAGCTACGGTTGACGCCAATGGAAATTATGCCTCGGCAAGTTCGGTAGCTACAGCATTTACAATTGTTCAGGCCCCAATAACTATTACTGCTAATAACGCCAATAAAACTTATGGCTCAAGCTTGAGTTCACCAATTTCCGGCTCTTCGTCTTTTACAATTACTAGCGGTTCATTAAAGAATGGGGAAACAATAAGTAGTTTCACTAAAACTTTCGGAGCTGGAGCCATTGCTGCGACAGATGCTGTGGGAAGCACTTCTACTATTACTATGTCAGCACCAGTTGGTGCTAATAACTTTTCAACAAGCAATTATAACATTTCGTATGTTGCCGGAACATTAACGGTTACAGCTGCCCCACTTACTATTACCGGCTTATCAGGTGTAAACAAAATATTTGATAGCTCAACTACAGCTTCGTTAAGTGGAACACCAGCTTATAGTGGTTTAGTAAACAACGAAGTTTTTAGCGTAACAGGAACTCCAATTGCCAACTTTGCTGATGCAACAATTGGAATTGGTAAAGCAATAACAGTAACCGGTTATACTCCACCTTCTACTAATTACAGCCTCACCCAACCAACCGGTTTAACAGCAGATATTGTATCTTCTACACAGAATTTTACGAGTAATAAAACCGAAACTGCCATTGTAGGTACAACCGCCGATATAACATTGTCGGGAGTTGGAACAACGCTGAGCATTGGTGGAAATAAAACGGTAAATAGCATGACCGTAAATGCAGGTTCAAAACTTGATTTTACAGGTGCTAACACACTTTCCATCACCGGAGATTTACTATTGAAAGCTGATTTGTCGAATTCATTCAGTGCCAATATTGGTAGCGGAACGTTGGCTGTAACAGGGGCTATCAAATACTTGCGAACCATTGATGCTTCGAAATGGTATTTCATTGCATTCCCTTCGGATGTAACTATTGCCCAGATAACGGCCGACCAGACTTTAGGAACATTGGGAACAGATTGGTTTATCAAGTATTACGATGGCGCAAAACGGGGAACGTATGGCACCGGTTCAAACTGGACTTCCATTACAGCTGCCGATGTAACTGCCACACCAAGCTTGAAACTCAATAAATACCAGGGTTATATCTTTGGATTAGCAAACGGAAAACCGACTACTGAATTATCCTTTCCGCTTGATAAAACGGTGGTTTCAACTGAACCTAGTGCCAGAAGTATAGCAATAGCTGAAAATGCCGGTGCAGCTTCGGTGACAAATCATGGTTGGAATCTGATCGGTCAACCATATTTGAGCAATTACGTGGAAAGTAATACCACAGGTACATTCAACATTTACGTTTCGGATGGTGTAAGCACTTATACTCCTTACACGCAAGCTACCTTACCAACCCTGAATCCTATGTCGGCTTATTTTATTCAAGCCAGTACCGCACTTGCCGGAACGGGAATAACGTTCAATACTGCCGGACGTCAATCCATTCGGAGTGTAGTGGCAACAGATTATTCAGCAGATAAAGTACAACTCAATTTCACCAGTTCTACAGGAACAGATTATACTTTGTTGACCATGGATAATAATTTGACCTCAGCTTATGAAATTGGGTACGATTTGGAAAAATGGATAGGAACAGGAACGGATAAGCCGCAAGTTTACACCCAACTTAATGGAATCAATTATGCGTTCAATGCCTTGCCGATGAACGATGTAAGCAATCTTCCTGTAGGTTTCTATACCAAAACCGCCGGAACAACCACTATCAGTGCCAATGCTGCTCAAGCATCCGGTTTATCGAGATTGTTACTTACCGACAACAGCACAAGTCCTGTCACAGTTACCGACTTATTGACTTCCGATTATAGCTTCAACGCCTCGGCCGGAACGGATAATGCACGCTTTGTACTCACTGCTCAACGCATCACCACAGAAAATATCATTGAAACCGATACCGGAGGACCAACGCTATTCATTAATAATTCAAAATTGATAATTAATAAGTTAGATACAAAAGCCACGGTTAGGGTAATTGATGCAATTGGACGAATGTTAACCTTTAAAGTCAACAATAACAGTTCGCTGGAAATATCGCTTCCAATGGTGGGTATGTATTCGGTTCAAATTGAATCGGGATCTAAAAGTTGGATACGAAAGATTGTAAATCGCTAAAGAATTTCCAATTTTAAAGAGAACCAGGAAATAGTAAATAGTAACTGAATAATTCACACAGAATATCATGAACAACACAACACAAAAACAACCATACAGCACTCCAACCATTGAACGTATTAGCCTTGATAATGAAATTTCATTAATACTCGNATCTGGAGATCCGGGCGACCCTTCAGGTGGCGATCCAAATGCTTCTTTAATAGCTCCGGAATACTTTAATAATGAACCGTTTAAATCAAATTTTGGATAAAATGAATTTATGTTCACTCTGATAAATAGTTTCTTTTGTTTAAATTAATTATAATAATCCGTATGTAACATTCTATATTAGTGTTTTGTATTATGTGTTTAACTTCCGAGAAAAAAAATCATTTATTTTATCTAATCAATTTCGGGTATTTGTGGCTCATATAGAATCGTTTTCTAGCATTTTCTTGTTGATAAACCCGACAATGTGAGCTTTTTTCATGTCTTTTTTTATCCATAGCCTTTGAGGTTCATTTGCAATGCAAATAACATCAAAGGCTTTTTTTATGCAATATTCTCAACACCCTGCCGAGTGGCAACTCTACTTTCATAATTCGATACCCGATATTATATGCAACAAAGATGTTGCAAGTGATGGACTTTCATTTGCCTTGAAAGTTAGAGGAGTATTAGTGCTGGAGGAACATTACAGCTGGGACACAAACGGAAAAATCCGTGTTCGCAACCTTGGCGAAATCATAGAGAAATTCCTCGACACAACAGCAACAGTTGACAAAGCCGATGTGGTAAGTTACCTTTGGAACGGTACTCCTATTGTTGAATTCAAATTCACGGAAGCAGCCAATGTGTTTGTGGGCAATTTCATTGCTTGCAAATGTGACGTGGATTTGGGTAACTTGAATGATTCAAGTTGGGCAGCTCGTAATTTCCTTACCCGATGCCTGGGAATGAAGAAAACGGCTCTGGATCGGAAAGAAACTGTATCGTACCTGCAAAAAGACACTGATAATTATCTTTATTTGGTGGCTAAAATTACCTACCTAGCCAATGAAGTAATCACTGAACAGCAAGGCAATTTGACCCTATTTGGACACGCACCAAACACGACTCACAGCCATTTAATTGCGACTCTCAATACTTCCTTGATATATGTCCTCAAACAATTCGGACTACCCAACACCACAGAAGTTTTGAATTATCAAGTATGGGTATCGTCTACCAGTAATGGTGAGGCCGGGACTTTATGTAATGCCTATACTTATTTGGTCGATTCAACACCTTACCGGGATACAGCTAGTTTTCTTTTCCTCAATGCCTTTGGAACGCTTGAAACGTTCACGGCCACCGGATTGAAAACCACCGAAAAAACTGCTGAGTATAATTTGGGCAATATCGACAACCACTACAGAAAGCTAACACAAGATTTTAAGAGCGAACAAACCTGCAACAGCGGCTTCTTATCGGAAAACGAAATGGAATGGGCTGACGACCTTGTAAGAAGCTATTCAGTGGCATTGGTAAGTAGCAATTGCATTGCTCAGATAACCCTCACTAAAGTGAACAAAACGGATACTGAAGCCAATGTTTTACAGTCATTTACATTCAGCTATCAGGTTGCAAAAAACAAGAACTTCATGTTTATGAGTAAACATGTGGGCATTTTTGATGCAGTATTTGATAAAACTTTTCAATAATGATACACATAAATACTGTCCGTAAGATATTACAGGATAGCAAAACACCATTTTCCTGTAAAGTGTGGAAAAAGAACGGTGAGATATTGGCATACAATGATGTGGTATGTAGTTCAAGCAATTTTGCCCGAAATACGGCAAACCTGCTTTTTACCGAAAGCAGACAAATGCGAAGAATACGCATTGTTTGCCTGTTTGAAATAAATGACGAAGAAATTTATATCTAACTATGAGCAGAGAAATCAATGTTTTTGAAATTCCGATAGGGAAAGCAAGTCGTGTAGCGATTGACAAAATGAATGAAGGAACACAAATTTTCGATACCGATAATTTAGTTCCAATGGCTCTGCCTACACCCGGAGCATTGCGAGGATACGTGCCTTGGGGTGATGACAACCTGAGACCAAACGAAATACTTCGCCTTATGCGGAACGATGAAGTAATGTCGAGCAATATGTTTTTCAATATCCAATCGGCCTATTCCAATGGACTCACCATGCTAAAGTCAGACAAATCGCCAATTACAGAAACCGAAATACTAGATTTCTTCAAGTACAACCGTTCCAGTAAATACCTGTTTGAACAGCACACAGATATGAAACACTTTTACTTCAGTATTTCAGTGTTGATTTTGAGTGGCGATGGCAATAAAATTGTAAAGCTGAGACATAAAGATGCGTTGTATTGTCGTTTTGAAACCTGCAATCCGCTCAATGGCAAGATTGAACACATCATATTTGCGAATTGGGAAACCGGAGCACCAACACCCGAAAAACGGGAAGAAATAGAACTGTTAGACATATCCGATCCATTGGGCGACCTTATGGTAAGGATGGGCAAATTACCCAATGACGATGGCAAAACACAACCGGCAACGACAACCCGAAAGTTTGCCATGATGAATGCCATTCCGATTCCTGGGAATAAATACTATCCATTCCCTTATTATTGGTCTATCTTCAATAGCGGTTGGTATGATATAAAACAACTTATTCCTGCAGGTAAAAAAGCTAAATTCACCAACGGATTAGTGGTAAAATACCAAGTGGAAATAAATGACAAGTATTGGGGAATGCTTTTCGAGAGTGAGAAAATAACGGACGAAGCAAAACAAAAGGCACGGATTACGCTCGAAAAGGAGAATATAAAATCTTTTCTCACAGGAATGGTAAACGCCGGAAAAGTTTGGTTTTCGGGCTTTTATATCGACCCATTGGGCAAGGAACAATCTTTTGTCCGCATTACAATCGTAAACAAAGACAAAGAGGGTGGCGACTGGATTCAGGACATGGAAGAAGCCAGTTCAACGGCTTGTTATTCCATGGGCGTACATCCTTCGTCCATTGGGGCAACGCCAGGGAAAAGCAGCAGTAATATGAGTGGGAGCAATGTTAGGGAAATTTTTACCATGAAACAGGCATTGGAAAAGGGCAGCAAGGATATTGTGTTAGAACCCTATTTTGTAATCAAAAATTACAACAATTGGGATGTGGAATTTGACATTCCTTTTATGCAACTCACGACCTTGGACAAAAATACTGATGCTCAGAATACAACGTTGAATACTCCAGATAATACCAAGAAATAAAAAACGACAGAAATGCTAATAACCTCCGTTTCCGATTTACTTTTGTCCATTCCTACTGCACAAGGCACAGAATGGGCAGCCATTGAACCATTTGTAAAAGCAGCCGATAGGCATACAAAATCCACTTTGACAGGTGTTGATTTGTACAACTATATTGAAGGACTTAGCACTGATACCAATTCATTGAAAGATGACCTTCGCAATATCATAGCATACAAAGCCTACAAAAGTGCAATACCTTTTGTGGATTTAATCCAAACCCAAAACGGTTTTGGTGTGGTGAGTAATGCCAACATTGCACCTGCCAGCAAGGAGCGTGTGGAAAGGTTGATGTCACAATGCGAACAACAACTTGACACGGCAACCGATATGCTGATTTTGCAAATTTCAGCAGTACCGGCAGCATTGGCAGAATGGACAAAGTTTGGTAGTTTTGAGGAATTGACAAATTGCATATTTCAAACCGGAATTGATTTTTGCAAGTCTGCAAAATCCGAAAACTTGAAACGAGAAGCGTTTTTGGCAGCCAAAAATGATATTCTTTCGTTTCAATACTCAGAAATTGCTGAAGTAATAAGTATAGCTTTTATGGATGAACTTATCATCCAAGTCCGTTCCAATGCATTGACTTTGCCAAATACTAAAATTGTACGGAAACTAAAACCGATTTTAGGACTTTTGGCTCAACTAAAAGGAGAGGAAGCTGAAGATCTATTGGGGCAATTGGCAAATTTGCTGGATAATAACCTGTCGAGTTACGCTACATATGCTGGCAGTTCTGAATACGCACTTAAAATTGCACCAAAATACCAGAATAAACAGACTGATAGCACTTTCTTTTTTGGAATGTAGACCCCTAACCCCTAAAGGGGAACAAAAATCAACAGTCAATTAATGAGCGAAATAAATCTAACAGTACCGAAACGGTACTCAGAAATGAGCAAAGAGCAGACCAAGTATGTCTGTTTATTGCTCAGTAGGAATGAATCGGAAGAAGCAATCTGGACAAAATGTTTTATTCGATTTGCAGGGATCAAACCACTGACGGCATACGAAAATAGCTATTACTTTGTGCATAGGGGCACAAAAAAATTATTTTCGCTTGCCTACCAAGAAGTAAATTACTTCAGCAAAATGCTGAAATTTACAACCCGGGATTATACAGGGATAAAACCAATA
>TBL_comb47_HYPODRAFT_10008431_pt1 | contig 10537 bp, 10 predicted proteins | sample TroBogypolimnion_40_FD_10682 | JGI IMG/M metagenome (IMG submission 10682)
CTGCAGGCGCTTGACAAAGCGACAGGCGGCGCGCATCGGGCCGACCGTGTGCGAGGATGACGGGCCGATGCCGATGGTGAAGAGGTCGAGCGCGGAAAGGGGCATGGATGAAAGCCTAAATCTGAAATCTGATATTTGAAATCTCAAATCTCAAATCTCAAATCTCAAATCTGAAATCTCAAATCTCAAATCTNAAATCTCAAATCTNAAATCTNAAATAAAGTGGTCAGTGGCAGGTGGCAAGGGGAAAGCGAGCGAGGCGCGGGCATTTGTCTCAGAAGGGTGAGTGGCGAGCGACGAGTGGCTGCGGCGTCCCGCCGCAGGCCGTGATCGCCGCGTCTCGCGGCGAGGCTTCATCTTTCCCTCGCCCCTTGCCACCCGCCCCTTGCCACTTGTTGGATAATTTGATGAAGACGGATGAAACACCGCGGGCACTCCGCCCGTAACAGAGGCATCGTGACAACCATCATGACAAGCCTGCGGACCTCTTCCACCAACACTCCAGCGCCAAGCGCGGGGTGCTGGAAGTCCGCGATTTTTCCCCTGCGGGGGCGTGCTTCCGCAGTTGACAAACCCTGCCATCACGCTTAGCCACCTCGCCCCGCCGCCGTCATGTCAGCCATTTCCCGCCGCCTTTTCCTCAAATCCGCCACCGCCATGGCCGGTGCCGCGTTTGCGCCTAACATTTTGTTAGGCCAGGGCAAGGCGCTCAAGCAGCTCAACGTCGCCGCGGTGGGTTGTGGTGGTAAGGGGATGAGTGACATCTTCGAGATTGCCGCGGGCAATCACATCGCCGCGCTGTGCGACATCGATCAGGACAGCGCCAAGGGAGCGTTTGAGAAATTCCCCGATGCCAAACGCTTTTCGGACTACCGCGAAATGTTCGCGACGCTGGGCGATGAGATCGATGTGGTGACGGTTTCCACGCCGGATCACATGCACTTTCCCATCGCCATGGAGGCGATCCGCCGCGGCAAGCCCGTGATGGTGCAGAAGCCGCTGTCCAATTCGATTTGGGAGGCCCGCACGCTCGCCGCCTTCGCCAGGGACAAGAACGTGTTAACGGTGATGGGCAACCAGGGAGCGACCATGGAGGGCACCCGTGTGCTGCGCGAATGGATCGAAGCGGGCCTCATCGGCGAGGTCAAGGAGGTTCACTATTGGACCAACCGGCCGATTTGGCCGCAAGGCAAGGGCCTGCAATTCCCCGCTGAACCCGTGCCCTCATATATCAATTGGGATGTGTGGCAGGGCACCGTGGCCACCGAGCGGCCGTACAGTTCCAAAATCCATCCCTTTGCCTGGCGCGGCTTCTGGGACTATGGCTGCGGCGCGCTGGGCGATATCGGCTGCCATAGCTTCAACTCCGCGTTCTGGGCGCTCGACCTCAAGGGCGACTTTGTCGTCGAGGCCAGCAAGGTGTCAGAATTCGATGAGACCACCTGCCCCAAGCGCACCACCATCGTCTATCAATTCCCGGCCAAGGGCAAACGCGGCCCGGTCAAGGTGGTGTGGCAGGATGGGGTGAACAATCCCAACACCGACAAGGAATTCGTGCGCCCGCCGGGCATCCCCGCCGACCTTCAACTCAATGGCGAATTCGGCCAGGTCTTCGTCGGCTCCGCCGGCACCCTCTTCGTCAACGACTCGGTGTGCGGCACCGCGCCGGTGGTCTTCCCCGAGGCCCTGCGCGAAAAGGCCCGCGCCATCAAAAAAGTCTATCCGCGCGTCGCCGGCGGCCCCACCCAGGAACTCTGCCGCGCCATCCGCGGCGAAGGCCCCAAGCCCGTCTCCAATTTCTTGGATCACGCCGCGCCGCTCACCGAAATGGTCCTCGCCGGCAACCTCGCCGTGCGCCTCGGCAGCAAAATCGACTGGGATGCGGCCAACCTCGACGCCCGCGGCCTGCCCGCGGTCAAGGCCATGCTCAAACGCAGCTACCGCGCCGGTTGGGAACCCAAGTTCGGCTGAGCCCCCACTCTCCAACCAAACAAACTGACAAACCTAGCAACCCGCCCGCGTATTGATCCTATCCAATAACCTAACCACAACCATGACCACTGAATCCACTGAATCCACCCCATCCACGGAATGCTGCAAGTCCTGCCCGGGATCCACTCTCGGTTTCATCTACGGCGCCTGGCTGCTGCGCATCTGGCTCGCCGTGCGCGCCATCCAAACCGGCGTGGAGAAATACACCGGCATGCAGGGCTCGGATGTGCCTGTCACGATTGACGGCAAGGTCAATGACTACGGTCTAACGGCATCGGCCCCGGTCAAGGAATACGCCCTGAGCCATTACCACGGTGTGCCGGACGCGCTGATGTCGAAGTTCACCCACGAACCGATCATGATGAAGATGCCGTTCGCCCTGCCCCTGTACGACAAGGTGCTCGGTCCCGCATTGCTGGTGCTGGGCCTCACGATTCTGCTAGGGATATTCTCCCGCACCTCGCTGTTTTTGCTCGGCCTGCTTTACATCAGCCTCACCTGGGGTTTGATTCTCATCAAGGAGGACTCCGGCGTCGCCTGGCTCGGCATCCACATGGCCCTCATCGTCATGGCCCTGATGCTCGCCAAGTACAACCGTCTGTGCCTCCTGAAGAAATGGTAATCCCGCAGCCCTGAACCTTATGGAAACTCTTCCTCAATTGATCAACCGTCGCGACTTCCTCGCGAAAACCACCGCCGGCGTCGGTGCCGGCCTGGTGCTCGGCGCGCCGGGCATCCTCCGCGCGGCCACCGCCAGCCCGTCCAATTCGCTCAACGTCGCGCTCGTCGGCCACGGCAAGCAGGGCCAGGTCCTGTTTGAGGCGATGAAGAACATTCCCGGCCTGCACTTCCAGGCGGTGTGCGACATCTGGGATTACAACCGCCAGGCCGCCGTGGGCCACGTTTACGCCCATCAGGGGCACAAGCCCACTCCCTACGCCGACATTGATGAAATGCTGGCCACCGAGAAGGGCCTGGATGCCGTGGTCATCGCCACCCCGGATTTTTGGCACTCACCCCACACCGTGAAGTGTTTGGAAGCGGGCCTCCATGTCTATTGTGAGAAGATGATGTCCAACACCATCGACGGTGCCCGCGCCATGGTTAAGGCCATGCAAAAAAGCGGCAAGTTGTGTCAGATTGGCCACCAGCGCCGCAGCAACCCGCGCTACCGCTACACCCTCGACCAGTTGATCAACGGCAACAAAATCTGCGGCCAAATCGTCAACGTCAACGGCCAGTGGAACCGCGCGGTCAAGTCGTCGCAGAACATCGCCTACAAGCCGAGCCTGACGATCAAGCCGGACGTCCTCAGCAAGTACGGCTTCAAGGACATGCATCAGTTCATGAACTGGCGCTTCTTCCGCGACCTGTCCGGCGGGGCCATCTCCGACCTCGGCGCGCACCAAATCGATATCTTCAACTGGTTCCTCGGCACCGTGCCCAAATCGGTGTTCGCCACCGGCGGCAACAGCTACTTCAAGGAACGCGAGCACTTCGACAACGTGATGGCGCTGTTCGACTACGACACGCCGCAAGGGCAGGTGCGCGCTTTCTATCAGGTGTTGACGACCACCAGCTCCGGCGGCGGCTACTTCGAGACGTTCATGGGCACCGAAGGCACGATCAAGATATCGGAGAATTCCTCCGTCACTGAGATCTTCAAGGAAGCCAGTCCGGCACCCAAGGATCCGAACGCCCCTGCACCCGACAAGCCCATTCCGCTCTCATGGGATCGATTCGTGAACCGTGGCTACCTCAGTCGCAAGGCCGCTGCGCCACCACCCCAAGCCGCCGCGGGCGTGGTTGATTCGCGGGCAACAGCCCCACCGGAGGGTTTCACCCTGCCCGGCGAACTGAACAAGCCACCCCATCAGCCGCATTTGGAAAACTTCTTCGCCACGGTGCGCGGCGAGTCGAAGCAACTCAATTGCGACGCCCACCATGCCTTCCTCAGCGAAGCGCCGATCTACTGGGTGAATCCTTCCGCCCTCAGCCATCAACCTATCGTATTTACCAAAGAACACCTCGACGTATGAAACACAAACTAATCGTATCCATCCTCGCCGCCTCTTCCGCCCTGCTCATCACCGCTTGTGGTGGCAAGAAGGAAGGCGTGGCTCTCACCATCGATTACCCGCCCGAACTCATCGAAGGCACGCCCAAGGCCATGAACGTGCCCAATCTGGTGCAGGTGCCCGAGAAGGCGCCCACGTTCCTCGTGCCCAAGGACGCCGTGCTGCTGTCCAAGGGCAAGAAGGTCACCAGCAGTGACAAGGACCCCATCATCGGCACCCTCGACCTCATCACCGACGGCGACAAGCAGGCCGGCGAAGGCTACTTCGTCGAACTGCTAGAAGGCCCGCAATGGGTCCAGATCGACCTGGAGAAATCCGCCGCCATCAACGCCATCTGCGTATGGCACTATCACTCGCAAAAACGCGCCTACAAGGGCGTGGTCATCCAGATCTCAGACGATGCCGACTTCAAAACCGGCGTGACCACGGTCTATAACAACGACTATGAAAACGTCACCAAGTTGGGCAAGGGTTCCGACAGCCCCTACGTCGAAAGCCGCTTCGGCCTCATCGCCGATGGCAAGGGAACCAAGGGCCGCTACGTCCGACTCTACAGCAATGGCAACACCTCCAACGAGATGAACCATTACATCGAGGTCGAGGTTTACGGCATCCCGCAGTAAGCGTTTTGCTAGAGATGTTTCGGGAGTCTCGCGCCGCTCAAAGGATTGCGAGACTCCCGTTCGTCCTATGGGTCTTGCGGGCCAAGGGCCCAATCCATCCCAGCCCAGGCCAGCGGCCTGGGTAACCGCGTACCCATGAGTTCGAGGGCCGAAAGCCCGCCGCATGAGGCGTATTTTCAGGCATCCTGGGCCGTGGCGGGAAATGGCTGGATTTGTGGAAACCACTGAGCGCATCTGGATCCGGGCAGGATGCCCGGACCACGGTGGCGCGGGCATCCTTGCCCGCTGCCAAGCCGCTGGTAGGCTCATACGTTTTGCCCAGGGCTCAGCATGTCTGATTGCCCCAGGTTATAGGTTGGAAATTGCTTGTGAAGAAAAGACGAACGTTCTCTTGCGTTCCTTGCGTTCTTTTTCGGCCAATCCCATTCTTGCAGTTAGGATAACTTCTCCTTCACTGCGAATTGTTGAAAGATCCCTCTGCGGAAAACCGTATTACTGCGTGTAATCCGTGTAATCCGTGGTATCCAACGCCACCTCGGGGTTGCAAGTTCGGATTGCGGTCTAAACCACCAATCCACCATACACATGAAACACCAACGATTCGTGTCGATCCTCGCCGCCGCCGCCGCCTTGCTTACGCTCGGTTGCCGCGACAAGTCCACCGGAACATCCGGCGGTGGCAGTTCCAGCGGTCCGTCGAGTGGTGTGCCTCTGGCCATTGAGTTTCCGCCGGAGCACCTCGAGGGCACCCCGCCTGAACCCAAGGCCGTCCCCAACCTGGTGCAAGCGCCCGAGACGGAGCCCGTGTTCCGGGTGCCGCAGGGCACCATCCTGCTGTCAAAAGGCAAGAAGGTGACCAGCAGTGACACTCCGATCATTGGCAGCCTCGACCTCATTACCGATGGCGACAAGGACGCCGGCGCCGGCTACTTCGTCGAACTCGCCGAGGGCACCCAATGGGTCCAGATTGACTTGGAAAAAAGCGCCGCCATCCATGCCATCTGGGTGTGGCACTATCACTTGCAGATCCGCAGGGCCTATAATGACGTGATCATCCAGATCTCGGACGATCCGGACTTCAAGCCCGGCGCAACCACCACCGTCTATAACAACGACTACGACAACTCTTCCAAGCTCGGGAAGGGCTCTGACCATCCCTATGTGGAAAGCCGCTTCGGCATGGTCGCCGATGGCAAGGGCACCCACGGCCGCTACGTGCGACTCTATAGCAATGGCACCAACACCTCCAGTGACATGAACCATTACACCGAGGTCGAGGTGTATGGCATCCCGCTCTGAGCCACCACGGCATAGTTGCTAGACGCCACTGCTGCGGGGTGCCCTGGCGAGGTTTCCCATAACTCCCATGGGAGGTGCCCAGTAGCTCGTAACCCTCCAATACACCATGGACCGCCGCGAATTCCTCAACTCCGCCGTGGCCGGCGCGGGCTTGGCGCTTCTGCCCGCTGCTGTGCCGCCAGCCGCCATTTCCGCTGGCGGCAAGCTCCACGTCGCCCTCATCGGCCACGGCAGACAGGGCGATGTCCTGTTTTATGCGATGCGCAATATTCCCGGCCTACACTTCCAGGCGGTGTGCGATATCTGGGACTACAACCGCAATAGAGGAACGGGCCAGGTTTACGCGCTGCAACGTCACAAGCCAAACAGCTATGCCGACATCGATGAGATGCTCGCGACCGAAAAGGGATTGGATGCCGCCATCATCGCCACCCCGGATTTCTGGCACGCGCCGCACACTGTCAAATGCCTGGAGGCGGGACTCCACGTGTATTGCGAGAAAGCCATGTCTAACACCCTCGACGGCGCGCGAGCCATGGTGCGCGCCGCGGATGCATCCGGCAAGCTGTGCCAGATCGGCTACCAGCGCCGCAGCAACCCGCGCTATCGCTATACCCTTGAACAGTTGCTCAACGGCAAGCGCATCTTCGGCCAGATCGTCAACGTCAGAGGCCAATGGCATCGCTCGCTGGTCTCGTCGCAGGAGTTCCAATGCAAGCCATCACTTGCCATCAAGCCGGACATCCTCAACCAGCATGGCTACAGGGACATGCAGCAGTTCATGAACTGGCGCCTCTATCGCGACCTGTCCGGAGGCCTCGTCATCGACCTTGGCTGCCATCAGATAGATGCTTTCAACTGGTTCCTCGGAGTGGCCCCGAAATCGGTCTGTGGCTTCGGCGGCAATGACTATTTCAAGCAGCGCGAACAATTTGACAACATCATGGCCGTGTTTGAGTATGACACGCCGCAGGGCACGCTGCGAGCCAGTGAACAGGTGATGACGGCCAGCCCGGGAACTGGCGGATACTATGAGAGTTTCATGGGGACCGAGGGTACCATCAATCTATCCGAACAGCCGGCCTATACCAGCATTTCCGGCTACGGCAGCACGCTGGCGAACTGTCGGACATGGAACGAGGCCGTGCGGCGTGGCTTTCTCAAGGATAAGGACCCGCCGCGCACGATCAACGGCCAGGTCATCGAGTCGAGTCCGTCGCGCCCACTGCGCGATTACGAACTGCCCGGCGACCTCAACAAGCCGCCCCACCAACCGCACCTGGAAAATTTTTTCGCGGCGCTGCGGGGCGAGGCCACGCTCAATTGCGATGCCCGGCGTGCCTTTGCCAGCGAAGCGCCGATGCATTGGGTCAATCCCTCCGCGCGCTCCCGCCAAGCAATTGATTTCACCAAGGAACATCTGGGCCTGTGATGCGTCGCGCCATGCGTCACATTGTAGCGGCGGTGTGTGACCGCCGGTGCGCAAGGAGAGCCTTGTAGCGGCGGTCTGTGACCGCCGCAGCGCAAGGAGAGCCTTATAGCGGCGGTCTGTGACCGCCGATGCGCATGTGTCGTCGGTATCCGATCATGCCTCACGCTTGCGCGCGCCTCATTGGCCGCGACGCTCATAGAGCGCCGCTACAGTTCGCCCATGCGCCGCCACACAAATTTGCAGACTTCGGAATTCGGCCTCGACAAGCGGCACCCAAATTTCACACTGCACGCCAACCGAAACCAATCCACCCCCATGAATCGTCGCAAGTTTCTCAACACCACCGCCCTCACCGGCGCCGGCCTCACCCTGCTGCCCAGTGGCGTCCTTTCCGGCAAGAACTCGCCAGGCAACAAGCTCAACATCGCCCTGTGCGGCGTGTGGGGCCGCGGCGAGGCCCACTACAACGCGCTGTCTAACGAAAATGTCGTGGCCCTGTGCGACGTCAACGAGACGCGCTTCGCCAATGCCCTCAAGCGTTTTCCCAATGCCAAGACCTACGTGGACTGGCGCAAGTGTCTGGAGCAGAAGGACCTCGACGCGGTGGTCATCTGCACCGCCGACCACACCCACGCGTTCATCGCCAACTGGGCCTTGAACCGCAACCTGCATGTGTATTGTGAAAAGCCGCTGGCCATCACCGTGGAGGAGGCCCGCACGGTGCGGGCCAACTGGCTGGCGAAAAAAGGCAAGCTAGCCACCCAGGTGGGCATGCAGCGCCACGCGTTCGACAACTTCAACCGCGTGCGTGAATTGATCCGCGATGGGGCCATCGGCGAGATTCAGGCGGCCATGGCCTGGGGCAATCGCCAGATCCGCCGCAAGGGCTACCTGCCGGCTGAAGGCCAGCCGCCCGCCGGCTTCAACTTCGACCTGTGGCTTGGCCCCTCGCCCGTGCATCCCTACAACCCCGGCTATTTCTCCGGCGGCTCCGGCGCGAATTGCCTGCAATGGAACATGTACTGGGACTTCGGTGTCGGCCAGATCGGCGACATGGGCAGCCACACCATGGATTTGTTATGGAATGCGGTGGATGCCGGCCTGCCCACCTCTGCCGAGGCGAAAGGCGAAGCGTTCAATCCTGACGTCACCCCGGTGGAATGCGAATCGCATTTCGACCATCCCGCCAATGACTGGCGCGGCCCCGTGCGCGTGAGTTGGTATCAGGGCGGTGTGATGCCCAGAACGCCGCATCGAGGCGTCAACCTGACAGCCATCGACCACGGCGCCTTGTTCAAAGGTTCCAAGGGTTTTCTCGTTCGCCGACTTCGAATCGCGCATCCTCATACCGGTGGGCGACAACGCGGACCTGACCTATCTCAAACAGCGCACACCGCAGACGATTCTGCCGCCGCTCGGCGATTTCCAAAAACAATGGTTCGATGCCTGCAAGAACCCCAGCCTCAAAACCGCCTGCGACTTCGAGTACAGCGGCAACATGATCGAACAGATGTTGCTAGGCCTGGTCGCCTACCGCGTCGGCAAAAAGCTCGAGTACGACGGCAAGGTGGGACGCGTCACCAATTCCCCCGAAGCCAACGAGTTGCTCAAGCGCAAGTACCGCGGCGGCTGGGCCCTCAACGGCTGAGGCCACACCGAGAGCCCCCTGTAGCGGCGGTCCTATCACCGCGTCGCAGCAAATGCTCAAGCGCAGCTCATTGGCTACGGCGCTCGCACAGCGCGCCGCTTGCGTCCCATTGGCCATGGCGCTCACAGAGCGCTGCTACAATGCGATCCATGCCCGACATTGACCGCAGGCCCGGCTGAGCCTAGGATCGCGCCGTGGCGGATGACGCGCAAGATGGACGCTGGCACACCGACGGGAAGTTTTTCCGCGCCGGGGACACTCGCGTGGTGCTGCGGGCGGTGACTTACGGGCCGTTTCCCGGTGACCGGACGGCGACGATGGACGAGGATTTCGCGCGGATGGCGGCGGCCGGCTTCAACGCGCTGCGCCTCTACGACATGCCGGACCGCGGACTATTGGATGCGGCGTGGCGGCAGGGGCTGCGGGTGTTAGGCGGACTGAAATGGCGGCACGGCGCGGATTTTTTCCGCGCTCCTGGCTTGCTTGCCGCGGCACGCGCGGCGTTGACAAAGGCGCTGCGTGAAACGGCCGATCATCCGGCGTTGGCGGCCGTTTACGTGGGCAACGAGGTGCCTGCGGATCTGGCGCGCTGGATGGGGCCACTGCGGGTGCGGCGGGCCATCGAGGGCCTCATCGCGCTGGGCCGGCAGGTGGCGCCACACCTGATGTTTGCCTATGCCAACTACCCGAGCACCGAGTATCTGGAGCCGGAGAACGCCGATTTCACCGCATTCAACATCTATCTTGAAGATGAGTCCGAACTGCGGAGTTATATCAAACGCTTGCATCACATCGCCGGCGACCGGCCCCTGGTCATCGCCGAGTTCGGTCTGGATTCGCGCCGCAACGGCACCCAACATCAGGCGCTCGCGCTGGCCTGGGCCCTGCGTGCCGCCGGCGAGTTGGAAACCGCCGGCATGACCGTCTATGCGTGGAGCGACTGCTGGTGGAATGCCGGCGCTGAAGTGTTGGACTGGGATTTCGGCCTGGTGGATCGCGACGGCAATCCGAAGCCGGCGCTTGATTCAGTTAGGCAGTGTCTAACCGAACTCCGCGCGGCCACCCCCCCCCACGACGGACTCATCTCGGTGATCGTGTGCACGCGCAATGGCAACGCGCGCATCGGCCGCTGCTTGCGGGCGCTGGAAAACCTCGCGGATCGCCGCCATGAGCTGCTGGTGGTGGACGATGGCTCAAGCGACGGCACCGGGGATTTCGTCGCACGGACGTTTCCTCACGTGCGCTTGCTGCGCCTGCCTCCCGCCGGCTTGAGCGCCGCGCGCAACGCCGGGGCCGCCGCGGCCAGCGGCGAAGTCTATGCTTTCACCGACGACGATTGCGAGGCGGATCGCGAGTGGTTAGATCGCTTGCGGCGGGTGTTTGCCGATGGCCGCTTCGCCGCGGCCGGCGGACCCAACCTGCCACCGCATCCGCGCTCGTGGCGGGAAGCGGTGGTGTGCGCGGC
>TBL_comb47_HYPODRAFT_10008432_pt1 | contig 10535 bp, 5 predicted proteins | sample TroBogypolimnion_40_FD_10682 | JGI IMG/M metagenome (IMG submission 10682)
GCGGTCGGCATGCTCGCGAATGACCGCGAGCAGCTTGATCACATAGCCGAGGTTGTTAGCAAAGGCGATGTCCGCGGGGCGCACGCGCTCGATGCCCGAGACGTGGATGGCGGCGGCATCGATCGGAAATCCGTAGGCCAGCGTGGCTAACAGAATCGCCTTGTGCGCGGCGTCCCAACCGTTGACGTCGAGAGTCGGATCGGCCTCGGCGTAACCGTTAGACTGGGCCTCCGCCAGTGCGGCTTCAAACGTCAGGCCGGCCTCGGTCATGCGCCCGAGGATGAAGTTGGAGGTGCCGTTGATGATGCCGGAAAACGATTGGATGCGGTTGCCAATGAATGAGTCCTGCACCGTGCGGATGATCGGGATGCCGCCGGCCACGGCGGCCTCAAAATGGATCGGCGTTGCCTGTTCCCTGGAAATTGCGAACAACTCGACGCCGCGTTCGGCCAGCAGCGCCTTGTTGCCGGTGACCACCGGTTTTTTGGCCCGCAGTGCGGCGGCGACAATGTCGAAGGCATCGGAGGTGCCGCCGATGAGTTCCACGACAATGTCCACGGCCGGATCCTCCACTAGCGCCCGCCACTCCGTGGTGAAAATGCCCGCCGGCACTTCGCTGGTGGTGGCGCGGGCTTTCGCCGGATCGCGCACCAGTATTTTCGCGATGTGCAACGCAATCTGGCCGCCGGTGCGCCCGGTGATCAGATCGCCATTGCGTTGCAGGGTGTTCCAGACCCCGGAACCGACAGTTCCGAATCCGGCCAAGCCGATGCCAAGGGAGGAGCAGGTGTTCACGAACACCACTGTAACCCGCTTCCCCCATCCTCCAAGCCGGAAGATTGACAAAATCACGCCCCGCACCTGAGGAGCATCGTCGTCTCGGCTGTGAGGCCACACACGCGTCCTCGCCTGCCGCGCCTTCGACCGCAATGGGACTGACTGCACAGAGAGCCCTTGGTACCAGTCCCGCTTTTCGAGCATTATCCAGCTTCTGGGGTACCAGTCCCGTCTTTCGAGCATTATCCTGGGAGAGCGCCGGGAGGCAGCCTCCGTGAAGAGGCACGACCGCTAGGACGCCTCGCAAAGCCGGAAGAAGTGAGGCAGGGAGATTTTGGGCGGGAAAATTGAAGATAGAGAAAAAGTGGAGCGGGCAGAACGGCGGGAGGGATGCAAGCTGCTCGCTGGCTCGTCCATTCGAGCGGAGCAGGGATTTTCGGCCGCCAGGATGCAAGCGATGACTTGCTGCGAGACGCAGCAATCACGGCCTGCCGCGGGACGCGGCAGCCACGGTGCGGGCATCCTGCCCGGCGCCAGATCGTGGCAGACGCGCAATCGCTTGCCAAATGCGGGAAGTGACCATAGCATCGGCGCTTATGCGCTATTGGCCCGCTCTAACAACCCTCGTGTTTTGCACGCTTGCCGCCTCGGCGCAATCCTCAAAGCTCGCTCTACCCGATTCGGCGCAAGCGCCCACCAACGCAAGCCTGCCGGACTTCGATGCGGCGCGCGTCACGTTTCGGGAAACCGGGGACTTGGACCTGGGCCAAGGCCAAGGCCGTTTAGACATCACCCAGTTTGAAGTGCGCTCCGTGCTGTCGCGGCCGATTCCCCTTGCCAACGATTGGCTCGTGGTGCCGCTGGCCGAATTCACCCAGACCACCCTCAGCGTCCAGGGCGCCCCGACCGCTTCGCCGTTTCACGATGACGACCTCTATTCCATCGGCCTGAGCGCCTTTGCCGTACACATGAGCCAATCCTCGCCGTGGCTCTACGGTGCCTGGGGTCGCGCCGAACTCGCCTCGGATTTCAACCACGTCACCAGTGATGCATTCACCTTCGACGTCGCAGCCGGCGGCGGCTACCGCTTCAACGACGCCTTCATCCTGGGCTTCGGCGTCGCGGCCTTCAACCTCAACGGCAATCTCACCTGCTATCCGGCACTCGCTTTCGACTGGATCGTCAACGACGCCCTGCGCGTCGGCCTCTACGGCCCGACATTCGTCACTGCCTACACCTACTCGCCGGACTGGTTGTTCAGCTTCCGTGCCAAAGCCGGCGGCGGCATCTGGAACGTCACCGACGCGGCCGGCAACTCGCGGGCGATCGACCTCACGACCTATCAGATCGGAGTGTTTGCCGACCGGCACCTGTTCGACAAGCTATGGCTTTCCGCCGGGGTGGGGCTGACCGTCGGCAACACGCTCGACTACACCACGCCGCACGGCGACACGCTGTTTGAGCGGGCGCCGGAGGCCGGCGTGTTCGGCCAAATCGGCCTGCGGCTCAGGGCGTGGTGAGGGAATGGGAGAACAGGCGTCCCCGCCTGTTAGGGCAAACTGCCGTCCCGGCTGTTGCGCGACAGCGCCGCCCTGGAAGTTCGCCCCCTGTAGGCGCATTCGTCAGAATGCGGGCGGGCGAGTCCGTCTGCCCCAGTGCAGCCGCCTCGACCCCATCGCAAGCGGGCTTTGCTTGCATCTCGCCCCGACCGAAGAGGATTCTGCAGGATGCCGAATCCTGCCGGCGGGACGCCGGCGCTCCCCACCCCAACGCGTTGTGACCAACACGGCCGCNAAGNGCCTATTGCTCCTGCAAGAAGCCAGAGGCCAGCCAGGTAAGTAGTGCCATGATCTCACTCCCGGATTCCATGACTCCATTCACCTGCCTGATATTGTCCGTGGCCTGCGTCGCCTTGGGCGCCATGGTCTCGCACGCCGCAGAGCCGATCCTCCTCTACGTCGCCCCGGATGGCCATGACACCTGCTCAGGCCACTCCGCCCGGCCCGGCGCTGAAAAATCCGACGGCCCGTTGGCCAGCCTTGCCGGAGCCCGCGACGCGATCCGCAAGCTCAAGGCGCAGGGGCCGCTGCAGCGCCCCGTCCAGGTCCGTTTCGCCACCGGCACCTATCAGATGACCGAGCCGGTGGATTTCGGCCCCGCCGACAGCGGCAGCGAGGCGGCACCGCTGAGCTATCAAGCGGACGCCGGGGCGCGGCCGGTTCTAACATGCGGACGGAACGTGGTCGGCTGGAAGGCCGGCGCGGACGGCGTGTGGAGCGCGGCCGTGCCCATCCCGTGGCATTTCGAGCAATTGTGGGTCAACGGCCAGCGTGCCACGCGCGCCCGCTCTCCTAACAACTTCTACAATTACATGTTGCACAAGGTTGAGCGCGGCATCGATCCGCTCACCGGCAAGGAGGCGGACCTTTCCAGCCGTGCCATCACCGGTCGCGGCGACGATTTGGCGGCGGTTTTCCGTTTGTCCAAGGACGAATTGGCCGACGTGACCGCGGTGGTCTATCACTCGTGGGAAATGTCGCGTCACCGCATCGCCGCGGCGGACGCGGCATCTAACATGTTGATCGCCACCGCCGGCGCGCCCTGGCCGTTTTTCAAGTGGGGCACGGACCAACGCTATTATCTTGAGAATTTTCGTGCCGCGCTCGACGCGCCGGGCGAATGGTTCCTCGCGCGCGATGGCACGCTTTCCTATATCCCGCTGCCCGGTGAGGACATGACCCAGGCGCAGGTGGTCGCCCCGGTGGGCAGCCAATTCGTGCGCTTCATGGGCAGCAGCGAGGGCCGCGTCGAACACATCACGCTCAAGGGACTGGCCTTTGAATATGCCGGTTACACCCTGCCCCCCAACGGCCAGGGCGACCCGCAGGCCGCCCACAGCATCGGGGCGGTGATCCTCGCCGATGGCGCGCGCGATCTAACCATCCAGGACTGCACCATCGCCCACACCGGGTTGTACGGCGTGTGGTTTCGTCGCGCCTGCCTGGACTGCCGGGTGCTGCACTCGCAGCTTCACGACCTCGGCGCCGGTGGCGTGCGCATCGGCCAGGGGTGGGACAACGAAAATCCCTCCGAGGCCGACCGCAGCGGCCATTGCATTGTCGATAACAACATCATCCAGTCCGGCGGTCATATCTTCGGCGGTGCCATCGGCGTGTGGATCGGCCACAGCGCCGACAACCAGGTGACCCACAACGACATCGCCGATTTCCGCTACACCGGGGTGTCGGTTGGCTGGCGCTGGGGCTATGCGCCGAGCCAGGCCAAGCGCAACAAGATCGAGTTCAACCACATTCACCACCTCGGCTACGGGGTGCTCAGCGACATGGGGGCGGTGTACACGCTCGGCCAATCCGAGGGCACCACAGTGAGCAACAACGTGTGTCATGACATCCAATCCTATATCTATGGCGGCTGGGGACTTTACACCGACGAGGGCAGCTCCGGCATCACCCTGGAAAACAACCTTGTCTATAACACCAAGACCGGCGGCTTCCATCAGCACTACGGCAAGGATAACATCATCCATAATAATATCTTCGCATTCGCCTCCCAATTCCAACTCCAACGCTCCCGCAACGAAGACCACCTGTCATTCACCTTTTCCAANAACATCGTGGTGTGGGAATCCGGAAAACTGCTAGAAGGGCTGTGGCTCGACCCCAACGTGCGCCTGTCCCACAACCTCTACTGGCGCAGCGACGGCGGGCCGATCGACTTCGCCGGGAAATCCTTCGCCGACTGGCAGAAATCCGGGCAGGACGAGGGCTCGGTCATCGCCGATCCGAAATTCGTCGATGCGAAAGGCCGCGACTTCCGCCTCAATCGCGACAACGCGGCGCTGACAGGAATTGGCTTCAAGTCGTTTGATTTCACCCAGGCCGGGGTTTACGGNGAGGCCGCCTGGAAGCAACTGGCCGCCGCGCGGCGCTATCCGCCGCTGGAAGTTCCGCCCGCTGCGCCGGCGCCGTGACGACAACTCCCGCTCCCGTNGGCGCGTTGGTCACAAGTCCGANAAGTCAGACCGGTCTGACTTGTCGGACAATCCGGCTGGGAGCGCCCTGGCAATCAACGGTTCCGACGAACCTGCCTACCGAGAGGTCGGATAGACCGCGAGCTGCAGCTCAGTGGGTGCGAACGGCTCTAGCCGCAGGGTGTTTTTGCCCGGCTTGAGGAAGCGGGTGATGTCGAGGCGCAGCGGCGCGCCGATGAAGCCGCCGGCATCGCTGCCGTTGACCGTGACGCGCGCCGCCGCCTCAGGTGCCAGCGCCGCAGCCTCCAGATAAACCCGCGATTTTGCTAGATCGAGCGCCGCTGGCAACTCGCACACGCCGTCGTAGGGCGTGGCGGCCTTGACCGGGCTGGCGGTGAAGGGTTGTTTCCCCGCGATCGGCACCGGCGCCGGTACCTCCGGTGAGGCAACGCGGGTGACGGGAAGGATCGTCGCGGCCCGGGTGTCAGCCTCCAGGCGCGCGGGCTCCTTGCTAGATCCATCGCGGAACACCAGCAGCAAAGACTCCAACGGCGCGAGGGTCAGGTCAATCTCGACCTGATCCGGAGCGATGCGGCGGCTGCGCGGGGTGGTGATTTCATTGCGCATGGGGTCCCAACATTCCGGCTCACCCTTGGCGGTGACGCGGAAGCGAAACGCGCGCGGCGTCCCGAGATGATTTTGGTTGGCAACGAAGAACACGTCGCGGCCTGCCTTGACGCGGTGCAGGACGTGGAGCCAGTTGTCGGTTTTGCCCTCGATGACTTCGAGCGTGGGATGAATGCCCGCGTCGCCGGCGAGGACCTGCTGCAATTGTTCCGGCGTGGGCTTGTCCGGAAGCAGATAGGAACGGCCGCCGGCAGCGTTGGTCTTGCAAGCCGTTAGTCCGGGGGCCGCCGCGCCCCAGATCGCCTCGCGCAAGGCGGCGATGTCGGCAGCGGTCTTGCCGGGCGTGGCGGACTTGGTGGGCAGGAACGCGGATGCGACGATGCAGCCACCTTGTTGGAAAAACGCCAGCGCCTTGGTTAGAGTGGCGCAGGGGATCACTTCCACCGGCGGCACCACGAGCACCTTGTAGGACTCGGCGCGGAGCTTCAGCTCTTTGCCTGCTAGAGTCATGTCGTTTTCAAACACCGCGTATGGCAGCCAGTCGCAGTCGTAGAGCGAGTCCTGCAAGCTCTCACTGATTTGTTCGATGGTGACGTGCTTGCCGACCTGCACGCTCTGGCCGGGCGAGAGCAATGCCACGGGTGCCACGTGGCGGCCGCCGCTGAGCATCAGGCTGAGGCGGCTGGTGTAGTTGGCGAACACCCGATAAAGCGGCCACCGCGGCTCGAAGCCGCCGTTGTCGAAATATGGCGGGCAATCGGTGTCATAAGGGGCGCGCGGATTGAACGAATGCGGGATGAGGAAATTCACTCCGGAGACTTGCATGTGGTCGGCCCACCATTTCATTTCCGGATAGGTGAGGTCCTGGCCGCGCGCGCCGAAAATCTCCACCATCGCCTTATCATCGCGCTTGCCATAAGCGTGGCTGATCGAACTGCACAACTTGGGTGTCTGCCAGCACGGCGCGTCGTTGGCCGCGCGCTGGCCCATCTTGAACTGCGAGAAGACCGCGTCGATGCCGCCCATGCTGCTATACTTTTGCACGCGCATCAAATCGCCGGCGCAGAAGTCATCCAGCGTGTACATGTTGTGGTGTTCCATGAAATGGCCGATTGAGCGCACGCCGTGGTCCTCGCACCAATGGCTGATGCCGCCATACATCGTGCGGCCCCAGGTTTCGGCGCGCGCCTCCAGATATTGATAACGCGCGGCGACCTGCGCCTCGCCGGACAATTGGAACTTGTGGGCGACGTAGGCCTTTTTCCAGTCCACGCCAAGTTCCGCCAGCACCTTGGGCAGCTCGGTGCCCCAGTCGCCGCGGGTCTCCGGCTCGTCGTAGAAAAAGCCGACGATGGTCTTGCCGAAGTCCGCCTTGAAGTGGTCGTAGTGCGGTTGATAGACCGTCTCTAGCAACCAGTCCACGCAATCCTTGCTGGCACCGTCCACGCTGAGTTGCGCGCCGCCGCCCTGGCCGAGGCCGGGTGCCTGCACATGGCTGAACTTCATGATCTTCCAGCGGCCCTCCGGCGCCGCCCACGCGAGCTTGCCCGCGCTGATGAATTTCGCTAGGTCGAGCAGGCTGTCGGCGTCGATCGCGCCATCGGCGGCGACGCGGCCGGCCACTGTCGCGATGTAGCGCTCGCCGGTGTAGCCGTCTGCCTCAAACTGTTTAGGACCGGTCACCTCCACGGCGGCGCCGTCCAAGCGCTTTGCGGCGTAGCGCGGCGGCACCTTGCCGCCGACGCCCTGGCTGGGCCACCATTTCTCGTCGAAGATCCATAACTTGAGGTTGTGTTGTTTTGCGGCGTCGAGGCAGATGCCGACATCGCGGTACCAATTCGGGCCGAGCCAGTCGTTGTGCGGGCGCGACTCGGTGGTGAAGCAGCCGTTGCCGCCCTCGGCGACTTTGGTTAGTGTTTTTTCCAACTGCTCCTTGGTCTCGTCTCCGTGCAGCCAAAACAGTGGGCCGACGCTGCGCCGCGAGTCTAACGGCAACTCGGCGAACTCGCGGGCGAGCCGCTCCAGGCCGTCGGCCCGCGGGCCGGGCGTGGCGGCGGGGGCAGGCTCGGCAGCGTGCAGCGGAACGAACAGAAGCGCGGGAAGGAGGGTGAGAAGCGGATTTTTCATGATAGGCAGNATTTTATGCAATGAGGTAGCGGGAAACTAAGATACTCGCCAGTCCGCGGGCGTCTTTCAGGCGCAGGAGGAATGAGGCCCGCTCGCCGTAGGCGCGTTGGTCACCGCGCGTCAGACAAGTCGGACCGGTCTGACTTGTCTGACAATCCGGCTCGGTAGCCGGCTATCCGGCAATGCGTTCTGACGAACGCGCCTACGAACACACTCATGATCACCATGCCATCACCAGATTTTGATAGCCTGCGACCCGGTGCCCGGGTTCTCGAACGGGCCCGGCGTGGGCTTGGTGGCGCTGCGCGGCTGGCCGAGGTAGTCGAGGTCGAGCTTGAGCGGCGAGCCATCGGGGTTTTCGTAGCCGAGCTGGGGAATCCGGGCCTTGCCTAGCAGACCGGTGGTGACCGGCACGGTGGCGGCCTTTTGCAGCGCCTCGCCAAAGTTGCCTTGGAGAAGCACGTGATCGGCCGCGGTCACTAACCCGAGATGCGGGTTCATGTCTGCTAGGACCAGCGGGCCGGTTTCCCTGGCGTAGGGGCGCGCGCCGTTGAGATAGACATTGCCGCCGGTTTGCAGCGCGGCCTCGCGGGTATCATACACCCACAGTCCGAAGCCGGCGAAGCGCAGGCGGTTGTTGCGCTCAAAGCCGATGTGGACATCGACGGGTTCGGGCCCGGCGACGAAGACATTGTTATAGAAGCGGTCGTCGCCGCCCTTGATGTCGCTCAAGCCGGCGACGGCCGTGGCGTGCGCCGGATGATAGGGCGTGACGCGCTCGGGCTCCGGCCGGCAGTCGATCTTGCCGGCGAACAAGTTATGCACGAAGGCGCCGCCCTCGGACCAGTCGCGCAGGTTGAAGCCGGATAGGAACAGGTTGTTGTCCACCAGGTACGGGCCGTGGTCCACTTCCATGAACAGGTCGTCGGAAGTATTGTTATAGCATAGGTTGCCGCTGATGCGGGTGCCTTGGGCCATCCAATCCATCCACATCGCGCGGCCGGCGTCGTGGATTCGGTTATGCTTGATGAGCAGGTCGATGGACGCGTGGATTTTGATGCCGGCCATTTCCGCGCCCTCGAACTGGCGTTTGGCCCAGATGTTATAGATATGATTGTCGGAGATTTCGCTGAAGATGGCGCCGAGGCTGCCGCAGATTCCGGTTTGCTCGCAATCGGAGATGGTGTTGTGGCGCACGATGTGGTGGCCGATTGTCTCCTTGTTCCAACCGTTGGCAAGCGCGCGCTCGATGGTCTTGACATAGCCCTCGGCGGAGTTGGCCGACTTGTTGTCCCACTCGTCGCCGTATTTGCCCAGCGTGATGCCCGAGCAGCGCGAGTGGCTGATGACATTGTTCTCGATGATCCAGCCCTTGCTCCAATGGGTGCCTATCAAACCGACCTGCTCGGCGGTGGGTGGCGCCCACGGGGTGGCCGCGTGGCGCAGCGTGAACCCGCGCACCGTTAGGAAATTGACGCCCGGCTTGTCCGGATAGAAAACCGTCCGCCGCACGTTGATTTCCGCCATCTGTTCGTTAGGATCGGCGCCCTTGAACTGCGCCCAGATCCTGGTGCTGGTGTTGTCCACCATGGCAAACCACAGCGGCGAACTGCCGATGGGTTTGAGCACCTCCTCGCGCGTGGCGGCCTCCAGCAGCCACCCGCCATTCAGATAGACCGCGCCGCTGTGATGCGCCCGGTCCTTGTCCTCGAACCAATCGCCGTGGAGCAGGTCGCCGTAGGGGTTGAAGCCGCCGAAAAACGTGTTAGGCAAGGTCGCCAGCCACACGTCGTCCTGCACTTTCACCCAGCCCTTCACCACCTCCGACCCCTTGAGCTCGACCGTCTCGCCCGCCGCGGCCTGATAGGTGATGCGCTTTTGGTCGGACTCACCGCCGCGCGGCGGGGCGACGCGTTCGCGATAGGTGCCCGCATGCACGGTGATGGTATCGCCCGCTTGCGCCAGGTTGGCGGCGCGTTGGATCGTGCGCAATGGCGCGGCCGCAGTGCCGGGATTCGTGTCGTCGCCGGTGGGGGCGACGTGCAGTTCGGCGGCAGCGGCGGATTGCCCAAGCAGCAGGGCGGTGAGAAGCGCGAGGAGGGAATGATGCATGGCTGGATTATGTTAGACGTGAGGGGACGATGAAGGCTTCGTGCCGCATTTTACCCCGCTGCGTGACAATTTCTTTCATCGTGGCAAAGGGGGGCACGGGCGGCCCGCCCGTGATNATCTTTTAGAAGAGGGGCACNGGCGGCCCGCCCGTGATTATCGCTAAGAATGCGGCAGCGNACATGAGTGTTAGTCGCGGCACCACATATCCACCCCAGGTTCTGTTAGGGTCGTTTCCGGATCTCGATTTCCTCAAACTTATCAACGTTCGCCTTGTTGCCAATGGGATACGGCGTGTGATGTAACCCCAACGGGCATGCGCGTCAAGTTAAGGGGAAGAGGGTCAAGAAATCGCCAATTCTAGGACAATCGGGTCAAAAAAACCACTGAAACACTGAGCACCACTGAGGTCACTGAGGTCACTGAGCAGAAATTTATTATTATTTCAGTGGTTTCAGTGGTTTCAGTGGTTTCAGTGGTTTCAGTGGTTTCAGTGGTTTCAGTGGTTTCAGTGGTCCTCAGTGCACTCAGTGGTCGAAATTGTCCGTGAAATAGTCAAACCGTCGCTAACTTGACGCGCATACCCAACGGGGCGACGGCATAACAGGGGCAAAAGGTGAAGCGGGATTGCGGACGAGACGGAAATCATCGGTTATGTGCGGCCTTTGACATTGGAAACTCACGGGCGGGCCGCCCGTGCCCATCTGACACTCACGGGGGGCTAACCGCTGCGAATTGTCATTGACCGGTCCCGCCGCTGCTCGCACCCTCCCGCGCATGCGCATACTCGTCCTGCTGCTTTTCGCCACCGCCTCGCTCGTCGCGGCCGAGCTTGACCCCGCCCGTCTCGCCCTCGCCGGCGACAACGCCCCGGCCATCCGCGCCTTTGCCGAGGCGGCCGCCA
>TBL_comb47_HYPODRAFT_10008433_pt1 | contig 10535 bp, 3 predicted proteins | sample TroBogypolimnion_40_FD_10682 | JGI IMG/M metagenome (IMG submission 10682)
GAGGTTCTCAAGGATGAAGCTTTCAGGCCGTTCTGGCCCAAGGGCGTGGATGTCAGCGCCAAAGATCCGGGCAGGGACAACGGGAAGAACATGGCCTTCTTCATCTGGTCGGACCTGAACGGTGACGGTATAGCGCAGCCTGATGAGGTGGTGTTCCGCCAGGGGACTTCAGGCGGCGTGACCGTGATGCCCGACTTCTCGTTCTGTGTCGCGCACATCAACGATCAGGCGATGCGGTATGCTCCAACGCGGTTCACTGAACAGGGCGTGCCGCTGTACGATTTGTCCAAGGGTCAGGTGCTGGCCGAAGGCGTGAGCCCGGCGACCACCTCGGGCGGGTCGCAGGCTCTGATCGATCCCGCTGGCAACACCGTCGTCACCTTGGGCGTCAAACCCTTCCTCACAAGCTCGCTGTGCGGCGGGAAGGACGGCAGCATGACGTGGAGCTATCCGAGCCTGTGGCCAGGCCTGCATGCGTCGCACGAGGCACCCAAGCCGGAGAGCCTTGGCGAAGTGATCGGCACGACGCGATTGCTGGGCGGGTTTGTGAACCCCAAAGGCTCCGAAGTCGGCCCGCTCTGGTGCGTCAACGGCAACATGGGGAACGTCTATTTGTTCACGAGCGACGGTCTGTTTGTGGCGACTCTGTTCGAGGATGTCCGCGCCGGCAAAGTCTGGCAAATGCCGGTTTCGCAACGCGGCATGAGCCTGAAAGGGATCAGCCCCGGCGACGAGCATTTCTGGCCCGCCATCAGCCAGTCATCGGACGGGCAGGTCTATCTCGTATACAACAAAGAGGCGTGCGCGCTGGTCAAGGTCGAGGGCTTGGAGACGCTCCGCCGGTTGTCCGCAGGCATCGTGAACGTCACGGCGGACGAGCTGAAGAAGGTTCAGGCCTACCGCGTGGCACGTGAAGAAAAACGGAAGATGGAGCAGGGCGGCGGGCGGCTCTCTATTCCGATTCAGACCGCCGCGCCCACGGTGGACGGCGCGCTCGATGACTGGAACGGCGCATCGTGGGTCGAAATTGAAAAGAGGGGCGTGGGCGCGTATTTCAATTCGAACTCGAAGCCCTACGACATCCGGGGAGCGCTAGCCGTGGCGGACGGCAAACTCTTTGCCGCCTGGAGAACCGGAGACCGGGAGCTTCTGAGGAACTCCGGTGAAATGCCTTCCACATTGTTCAAGACGGGCGGCACGCTCGAGCTGATGATCGGAACCAATGCCGGGGCCGATCCCAAGCGCCGGTCACCCGTGGCAGGCGACCTGCGCCTCTTAGTTACGCAAGTCAAGGGGAAGACCAAGGCGCTGATTTATCGTCCGGTTGCACCGGGGGCGCCCGCCGATCAGAAGGTGTCGTTCAGCTCCCCCTCGCGCACGTTTGTTTTCGACCAGGTCGAGGAGGTCAGCGACAAAGTTAAGCTCGCGGCGGACGGGAAAGGGAATTATGAAATCTCCGTTCCCTTGGACGTGCTGAAGCTGAACCCGCAGCCCGGCATGAAAATCCTGGGCGACATAGGTGTTCTCCGCGGCAACGGCTCGCAGACGCTGGCCCGCATGTATTGGAGCAACAAGGCCACGGGCATTGTGTCGGATGTCCCGTCCGAGGCGGAACTCACGCCCTCGCTGTGGGGCGTGTGGGAATTTCAGGCGAAAGAGAGCAGAACCCCGGTGCGCCTGGCCATCGTCGGCCTTGTTCACGACCATGTGCGGGGCTTCCTTCCTTACGCGCTCAAAGATGCGTCGGTGCAGGTGGTCGGCATCGTTGAGCCGGATCAAAAGGTGGCGGCGAAATACATCCAGCTTTTCAGCCTGGACACGAATTTAGTGTACGCCAGCCTGGAAGCGTTGCTGGCCAAAACCAAGGTGCAGGCGGTGGCGACATTCACCAGCACGTTCGATCACCGCCGGGTCGTGGAAACCTGCGCCCCGCGGGGAATCCATGTGATGATGGAGAAGCCGCTGGCGGTCAACATGGAGCACGCCCGTGCCATGGCCGCAGCCGCCAAGAAGGGCGGCATCCAGTTGCTCGTCAATTATGAGACCACCTGGTATTCCGCCAACCAGGCTGCATATAAACTGATCCGGGAACAGAATGTGATCGGGGACTTGCGTAAGATCGTGGTGCATGACGGACATCGCGGGCCGAAAGAGATCGGCTGCCAGCCTGAGTTCTTGCAATGGCTCACCGACCCTGTTCTAAACGGCGGCGGCGCGCTGACTGATTTCGGCTGTTACGGCGCCGACCTGATGACCTGGCTCATGCAGGGCCAGCGGCCGGTCTCGGTCTTCGCCGTGACCCAGCGCATCAAGCCGGAGGTCTATCCGAAGGTGGACGATGAAGCCACGATCGTGGTGACTTATCCCAAGGCCCAGGGAATCATCCAGGCGTCCTGGAACTGGCCTTGCCCCCGGAAGGACATGGAACTCTACGGCCAGACCGGATACGTGCTGGTCCCGCGAAGCAATGCATTGCGGGTGCTGAAGGGCGGCCAGCCTGAAAGCGAGGATGCCGTCGCACCGCTGACCGGCCCGGAGGCTGCGCCGCTCTCCTATTTGGCGGCAGTGGTGCGCGGAGAACTCAAGCCGACGGGGCTTTCATCGCTCAAACTGAATATGATTGTGACGGAAATCCTCGACGCCGCGCGCGAGTCTGCCGCGACCGGAAAACGGATTGATCTCCCCGTAGAGGGCCATCTCCAAGGGCTGTGATTAAGCTGGCCGGTAACCGGGAGAATGAATGGTCGTACCTTCAGGCCGACTGGCGAGGACGCTAAAGGCACCGGCATCTCAGAGCGGATGCGCTCTCCTGTGTGGAGAAAGCAGAGGGCAAACGGTTGACGGGTGCAATTCAGTTTAGTTGAAACTGAATTGCACCCGCGGTTGACAGCCATAGTTATGTATAATAGAATTTTATCGTGAATTGAGAAAAATGCGAAAAAAGGTAAGGTGCTTTTTCGTGCCTATTCCAACATAAGTGAGGCCACTGTAGTGACAGGACGGAAAGGGGATTGCGATGGGTAAGAACGGGTTGTCAGGCGTGTTTTTTCAAGCGGCTGTGTGGGCCGTGTCCGTATGGGCTCCGCTCAGTGGAGCCAGTGCTGCCACAAATGACGTGACGGGGCTGACACCGACGCTGGCGGTCACCTTCGACAACAGTTCGGTTGTCAACGACAACGGCTCTGGCACGCTCGTCAGCGTCAATGGCGAAGGCACAACGTCTTTCGTGGCCGCGCCGAACGGAAAGGCGATCAACACCGCCCTTTTTACGCCGTATGGCAACTTGTCTGGCGTGACCACGGCTGGCAGCAATTTTACGATCTCGGCGTACGCCACCCTCGGCGCGAACGCCAATGGAATCCTCTTCTGCTTGCGGGACAGCACTGCAGGCAGCGTGATCCTTCGGCGCGGCGCCACCGTGGACACGGCGGTGCTAACGCTCGGAAACGCGACGACGGCGGTGCTCACCGCTTCGGGAATTTTCGGCGCGGACGTGATCTACCACCACTACGCGCTGGTGTTCACGGTCAGCAACATCACGCTGTATGTCGACGGCGTTTCGAGAGGCACGACTACTTCGACGGCCGTGGCGTATGAGAAGATCTATTATCAGTTCGGCAGCCGCCACGGAGGCGTGTTGACAGGCGAAGTCAAAAATGGCGGGAGGTTGGACGATCTCCGCGTCTATAATGCGGCCTTGACCGTGGCGCAGATTCAGACCCTATGCACATCGCTCACCAGCGCATCCGCAGCGACTGGCGCGATCAGCATCAAAACCGGCGTGCGCGGAGATGCGTTGACTGACGGCAACGTGTCTCTTTTCGGCACCATGACGCTGGGTGCGGTTCCGGTAGCTGCCGACACGTGGAACAAGACGACGAACTGGGTCAGCAGCGTTGCAGGCACGGCTGGGGTCATGACCAACCTGTACAGTTCGGACATGCAGTCCGGCGCGAAGCTGTATTACACGTTCGCAAACACCTACCTCAATGGCGCGTCGACGAACACCGCGAACGGAACGCTCACGCGGACTTATTTCGATGACGGACCGGCAGCTAGCTATCAAGTAGTCGATGGCGTGGTGACCAACGTGCTTCCTGATCCCGGAATCACCCGCGGCTGGGAGGTGATGCTGACGAACGTGCCCTTCCAGCACGCGGACCTGTACGTCATTATTGGCAGCGACCAGGGTGCGTCGGCGTTCCTTGCCTGCCCGGTTCTCGTCAAGGTGGGCGACGGCGCGTGGACCAACTATTACGGGCTGCCGGGCATGGAGCGGACAGCGGTCGGGAGTCAGGCCTGGCCCGGCGCCGTGTATTCGTCAGGCACGCTCAGCGAGGGCAACCACTATGTGCGCATTCAACTGAGCAACCTGACGACCAACACCGCCATCGCCATCGCGCACGGTGTGCGTTATAATCCAACTGGAAACACGCGCATCGGGCTGGCCGGCCTGCAACTCGTCAAGCGCGACAGCGCCGTTGACACGTCGGACGACCCGTTCTATCTCCGCACGGTGGCGGGGACAACCAACTGGACGGCGGCCGCGTGGGCGAACAAGGGCACAGCGGGCAACAACTGGTCGGACAGCACCACCAACCGCAAGACGGTGGCGGTTCTGACGACATCCGGCACGACGTCCGTGGTGTTGCCCGATGCGGGCGTCACCGCGGAGGTGGTCAGTGCCAAGGGCTCTGGCGCTTTCACGCTGGCCGGCCCCGGCGGGCTGACGCTCAACGGCGGCTCGATCATCGATTCGTACGGCATGCAGGCGACAGACGTCGTCAACATCGCGGCGGCGCTGGTGGGATCAAATGTGACGCTCGCGGCCAACAACGCGAGCGCAGCGGGTTCGGGTTACACCCGGTTGTCCTGCGCGACAAACGCGTACGCTTTGCTGACCGTCACGAAGGGCACCTTGGCGGCTAACACCCCATTGCCGCCGACCTCGGGGCTGACTTTGAACGGAGGGTCGCTGCTGTTCACTTCGAGCGGGACGATCACAAACCCGGTCACGCTGAGCGCCGACGCGAAGGTCCGTGTCCTGACGAATCTGACGGCTGAGATCAGCAGTTCCGTCACGGGCTCAAACTCAGTCACAAAGTCGGACACCGGCACGCTTGTGCTGAGCGGCGGCGGCTCGTTCAAGAACCTGCTGTGGGAGAACACCGGTACTGTGCGTTTGGCAGGAGCCAGTCCGTTCTCGCTTTCCGACACGACCGGCAACGGTTATGCGTCTTCACTGGAGGTTACCGCACCTGTCGCGCTGTCGGGCAGGTTGTCGCTGGGCGCAGTGACGCTCCCGTTGGCCGCAGGGACGATCACGGCCTCTGCCCTCCGGTGGTGCGATATGGGTGCTTACAACACGACTGCGAACCAGACGGGAGGCAGAATCGTCGTGACGGGATCGGACAATACAGTCGCCAACACGTGTTCCCTGCTGTTCGCTCACTGGGCGGGCGCGATGAATTATTCTCTGAGCGGCGGCGAGTTTCTGTCCACGAATGCGGTCGCAATGATGTCGTGGGACGGACAGGCGACGTGGACCATCAGCGGGAGCGGACGGGCCTACGTCAATGGCATAAACATGAAGGGGCACGCGAGCGCTAACTACTCGAAGCTGATCCTGTCTGGCGGCACGCTGGAGGTGGGCGGGAGCGGCCTCTTCGCATCCGACACGAGCAGTTCGCGCACCATCGAGCTGAACACCGGCACGCTGCGCGCGTGGAGCAGTTTCACCGTCGCCGCTAGCGCGGTGTCTAACGCGGTCAGCCTGAAGGACGCCGCGACCGGCGTGGTGCTGGATCCGAACGGCAAGACCGTGACGTGGAGCGCGCCGCTGTCGGGCGTCGGGAAACTGGTGGTAAGCGATTCTGCTAGCACTGCAGGCCAGGTTAGGCTGATGGCGGCCAGCACCCACTCCGGCGGGATCGATGTGCGCGCAGGCACGCTGGCGGTCGGGAACGCCAGCGCTTTGGGTACGGGTCCGCTGGCTCTCGCGACCACCTTGGATGTCGGCGCCGTGGACGCGGTGTGCGGCGCGATGACGGTGACCAATCCCGTGATCCTGAAGGTGCGGCTGGGCATGGAGGCCGATCTGAGCGGAAGTGGCTCACTGTCGCCTGCAATGCTGACGATCGCGTGTGGCGCGACAAACGCCGTCCAAGTGGTGCTGGATCTGAACGGGATCAACACGCCGCTGGCGGGATACCCGCTGATCCTATCCTCCTCGATTCCCGCAGATGCGCTCACCAAGATGACGGTGGCCTTTACAAACGGCGGTTCGGGGTTGCTGCCTACGGCTGCGGTTGCGCTTGAGCGCCGTGCGGACGGCATCTATGCGGTGTTCACCGGCGTGATCCCCCCGAAGAACCTGTTCTGGCGCAACGGGGTGTCGTCCGGTCTCTGGGCTATCTCGGACGCGTATCAGCCCTGGGGCGCCGACTCGGTGAGTGGCGCTTCAACCAACTACACGAGCATCGACACGGTGAATTTCACGGATACCGACCAGCCGACGGCAGCGGTCACGGTGTCTGGTTCGGTCGCGCCGGTTCACATGAACCTCACAAACAGCGCGACCGCGTATACATTCGTGGCGGACGCCGGCGGCGCGACGCTCGACCTTTCGGCCTCGGCGCTGACCAAGCGCGGCTCTGGAAATGCGACCTTTGGCATGCCGGTTTCCATGAACAGTGCGCTGACGGTCGAAGGTGGGACGCTGGCTCTCAATGCGCCGTTCGGAGTTGTCGCAACAGCGGCTTTCTCGAACGCGCTTTCTGTGGCGGCGAACGCGGTCTTGTCGTTCGGCGGCAGCGCCACTCAGACGCTCTCCGGCGCGCTCTCCGGCGCGGGGACGCTGCGCGTGACAGCCGGCCGGCTCAAGATCGGCGCGTCCGGCGCGGCTCTTTCCGGCGACATGGTCGCGTCGGGGGGTGTGTTGGAGCTGTCCGTGGCCAATGGGTTCCTAACCAGCGCGGCCCGGTTCCGGGTGGATGCCGGCGCGACGTGCGAACTGACCGCGCTGGACGCCAGCGGCTATGATGTGACCAACTCGAAGCCGCTCGACATCTATGGCACGCTGAAAGTCTTGCAGCGCGACTCGACCGCCCGCGGCATCAAGCTGCACAACGGTGCGTTGGTGCTGCTGAAGGGCTCGGGCATGGACAGCGGCCACGCGATGGATCTGTTCAACACGCCCACCATCTCCCTTGATGCCGGCGCGGCATCGTTCCTGCCGCTCGATGCGAACGACGCCACGCAGGCCACGATCATCGTGCGCACAGAGAATATGGTGAAGACGTTTGACGTTCAGTCGTCCAATGCTGTGCTGACCCTGGCGACACCGCTTATCGGCGGCATCACGGGCAACATCCTCGACAAGGTCGGGCCTGGCACACTGAGGTGGACCGGCGCGAACACCACCGTGGCGAAGTTACGGGTGTCGGCCGGCGCCTTCGAAATCGGCGACTCGGGCTCGCTGGGAGCCGGCGCGTCGGCGCAGGAGATCGAGATTGCCGCAGGATCGGTGTTCCGTTACGCGTCCACTGCTAATCAGACGCTCTCGGGTTTGATCACATGCTCCGGCTCGTTCGCGAAATCGGGCTCTGGCCGCCTCGCGTTCTCGGGCACCCTGACCGTGAATGTCGGCGGCGAGCTGGCCGTTCCCGCCGTCTCTGCGGCGGAGGACGCCGTGTCCTTCAACGGAAGCACGTTCACCGTGAACGGTGTCGTTCGCGTGTCCAACGTCGGCAGCCTCATTCCAGGCAAGACATACACCCTGTTGACATCGGCCCAGACCTTGCCGACGGACATCGCCACAAAAGTGACCGGACTGCCTGACTTCTGGAGAACCGAAATCATCGACGGCGGAAAGACCCTGATCGTTTACAAGAAAATGGGGTTAATGATCAGGATCAAGTGACGTGGCTTTCGGAGCGCCGTCCCACTCGAAGTCGGACGGCGCTGATAACGGACGAAACGGCCGGCAATCTCCGCCGCTCAGTTGGCAACCTGCGGGCCGCCCCTTTTGACGCTTGCGTTCCGTACTGTAAAATGGGGTTGACTTTTTTACCACCCCCCGCATAATGGGTTTCAACCATCGGTTCCAGAACGTTTCGTGGTTACGCCAGTGGTGGTGTGCGATTTGTTCCGGTTCATGCTATGGGATGCTAGCAACTCCATAACTTATGCAACCTATCCAACTGCAGTGGATCGATTACACCGTCCTCATCTCGTATGTTTTCTTTGTGCTCGGCATTGGCTGGACGCTCGCACGCTACATGAAAACATCGGCGGACTTTCTCACGTCCGCCCGATCGATACCGACGTGGGTGACCGGTCTGGCCTTCATATCGGCCAACCTCGGCGCATTGGAACTGGTCGGCATGGCCGCCAGCGGCGCGAAGTACGGTATCGCCACCGCGCACTTCTACTGGGTAGGCGCGATTCCCGCGATGATCTTCTTGGCCGTGTTCATGATGCCGTTCTACTACGGCTCCAAGGCTCGCTCGGTGCCGGAATACCTGAAGATGCGCTTCGACGAGCGAGTGCGCGCCCTGAACTCCGTGGCGTTCGCCGTGATGACCATTTTCGCGTCTGGCATTTCCATGAACGCTCTGGCGAAGCTGTTGAACCAGTTGCTGGGCTGGAACTACGACCTGGCGCTCTGGGTCTGCTCCGGCGTGGTGCTGCTCTACGTGCTGAAGGGCGGCCTGACCTCGGCCATTTACACAGAAGTGCTGCAGTTCTTCATGATCGTCCTGGGTTTTGCGCCGGTCGTTTATCTCGGCCTCAAGGACGTCGGCGGCTGGCACGCGATGAACCACGCTTTGCAGGGCGTGGCCACCAGTACGACCGCTGCTGCGGGTACGCAGTACGCTGCGAACGCGTGGACCAGCGCGTGGACGCCGCTGCTGGCCGGCCCGGCGCACAACCCCATGGGAGTGGATCTGTTCGCGATGGTGTTCGGTCTCGGTTTCGTGCTGAGCTTCGGCTACTGGTGCACGAACTTCCTCGTGGTCCAGCGCGCGATGGCCGCGAAGAACATGACGGCAGCACGAAACACGCCGCTCGTGGCCGCCGTACCGAAAATGATCTTCCCGTTCCTCGTCATCGTTCCAGGCATGATCGCCATGGCGCTGACCTCGCTGCCGAACAAAGGCTACCGTATTCCGCCGCCGGTCATCGCGCATGAGCATTATGTCGCGGCCGTAGCTGCCGTTAAGAATGCGAACCCGGCCAACGTTCCGGACGCCGTCAAAGCCATCGGCACGGCGCTCGGCAAGAAGATCAGCGACGACAAAATCACCGCGCTCGTGGCCGACAACGCGAAGAGCAAGCTGACCGACGCGCAGATCGAGACCGGCATCTACAACAGCATCACCGAATACGACTACGACGGCGTGATCCTCTCGCTCGTGAAGAAGTATTGCCCCGCAGGCTTGCTCGGCCTGGCGCTGACGGCGCTGCTGGCGTCGTTCATGTCCGGCATGGCCGGCAATGTGACCGCGTTCAACACGGTCTGGACCTATGACCTCTATCAGGCATACTTTGCGCCGGGCAAGAGCGACAAGCACTACTTCTGGGCGGGCAAGGTCACGACTGTCGCAGGCATCGTGCTGAGTATCGCTGCGGCGTATTTTGCCTCGATGTACAACAACGCGATGGACATCATCCAGCTCGTGTTCGGCTTTGTGAACGCGCCGCTGTTCGCGACGTTCCTGCTGGGCATGTTCTGGAAGCGCACCACGGGCACGGGCGCGTTCCTCGGCCTGTTCGGCGGCATTGCAGGATCGGCGCTTTTCCACGCTGTGACCATTGCTTCGGGTAACGCGCCCGGCGTCAAGGGCGGCTATCTCGCCGTCATGCAGTCGTTCCCGAGCGAAATGGCGCAGAACTTCTGGCTCGCCGCGTTCGCCTTCACCGTCTGCTTGGTGTTGACGCTGGTGATTTCGCTGGCGACCAAGTCGCAGAAGACGGATGAAGAACTCAAGGGATTGGTCTATTCGCTCACGCCGAAAACGGTGGATCTCAACCTGCCAGTCTGGCAGCGGCCCGCTTTCTTGGGCATTCTCTTGCTCATCTGCTGCGTGATTCTGAACATCATTTTCTGGTAAGTCTGGATAGGTACTGAAAGGAAGCTGTCTTATGGGACTCGATATCCGCTGGCCTATTGGCCTTATGTTCTCGCTCATCGGCTTGCTGCTCACGGGCTACGGCATGATTAAAGCAACCGACTCCGTGTCGCTCGGCATCAACATCAACCTGATCTGGGGTATTGTGCTGCTTGTGTTCGGCTCAGCGATGCTGCTCGGCGCGATTCGCGGAAGCAAGACCAAATAGCTTTTGCGCCGCAAACGAAGTCTTGCGTGCAAAAGAAAAGGCCGCCACGTTGCTGTGGCGGCCCTTTCTTTTTGCGGCTCCGTTGGTTTACAGAGGCTTCGTGTAAGTCGCGCGGCCATCGCCGGGCTCGTAGTAATCGTCCAGAATCTCGCAAAGCGTAAAGCCCATGCGCTCGTAGAAGGCGCGAGTCGATG
>TBL_comb47_HYPODRAFT_10008434_pt1 | contig 10535 bp, 10 predicted proteins | sample TroBogypolimnion_40_FD_10682 | JGI IMG/M metagenome (IMG submission 10682)
ACATGGATGACTACACCACCTTCGCCCTGCCGGCCGCCGAGCGCGCGCTGTCGCAGGTGACCGGGGCCCCCCGCCTGTACTTCCCCCGCGGCATCCTGCCCGCCTGCCTGGACACCCTCAGCTGCGAAGGCTTCGCCGTCTCCTGGCAGGTGCCCATGGCCCAGGCCCGCAAGCTGTTCCCGGGCAAGGTCCTGCAGGGCAATCTCGATCCCACCGCGCTCCTGGCGGGCGAGGAAACGGCCGTACGGAAGGCCAAGGTGATCGTCGAGACCATGAAGGGCCAGGCGCACGTCTTCAACCTGGGCCACGGCCTGCTGCCGGAAACCGATCCGGCGGTGGTGGGCGCAGTCATCGATGCGGTGAAAGGTTAACTGAGACCTTCTCGCATCTGCGAAAATGCAATTTGGAGGCACCCCCCGATGCCCTTGAGTCTGTCCGACCTGATCAAGCACTATGACCGCCCCGGCCCCCGCTACACCGGCTATCCCATGCCGCCGGTGTGGTCCGAGGGCTTCCCCCAGGACGAGGTCGCCCAGGCCCTGGTCCGGGCCGACCAGGACACCCAGCCGCTGAGCCTCTACGCCCACCTGCCCTTCTGCAAGCGGCGCTGCTCGTACTGCGGCTGCAATGTGGTGGTCAGCCCCCGCTACAGCCCGGTGGACAAGTTCCTCACCACCCTGGAGGCCGAAGTCGAGATGTGGGCCCGGCGGCTGCCCAATAGGCGCAACGCGGTGCAGCTGCACTGGGGCGGCGGCACGCCCACCTACCTCAACGTGCCCGACCTGCGCCGGACCTTCCAGCTCATCACCGAGCGGTTCCCGCTTCTGCCCGGAGCCGAAGTCTCCATCGAGGTCGACCCCACCTTCCTGGAGCCCGACCAGCTTCCGGCCCTGCGCGAGATGGGCTTCAACCGCGTGTCCTTCGGCGTCCAGGACCTGGACGAGGGCGTCCAGGCCCTGATCACCCGCGGCCAGACCTGGGACCAGACCCTCTCGACCGTCAAGCAGGCCCGGGAGCTGGGCTTCCCCGGCGTCAACCTGGACCTGGTCTACGGCCTGCCCGGCCAGACCATGGACACCTTCCGCCGGACCCTGGAAAGCACCCTGGAGCTGAGCCCGGACCGCATGGCCATCTACGGCTTCGCATACCTGCCCAGCGTGCTGGCCCACCAGCGCACCATCCCCAAGGAGACCCTGCCGGCGCCGGAACTGCGCCTGGACCTGCTGCTCCTGGCCGTGGACATCCTGGAGAAGCACGGCTACGTGGCCATCGGCATGGACCACTTCGCCCGTCCCGACGACGAGATGGCCAGGGCCGTCAAGGAGGGCCGGCTGATCCGCAACTTCATGGGCTACGCGGTGGCCGCCGGGTCCGACCTGCTCGGCTTCGGCCCCAGCGCGATCTCCAACGTGGCCGGCGTGTATTCCCAGAACGAGAAGATCCTCACCAAGTGGGAGCGCGACATCGAGGCCGGCCGGTTCTCGGTGCACAAGGGCTACCGCCTGAACGACGAGGACCTGATGCGCCGCTGGCTGATCCACGAGCTCATGGGCCGGTTCGAGCTGCGCTGGGCCGACCTGGACGCCAGGTACGGCGTGGACGGGCCCGCGCACTTCAAGGACGCCATCGAGGAGCTGCGCCTGGAGGAGCCCTTCGGCACCGTCGAGGTGCGGGACGAGGGCGTGTTCATCACCCCCCTGGGCCGGCGTTTCGTGCGCAACGTGGTCCAGCCCTTCGACGCCTACCTCAAGAAGCTCGCCGCCAGCACGCCGTTTTCGAGAACCGTGTGATCCCAGGCCCGGACACCGCCGTCCTGCTCCTGAACCTCGGGGGGCCGCTGCGGGCCCGGGACGTGGAGGGCTTCCTGTACCGGCTGTTCGTCGACCGGGACATCATCAAGTTCCCGGGGCCCGCCTTCCTCCAGCCCCTGTACGCCACGCTGCTGTCCAAGGGCCGGCGCCGGGAGGTCGAGGGCCGCTACATGGAGATCGGCGGCGGCAGCCCGATACTCCGCGAGACCGCGCTCCAGGCGGCCGCCCTGCGCCGGGCCCTGCGCGAGGCCGGGCGCCTCGAGCCGGTGAAGATCGTGTTCCGCTACACCGCGCCCCGGGCCGCGGGCGTCCTGCGTTCCCTGCGCCGCCAGGGCATCCGCCGGCTGCTGCCGGTCACCCTCTATCCCCACGACTGCCGGGCCACCACCGGCTCGAGCCTGATGGAACTTGAGCGCGAGGCCGCGGCCCAGGGCTTCGAAATGCTGCCCGGGGTGCTCAGCTACGCCACCGATCCCGACTACCTGGACGCCCTGGCCGGGCCGCTCCGGGCCGCCCTGGCCGAGACCCCGGCGGCCACGGTGGTGTTCAGCGCCCACAGCCTGCCGGCCCGGCAGATCGAGCGGGGCGATCCCTACCAGCGGGAGATCGAGGCCACGGTGGCGGCCCTCACGGCCCGCATCGCCGGCACGCCGGGCGGACGCGTCCTGGCCTACCAGAGCAAGGTCGGGCCGATCAAGTGGCTGGAACCGGAACTGGGCGGGGTCCTGAAGACGATGGCCGGCCGGGATCTGGTGATCCTGCCTGTGAGCTTCGTCACCGAGCACATCGAGACCCTGCACGAACTGGATATCCTCTTCAGGGAAGTGGCCCTCGCGGCCGGCGTCCGGAGCTACCGGCGGCTTCCCGCGCCGGGCGCGGACCCCGCATTCATCCGCTGCCTGTCCAGGCGCACCCTGGCGGCGCTGGCCACGTCCTGAATCCCCATTCGAAAAGCGAGGCACCCATGAGCACCCTCATCCTCGGCGGCGGCATCACCGGGCTGCTGACGGCCTACTACATGCAGGAGCGGGGCGAGGCCGTGGAGGTCTGGGAGGCGGAGGCCGCCGTGGGCGGCTGGGTGAAGACCCTGCCCTGGGCCACCGAGGACGGCCGGCCCGGGCGCCTGGAGAAGGGCCCCCAGGGCGTGCTGGTGACCCCGGGCAGCCGCACCGACCTCCTGTTCAAGGCCCTCGACCTCAAGCTCAAGAGCCCCGGCAAGGGCGCCCGCTGGGTGGGCGTGGGCGGCCGGCTGGTGCCGGTGCCGGCGCATCCCGTGGGCCTGATGTTCACCCCGCTCATGTCCTGGTCCACCAAGCTGCGCATGTGCCTGGAGCCGTTCATCGGGATCGGCCGCGAGGAGCCCGAGGAGGGCCTCTCCGAGTTCATGGCCCGCCGGGCCGGCGTCGGCATCGCCAAGGAGCTGCTGCCGCCCATGGTCGCCGGGATCCTCGCCAGCCCCGCCGAACTGCTGAGCGTGGACGCCATCCCCAAGCTCCGCCAGTGGGAATCCCACGGCAGCCTGTTCAACGGCATCCGCCAGAGCGGCGTGAGCCACCTGCAGGTGCCCGAGGGCGGCATGGGCCATCTGCCCATCCGATTGACCGAGCGGTTGTCCAGCGTCCGCACCGGCCTGAAGGCCACCTCCCTGGAGCGCACCGGCGATGGTCGCTGGCGGGTCCAGGGCGCTGGCGCCGACCAGACCGTCGACCGGGTGCTGCTGGCCCTGCCGGCCTACGAGGCCGCCCGCCTCCTGGCTCCCCACGCCGAGGCCTCCGCCCAGGCCCTGAGCGAGATCCCCTATTCGTCCGTGAAGCTCTGGCACAGCCGCCACACCCCCCTGGCCCCCTTCAAGGACGGTTTCGGCTTCCTCATCCACCCGGAGGAGGGCCGGCCCTACCTGGGTTCCCTGGTCCCCTCCTGGATCGACGCCGGCTGCGCCCCCGACGACCGCATGCAGCTGCGCAGCTTCATCGGCGACCCGGCCCTCTGGCGCGATCCCAACCCCAACGAGCCCAAGGACTGGGCCTGGACCCAAGGCCGCCTGCGGCGCTGGGTGCCGGCGCTGTCCGACCCCTACCAGACCCGCGAGGAGCTGAGCGAGAACGCCATCCCCCGCGCCGAGAAGGGCCACCGCGGCCGGGTCAGGCGAGCCGTGGCCGGGCTGCCGCAGGGACTGCACTGGCTGAGCAACGCCCGCTTCGGGCCGGGGGTCCGGGATGTGATCGAGGGGCTGGAGCCCTGGCTGGATTCCCTTAATTAGCTGAATCAGGGAAAGGCCGTTGCAGCCATCGAGCCGGGGCGCCAGAAAGATGGAATCTCCGAGAGCACTTGCGAGGTCCCGGAGAAAGCGTCATCCTAGTCTTGGAACTTGGACACGGTAAAGCCGCCTGCCGTAGCACCGGAAGACCGGGAGCGCAATCTAGGGGAACTGGGCGGTCCCTAGCAAGTTCCTTCACTTTCGTTGACCCGCCGGAACTTCCGGCGGGTTTTTTCGATACGGGATCGTTTGGCCCGAAAAAAAGACACGAGGAAGATCTCGCCCTTGCTCGTGCGCTTAACGGTCGCCTCAAAACCAAAGGGTCCGGCCTGCCAAATGAACTGTGCTTTTGCTGGAGAGTCTTGTTCGAAGGCTTCGCCTTCGCGAAAAATGACCGGAACCAGGGCATAGAACTCGGGGCTTATTTCCGGATGGTGGTTTTGTTGCTTCTGAAAAGTGTCGGAAGTAAGCATGACCGTGCAGGTCGAAGCTTGCAGGTATTGGGCCACCCCGGGTGGAATTTCCCCAATCTGGAAGGGGCTTTCAGAAAATCGGGTCCAATCGATCAGAGCGGTGGGCAGGTAGGGGGACTCGGCCAGGGCACTCGCGAGACCCGGGTGACTGGACCATTCAAATGAAACCATTACATATAAGGGCTTTTTTAATTCGTCCATAATATCCCAGCGCCATAATGCTGGCTGTAAAAAATAATATAATTTGGCTTATTAGTAACTTGGGGTCGGGCTCTGGGGCTCCACCGTTCCGGTATAGGGCCCCAGGTGCGTCTTCGGCTCCCGGGTGCCGAAAGCACCATGGTTGACGCTCACGAACACCACCAGGAGGAACATCAGGAACGCCAGCAGCGGCGCGCCGCGCTTGTGCCGGGCCAGCGCCTTCGGGGTCATCTCCGAGAACATCAGGAGCAGGAATACCAGCGGCAGCTTCCAGTGCAGGTAGAGCTCGCTGAAGGGGTGGCTGTGGACGGAGAGCTTCCAGCCCAGGAGGACCAGCCCGGCCAGCACCGCGAGGCGGAAGCACCAGGCGGTGGTGCGCTTCCAGAGCAGGGAGGTGAGGCCCTGGAGGTCGTCCCGGCTCTCCTCGAAGCCGATCAGGACCAGGATCACCAGGGCGGAGCCGCCGCCCAGGGCCATCAGGGTGATGTGGGCCCAGCGGACCAGGGTGAAGGTATCGAAATGGGGCATGGGAAACCTCGAAAGAGGAGGGGCGGGAAACCTGAATTGTCCTACATTACCCTGGGATGGGAAAGTTTGGTTCCCCGGTTGAGGGTATGCTTTAATCGGACATCACGTAGGCAGCCATGGCCAAGACCATCGGAAAGTATGAGATCATCCGGTCCCTCGGGGCCGGAGCCATGGGCGAGGTCCTGCTGGCCCGCCAGACCGGCATCGGCCGGGAAGTGGCCATCAAGACCATCCTGCCCAACGTCGCCAAGGGCGAGGACGCCGAGAGCCGGTTCCGCCGGGAGGCCGAGGCCGCCGGCAAGCTGAGCCACCCGAACATCGTCACCGTCTTCGATTTCGACAAGGACGGCGACCTGCTGTACCTGGTGATGGAGTTCGTCAAGGGCGACGACCTGGAGGACCTGATCAAGTCCAAGGCCCTGACCCAGTCCCAGTTCCTGGAAGTGCTCGCCCAGGTCTGCGACGGCCTGAGCCACGCCCACCGCAACGGGATCATCCACCGGGACATCAAGCCCGCCAACGTGCGCGTGATCCGCGACGGCAAGAACCTCCTGGCCAAGGTGATGGATTTCGGCATCGCCCGGATGGAGGACAGCAACATGACCGCCACCGGCATCGTCATGGGCACGGTGAGCTACATGGCCCCGGAGTACATCCGCGGGGGCCACGCCTCCAGCCAGTCGGACCTGTTCGCGGTGGGGGTGATGCTCTACGAGTGCATCACCGGCCGCAAGCCCTTCGCCGGCGACAACACCACCACCATCCTGTTCAAGATCGTCTCGGAGACCGCCCCTCCCGTCAGCGTGGCCGATATCAAGGGGATCAGCCCCAACATCCGCAACGTCCTGGACAAGGCCCTCTCCAAGGAGCCGGCGGACCGGTTCCAGACCGCCGACGATTTCGCCAAGGGCCTGCGCGCCTGCAAGGATCCCAGCTGGATGGGCACCCTGGACGAGGCCACCTCGCTGATCTCCAGGCACCAGGCGGCCCTGCTGGGCGAGGCCATGCGGGCGGCGGCCTCGCCCACCGTCGTGCAGCAGATTCCGGCGGCCGGCCCCACCACCATGGTGGCGGCGATGCCGGCGGAGCCGGCCCCGGTCGCGATTCCGGCCCAGGCCCCGGTGGAGGCCCCGGCCAAGGGCAAGGCCGGCCTCTACGCCGTCCTGGCGGCGGTCGGCGTGGCCGCGGTGGCGGGCGGCACCTGGGCGGTCACCCGTTCCAAGGCCCCGGCTCCGGCGCCTCCCCTGGTCGCGGCCGTGCAACCCGCAGCCCAACCCCAGGCGGGGACTCCACCGCCGCCGGTCCAGCCGGCGGTGGTGCCACCCGTGGTGGAGGCTCCCGCCAAGTCCGAGCCGGCCAGGCCCCCCGCGCCCGCCAAGGCCGAACCTGGGCCGGCCGCGCCGAAGGCCGCCCCGCCCAAGGCGGAACCGCCCAGGCCCGAACCGCCCAGGCCCGAACCGCCCAAGCCCGAACCGCCCAAGCCCGCGGAAAGCCCGGTCAAGGCGATCACCGCACTGATGGCCACCGATCCCCGCCAGGCCTGCAACCAGGCCCGGACCCTGGCCGCCGGCGCCCCCGGCAACGCGGAGGTCCAGGGCCTCTACCTTGCGGCCTGCTACAACAGCCAGAACGCCTTCGACATGGAGCGGGGCTATGCCAGGGCCACGGGCAGCGGGCTCACGGTCAAGAAGATGCTGTCCGCCTCCGAGCCGTTCCGGAAGGTTCTCCAGAAGGAGAGCGCCCTGGCCAAGGCGAAATCCTCCAGCCGGCTCCTGACGGCGGAATTCCTGGACAGGATCACGGCCGACCTCAATCAATAGAATCCAAGTCAAGTCAGGGACAATGGAACGCGTTGCGGGGAGGAGGGATGAGGCCAAGGCTTGCGCCATGCATGGTCCCCCTGCTGCTGCTGGCCCCGGCCCGGCCCGGCGCTGCCGGGGCCCCCGACGGCAAGGTCCGGATCGCCGTACTGCCCCTGAAGGGCGAGGTGGTGGGCCGCTTCGGCGACCGCCAGGAGGAGGCCTACGAGCGGGTCGCCCAGGCCTTCCTGCGCACCCGGCGATTCGAGCTGCTGGACCGCAACCGGCTGGTGGCGGTGCTCGGGGCCGGGGGCAGGGCGGCCCAGCTGGATGAGGCCGGGGCCGCCGCCCTGGGGCGCCGGCTCGGGGTGCGGTTCCTGGTCCTGGGGTCGTACCGCGGCAGCCTGGAACGGGTGGTGGAGTCCTTTCCGTCCAGGGAGGGGACGGTCTACAACGTCTTCTTCCCGGCCCGGATCACCCTCAACCTGAAACTCGTGGACGCGGAGACCGGCCAGGTCACCCAGGCCTTCGAGGGCCAGGGGGCCTCCAAGGAGACCAGCCCGGCCCAGGGGATCACCGAGGTCATGCGCGATCTCTCCGAGAAACTGGATCGGGAGGTGGTCAACTCCTTCCCCCTGAACGGACACCTGGCCAGGATCCTGTCCGAGACGGAGGCCGTGCTGGACCTGGGCCGCGCCGACGGGGTGGCCGAGGGGGACCGGTTCCTGCTGGGCGATCCCGGCCCGGCGGGCCGGGCCGGCTCCGGCCCGCGCCGCCCGGAGCCAGGGCAGGTCCTGCCTGAAATGAAGGTCGTGGCGGTGGAGGAATCCACCTCGATTGTGAAGATTTCTGGTAAACCTTTCCCCCTCAGGTCCGGTCTGCTCCTCGAAAGCGCCCCTAAAAAGCCCGGATTCTGGGAATCCATCGGGGATACACTCAAGAAGTAGTTCTCCTCAACCCAATTTTCCTAGGAGGCTCCATGCGCTCAACCTATTTGCCCATCGGTCTGGCCCTGGCGGCCCTGGTGGGTTGCGCCGAAAAGAAGGCCGTCGACACGGTGGTGCCGGTCACCAGCGTCACCGCCAAGAGCGCCCCCGCCTGGATCGACAACGAGGAGTATCCCGATGGCCTGGCCGCGGTCGGCGTGGCCCAGCCCAACCCCATGGGGGACCCCTCCTTCCAGCGCACCACCGCCGTCAACGACGGCCGGGCCAAGCTGGCCGCCAAGGTCAAGGTCCGCGTTCAGAACATGTTCAGCGCCCTCACCCAGCAGGTGACCAAGGCCTCCACCGACGGCCAGAAGCCGGTGAAGCTCGACGTCATGAACCGGGTCCAGGAGAACGTGACCCGGACCATGACCGACCAGGAGCTCAACGGCAGCAATTCGATCCGTTCCTGGACCGACCCCGCCAACGGCAACTACTACGTTTTCATGGTGATGACCAAGGAAGCCATGGACCGGGCCCTGCACGGCGTCGCCAAGAACCAGATCGACCAGGAGATCGCCAAGGGCGAAGTGTCCCTGGACAAGGCCCTGGACAAGCTGGACGCCGCCATCGCCGCCAGCGAGCCGGGCGCCCATTAGTCCCCGTCGAATCCTGAAGTCCCCGGCCGGGCGCGGAGCTTCCCCCGCGCCTGGCCGGGCTTCGTTATGATGGATCCAGGAGTTTGCCTGTGCGGTTGATTCTGCGATTTCTCTTCTCCGCGGTGGGCCTGCTCGTCGCGTCCTACCTGGTGCCGGGCATCCGCCACGGGGCCTTCATCGATCTGGTGGCGGTGGCGGTCATCCTGGGCGCCCTGAACGGCACCCTGGGCCTGCTGCTCCGGTTCATCGCCTTCGTCCCCATGGTCTGCAGCTTCGGCTGCCTGAGCCTGTTCATCAACGGCCTGGTGTTCTGGGCCGCCGGCTGGGTCGCGGTCCGGCTGGACCTGGGTTTCCGGGTTTCGGGGTTCTGGGCCGGCTTCTTCGGAGCCCTGGTCTCCAGCCTGGTGGCCACCCTCCTGGAGGGGATCTTCCTGGGCAAGGATCAGCCGCCCCCGCCCGAACCGCTCCGGCGGATCAAGATCATCGCTTAAGGAAAAGCCCGAATGGCCCAGGTCTTCGCGCCCGGTTGCGCCCTCATGATCTATTAGCCTGAACTGGCCGAGCGCCTGCTCACGCATCTCAACGGCCGCGGCTCCGCCGTGCCGGAGCACCTCACCTGCTGCCACCACGAGCCCCGGCTGGCCGCCGGGACCCAGGTCCTTAACGTCTGCGCCGGCTGCGACCGCCGCTACCGGGAGCTCTACAAGGGCATCACCACGACCTCCCTGTGGGAGGTGCTGGCCGCCTCCGACGACTTCCCCTTCCCGGACTACGGCGGCGCGGAGATGTCCATCCTCGACCCCTGTCCCACTCGAACCGAAACGCGGGTCCACGACGGCGTCCGCGCCCTGCTGACCCGGATGAACATCCCCGTGGTCGAGCCCGAGGCCACCCGCACCCACGGCACCTGTTGCGGCGACAGTGCCTCCGGGAAAGTGCCGGTGGAGAAGGTCAAGTAGCTGATGTCCAGACGAGCCTGTGAGATGCCCCGGGAGGATGTGGTGGTGTACTGCGTCTCCTGCGTCAAGGCCATGCATATCGGCGGCCGAAGGCCGAGGTAACTGGTGGACCTTCTGTTCGGGGAAGAAACCGGGATCGGCGTTTATGAACCTGATGAATGGCATACTCAGATCCAAGCATTCATCTACTACCACTGAAGGTCATTCCCACTGCGATCCGAAAAGGAGAAGGCCCCTTTCGGGGGCTTTCCTATTGCCTTCATGTTCCGCTAGTCGGTGGACGCGAAGGCGACCTTTAGAATTTTAGTGTTTTTGTCTAAGGTTCAGCCCTGCCGGTGCACCTTTATGCGGGCCTGCACGAGCATGCATCACCGGCCCATGGAGGCCTATGAGGTGGAGCTGGGGGTGCCGGTGCTGTTAGGGCTGGACGCGCCACCCCGCTGCGGAAGGCCCTGGAGGCGGCCATCGCCCGGGCGCGGTCGCGGATCGTAGGCCCGGAGCTGTCTGGCCAGGGTGTCCTTGTGTTGCCGGAGGACGCGGACGACGAGCCGAAGCTCCGGATGCTTACGGCCAACGAGAGGTTCATCCTAGATCTGGAGCCGAAGCGACGAGAAGAATCTGCGGAGGAAGCTGAGGCCGAGTCACCCTGTCTGGCTCCGCCGTCGCAGAAGGCAGCTGAGACTCCACAACCAGAGGGCGGGCTGGAGCGGCGCTTTAATCACAAGTGGTGAGGTTTGGGAGGATGTATCTCGAACCTGCCAGAGGAGAGCTGATTCAGCCATTTTCAGTTGTTATGGAGGGGGCATGCCTCCTGTTAAATGTAGTGAGCCATCCAGCCATTGAAACTATTGAACGAAACCGCCCTCGCAGTCTTCGTTCAACCCAGTTCCAGGCTATCACCAGGACCTATCGGCAGGCCCTA
>TBL_comb47_HYPODRAFT_10008435_pt1 | contig 10534 bp, 9 predicted proteins | sample TroBogypolimnion_40_FD_10682 | JGI IMG/M metagenome (IMG submission 10682)
TGCTGGGAGAAGAGGGCGTGGAATCGTCCCGTCCGGTCGGACTAGAAGGCCGCCGCCTGCCCATCGCGCCTGGGATCGGCTCCGCCCGCCAGCAGGCCCCTGTCGTAATCGCAGACCACCGCCTGGGCTCCGCCGAAGTACAGATCCCAGCCGTCCCGGATCGCCAGGTCATGACCCAGGAGGCTCAGCGCTTCCCGGACCGCCGGCCCCACCCGCCCCTCCAGCTCCAGGCTGCCGGACCGGTTCTGGAACAGGCGCGGGGCGTTGATCGCCGCGCCGACCGGCAGACCCGAATCGATCATGCCGGACAGGATCTGGGCGGTGCTGGCGAAGATCCGGAGACCCCCGGGACTGCCCAGGGTCATCCACGGCCGGCCCGCCGGATCCAGCACCAGGGCCGGACTCATGCTGGACAGGGGACGCTTGCCCGGCGCCGCCGAATTGGGCGCACCGGGAACCGGATCGAAGTCGTCCATATCGTCGTTCAGGACGATCCCGGTTCCGGGCACGGTCACCCCGCAGCCGAAGAAATCGTTGATCGTCTTGGTCATGGACACCATGTTGCCGGCCCTGTCCATGACCGAGACATGGGTCGTGGAGCCCGATTCATACCGGAACGGGTCGCCCGGCCCGGCCGCGGCCATGGCCTTCCCGGGGTCGATCCGGGCCGCGAGCGCCCGGGCGTAGGCCTTGGCCGTGAGGCCGGCCACCGGCACGGCCAGGAAATCGGCGTCGGCCAGGTACTCGGCTCGGTCCGCGAACACCAGCTTCAGCGCCTCGGCCCAGAGGTGGAGCGTGGCCGCGCTGCCCGCACCGGTCCGGCCCAGATCGAAGTTCTCCAGGATCTGCAGCAGCTGGATCAGGTGGACCCCGCCCGAGGACGGCGGCGGCACCGAGAGCACCGTGTGGCCCCGGTAGCTGCCGGCCACCGGCGGGCACAGCCTGGGCGCGTAGCCGGCCAGGTCCTCCAGGGTCAGGACGCCGCCGGTCCTCCGCACCTCGTCCACGATCCTCCGGGCGACCGCGCCCCGGTAGAAGCCGTCCCGGCCCGACCCGGCGATGAGCCGGAGCGTGGCGCCGAGCTCCGGGTTGGCCAGGGTCCTGCCCCCGGGGCGGTACAGGGCGGCGCTGGCGGGGAACCGCCCGAGCTTCGGGCCCTCCTCGAGGATGTGCCCGGCGAGGACGGGGGAAACCGGGAAGCCGCCCTCCGCCCAGTCGATGGCCGGCTGCATGATCCGGGCGCGGCTGAGCTTGCCGGAACCGAACCGCTCCAGCGCGAGCAGCAGTCCCGCGGTTTCGCCGGGCACGGCGACGGCGAGGCCGCCGATCCTGGACGCGCCGGCGTACCCAAGGAACATGCCGGGGTCCGCCGCGCCGGGCGCGCCGCCCCGGAAGTCCACCACCACCGCTTCGGCCATGCCGCACAGCCGGATGATCATGAAGCCGCCGCCGCCCAGGCCGCTGGCGTTCGGCTCCAGCACCCCGGCGGCGAACCCGGCCGCGACGGCGGCGTCCACCGCGTTGCCGCCCTGCCTGAGGATCTCGACCCCGGCCATGGAGGCTTCCGGCGTGGCCGCGGCGACCGCCCCGTTCGGGCCGGAGGCGCCGCGGCCTTCAGGGTCCAGGGGCAGATGGGCCATGTCAGCCGGTTTCGCTCCGGTGCCGGCGGAAGCCGCTGGAGGCCTCCATGAGCTTGACCGTGTAGGGATCGGACACCCGGCTGGCGGCGAGATCGGCGGAATCCAGCAGCTCCACCGTCAGGCCGCGCTGCATGACCATCAGCCGCTCGCACAGGTGGGTCACCACCGCCAGGTCGTGGCTCACCATGATGAAGGTCAGGGACCGGCGGGCCCGCAGGTCCTCCAGCAGGTTGAGCACCTCCGCCTGCACCGAGGCGTCCAGCGCCGAGGTGGGCTCGTCCAGCAGCAGGATCTGCGGTTCCAGGATCAGCGCCCGGGCGATGGCGATGCGCTGGCGCTGGCCGCCGGAGAGCTGGTGCGGGTAGCGGAAGCGGAAGCCACGGCCCAGGCCCACCTCGTCCAGGGCGCGCTCGATGCGCCCCTCCTGGTCGTCCATGCGGTGGATCTCCAGGGGCTCGGCCAGGATCTGGTCCACCGTGTGCCGGGGGTGCAGGGAGCCGTAGGGATCCTGGAACACCATCTGCACCAGCCGGCGGAACACCTTGCTGCCGGGCGCGGGCGCGGGCTCCGGGCCCAGCAGCTTCACCGAGCCCGAGACCACCGGGGCCAGGCCGCAGATGGCGCGCAGCACCGTGGACTTGCCGGAGCCGGATTCGCCGACGATGCCGAAACTCCGGCCCGGCTCCACCCGGAACGAGATGTCGGCCATGGCCTTGAACCCGGCGTAGCTCACGCCCAGGTGCTCGACCTCGAGACCCACCGCGGCGGTCCTGGCTGGGGACAGATCCGTTGCCGTCATAGCGCCCACTCCGGTCGGCGGTCCAAGGTGGGGAGGGGGTGCAGGCCCTGGCCGAGCTTGGGCAGGCAGTTCAGCAGCCCCAGGGTGTAGGGGTGCTTGGCCTGGGCGAGGCCGCCGGCCGGGAGCTCCTCGACCATGCGCCCGGCGTACATCACCAGGATGCGGTCGCAGAAGGTCGACACCAGGCGCAGGTCGTGGGAGACCAGGATCAGGCCCATGCCGCGCTTGGCCACCAGGGCGTCCATGATGGAGAGCACCTGCAGCTGCACGGTCACGTCCAGGGCCGAGGTGGGCTCGTCGGCGATCAGCAGGTCGGGCTCGGCGATCAGCATCATCGCGATCATGGCGCGCTGGCCCATGCCGCCCGAGACCTCGTGCGGGTAGAGCCGGTAGACCCGCTCCGGGTCGTCGATCTGCACCGACTCCAGGGCGGCCAGGGACCGGGCCTTGGCTTCCTTCCCGGTGACCTTGGTGTGGGCGCGCAGGGTCTCGGCGATCTGCTGGCCGATGGTCATCACCGGGTTGAGGGAGAACTTGGGGTCCTGCAGCACCATGGCGATCCGGCCGCCGCGCAGCGCCCGGCGCTCCCCGGCCGAGCAGTGCAGCAGGTCGATGCCGTTGAAGGCCAGGCGCCGGGCCGTCACCCGGCCCTCGGGCGCGGTGAGGCCGAGGATGGCGCGGCCGGTCTGGGACTTGCCGGAGCCCGACTCGCCGACGATGCCCAGCCGCTCCCGGCCCAGGCTGAACGACACCCCCCGCACCGCCTCCACCCAGGTGCCGTCCCGGCTGGGGAAGGACACGCAGAGGCCGTCCACTTCGAGCATCGGCGCGGTCATTTGGCCGCCTTCGGGTCGAGCACGTCGCGCAGCCCATCGCCCAGCAGGTTGAAGGCCAGGCTCACCAGGAAGATCGCGGTGCCGGGCGCCGCCGCCACCCACCACTGGTCCAGCACGTACTGCCGGCCGTTGGCGATCATGGCGCCCCATTCGGGCATCGGCGGCTGGGCGCCCAGGCCCAGGAAGCCCAGGCCCGCGGCGGTGAGGATGATCCCGGCCATGTCGAGGGTGACCCGGATGATCACCGAGGACATGCACAGCGGCATGATGTGGCGCAGCACGATGCGCCAGGGGGAGGCGCCGATCAGGCGCACCGCGGCGATGAAGTCGGTCTGGCGGATGGTGAGCGTCTCGGCCCGGGCGATGCGGGCGTAGGGCGGCCAGGAGGTGATGGCGATGGCGATCACGGCGTTGCGGATGCCCGGGCCCAGCGCGGCCACGAAGGCCAGCGCCAGCACCAGCCGGGGGAAGGCCAGGAAGATGTCGGTGACCCGCATCAGCGCGGCGTCCACCATGCCGCCGGCGTAGCCCGCCACGGTGCCCACCAGCAGCCCGATGGGGGCGGCCAGGATGGCCACCAGGAACACCACCATGAGGGTGACCCGGGAGCCGTAGATCAGGCGGGAGAGGATATCGCGCCCCTGGTCGTCGGTGCCCAGCCAGAAGCCGTGCGACGGCGCCAGCAGCCGGGTGGTGCGCAGATCGCCTTCCACCGGCGAATAGGGCGCCAGCTGGTGGGCGAACACCGCCACCAGCACCAGCGCCAGGATGATGAACAGGCCCAGCATGGCCAGCCGGTTGCGGGAGAAGGCGCGCCAGGCGCCGTAGGTGCGGCCCAGCGCGGCCTGGCGGCGCGACTCGGGGTGGTCCGACATCAGCCAGGCATCCATGTGGGCAAAAGTCTGGCGCATCATCGCTCCCGCGTCCGGGGGTCCAGGGTCCGGTAGAGCACGTCCGAAAGCAGGTTCAGGCCGATGAAGATCGAGCCGACCACGATGGTGCCCCCGAGCACGGCGTTCATGTCGGCGTTCTGCAGCGCGTTGGTGATGTAGAGGCCGAGCCCGGGCCAGGCGAACACGGTCTCGGTGAGCACCGAACCTTCAAGAAGCCCGGCGTAGGACAGGGCGATCACCGTGACCAGCGGCACCATGGCGTTGCGCAGGGCGTGGCGCCAGATGATCCGGGCTTCGGACAGGCCCTTGGCCCGGGCCGCCACCACGTATTCCTGGCTCAGCTCGTTGAGCATGAAGGAGCGGGTCATGCGGCTGATGTAGGCCAGCGACACGTAGCCCAGCAGCGTGGCCGGCAGCACCAGATGGCTGAGCAGGTTGCGGAAGGCGTCCCACTGCCCGGCCCGGGCCGAGTCCAGCAGCAGCAGGCCGGAGACCGAGGTGAGGGTGTATTCGTAGGCCACGTCCATCCGGCCCGGTCCGCCCACCCAGTCGAGCTTGGCGTAGAACAGCAGCAGGCCCATCAGCCCCAGCCAGAAGATCGGCACCGAATAGCCGAACAGGCCCACCACGCGCATGGTCTGGTCCACCCACTTGCCCTTGCGCACCGCGGCCCAGACCCCCAGGGGCACGCCGACCCCGGCGCCGATGATGGTGCCGGCCGTGGCCAGCTCCATGGTGGCCGGAAATGCCCGCTTGATGTCCTTGAGCACCGGGTTGGAGGTCAGCAGGGAAACGCCCAGGTCGCCCCGGGCGATCTTGCAGATGTAGATCCAGAACTGCTCCCAGATGGGCTTGTTCAGGCCCATCTCCTCGCGAACCCGGGCCACCAGGGCCTCGGGCGCGCGGTCGCCGACCACCGAGAGCACCGGGTCGATGGGGATCACCCGGCCGATGACGAAGGTCACGGCCAGCAGCCCCAGGTAGGTGAGCAGAAGCACCCCCAGGAAGCTGCCCGTGGTCCGGGCGGCGCGAAACAGACGGGTCCGGGGGTTCAACGCTTGGACACGTTGAACAGGTAGGTGCTGCCGGTGGAGGGGCCGAGCTTGAAGCCTTCCACGTTGCCGCGCAGGGCCGCCACGCCGATGGTCTGGAACAGCATGACGAACGGGCTGTTCTTGCGGAACTCGGTCTGGATGTTCTTGTACATCTCGGCCCGCTTCTTGGTGTCGCGCTCGAGCACCGCGGCGTCGGCCAGCTTGGTCAGGCCGGGGATGTCCCAGGCGTTGCGCCAGGCCAGCGGCTTGGACTTGGCGGTATCGGCGTTGTCCGGGTTGCGGGCGAAGGTGTCGGCGTTGGTGTGCGGATCCCAGTAGTCCACGTCCCAGTTGTAGACCAGGATGTCATGCTTGCGGGCCCGGTACTTGGTGAGCACCTGCTTGCCGTCGCCGGGCAGGATCTCGATGTCGACCCCGGCGCGCTTGGCGGTCTGCTGGAAGGCTTCGGCGATGCCCTGGTAGGGCTGGCTGCTGCGCACGTCCATGGTGACCTTGAAGCCGTTGGGATAGCCGGCCTTGGCCAGCAGCGCCTTGGCCTTGGCCACGTCCAGCTTGTAGGGGTTCACGTTGCTGGAGCCGAGCAGGCCGTTGGGCAGGAAGTTCTGCTGGACCACGCCGATGTGGTTCATGATGGTGCCGGCGATGGCCGAGTAGTCCACCAGCCACTTCATGGCCTCCCGCACTTCCGGCTTGGCCAGGGCGGGGTTCTTCTGGTTCAGGCCGATGTAGAACACCGAGCCCAGCGGGGTGGCGGTGGTCTTGAGTTCCTTCTCCTTGGCCACCGCGTCCAGGTCCTGGGGCGCGAGCCCGAGGGCCACATCGATGTCGCCCTTCTCCAGCAGCAGGCGCTGGGTGGCGGACTCGTTCACGTGGCGGAAGATCACCCGGCCGAGGATGGACTTGCGGCCGTAGTAGTTGTCGTTGCGCTCCAGCATGATCACTTCGTTGGTGCGCCATTCGCGGAGCTTCAGGGGGCCGGAGCCGGCGTAGTTGGTCTTGAGCCAGGCATAGCCCAGGTCGCCCTTGTCCTCGTGCGCCAGCACCACCTTCTTGTCCAGCACGCAGGCCACGTTGGCGGTCAGGCAGTTGATCACGAAGGACGGCGCGTAGTTCTTGTCGGTGGTCATGGTGAGCGACAGCGGCCCGGTCTGCTTGATCATCTGGGCGACGTTGTCCTTGGTGAAGCCGAACTGGGACAGGATGAACGCCGGGCTCTTGTCCAGGATGATCGCGCGCTGCAGCGACCAGGCCGCGTCCTCGGCGGTGACCGGGTTGCCCGAGGCGAACTTGATGCCGGGCTTGAGTTCGAAGCTGTAGGTCTTGCCGTCGGGCGAGACGCTCCAGGCCTGGGCCAGATCGTTGACCGGCTTGGCCGGATCCTTTTCCGAGAACCGCACCAGGCGGTCGTAGATGTCGCCCATCACTTCGGCGGCGGTGCCTTCGAAGACCTCGGCCGGGTCCATGGTGATGGACGAGTCGAGCTTGTCGGCGATGACCAGGGTGTCCTTGGGGGTGGACGCCGCCATGGGCGTCAGGCCCAGGACCAGGGCGAAGGCGGTCCCGCCGAGCAGGCGTCCGACAGCAAGAGGAGATGAGTTCGTCATTGTCCTACCCTCCAGATGGAAATGATTGGGTGATGGTACGGTCAACACCCGGTTCAGCGCGGATGGAACGACTGGTAACAAACGACCTAGCTGAAACAGCTCGGCCAAGGACCCCTGATTGATTGGAAACTAGTTGAGTGTATGAAGATTCATGGCTTCCGCATAATCATTTCTTTCCGATCACGGCGGGCCGATGAAACGTCCCATGAGGTGGACCATGACCGGGATCGTCACCAGGGAGAGGACCGTGGTCAGGAAGGTGCAGCGGGAGATGAACGCCCTGTCGCCGCCGTACTTTTCTCCGAACACGGCGACCAGGGTGGCGGCGGGGAGGGCCTCCAGGAGCACCAGCACCCGGGCCAGGGCCGGTTCCACGTGGAGGAGGCGGCAGACCCCGATGGTCAGGAGCGGCGCCAGCAGCAGCCGGGCGGCGCTCACCGCGTAGCCCGCCGGGCCGCCCAGGATGTCCATGGGGCTCGCCTCCGCCAGCATGGCGCCGACGATCATCATGGAGATGGGCGGGGTCATCCCCCCCATCAGGCCCAGGCCGCTGACGACCGCCGCCGGGAAATGGACCGAACCCAGGAAGCAGGCCAGGCCGGCGAGGGTGCTCAGGATCACCGGGTTCAGGAACAGCCGGCCCAGGTCCGGCCGCCTGCCGCCGCCATTGAACATCATCACGCCCAGGGTGAAGCAGCAGAGATTGAAGGCGATGCCGAACACCGCGCCGTAGAACACCCCGTCGCCGGGAAAGACCGCGGCCAGCAGGGGAATGCCCATGAAGCCGCAGTTGGAGAAGGCGGTGATGAACCGGAGCGCGGGGCGCTGGTCCGGCGCCGCTTTCATGAACAGCACGAAGCCCGCCAGCACCAGGAGCAGGGTGACCAGGAGGCTGACCAGGAACATCCGGCCGGCGCCGGCCAGCATGCCGGCGTCGAACGGCCGCATGAAGGAGGCGAACACCAGCATGGGCAGGCAGAAATCCAGCAGCAGGTCGGACAGGCCCTTGAGCACCGCTTCGGTGAGGTAGCCGGTCTTCCGGGCGAGCAGCCCGACCCCCATCAGCAGGAAGAGGGTGATGACCTGGGTATGGATGAGCTGGTCCAAGCGGGGGTCCCCTCGGGAGGCTTTCCGGCGGTTCGAACGGTGGTTTCGGAACCAGGATAGTCTGCCACGGCCCCGCGCCGGGACGTGGGAATCAGGCCGGGTCCAGCAGGCCCAGCGTCAGGACTTCGGGAATGCCGTGGGTGTCGGCCAGCGCGCGCAGGTGGTCCCGTTCGGCCAGCCGCACGAAATGGAGGGCGCCCAGGGTCACCCGGCAGCGGAAGCCCAGCAGGTCATCGGGCGCGCCGCCCTGGGCCTCGAGCTCCCGGAAGGCATGGTGGAGTTCGTACTGGACCGCCAGCTTGAGCATCGACCGCGCGCCCCGGAAGGCGGCCGCGACCAGCTCGGCCTCGGGCGTCTCCTGTTCACCAAGACTGAGGTCCACCCCGGCGGCCTCCCCGCCTCCAGGGCGAACGTGCCCACTTCCTGCAGGGTGTCCTGGAGGAAGGGCCGGACACCCGGCGACCAGGGCTTCGACGGTCGGGATGGCCGGGGCCTGGGGAGCCGGTTCCGGTTCCGGAATATCCGGAACCACCGGCGGCACGATGACCGGGACCTCCGGGCCGGACCCGGTCCCCACAGCGAGGACGGCGGGTCCGGCCAAGGCCAGGAGGAAGCCGGAGACCAGGGCGGATTTCAGGCCGGAGGCGGCCCGGACGGCGGATACGCCAGGGAAGGAACGCATGGGACATCCTTTGGGAAACCTGCTGTCTATTCGATCAGGAGCATTAGCCTTTCATGCCCCCAGTGAAACAAAGGTTCCCCCCGCCTCCGCATCCGCGCCGTTCAGGCGCCCCGGAGATGCTTCTTCTTGCTTTTGCTGGTCTTGGCCTGGACCGGCTCCCGTCGCTCCTCCGGTTCATCGCGCTCAATGGGGGGGTGTTTCAGGACCAGGTCCATGGCCAGGGGCAGCACGTGCTCCTTGAACCGGCCCATGGCGTTCTGCAGGAGTTCCATGGCCCGGTCGACCTCCGCGAGCTCCCGATCGATCTCCTCGACGGGATCGCCGGCCGCGACGGCTTTCGCCCGCCGCAGCTTGAGGTTCTTCTTCAGGTCCGGGTTGTATTTCATGGTCTCTTCCACGAGCTGGCCCCAGTAGCCGGCTTCCAGGAGCCGGTTCGTGAGGGCATGGGTGCGGTAGTCCGTCTTGACATGCTTGAACTCCGATAGCGCGTAGCAGACGTAATTTTCGAATTCGTTCGTATATTCCCAGGCTTCCACCAGGTGCCCGCCGGCGTCCCGGTAATGCTTCTCCGATCCGGTCAGCCACCGCTTGGCCTTCTCCTTGGCGGACTTGGGTCCGGCCGGGACTTTCCAGACGCTTGGCTCCGAGCACACCGCGGGCTCATCCAGGTCTTCGATGCAGCCGGCCTGCTTGTAGACCTCCAGGGCATCCAGCACCATCTTCTCGATATCCGCGTCGCCCTCCTTGACGGCGGGCGAGACCTGGGGCCCCTCGCAGGGGTACCACTGCTGCGGGAACGTGTAGGTGGGGTCCTCCACCCCCTGGGCGGGGGCCTCGATGGGGGCGGCCGCGGCGGCCTTCCCCGGCACGATCTCCGCCTTCGCCGGGGCCGCGGCCTGGGCGAGCGAAAGCTTGCCGGCCAACGCCGTGCAGCCCGCGATCACGGCCGCGGCCTGCTTCTTCCGGGCCGTGGAAAGCCCCCCTCCCGCGTGCAGCGCCAGGGACTGGAAAACGATCATTGTGAGGGCGATTGAGCTTTCGTATTTATTATTAATAGTCATGAGTGATTCTCCGGGGCCCGGAGCCATTCTCCGAGTCGCTCATACGGATATGAGAACCAAATCCCGTTGGTTTCACCGACTCGAAGGCAAATTCATCTCATTGACCTGATTAAATATATTATTAATTAATATCTGTGGTCTTTCAGAACCTTGGACAGAGGCGGCAAGCCTCCGGCGGCTCCGGCCCCAGCATGGCCAGCCGGTGCGCCCGCATGGCCGGGCCGTTCCAGGTCTCCTCCAGGGGCTGCTCCAGCAGGTTGCCGATGCCTGCCCCGGGCTGGCAGTCGCAGAGGGTGAGGGAGCCGTCCACCGCCACCGGCAGGGTCTGCCAGGGGGACTGGCACCAGGTCCGGGCGGCTGAGCGGCGGAACAGCTGGTCCGGAGGCAGCAGCAGGAACTCCCGGTAGCGCGCGGCCAGCCCGATGGCCTCCATGCCCCGCACCGACAGCACGGGCAGGCCGAGGCTGAAGGCCTTGCGCACGGCCTGGCGCAGCAGCGCCCTCAGGGCCGGGGTCTCGTTGCGCCAGAGGCTCTGGCCGAGGTTCTCCTGGAAATTCATATCGGTGAGCATGAGCACCTGGACCCCCAGCGTGGCCACGGTCTCCACCAGGGCCTCCAACTGCGGCAGGGTGGCGGTGGACACCGCCGCGAAGACCGCCCGCCCCACCTGGGGCTCCATGGCCGCCACCCGGCGGATGTTTCCGAGGATGGTCTCCAGGCGCGAACCGGGCCGCACCCGGCCCACCAGGTCCTCGGCCACGGTGTCCAGGCTGAAGGCGAAGCCCGCCAGCCCCGCGTCCACCAGCCGGCGGGCCAGCCCGGGGGTGAGCGCCAGGGCGTTGGTGGCCACGGTGACC
>TBL_comb47_HYPODRAFT_10008436_pt1 | contig 10534 bp, 6 predicted proteins | sample TroBogypolimnion_40_FD_10682 | JGI IMG/M metagenome (IMG submission 10682)
CTTAATGTGTCAGGATTGAATCGGTAATTGGTTTTACCCATAAACTTCACTCTTTTTATTTTGATTCACTATGGTCAAAATTAGCGAAATAATCTAATTTTGCAAATATTTTGAAAAAAATACAGTTGTATATCGGCACAAAACTATGAAAATTATCTTTGAAAAGAGCTGATTATTATTGTAAAGCTCAATTTTAAAGGTTTTTAACTGAAATATATTATGAATTCAAAACAGATACGTCAAACATTTCTCGACTTCTTTGCATCCAAAGGCCACTCGATTGTCTCCTCTGCACCCATGGTTGTTAAAAACGACCCAACCCTGATGTTTACCAATGCAGGGATGAATCAGTTTAAGGATATTTTCCTGGGTAATTCACCGGCGAAGAGCCCCCGGATTGCTGATACTCAAAAGTGTCTGAGGGTTTCAGGAAAACATAACGATCTCGAAGAGGTGGGGCATGACACTTATCACCATACTATGTTTGAGATGTTGGGAAACTGGTCGTTTGGCGATTATTTTAAGAAAGAGGCAATCGACTGGGCGTGGGAATTGCTCGTCGGAGTCTATAAAATTCCCGTGGATAAATTGTATGTAACTGTATTTGAAGGAGATGAAAAGGATGGCGTGCCTATGGATACCGAAGCCTACGGGTTTTGGAGTAAATATTTGCCTGAGGACCGGATCCTGAAAGGGAACAAAAAGGATAATTTCTGGGAAATGGGTGATTCGGGCCCTTGTGGTCCATGTTCCGAAATTCATGTTGATATCCGTAATGAGGATGAAAAGGCGAAGTTAAATGGTCGTGAGTTGGTCAATGAGGGCCATCCGCAGGTGATTGAGATCTGGAATCTGGTATTTATCCAGTTTAACCGTAAGGCCAGCGGTCAGCTTGAAGAACTACCTGCCAAACATGTCGATACCGGCATGGGGTTTGAAAGGTTGTGTATGGTTATCCAGGGAAAGCAATCCAATTACGATACCGATGTTTTTCAGGAGGTGATTACCCGAATCGCACACCTTGCCGGCAAAAAATATGGGATTGACGAAAAGGCAGATATCGCCATGCGTGTGATCGCAGATCATCTTCGGGCTATCTCTTTTGCAATTACCGACGGACAGCTCCCGTCAAATAACAAAGCCGGCTATGTCATTCGCAGGATTTTACGCCGTGCAGTTCGTTATGGCTATACCTTTCTGGGTTTCCGGAAACCGTTTATTCATCAGTTGGTTCAGGTCCTCGCTGAAAAGATGGGGGATGCTTTCCCTGAACTGATCAAACAGCAGGAGCTGGTTGTGAATGTAATCCGCGAGGAAGAAGATTCATTCCTGAGGACTCTGGAGACTGGAATTAAAATGCTCGACACCATCATTGAAGATACCAAAAGGAAAAATGAATTGGAGGTGAATGGAAATGTTGCCTTTGAACTCTACGATACGTTTGGATTTCCACTCGACCTGACGGAACTGATCCTTCGTGAACAGGGGCTGACCGTGAACCGCGAAGAGTTTGAAACGGCCATGGAAATGCAGAAGAATCGTTCGCGGAGTGCCACTCAACTTGAAACCGGTGACTGGATCGAGCTGCAACAGTCACAAGGAGACGGTTTTGTCGGATACGATACCCTTGAAGCGAAAATTAAAATAAACCGTTACCGGAAGGTTAAAGGGAAAAAAGGGGAATTCTTCCAGTTAGTTTTTAATACCACCCCGTTCTATGCCGAATCGGGCGGTCAGGTTGGAGATTCCGGAACCATTGAAATCGATGGGAATAAGGTTGAAATATTTGATACCGTTAAAGAAAATAACCTTACCGTTCATCTCACCAAAGAACTTCCTTCCAATCCGGAAGGTATCTTTAATGCATCTGTGAATTCGCAAAACCGCAAACTTACCGAGAATAATCACACGGCAACCCACTTGCTTGATCATGCCTTGCGTGAAGTCCTCGGAACACATATTGAGCAAAAAGGATCGTTGGTCAATCCAGATTCATTGCGCTTTGACTTTAATCATTTTCAGAAAGTAACCGATGAGGAGCTTCTCCTGATCCAGAAAAGGGTAAACGAATTAATCAGGGCGAATGACCGGTGCGACGAACGTCGGGAAGTCCCGATTGCCGAAGCCGAATCAATGGGCGCCATTGCCTTGTTCGGCGAGAAGTACGGGGATCATGTCAGGGTGATCAAATTTGGTGATTCTGTTGAATTATGTGGAGGAACCCATGTTGAATTGACCGGAAAAATCGGACAGTTCATCATCCTGTCTGAAGGCTCTATTTCTGCAGGTGTTCGCCGAATTGAAGCCATAACCGCATCAAAAGCGGAAGAATATATAGAGCGGAATTTAAGGACACTTAAGGAGGTTTCATCCTTATTCAACAATCCCCCAGATCTTAAAGGGGCAGTTGAAGATCTGTTTGCCAAATATCAGCAGCTGAACAAACAGGCAGAGGCCTACGAAAAGGAGAATGCCGGTAAGTTGAAGAAGGAGCTGCTGAAACAGATTGAGTCAATTAACGGGATTAATTTCCTTGCCCACCAGCTTAAGGTTGAGAATTCTGCAATACTTAAGGATATTGCTTTCCAGATCAAGGGCGAGGTTGAAAACCTATTCCTTGTTCTGGCTGCTGAGATTGACGGTAAGGCAAATGTTCATGTGATGATTTCAGATAACTTGTTGAAAGAAAAAGGATTGAATGCAGGGGCTATTGTCCGCGAACTTGCCAAGGCAGTCAATGGCAGCGGGGGAGGGCAGCCGTTTTATGCTACAGCCGGGGGGAAAGAACCTGCAGGTATCCCGCAATTACTGGCTGATGCAAGGAAATTAGTATAGGTTTCCTGATTGAGTCATCTTTATTCCAGGAAGCAAAGAAATTCCGGATCATCAAAATGTCAGGTAACCCGATTGGGATATACTTTTCATAATAATCGTTCATATAAATAGAGAAGCAATCGTTCATTTAATCAAGGGCTTATAAAATAGTTTCAAGGGCAGGTAAACAATCACCACCCTTTGTTTTTTATCTACTTTAGCACTCTAAAATTTACATCCATGAAAAATTTCTATAATTTCCTTTTTTCAGTTGCAACCGCCGGATTTTTATTGGTCCTTTTTGCAACTGCACTGGCTTTTGGCACTTTTATCGAGAACAGCTATGGCACAGAGGCTGCAAGATCGCTGGTCTATAATTCGTGGTGGCTCGAGCTGATAATGATTGTACTTTCCGTGAACATGGTCGCCAATTTTATCCGGCATAAGATGTACCGAAAGAAAAAACTGACGATGGGGATCTTTCACCTCGCTTTTATCCTAGTTATCCTGGGTGCCGGAGTGACCCGCTATTTTGGCCGCGAGGGTATTGTCCATATCCGTGAAGGGGAGACGACTAATATCCTTGTCTCGAATGAAACTCGATTTAATTTTGCAGCCTCGTTCCAGAGTGAGCAAAAAGGTTTTTCCGAACCGGCAAGTGTTACAGTTCTTGCAGCGAATAAGCTGTCGGATCAAATCAAAATCGGAGGGAAAGAGATCTCTGTTAAATCGGTTAACTATTTTGTAGATGCCCAGCGAAGCATTCAGTCGGACCCTCAGGGAGAACCGATGATTGATCTGGTCTATGCACAGCAACGGGGAATGAAGAGTGAATTGCTTCATGTTGGACAGGTAATTAATGCCAATGGAATCACCATCGGGTTTAATACTGCAGCGAGTGTCCGTTTTATACTCAGGGGGGATAGCCTGAAACTTGTTTCCGGAGATACCATCAGATCAACCAATATGCAGTCTCAGGAGGCTCCTCCGTGCCCGCCCGGGACAGAGATGGCCTGCAAGGATAAAATGATTTACCAGGTTGCCGGGACATCCCTGGTTGTAAAAAAATTCCTTCCTGCTGCCCGGGCAGATGCAGTAGCCGGGAACGGAACTCAGACCGGCGAAAATGCCCTCGTTTTACAATTGGCCGATAATCAGAAACAACAACTGGTTACCCTTTGGACAACTGCTCAGAATGAGTCTTCGAAATATTCGGGAACTTTCGACGGGGTGAATTTCCAGATGTGGGTTGGCCCCGAAGAAAGAGTACTTCCATTCACACTCAAACTGAACAAATTTAATCTCATAAGATACCCGGGTTCCAACAGTCCTTCGTCGTATGAGAGCCTGGTGACTCTTACCGATCAGGAGAAAGGGGTCACTATGGATTACAAAATATTTATGAATAATATCCTGAACCACAGGGGTTATCGCTTTTACCAGTCATCCTACGATGTGGATGAAAAGGGTACTGTCCTTTCGGTTAATCATGATCTTGCAGGAACTTTGATTACCTATCTTGGTTATTTCTTACTGTTTCTGGGAATTCTTTTATCTATTTTTAACCGTAACAGTCACTTCTATGGATTGATGAAAAAGGCTTCTGCCGGAGCCGCAATTCTTCTGTTCCTCCTTTTATTCAGTGGAATTAAAGCAAATGCAATAACACCTCAGCCTGTTTCCTCATCGATTTCCAAAGAATTTGCCAAAATATGGGTTCAGGGGCACGATGGAAGGATCAAACCATTCAGTACTCTTGCCTATGAAATGGTGATGAAAGTTTCGCGTTCCGAAGAAATCGAGGGTCAATCGCCCGAACAAGTTGTTCTTGGCATGTTGGCCAACCCTCAGGAGTGGCAGGGGGTCCCCATGATCGCAATCAATGACGATCAGGTCGGATCCAAACTGGGCGTTCCGAAAGGGAAAGCATCATTCAATGATTTCTTCGATCAGCAGGGTAACTATAAATTAGCCGGTGAGGTTCAATCGGCTTTCGGAAAGAAGCCCGGTGACCGGAAACTTTTTGATAACAATGTGATCAAAATAGACGACCGGCTTAATGTGGTTTACCAGGTTTATCACGGCGATATGTATAAATTCTTCCCATCTCCCGATCAGCGGGACCTTAACTGGTATGCTCCGGTTACGCGCCTTCCTGCCTCCTTTGGCGCGGATTCATCGCTGGTTGCCAGTGTTTTTCCAGGGTTTATCGGCTCCCTTCGCAGTGGAAACCCGGATATGGCCAGCCGATCGATCGATATGATTGCCGGCTATCAAAAGCGCTATGGATCTGCACTTATTCCTGGAGAGACTAAACAACAGCTCGAAATAATATACAACCATGTTAATATCTTTAAAAATCTCTCAGGATGGTATCTCCTGCTTGGTCTTGTACTGTTTGGGTTCTTCTTTTACTCTGTTTTTACGGGCAAAAAGCTTAACCAAAAGGCGGTAAATTATATCATCGTTGGTTTGTTTCTGGGCTTTATCGGACAGGTTGCCGGATTAATCATCAGGGGATACGTTTCGGGACATTTACCCTGGAGTGACGGCTACGAATCGATGATTTATATTGCCTGGGCAGTTATGCTTGCAGGTTTGATTTTGGCCCGCCGCAATCCGATGGTGCTCTCTGTGGCCGCAATTCTTTCGGGATTGACCCTTTTTGTTGCTCAGATGAGCTGGTTAAACCCCGAAATTACAAATCTTGTTCCGGTTCTGCGCTCCTACTGGCTGGCGATTCATGTGGCTGTGATCACTGCAAGTTATGGTTTCCTGGGGGTAAGTGCAATTATTGGATTTGTGAATCTGCTGATGGCCGCATTTCAAAACAAGACGAACACGGATCGCATTAAATCATCAATAATTCAGTTGACAGCTATTAATGAGGCATCGATGATTTTGGGTTTATATATGCTCACCATCGGAACTTTCCTTGGTGGAATTTGGGCCAATGAATCCTGGGGTCGTTACTGGGGCTGGGACGCTAAAGAGACCTGGGCCTTGATCAGCGTACTCTATTACGGCTTTATATCTCACATGAGGCTTATTCCCGGCTTTAAAGGGTGGTTTGCCTTTAATCTGGCATCTGTCGTTGGTTTATTATCGGTATTGATGACTTATCTGGGTGTAAATTACTACCTCTCCGGATTACATTCGTACGGCAGCGGTGAAGGGTTACAATTTCCGGTTTCAATTGTTGTGGTGTATGCGGTTATTGGAATTATTGCATTTGTGGCTAAGAAAAAAGAGAATAAATCATTTTAATAACCAAACCCCGAAGGTTTTTGAAACCTTCGGGGTTTTCTCCTTCCTCTAACAATATTTTGTTAGTTAGTTGGTAATCTTCTTACATTTTTTACTTTTACTAAAAAATGTAAGACTATGCCTGTAAAACGCACCTTCGATATTCTCGAATATTGTCTTAAAAATTGCCCCCGCCCGGACGCAGTTTGCGGAAAATATGGGAACCAGTGGATCCCATTTAGTACAGTACAATTTGCGCGAAAATCGGAGTTGCTCGCTTTAGGTCTTATGTCAATGGGAATGAAAAAAGGGGACCGTGTTGCTACAGTCTCCGGGAACCGGCCTGAATGGAGCTTTGTCGATATGGCACTGGCTATGTCGGGGGCAGTTCATATTCCGGTCTATCCTACTATTAGCGAAGAGGAATACCTCTATATTTTTGGCCATGCGGAAACCCGTTTTGTCTTTGTTTCAGACGACAAGTTGTATAAAAAATTGAGTCCGATGATTGGACCTGTTTCCAGCCTGGAGCGGGTCTTTACATTTAACGAAATAACAGGAGCGACCAGCCTCGAATCTCTTTGCCAGCAGGGGGAAGAACACGAAAGGGAGCTTTCTCAAACACTTTCTCAGATAAAGGAGTCGATTACCGAGGAGGAGATGGTTACGATGATTTATACCTCAGGAACTACCGGAATTCCCAAAGGTGTAATGCTTTCGCATCGCAATTTGGTTTCCAATTTTACAACCCATGCCAATAATTTTGATCTGGGACCCGATCACAAGGCAATCTCATTTCTCCCGCTTTGTCATATTTTTGAACGGATCGTCAATTATAATTTTCTTTATAAAGGGATTGGCATGTACTACGTGGAGTCTCTGGCCCAGATTATGCCTGCCATTAATGAGGTTCAGCCACATATCTTTTGCGGAGTGCCCCGTCTGCTCGAACGGGTTTATAACAGTATTCTAACCAAGGGAAAACAGCTGAAAGGGTTTAAAAAGTGGATCTTTTTCTGGGCTGTTGATTTAGGGCGCGTTTATGAGCATAATATGAAGATGTCTCTCTGGTACCGGTTAAAGCTTTTAATTGCCGATAAGCTGATCTATTCGAAATGGCGTGCCGGGTTAGGGGGAAATCTACAGATTGTTGTATCTGGAGGAGCTGCATTGCAGCCTCGTATTGCCAGAGTTTTCAGTGCTGCTAAGATCTATGTACTAGAAGGTTATGGATTAACCGAAACTTCACCGGTGGTCGCGGTGGGTAATCTGATTACCCATGAACTAAAAGTGGGGACCAATGGCCCGGTATTGCCAGGTGTTCAGGTAATGATAGCAAAGGATGGGGAAATTCTCACCAAGGGACCTAATCTGATGATGGGTTATTATCGTCAGCCGGAACTCACTGCTGAGGTAATTGACAAGGACGGATGGTTCCATACCGGGGATATCGGAATCCTCGATGAGGGGAAATACCTGAAGATTACTGACCGTAAAAAAGAGATGTTCAAACTCACAGGGGGTAAATACATTGCTCCACAGATGATAGAGAATAAACTCAAGGAATCGATGTTTATTGATCAGGTGATGGTAATAGGTGATCATGAGAAATTTGCCAGTGCCCTGTTATCTCCCAACTTCGAATACCTGCACGAATGGTGTGCCGAACACCAGATTCTCTTTAAGGATAATGCTGATTTGATCACTCATCCCGCTGTTCAGGGAAAATTTCTAAGCGAAGTAAAAGAGATTAACAAAACTCTTGGTCAACATGAGGAGATCAAACGATTCAGGCTGATTTCCGATTCGTGGAGTCCGCAAACCGGAGAATTGTCTCAGACGCTGAAGCTCAAACGGAAAGTAATCGAGGCTAAATACAAAATGCTTATTGAGGAGATCTTTGCCCCGTCACGCGACGAAAACTAACTGTCTGATTCCGTTTAATGATGGAGTGAATAGCGAAACTTACCAAACTTTAAAGATACTACGGCGGCAAACCCGCTTAAATCTCCCGCAGTAAGTGAATCGTAGGAGACATTGGCTGTGTAGCGGTAGCTTGTGCCGATCCCCAGTTTTGCATACCACAGGATGTTTGCTTCAATCATCATCCCCGGTTCGGCAAAAATAAAGTTAGGGCTGCCTGATACTGTTCCGCCTGGGTTTCCTGTTATTTTCAGCTGCCCCATTCCCACAGACAAAGGAAAGGTAAGGTGAACTTTCTGCAGCGGCCACAAAGTATACTCCAAATGCAGACCACCCGATTTCATTTGAAATTTATGGGTTCCTATTGAAGGAGGTAATGGAATATTCTCCAATGGGAGGCTGTAAACTGCCCCGAGGGAGATCCTTTTATTGATAATCACCCCGCCGCCCAATCCGCCGATCATTGTACGATTAAGGGCTACCTGGCTGTATTCGAAAGTTGGGTTAAGGTATAGTGTCAAATCCCGGGGCTTATCCTTAAAAAGCCGATCCATCGGATTTATTTGTCCGCTAAGCTTCATCGTAACCAAAAGGGCAACGATTATTACCAGTAAAATCTTCATCTGAGAACCTTTTATTAAACTATGAATTTCTGTTGAAAATACCAATCCTTTTCAGATATTCAACAGATCAAATATCATACCAGTTTAGGTGATTGCCGATTGATGTGGCGATTTGGCAATTTTATTTATTTAAGTATTTATTAATCAACATTATGATATCTTTCGGGCCTTGGTTGAATTATTGATGGAGTAAAGGAAGGGGTAGCAGGGTACAAATTATTAATTCTTCGCGTAATAGACGAATAAATTTAATTGAAAAGGATTAATTTTGTCAGACTGAACTTTAATTTGTTTATGGAGAAGATTTTAATCACAGGAGCGACCGGCAATGTGGGGTTAAGCACATTGAAATTGCTGGAAACCCTTAGTTATCCAGGTGTTGAGGTTGTCGCAGCAGTCCGTGATATTGAGCGGGCAAAGAAAATCGAAGGGATTTCCAACTGCAATTTCTGCCATTTTGAATTTGACGAACCCTCTACTTACGATAAAGCGCTGGAAGGGGTTACAAGGATTGTGCTGATTCGTCCCAATCAGGTTTCAGATGTATCGAAGCACATCTTTCCTTTTCTGGCTAAGGCTGAGAAATTGGGTGTGAAGCACATCGTTTTTATTTCAATCGCAGGTGCAGAACGGAACCGTATCTTTGCCAATCATCGGACAGAAAATCATTTTAAAAAATTGAGTATCCCTTCAACGATTTTGCGCCCTTCACTTTATATGCAGAATTTGTTAACCTTTCATCGTCAGGATATTCTGGTTCATGATAAGATTAATATTCCGGCAGGATCCGGACTCGTTAATTACATTGATGTACGGGATGTTGCAGAGGCGATTGTCGCAATTCTGTTTAATCCTGTTCATGAAAATCAGGCGTACGATATTACCGGTCCAGAGCCGTTGGATTTTCATCAGATCGCTAAAATGTTTTCCGAGGAATTGGGTCGGGAAATCAAATACACACGCCCATCAACGATTCGGTTTGTCCGGCAAAAATTGCTGGATAAGAAGCATTTGCTGTATGTTGTTACCCTTTCGCTGCTCTATTCTGCGGCTAGAAACGGGAAGATGAATTATGCGAATGATGTTTTCCATTCGATTACGGGACACCACCCCCGGAATTTAACTGATTTTATACACGAATACCGGGAGTGCTGGATTAGAACCGGAGTTGAGGAGAAACCGGTAAAAAAGAGGAAGGGTCTTCGTCGCAGAGGTATTTAAATTATAGGTTTTCGGATTTTGGGTAGGTTTAACCTGTTCATGTATCTTAAATTAATACCGCCGTTTATCAGCAAAAATTAGTTTGATTTTCGTTATATTTATACAAACTAATTTTAACGGGGATGAAAACGACACAAATTCTATTGATGTTATTTTTTTGTCTGGGATTAAGTAATCTGCATGCACAGATCGACGTAGGTAAAAAAGTTGAAGATCAGACAAATAACAAAGCAAACAGCAATGTTGATCAAACGATTAACAAGGGGTTGAATTCCGTTCAAGACGGAGTAAAGGGTCTTTTTAAGAAGAAAAAACCAACTCCCCCTGTAGGACAAAAGGTTGCCAAAGACACTTCGAAAGTTCAAAACTCCAAAGCAGCTCAGTCAGTTACACCGGCAACCACTTCTCCATCACTGGCCACCTATTCCAGGTTTGATTTTATACCTGGTGAGAAGGTCATTTTTTACGAAGATTTCAGTCAGGATGCAATTGGAGATTTTCCTGCATTATGGAACACCAATGGTTCAGCGGAGGTTGTAACAACGAATCTATTTCCGGGGCAATGGATGAAATTTGCCTGCCGGGAAGCGATATGGACAGATTCTCTATTGAAATTACCGGAAAATTACACTATTGAATTTGATGTAATCCCGACAAGTGGGCCCGAAAGTAATAATGGAATGGCGGGGTGGGTCGTGCGGCTGATG
>TBL_comb47_HYPODRAFT_10008439_pt1 | contig 10531 bp, 8 predicted proteins | sample TroBogypolimnion_40_FD_10682 | JGI IMG/M metagenome (IMG submission 10682)
GTTCAGAAAGAAAGGGCATGGAATTACGATATTTAGTCAAGGAGAGCGAAATAAAAGAAGGATATCTACTCTGTGTTGAGAATGCCAAGAAAGCTCATTATGCTATTCGAAGATGGGAAGATTTTAGAAGTACTTTGCTGAGTTTGGTTCAAAAAGATTTAGCAAAATTTATTGCTTGTTATCAAGATGGTCAAATAAAGGGCGCTTTGTTATTAGTGAAATCAGGAAATTATTATACTTATATTTTGGGCGGAACTAAAAGAGAAAAGCCGGATATTTTAGCGGGTCATTTTCTTCAATGGAAAGCTATTCAATTGTCTTTTAGAGAAGGTTTAGATGGTTATAATATTTCTTTGGGAGGTTCTAAGGGAGTTCAACAATTTAAGAATAGTTTTAATAATCAGGTGCTATTTTTTGATAATGGAAAATACTATAAAGTAATAAAGCCAATTTTGTTTCAATTCTTTATTATTTTTGAAAGGTTGTTTCAATTTAATAAAGAAAAAATAACAAAATTGATTTCAATTTTAAAATAATAATTTTAGATGAACTCTTCAAATTTTTCATTAATTATATGTACTTTCATGCGGCCCAAACCCTTGTTGGATTTGTTGCATTCTATTAATGAACAGACATTTTATCCAGATGAGATACTTATTATAGATGCGTCTTTAAATGATTTTACGGAAGAAGTTTTGACTGGCACTTATTTTAAAAACTTGATTTATTATAAAGTTGGTATAGAAGATAGAGGTTTAACCAAACAGCGAAATTTCGGAATACAAAAAGTCTCACAGGATGCTGATATTATTTGTTTTTTGGATGATGACACTGTTTTGGATCCTCATTATTTTGGAGAAATTTTAAAAACCTATACTGTTTTTCCTGAGGCATTAGGGGTGGGAGGTTATATTTCCAATGAAGTGCAATGGGAAAGAGTTGATGAAAATTACAAGCCTACTCGTAAAGATTTTTGCTACGATGGTTGGAAAAGGGAGGATGGTAGTCGGTTTGTTTTTCGTAAAAGAATGGGTCTCGATGCCGATCAACCACCTGGTTTTTTACCTGAATTTTCTCATGGTAGAAGTATTAGTTTTTTGCCTCCTTCAGGAGCTATTTATAAGGTGGAGCAGTTAATGGGAGGTGTTTCTTCTTTTAGGAAAAAAGTTTTTGAGTCTTTTCGATTTTCCACTTATTTTGAAGGCTATGGCTTGTATGAAGATGCTGATTTTACCCTAAGACTCTCTAAAAGAGGGTTGTTGTATGTTAATACAAAAGCTACTTTATCCCATTTTCATGCTATTTCTGGACGTCCCAATCAATTTTTATATGGAAAGATGGTGGTTCGAAATGGATGGTATGTGTGGAGAGTAAAATATCCAAATCCACGCTATCCAGCCAAATTAAAATGGCATAGTATTACTTTGTTTTTGTCTTTTATTAGATTTAGCAATTTTTTTACTACTTCAAGGAAATTAGGTTCGTTAACGGAATTTTTAGGTAGACTATTTGGTTGGTTTTCTTTGTTTTATGACACCCCCCAATTAAAAGAGTAATTATGAATTTTTGTATAATAACACATGTGCCACATGGTAGGAATAAGAGTAGTTATTTTGCTTATGCACCCTATGTTAAAGAAATGAATATTTGGTTTGACCATGTTGATACTGTAAGTATAGTTGCTCCTTTGACTTTAAGTGCTGTTTCGGAAATAACTGAAGAATATAGAGAGAAGCCTATTCATTTTATTAAAGTAAAAAGTTTTAATTTTTTAACTTTTAAGTCTTCTTTGTTATCCGTATTAGGTATGCCATTCTTATGTTATACTATTTTTAAAGCCATGAAAAAAGCTGATCATATCCATTTACGATGTCCTGGAAACATGGGTTTGATAGGAAGTTTAATTCAGATTTTTTTCCCCAATACTCCCAAAACAGCGAAATATGCAGGTAATTGGGATCCTAAGTCAAAGCAACCTTTAAGTTATGTTATTCAAAAATGGCTATTGAGTTCCACTTTCTTAACTAGAAATATAAAAGTATTGGTTTATGGGGAATGGGAGCATCAAAGTAAAAATATTACTTCATTTTTCACAGCTTCTTATAGAGAGGAAGATAAAGAATCAATACAAAAGAGAGAATTTGGTGGTGTAAAAACATTTTATTTTATTGGAACATTGTCTGCAGGGAAACAGCCAATTTATGCCCTGCAAATAATAAAAGAATTACACGATAGAGGACAAAATGTTGAACTTATTATTTATGGAGATGGATCTGAGAAGGAAAAAATTGAAAAGTATATCCATGAGAATGCAATGGAACAATTAGTTTTTTTAAAAGGAAACAAATCCCAAGATTTGATTAAAACAGAACTACAAAGAGGTCATTTTCTTATTTTGCCTTCTAAAAGTGAGGGTTGGCCAAAAGTTATTGCTGAAGCTATGTTTTGGGGTTGTTTTCCTATTGCAACTGATGTTTCTTGTATAAAAAGCATGTTTGATACAGGTGAGCGAGGGCTTTTATTGACAATGGATATTACTAATGACATTGCTTCTATTTTAGCCTTACTACAAGATAGGGCTACTTATAACCAAAAAACTTTAAATGCAGTAAATTGGTCAAGAAAATATACTTTGAATTTTTTTGAAAATGAAGTGAAATCATTGTTGACAAAAACAGAATGATAAAAATTTACACCCAGCATTCGTATTTAAAAATGGATAAAATAAGTCGTTTTTTTCCATTATTGGATGAAATGATTTTTCACAAGGAATCTATAGTTCATCAAAGTTATTGTTTTGTTGAAAATAGTGATGATTGTGATGTGCTTGTGTTACCCTTATCTATTGATTATTTGTTGGAAACAAAAGAGCACTCCGTTATTCACTATTTTAAGAGCGAATCCAAAAGATTAAATAAGCCCTTATGGGTTTTTGCCGGTGGCGATGAGCCTTTGTCTCTTATTGAAAGTAATCTTTTTGTTTTTAAAGTTGTTGATTTCAAAAGTAAAAAAGACAAGAACACTATTGTAATGCCTGTTTTTATTAAGGATCCTTATCAACATATATTCAATGGACCAATTGATTATTTGGCTAAATCTAAGCAGCCAATTGTTGGGTATGTTGGTCATGCTAAAGGAGGTTTTATTAAGTATTTGAAATATATTTTGGTTTTTCTGAAACATAATTTTGATATTTTTACACGAAAATATTATTCTAGTTATGCCGATTATTTCCCCTCTAGCCACAAAAGAATTAGAATACTAAAGATATTAAAAGCTTCTAGATTAGTTACTACCAATTTTATTTTTAGGGATAAATATCGAGCAGGTGCCAAATTAATTGAAGAGAGGCAAAGAACTACACTAGAATTTTTTGAAAATATTAGGCATTCTCAATATACTTTTTGTATGCGAGGTGGTGGGAATTTTTCAGTTCGATTATATGAAACTTTAGCCATGGGAAGAATTCCGATACAAATTGATACTGATTGTTCCTTACCTTTGGATACAATTATAGATTGGAAGAAACATTGTCTCTTTGTTCCTTATGATGAAGCTGCAAATATAGTTCCTATGTTAGTTAATTTTCATTCGGTTTATAATGAAGAAAATTTTATAAATTTACAAAAAATGAACAGGTTTTTTTGGGAAGATTATTTGACTAGAGACCGTTATTTTTCTGTTATACATGACTTATTTATTACGAATAAACTATGAGAATTTTACAAGTTATTGATTCTTTGGAAATAGGCGGTGCTGAAAAAATGTCGGTTAATTTTGCGAATGCCTTAGCTAGTTGTAACCATTTTTCAGGATTGATTGCTACAAGAAAGGAAGGTCGATTAAAAAGTCAAATTGATGAAAAGGTTCATTATCTTTTTTTAGATAAAAAGCGAGTTTTTGATTTTAAAGCGTTGTTGAAAATGCGTCGTTTTTGCGTAACAAACAAGGTTGAAATGTTGCATGCACATTCTAGTTCGTTTTTTTTAGCCTGTTTGTTGAAGATTATTCTACCTCATCTAAAGATTATTTGGCACGATCACAATGGAGTAGGTAATATCCCTAAAAAAGATGGTACCCTTTATATTCAATTAATGTCTGTTTTTTTTAGTGGCATAATTTCGGTTAATCAACAATTGAAATATTGGGCAAAAAAAAAACTATTTTGCAAAAAAATAATTTATTTGCCTAATTTTACTATTCCAAGTACTTTTTCTGCCACACTAAAAACGACTACTTTATATGGTAATGAAGGCAAAAGAATCCTATGTTTGGCTAATTTGAGGTATCAAAAAAATCATTTTTTATTGATTGAGGTTGCTAAACAATTAAAGTTGCATTTCACCGAATGGACTCTTCATTTTGTTGGAAAAGATTTTCAAGATGATTATTCTTCAAAATTAAAAGAGATGGTAATACAACACGATTTATTAGAGACGGTCTATTTTTATGGTTCTAGAGAAGATGTAGATCATATTATTAATCAATGTGAAATAGCGGTTTTTTCTTCCAATTCAGAAGGTCTACCCGTTGCTTTACTAGAATATGGACTTCAAAGCAAAGCTGTATTATCGACTAAAGTTGGAGAAATTCCAATGATTATACAAGATGGAGAAAACGGTTTTTTAGTTGATGTAAATGATAGTGAATCTTTTTATAACTGTCTACAAAGGTTAATTACTGATCAATTATTAAGAAAAAAATTCGGTCGGAACTTGTACCAAGTTATTCATGAAAATCATTCAAAAGAAAAAGTTATTAATGACTATATGATATGGTTAAAAGAACTCTAGATGAAAAATAAAGATAAGAATTATTTTTTTTTGATATTAATTCATGTGGTTATTGGATTAGTTATCTTTTGGAAGCCTTTCCTTTCAAAATATTATGGTATATTAATATTACTCATAGGTTTTTTTTTTGTTATTAAAACCAAAAACAGAAATAATGAAGTTTTATATGCTTCAGCTTATATAGTAGGTGCAGAAGTTTTTCTAAGAATGACATTTGGAAATATTTTATATGAATTTGGAAAATATGGGGTTATTATTTTTGTTATTCTTGGAATGCTTTATAGTGGATTTTCTAAGAGGGCAATGCCTTATTGGATTTTTTTATTGTTGTTAATTCCTGGGATTATAATTGCTACTGCTACTTTAGATTTAGGAACGGATATTAGAAAAACGATAATATTTAATATCTCAGGACCAATTTGTTTAGGAATTGCTTCTCTTTATACTTTTGGAAGGAAAGTAACTGTTGAAGAATTAAACAATATTTTATTATTATTAGGCTTGCCTATCATTTCATGTGTTATTTATGTTTCACTTTATACACCAGAACTTAAGACGATTTTACTTGGTAATAATTCATCTAATCCGGAAACCTCAGGTGGATTTGGTCCTAATCAAGTTTCCACTGTATTAGGTTTGGGAATGTTTATTTTTTTTTCACGATTGCTTTTTAATTCGCAAACCAAAATTTTATTTGCCATAAATTTAGTTATAGGCCTTGTCATGTCTTATAGAGGTTTATTGACTTTTTCGAGAGGAGGAATGATTACAGGTTTTTTAATGTTTATCATTTTGTTTCTATTTGTTTATATGAATTCATTAAATAAACAAAAATTAAAGTTGAATTATATGATAGCCTTTTTTGTTGTTATTTTATTTTCAATTTTTATTTTTAGTGAAAATATGACAGGAGGCTTAATCAGTAAACGCTATTCCAATCAAGATGCAATGGGGAGAACTAAAGTGAGTAAATTTTCCGGAAGAGAAGAAATCGCACAGAATGAAATTAATGCTTTTCTAGACCATCCATTTTTTGGGATTGGCGTAGCTAAAGGTTTGGAGCTACGTTTAGCGCAAACAGGAAGCACTGTAGCTTCCCATGATGAAATCACACGTATGTTAGCTGAACATGGTTCATTAGGGATTTTGGGATTGCTGATATTGTTTTTTACTCCAATAATTTTATATCTCGATAATAGGCAACATATTTTTATGTTTTGTTTTCTTACCTTTTGGCTTTTGACAATCAATCATGCCGCTATGAGAACATCAATGCCTGCATTTGTATATAGTTTATCGATATTAAAAATCACATTTAATGAAAAAGAGGATATTATATATAGGGAACAAATTATCTAAACATGGAAATACAACCACTATAATTGAAACCTTGGGTATTTCATTAAGTGAAGAAGGTTATACCATTATTTTTGCTTCTGATAAAAAAAATCAAATTCATCGAATGCTTGATATGATTTTTGCCACTATTCTAAATGCATTCAAAATAGATTATGTTTTGATAGATACTTATAGTACTTCAAGTTTTTATTACGCACTACTTGTTAGTCAACTGTGTCGATTCTTTCATCTAAAGTATATTCCTATTTTACATGGAGGTAATTTGCCTTATAGAATTTCGAATAGCCACTTTTTATCTCAATTAATTTTCATGAATTCTTATAAGAATGTAGCTCCTTCTAATTATTTGCATGAGGCTTTTTTATCACAAGGGTATACTAATGTAATCTTTATACCCAATACTATTGAAATAGAAAATTATCCGTTCTTACATAGAAAACATAATGAACCAAAAATACTTTGGGTTCGTTCTTTTTCAGCCATATATAATCCAAAAATGGCAATTAGAGTTTTTTCAGAGGTAAGAAAAGAGTTTCCAAAAGCTGAACTTTGTATGGTTGGCCCTGATAAAGAAAATATGATTAACGATTGTAAATTATATGCTAAATCACTTGGGGTCGAGGTTTTATTTACTGGCAAATTATCTAAAGAGAAGTGGATTGATTTGTCAAAAAACTATAATGTTTTTATTAATACCACTCATTTTGACAACACTCCTGTTAGTGTTATTGAAGCTATGGCTCTTGGATTACCTGTTGTATCTACCAATGTAGGAGGAATACCTTTTTTTTTAAAAGACAAAGAAAATGCGTTGTTGGTTGAAGACAATAACTCTGAAAAAATGACAGAAGCTATCAAAAATATTTTTCATGATCAAAATCTAAGAAATACAATTGTTGTTAATGCTCAAAAAATGGTTGCAACTTTTGATTGGCATTTGGTCAAGCATAAATGGTTTGAAATATTAAAATAGTTTATAAAAATAGAGGGTATTTTGCTAACTTGCATCGCAAAATTGATAGTAAAATGAACAGTAATAAAAAAATACATTTTGAAGTTTCAGAACGGAAAATACTTCTGAAGCTTTTTGATGTCATCTTTGTTCTCCTTTCTCTTTATGTCATTAGTTCGATTTTTAATTTTAAATATTTTACTTTTTCCACCACTAATTATTATTGGACTATAGTACTTGCTTTCTATATTCATATTTTTGGTTCTGTATTTGAGATGTATAATCTTCAGGTGGCTAGTAGTCAGTTTCAAATTATTAAAAGTATTATTCTTACTTCCTCTACTACAGTTTTAATTTATCTTTTAACACCCATTTATACGCCAGTACTTCCTTCTAATAGGTTGCAAATCATTTTCTTCTTTTTTGGAATTTTTGGTTCATTATTGTTATGGCGGATTTTTTATGTTAAATTTTTAGCTTCTCATCGATTTGTAAAAAACGCTATTTTGGTTTGTGACAAAGATCAATTAATCGAATTAATTTCTGGGTTGGAAGATGCTGATCCTCACTATAAGATTGTAGGTTTTGTTAATTCTGATAGCGAAGAAAATTCAATTATCAAAATACATTCCATAAAAAATATTAAACCTCAAGATTTAGAAAATTTTGTTAGAAATAATTCTATTTCAGAGTTAGTAATTGCTTCTCAAAAAACAGAAGGGATTACGGTTAATTTATACAACCAATTGATTCATCTTCTTGAAAATGGGTTTATTATTAGAGAATACACACAAGTTTATGAAGCAATTACACAACGAATACCCGTGCAATATGTTTCAAGAGATTTTTATCGTTATTTTCCTTTTAGTAGAAGTAATCAAAATCATTTGTATCTTCTATTTATTCGAATTACTGAAATCATTTTTTCGTCCTTTGGAATTTTATTTGGAATTTTATTCTTTCCCTTAATCATTATTGGAAATTTTCTCGGCAATAGAGGGCCTCTTTTTTATACTCAAGACAGAGTAGGGAAGAATGGAAATGTTTTTAAGATATATAAATATCGTACAATGGTAAAAAATGCAGAGGCAAATGGTGCTGTTTTTACTTCGGTTAATGATTCAAGAATTACTTCTTTTGGCAAAATATTACGAAAAACTAGATTGGATGAATTTCCACAGTTTTTAAATATATTAAAAGGAGATATGGCTATTATTGGACCACGACCTGAACGCCCCGTTTTTGTAAATGAAATTGCTGAAATAATGCCTTTTTATGAAACTCGCCATGTAATTAAGCCAGGTCTTACGGGTTGGGCGCAAGTGAATTATTCTTATGGTGATTCTATTGAAGATAGCTTGGTGAAATTGCAGTATGATTTATATTATATTAAGCACCGAAGTATCTTTTTGGATATCAATATCATTATTAAAACCATTAGCACCGTGCTGTTTTATAGGGGACAATAGTTTATTGTTTATAGTTTGTAGTTTTGAATGATTTGTAGAGAATGTAAGAGGTTGTAACAAGGAACGGAGTCATCAAGAATACATGGGGTTTGGTAATGATTATGAATGTGTAAATGATGAGCATTATGGCACTAATTTTCGTTACTATTTTGAACCAAGTTGGTTTTAAAAATGGCAGTACAAGGAATAAAGGATTAAATAATAAGGCATTATAATTCCATAAAATTTCTTTGTGTAGGGAGTATAATCCTACAAGAGAAAGAAATAATCCCAGTAGTCCAGAAATAAAAAGATAAGTAAAAAAAACTGGCTTTTTATTAGTTAAGACAATAATGAATAGCAGTAACGAAATACAATAAATGCTATTTACAAAAGAAAAGCTAGTCTCTAAAGGTACCCCAGTTACGATTGTTTCAGTTTTGTTTACAAAAGGCTTGCTATTGACTTTTGCTTTGTTTAAGCTGTGCATCAATTCGATTGGGAGAAATAATTTTACGGCTTTGGTATCTGTTTTTGCTCCAAAAATAATATTGATTCCCAATTTGTAATAGAAATGATTTTCAAAATAAGGGTATAACAATTCTCGATAGGATATTGTTTTGTCGTCTACTTTTTGAATTAATTCTGTTCCAATTATTTTATTGATTTTTTCCACTGCCATTGATGTACAATTTCTATCAATAAATTTATAGGTATAACTTCGTTCGTCAGAATAAAGTGAGGCATTTAATATCTCAAAGAGCTGTTGTTTTTGTTTTAAAGAAAAGTCTAAAGATTGTTCTATCACTTCTCTTTTTTCACTTTGGTATTCAAAGATGAAATCTTCAAAAGAACTTGCATTAATAAAATATTGCAAATCCCCTTTGATAAATTTGAGATAGAAATTTTTGATTCTGAAATCGAATGCGCCATAGTTATATACTACATCAAGATGATTTATGGAGTCTTTAATTCTAATAGCCGTATGTCCAAAAGTAGTGTAGAGTTCGTCGCCACGACCACAAGTTAGTATGCTAACTGAAGCTTTATCCGAAAGGGAAGGATTTTGAGAAAAGCTAAAAAAATGGAATAAAAGTAGTAACGGGATTAGTATTTTTTTTTTCATATGGATTATCTAAAAATGCTCAAATCTACTTTTAATGAAAAGATATTGGAGTATAAAGCAGTACTTTGATTGCCTAAATCCGTTAAAGCATAGTCTAATTGAATGCCTTTGTATTTAAAGCCTACTCCAATATTGGGTTGAAAGCCTATTTTTTTTGTGTTGTCTATTTGGGTTACCGTTTGAAAATTTCCAACTCCGGCTCTTAAAAAAACGAGATCAGTATAGCTGTATTCAAATCCTAATGCTGGGTCAATGCTGACAAGAGAAGTAGAAAAAATATCATTGGTTTGAATAAACTGCATGTTTAAATTTCCAGAAGCTAAAAGACTGGTTTCGTTATGAAAATCAAATTTTTTTGACATTCCGAATTGTGCTTTAGGCAATGTGATTTCGGTACTTTGAGGTAAATCTTGATTTTGACCGACCACTGTATTTTTAATTTTGTTATATTCATCTTCATTTATACTCCATACATTATAGGTTGTGGTTATATCACGTAGCATTAAACCAAAATGCCAATCGTTTTTTTCGAATTGCAGGCCAACATCAAAACCAAATCCCCATGAATTAGCGAATGTACCAATTACTCTTCGAATGATTTTAGTGTTTACACCATATTGTAGCCCAGAAAATTTTAGTTTTCTAGCATAGGAAAAAGTTAGTCCATAATCGGCAGTTGAAAATTTACTAATTCTATTGTAATCTATATTTCCGCTAGCGTCAATGAGTTGTGTTGTATTTAAGATGTCGTCTACTCCAAAACGAATTAAAGAAATTCCCCACGCACTTTCATTATCAATAGGTTTTGCATAGGCCGCGTAATCATATTGAGCAATATTTGCAAAATAGCTAG
>TBL_comb47_HYPODRAFT_10008441_pt1 | contig 10531 bp, 6 predicted proteins | sample TroBogypolimnion_40_FD_10682 | JGI IMG/M metagenome (IMG submission 10682)
ATATAGAACACAAATGGAATATATAATGTCCCAGACGAATTCTTTAACAGCCAATCCAAATATAACTCCCCAAAATTATTATTTTAATTCATTAACCGATGTAGCTTGTCCACAAAATGAATATATTATTTTAAATGATACCAACTCGACTGCAAATATATCGACATTAGTAGGCGATACGTGTATAAATGTAAATATATATAGTTATTTTATGATTATTTTGGATGATTATAATCAAAATCATTTGAATGATGGATTAGTAACGAGTATAACGAGAGATATGGATATAGCATTGCCATTTTATGGCAATATAACAAATCAACAATGTGATCCTATAACCGGACAAACTACCATTTCTTCAGTTGGGCTTACTCAAAATCAAATATATTCAGCGACCCAAATATTAAATCAACAAAAAACGAAACAACAGAGTTATTCGAATGGTCCATTTATTCAAGACGTATTTGCATTAGTTCCTATAAAAACTGCGGGACTAACTCCCGGACAACCATATATTGAATTTGGTGGTACATTACAATTACAAGAACGATTATATTTTGGTCCGGTAAATATACGAAGAATGACGGTGAAATTATTAAATGATAGAGGTGAAATAGTGGATTTGAATAATGCGAATTGGTCATTTTCATTAATTTGCGAACAATTATATAATCCAAATCCGCAAAATACAAAATAAAATAATGTTATTTTTTATGAAAGAGATAATATTAATTATAGAAGAACACAGTCCAATTGTTATTGCCGTTATTATATGCACTCTTATTGGATTTACACCATATTTAGTGACATTTATACTAGGAGGTATATTTACAATTCAATTAAATCGTATAATAAAACCGATATTAAAATATCCGCGGCCAATAATTCCAACTGAATATGAAAATGATAAAATCGAAGAATATGGAATGCCATCTGGACACGCGCAAACAATCGGGTTTTCATTGGGGTTTATATATTTTATGAAAATATCGCCATATTTTTTTATATTTTTTAATTTTATTGGAATCTTTACAATGTATTTAAGATACAAAAGTAAAAAACATTCGATTGCACAATTATTCGTGGGGTATATATTAGGAATAATAACCGGAATATTTTTTTATTGTATAACCAAAATGTATTTGAGTTCCAGATAATGAACCAAGGCTGAAGACCAAGGAAATATGAATATATTATATATATATATGTCGCAAAGTGATTATATAAGATATAAACGCGTTTCAACTAGAATACAAGATTTAAGCTCCAATCCGACACATACACCTTCTATTATTTCTCAATCGGATTATACGGATTTTACCAAATTTACTATAATAAATACGGTTCAAAATACAATACTAAATTATAATGAACTTTTACCAGAAAATACAATAAAAGTATTCGATATACCTGTTTTGGATCCATCATTATGTTGGCAATATCCTCTATGTATTAATACGAACAATAGACCAAATAGGATGCCTGCATTTACGGATGTATCAAGTAATTATAGAAATATAATACCTATATTACCGCGTAAATATGTGAAACACCCGACAGTTTATAAACAAAGTATATTATTATGTTTGAATAATAATAATGGGGCGCCAAATCAAAACGCAAAAACACCCTTTAGTAACCTGAATCCAAGGTATAAAAAATATGTGTTTAACAAAAATTCTTCGAATGCGAATGAAAACGCCACATTTAATACGAATTATACTGCATATAGTAATCGCAGATTAAATCAATTAAATTGTAATGTATGTGCCAATACGTGTCCTCCTACATAATACATTTATGGAATTTGACAAACTATAGTTTTCAACGATTTCATTTCTTTTTTCAAATCTTGTATTTCTTTTATTAAAACGCCGATTAATCCTATATAATTTATGGATTGATTTGTTTCGCCGTCTTTTTCGCCCGTAACTAATTCGGGGAAAAACTCTTGGACTTCGTGTGCTATTAATCCAATATCTGGTTTATCTAATATTGTATTAATATATTGAACTGGTCTCAAATTATCCACCGTTTTATTCGAGTCCAGATTTTGTATATCGGTTTTAATACGATAATCCGAAGTGGCGTTAAACGAAGTAGCTTGTATAATACCCGTTGATGCGGTTAATGATATTGTGGTCGAAACATTAACTATGCCTGTAAAAGTGGGTGAAGCAAGTGTCGCATAAGTTGAAAGTGATGTGTTTGTAATATAACCTTGAATTTTAACAAAAGCTGTAGTTGCAATAGCGGTTGTATTATCATTCGTTGCTTGTGTTGGACAAACCGGAGTTCCCGTAAAAGTGGGTGAAGCTTTTAAAGCATATGTTGATATATTTAACGCTGAAATAGCAGTATTAAGCGACGAAGTTGTAGCATATGTTGATATATTTAACGCTGAAATAGCAGTATTAAGCGACGAAGTTGTAGCATATGTTGATATATTTAATGCTGAAATAGCAGTATTAAGCGACGAAGTTGTAGCATATGTTGATATATTTAATGCTGTAATAGCAGTATTAACATATCCTGTAGTCGCAATAGCATTAACAATAGCATTAGTTGTCGCTGGCGTATTACAAACTGCAGTTCCTTGTAATGTTGTATTTTTAGTAACCGTTAAATTTTCACTAACTGTTAATGAACCGTATTGCGTTGTTGTTGTGCCGCTACTACTTCCACCAGAGCCAATAGCCGGTAAATTCCACGTAAGACTATAAGCATTAATACTACCACTAGTATATGGATTTAATAATTGTGGTGAACCATTTGTTGAAACATTACTAATTAAAGGGTTTGAACTAATACTATTCAAAATAGGTAATACTGAAATAGGCGGCTCGATCATATTTGTATTATTTGTATTACCATAATATCCACTTACTTCTAGATCAAATACCGAGTTAGTAGTAACTGCAATACAAATAGTATATATACCACTATTATTATAAATTATAATATCGGTAACGGGTGATATAGTTTGTGCACTAACGGATGATGATATAGAATTATATGTGCCAATAACCGACAATACCGGAGTTGTTGTTTGTAAAGAAACTAATACATCTATTCGTATTTGAGTTGATGCGGAGTTACCAATATAGCCTGAAATTAAAATACTAGCACCTACTTGACCAATTGTAGCAATTTTAATACAATTAACAGCAGTTGTAAATGATCCTTTATATTTTTGTGAATTCCAATATTTTTTAGGTAACCCCTGATAATTATTTGCTATGATATTTCCATTAAATGAAGAATCGTTATCAACAGTCAATCCTCCACCCGATATATAAATATTTCCCGTAATTGTCTGTGACGTAGAAGTAAAACCTGAACGTTGTAACATTTTATTAGGATAATATATGGTCGATGCTTGTAAAATATAACTACAATCTGTTCCTGACAATTTCATTGTATAAAAAAGCTCGGTATCTCCTCCGGTAATACCACTTCCCGAATAATTCGGAGTCGCAGTTGTATTCATTTTATAAACCGTATTTTGATTGGGAGATTTAAATAAAAATCCAGTAGCATCTGTAGATGCCGATATATACCCGGAGCTTACATTAGTTCCATACGCAAACATAATACCGCAATTTTGTGGTATGGTGCTCGACCCATTATTCAATATAATATTAGGTCCAGTTACATTTAAATTTTTAGTATATACAACTCCTGATGAATCGGTTGTTAAATTCACATTTCCATACATATTTATAACTCCACCCGTTTTACCTATTCCTATTATTTTGCCAGTTCCCGAATTTCCAATTGTAATTTGAGTTCCACTGGAATCATATGAAGAGCAATAAATAGTCCCATTTGAAATTAAATTACCAGCAGTGCAGTTTCCGACTATTTGTAAATTACCATTAAACGACGAGTCATTTTGAACCCATATACCCGCATTTACCGAAATATCTTTTGTTGTGTATAATTTCCCCGAAATAGTGGACGTTCCTGTAATATTTAAATTCACCAAATTGGTTGTCCCAAAAACACTTAAATTCGCATTAAATGACGAATCCAAAATTGCATATAACGATTTACTAATAATAACATTTGCATTAAAAGACGCATCCCCGGTTGTATTTAATGTGGTCAATTTAGTGTTTCCCACTACTAATATATTTGTGTTAAAAGACGCATCCCCGGTTGTATTTAATGTGGTCAATTTAGTGTTTCCTACTACTAATATATTTCGATTAAAAGAAGTATCGATACCAATATATAAATTTCCCGAAATATAAACATTTCCCATTGTTGTATTTCCAATGATTTGAACGGCTCTATTAAAAGATGCATCAGAGCCAACATATAAAGTGTTTGTAATATTTGCATTATTACCAACGAATAAATTGCGATTTAAAGAAACATCCAATGTGGTATATAAGCTATTTGTGGTGACATTTCCCGATACATTTATATTAGTCGTTTTCGTATTTCCAACTATTTGTAGATTTCCATTAAACGACGAATCATTTTGAACCCATAATCCATTATACATGTATACACTTCCGGAACGAGTTATTAAATTCCCGCTTATATCTAAAAAGTTTTGAATATATGTATTGCTTAATTTATTAGAGGATGTGCCATATTGTAACCAAGATTGATTCATATAATATATAATTCTATTTATATATTATACAGACGAACACTATTCTAAAATTGAACTATAAATCCATTAGTAAAGTTGATATTCCCATTTGTATTTGTGTTTCCGGATATATCCAATACATTGGTTGAATTTACCGAGGTAGTCCCAATACCCAAATTCGATATAATAGCATTTCCACTAATATCTAAACTAGTATTTGCTATAGGAACTCCACCATTATTATTAACGATAATAGCATTTCCCATATATAATATTCCATTCATATACGTATTTTTATCTACATACATACCACCCGATATTTGAAGCGCCCCAGTGCCAATACCAGTATATTGGCTAGTAGATTTTATAAATAAATTACCCATATAAACGTCGCCGCTTATTCCTACTCCACCAATTACAGTTAATGCCCCCGTAGTTTTCGATGTTGAAACTTGCGCATTTGTAATTGTTGTAATTCCAGAAAACGAAATATCACTATTTATGGTTTGGTGCGTGGTTGCGATATTTTTGAGTAAAATGTTGCTGACATCTATACTACCAACACTCATTTTATAATCATATTCCGAACCAAATGTTGCTTTTGTTAATGTTATTATACCGGTATTTATCGTATTAGGTAGCGACATATCATTAATTGCCATAAATAATCGGCTCGAAGCTGTATTATAACTACCCATTGACGAATTAGCACCAAATGTAGGTTGAAATATATATCCATTCAAATCATCTGATATGATTATAGTTCCTGCATTTGCATACCCATATTCACCGATGATAATTCCGGCTCCTTTTGATGCATTTTGAGCAGCAGTATTACCCAAAATATTAATAGTATTAGTTGAATGTATTTGACTACCACCCATAGAATTTGTTGCGCCTATTATTGTTACATTTCCATTTAATATAATGGTATCATCTTTACTATTGCCAATTGTAATAGTTTGTAATGGCGATTGATTCGTATTTTTTGCTATATTAAGTATATTATTTGCAGAATAAATATTAGTGGTTATTAATCCGGCACCATTCGGAATATTACCAGTGGTTAAATTATCAATAATTATATTTCCGGTAGTTAATATATTATTTGAAACAGATAATGTGCCATTAAACGATGCGTCGCTGCCAAGAAATAATGTGCCATTAATATGACTATTTATCGATGTTAAATTTCCTGTAATAATATTAGTGGCCGTCAAATTGCCGGAAATATCAAAACCTTGGTTTAATTTGATTTGCCCATTTAATTTTATGTTTCCATTGACGAATAGATTACCATTAAAAGACGCATCTCCACCCAAGAATAGGCGATTATTAAAAGACGCATTGCCATTAACAGTTGTTTTATTATTTATATATATATTACCGAAAATTGCATCATTCGATATAATTTTATTATTCACAAATAGATTACCATTAAAAGATGCATCTCCGACCAAGAATAACCGATTATTAAAAAATGCATCGGTATTTGCTACAAATGTATTATATATAGTAGTCGGTCCATATAATAATAAATTCCCATTTAAAGACATATCTGAATAAACGAATAAATTTTGATATATTTTTACATTTGCATTAAAAATCGCAATTTTATTAAGAAATAAATTCCCATTAAAAGAGACATCAGTATGAACATATATATTACCATTAACCGAAAGATTTAAATGTAATATAGCATTATTATTTATATCTACCGAGCTATTACATTGGACGTGGTTATTAAAAATAGTATTTCCAGTAACATATAGATTGGCATTTAATGATGCATCTTTAATTAATGTCAAATTTTGATATATTTTTATATTTCCATAAATCGTAGTATTTTTGCTAACATATAGATTGGCATTTAATGATGCATCACCGCCCAATATCAATCGACTATTAAATGAAGCATCTCCGACCAAGGCCAGCTTTCCGGCAATAATCTCGTTTTTATTAATAAAAACATTTCCGTTGAACCAAGATTCGGCAGTTACTGTTAATTGTCCCTGTAAATATGAATTTCGTAATATATATATATCTTGGTTACCGTATATAGTCCCATATGTATTTTGATTTCCATAAATATCCAATACATTATTATTTGCGGCATTAAATAAATCGGGAATATTACAATAATATATTTTATAAACATTGGATTTTGTTGTAACCACGAGAATAGACGAAATATTGGGCATATATGCAAATTTCAAAATGTTATTATTCGCGAATAATAAATTGAATAATGATCTACTATTCGCAAAATTGGTGGAATTAATAAGATTTATAGTGATTCCATGGTCTATTGTATAATAAATATATTGGTTACATACAATTAGAATAGTATTTGTATCGTATATAAATATACTATTTATATTTGGAATTTGCGAATAATTTATTAGATTAAAACTTAATATTCCTGAATTGGTAATAGTATTAAACCAAATATATGAACTATCGTATAAAATAACATTATTATTTTTAACTGAAATATTTATAAAAGGGATATCTAAAGACAAACAATTGTTATAATTGCTCAAATTAAATTGCGAAGATACAACCGCATTTGATTGAACGATAAACACATCTATTGAATATGATGAAATAGCATCTCCACTAACTATAATATATGAAAAACCATTCACATTTACTCCTGATATTTTATATATATTAGTTTGTATATTACTAAATTGTATTTCGTTGCCAATGGGTATATTTAATGTTGAAAACCAAATTAATGAATTAATTCTAATATAATACATCTCAATAACATTATTGTTATTGATACCAAAAAACAAATATCCGGAGATGTAATAAACAGATACGCATTTTTCAAGAATAGTATTTATATTTAAACTCACCCAAGAACTTCCACCGGTTGATGAATAATATATATACGTATTACCATTTATATTTAAAATACAAATAGCATTATACGAATCATATATAAATAGGTCATAAATTGTATTCACATATGGTATAGTATTCGATGTATTATTCGATATATTCGAATTATTCCACGTTTTTCCACCATCAATCGTATATAAAAAATAAATAACATTTATATTTCGTAAAATAGCAATTCCCGCCAATGGATTTATTATTGAAAATGTTATTTTCGAAATGGTATAATTTGAATGCAATACGGGTAGTATTTGTGTATTATGTATAAGTGTTGGACCATTTACATCTAATGAATATAAATCGGTATTTGGATAATATGTGTTTATTCCAACTGTAATCGGATTTATAATTGGGTCTGAACCCGAAACCATTGTTTGTATAGGCTTAAAAACACCATATATATCTTGGACCTCAATTGATGCCATTGACGAATTCGTATTTCCTGCAAATGCCCCTCCTCCTATGCGTATACCATTTTCACCGGATGGCGTTGTTATATTCAAAAAAGTATTAGAGCTACTGTCTTGACTTACCAAAGTTAATGCATTTCCCATATTAGAATTTGAAGTATAACTATCTCCAAAATAGGGGGAATGATTTGATTGATTTGTATAATATGAATTCGAAGTTATCGGTGCAATCGTATCGTAAATAATGGCAGTTTCGCTCAAAATGTGGATAGGGATATTAGAATTAGATACACATAAATCGGACATTATACGAACATTATTTGGTGCAAATATATCTAAATTACCCAAATTATTGCTACTGATAGTTGCATCTGCGTCCAATATTTGTATATTACTAGGATTTATTGGTATAGTATTTTTATTATAAAATAAAATGTTGGAAGATAAGTTGTCGGTTAATAATCCAATACCATAATTATCTATAGTTCGTGTCAAAACATCGACATTATATTGACTATTCGAAGTTATATTAATACCAACCGAATTTAGTCCATATATATCTAATATAGCCAATGGATTTGCCGTATTAATACCTATACCTTTTTGTGTTCCTGATATATAATTCAAATTGCCGATTGCATCAATTGGTTGTCCCACTTGAATTACACCAGATACTGTCAAATCCTGATTAATATTTGCATTGGTTGAAATATCAATGCTATTTGCTGATATATTATTTCCAAATATAGCTGAATTACTAATATATAAATTACTATTGCTTGTAATATCACCGATTACATTTAATTCTGTTCCAATATAAACATTACTACTAATATCAATATTACCGGTGATAAACAAATTTCCTTTTATATCTTCATCTCCGTTTAATATAATATTTCCATCAACCTGGAATTTACCGACATATGCATTATTTAATGTAAATGAATCGGTAACTATGGAAGTGACATTTATAAGATTAGTATTGGGTCTTGCTGTAAGACCGCCATATGCTAAAGAATTTTGTCTTCGTGATAAATTTGACATTATAATTGTATTATACAATTACAATGTATTTTATTTTGTTATACGTCTTTTAGCACTTTTTGTAGCACTTTTTGTAGCACTCTTTTTTGCACGTCTTTTTACTGATTTTGATTTTGGATATGGGGTTGGTATTCGAAAAAATGAAGATACATTTATTCTTGGATTTGTAAATGAAACATGTTTCGAGTGTTTACTCAAATACGATTTTGGAACAACATATTTATATTTATTTCCATTTACATTTACTAATCCTTGTATTATTTTATCATTTTCAAATTCTTTTTTATCATATTGGTTTACAATTCCATTATCATTGATTTTTTTGTGAATTGCACTATACACAATAGACGGCATATATATTGTATATTTATTTTGTTGTTTTATTTTTGGTTTTATTTTTGGTTTTATTTTGTTTGTTTATTTTTTGTTGTTTTTTATAAGATACAAATTTAGAACACGATGCAGTTTTATTTAATTTAATTGATTTGAAATGTTTTGTAATATTTGGAACTTCTTCTAAAATATGGTCCACAATTTCTTTATAAAAACTGCGAAATAAACGTCTATTTTTTTTCATATCTTGGGCGGTCATCCATCCAATTTCTATTTTTTCGAAAAATACGGATTTTTTATTTTTAGTATCCATTTTATTCCACAAAAAACTGTGCGATCTATTATAATAATTGGGTAACTCTGAATCGTAATTCATTTTCAAAATATGAATATGATATGCATTATTATGGTTGATTTTATATATACCTCCGTTTTTTTTAACCAAATCTTCTATTTGAGTTGAATCGCCAAGAAACCCGGATAATTCTTCACCGCCTTCACGCATAGCAGTTTTATATATGGATTCACCCGGCTCAACTCCGCCACCGAAATCCGACCAACCAGGCGTATCATCCAACATATTTTCTTTACCAAATAAAAAAAACAGTTTTTTCTTGTGAAACGCGATTGGCAATAAACTGGAGCCTACCATATATTTATATGCATATTATTATTGATGGTCTTATCTAGATAATTTTATGATTTTTATGTCAGATAATGGCGCTTTTTCCGATTCAAATGTTTCCAACAACGGGTCCATACAAATTTCTAAATCGGATAACTCCTGTGTATAATCTCGCATACTAAATTGCTCGTAAAATGTGATAACTATTGGATTTGCACGAATCTTTTGAGGATGAAACGTAGATAAATATAATCCAGCCAAGGATTCGACGCGCGATAATGCCACATACGATTGTCCGTATTCGAATATAGACGAACCCACATCAATTTCGGCAGTGCTCAATGTCGCGCCTTGTATTTTGTGAATAGTCATCGCCCAAGCCAAGCATATGGGATATTGACTTATAGTAATTGTGTGATATTCTTCGCTTTGATATATGTGCGGATGTATGCACCTGGTCTGACCATTGGAAAATCGGACCACTGGCTCTTCCACATCAAGGACGTTTTTCACGAAATCTACTACGACGCCTTGGCTACCATTGCATATTCCATTGTCCATATCGATATTTGCCGTGCACATTACAGACGCGCCTTTTTTCAAACG
>TBL_comb47_HYPODRAFT_10008443_pt1 | contig 10528 bp, 8 predicted proteins | sample TroBogypolimnion_40_FD_10682 | JGI IMG/M metagenome (IMG submission 10682)
CGCGCCAGCGATCTCCGTTTCCCGTGAGGTCAACCAAGAGCTCGCCATCGGCAGAAAAGACCATTGTCCCTACCGGAACACTGACAACGAGGTCCTTGCCGCTAGAGCCGTGCTGGCGTTTGGAGGTTCCGTGTTGGCCATCGGTCGCTCGGCGAAAGGGGTGGTCACGAAAACTCAGAAGGGATGATTGATTGTGGTCCGCGACGAGCCAAACATCACCACCACGTCCACCGTCGCCACCGTCGGGTCCACCCTTGGCTACGTGCGCTTCACGACGAAAAGAAACGCAGCCCGCTCCTCCGTCACCAGCACGAGCGTGCAATTGTGCTTGGTCTACAAAAGAGGACATGGTCCTAGTTTAGGCAATCCAGAATTTACAGCTCTCAACGATCCCAGCACTCGCCCAAGGCTCACGGTGACCTATTGGCGGGTACGACCGCAGCGGTTACTCCACACAGCGCAAGGCAAAAGCAAAGCCGCTCAGCTCACTTTCACGCAAACTGAGCGGCTTTACGCTTTCCGAACTGAAGATTCTTATTCAGCGCCTTCGAGAAGGCCAGGCGCCTCTCGAATCACCTCAGGATTCTTGACGGCAAGTACAGCCGTGTAGATAATTCCCACCAGAATCAGTCCAATAGTGATGTATGGGAGGTATTTGTATGGCGGTTGCTGGCCAGGCTGCAATGCACCGTATACCGGAACGATCAGAATCAAAAATCCAACAATTGGGACAACGAGTCTCATAACCAGCCGCTTAAGTCCAGCATTTCGATCGTTCTTGTACCAGTGAACAATCAGCGAGAAGTTTGCCGCCAAGTACATGGTAATAATTCCGAGGATTCCCAACGTAGTTAGGAAACCGACCGCTAGGCCCGGATTGGTGAACCAAGTCGAGGCGACGCCGATCACGATACTTGGCGCAACGAAGGCAATGGCCGCTCGCGATGGTGTGTGAAATTTTTCCGAAACTTTAGAAAGCTTCCGACTCCACAAACCGCTGCGTGCGCCACCGAAAATGACTCTCGCAACCTGGGTGTTGGCGGCGACATAAGACGAGGTCACACTGGTCAAGAAAATCCAAACAATCAGCGGGGCGAAGAATGATGCATAATGCGCTGCCGCAGTGTGGAAGGGATTTGGATCAGCGATAATTGCTGCGACGTGGGAAGGTCCAAAGGCCGTCACGAGCGCCCACGACCCGAGCACGTAAATGGTGCCGCTTGCAAGAACGGTAAGCAGAAGTGCGCGTGGAACGTTCTTTCGAGGATCACGAGTTTCTTCAGCAAGTGGAGCCGCAGCCTCAAATCCTCCGAAGGACCAAATCGCCCAGCCCAAGGCAAGCAGCGTGCTCTTTGAGCCACCAGGCCACTTAAAAGGTGCCGAAGTGATGCCCTGTGGTCCGCCGTGCGCGAGAAACACAATGCTCATAACAATCAATAGAAGTGCCTCAAAGATGTAAAGAACGTATGAGAGACGCACTCCAAACTTCAGGCCAACGATTACTGGCGCGGTGACAAGCACCCCGTAGAGAATTGTCACAATTTGTGTGATTCCCCAGATGTGAGTGCTCCCGAAGACATTTGAAACGATGTAACTTCCGACGAAAATGTAGATACCGCCAAAGGAGATTATGTATCCCAAAATGGCAATAACACCAACTGTTGTTGAAGTTTTGGCTCCAATGGTTTTTGCAATGTAGGTCAGAAATGAACCAGAACTCGGATAGATCGATGCAAATTGCGCTAGTGAACTTGCAGTAGCCGCAACCGCCACCATGGCAATAAGGAACATCAATGGCACCGCTGCTCCGGCCAATGAAGCAATAAGCCCCGTGGAGAAGAAAAGGTTAAACGCAGGTGCCACCATCGCAAGCCCCGGAATAAGCACCCCAGCTAGGCCAATTTTCTCGTGGCCGAGCTTTACCGCATTTGTTGCATTACTCATTATTTGTCTCCCCCTTCGGAGTTTTTGATAAAGCGAATGAACTGCTGATTGAATTGCTCTGGGTGTTCCCACATACAACCGTGACCGCCGGGCGTCGTTACAAATTCCGACTTTGGCAGCAACTTATGCAACTTCCGTGAGAGCTCTACTGGGATCAAGATATCTTCTTCGCCGGCCAGAACAAGGGTCGGCACCGACAACTTGGAAAGGCGCGTTGTTGTGTCATGGTGACGGATCGAGTGAAGTTGTGCCAAATAAGCCGGAACCGACTGATTCATGTACGCCATCGCAGTTTCAAATTCGGCTAATTCATCACCACGGGTCTCAAAAAATTCCTGAGTGAACGCCCAGAGCGTCACATCACGCATGACGGTAGGGACACCATGAACTGATGCAATATCAGCCCAAAGCGAGAACATTCGCGAACAGAAAGGTCCTGGGGCTGCATAGGTGCAGGCAAGGGTGAGGCTGCGGAGGTCACTCTCGTAGGCCAAAGCGTACTCCTGAGCAATCATTCCTCCCATAGAAACACCCATGAGATGAAAGTTGGTGATGCCCAAGTGGTCAACAAGGGCTTTCGCGTCCTGGGCAAAAAGTTCTGTGGTGTAAGGACCAGCGGGCTTTGAGCTTTCCCCAATACCCCTGTTGTCAAATCTCAGGACTCTAAAGCCAGCCGCTAACAATGATTCAACTTGAAATACCCACGTCAATAGATCGTCAGCAAGACCGTTAACTAAAACAACCGTCTCGGGGCCTTCACCTTCAAGCAGGTAATTAATGTCTACGTTGTTCACATGTGCAATTGGCACGTTAGCCCCCCAAAAATTTCTACTCAAAGCCAATAGCTCGCACCCCGAGTGACTTTGATAGTAGTAGGGAGCGAGGTCGGCCGAGGGGAAAACTTGGCCAAATTAAATCTCAGGGATCTCGCCCTAATCCTTGAAATACTCCAACATGAACCGTGCCAAGGTTGCCGCGCCATTTTCTATGGACGACAACTCAACACTTTCATCGGAGCCGTGCATGTTTTTCACTATTGGTCCATAGCAAAGTGCCGGCACACCCAACTGATTGATGTAGTAGCGAGCATCAGTTGTACTCCCCATGAGTTCGCTCTCGGGACGTACCCCATGAACCTGCTCATGCGCTGAAGCGACGCCGTACACCAATGGATGATCATCCGCCAGCACATATCCTTCGGCTTTGAAACCATGAAGGTCTATTTCAAATTTAGGATTTCCGGCAGTTTCAAGTACTTTTCCGACCAGGAGCCTTGCTCGATTCAGGATTTCTTCATCGTCAATGGAATCAGGGTGCCCAATTCGAACTTCTAATTCCGCAACGGCTGGAACGCTTGACGGCCATTCCCCAAGATTTATCACTCCGACATTCACGTTAAAAGGATTGGCGATCTCACTGTACGGCTCTGGAACATTGCTATTCAGCTCAGATTCCAGCGCGCTGAATCCATCAATAATTCTTGCGACCGCCTGAGCTGGTGAAGCGAGGCGATCAGCACTTTCAGCGTGACCTCCCCCGAATCGAATCACAATCTTCGTCCAGGTAATAGCAATTCCCCCAAGCAAGATGTTTAAATTCGTCGGCTCGGGCAGAATTACTGCATCTGCACTCACTCCTGCCCTAATCGCGGCGAGAGTTCCGTTTCCCGTGTATTCCTCCTCAATGACGGATAGGAAAGATATGTCACGCTTGCCGACATTGGATCCCAGTCGCCGGAGAGCGAGCAATGATAGGAGCGCCATTGCGAATCCTCCCTTCATGTCCCCTGCCCCACGTCCAAACAGCCACCCATCTCGGATAACTGGAACGAATGGGTCACTCGACCAGGTCTTCTCATTCACTGGCACTACATCGATATGCCCGTTAAATAGAAGAGTTCGCCCTCCCGAAAGCGGAGTAGTACCCAAGACGTTGAACCGTCCCTCATAAGAAGCGAAAGGAACTCCAGCCAAGGGATCGTCGGAAATCGAATCAGGAACTTCGATTCTCGAAGTACTAAAACCAAGTTTTTCCAGGGTGAGCTGGACAAATTCTTGGGCCGAACTTTCTTCTCCCCTCAGAGAAGCGCGTGAGACGAGTTCGGCTAGGAATTCAAAGGCATGGGGAGCTTCAGCCTTCACCGCCGCGGTTAGCTCATCATTTGTAAACAAAACTTCTCCTTGTTTTCATTTTTATCGTCTTCAAGAACTGTATCCGCAAAGATCTTTTGTCTTGAGAATCAGCCAGTACGTCCGGAATCGTGATGAGGAGCTGGGATTGAAAGCTGGCGTGCTGCAGAAATTTAGAAATCCGTTTTCGCCCATTGAAGCGAGGTGAAACGATTTCAAAGCTAATCAATTAGCTCACAAGTCTGTCAACAGCCTCATCGAACATCGTTTGGTGTGCCGAAACGTGCGCTTCGGTTGTGGCGGGACACATGAGAGCCATGTTGTGGAAGGGCGTAATGAGCACTCCTCGGTTAATGCCAAAGAGGTGTAGATAGTTCTCGAGCTCTTCGTCAGCCGCTCCCACCGACTCGCCGCCGTTCTTGGGCGCGGGGTTGGCAAATCGGTACTCCGCGCGAGTGCCCAGTTGCGAAACCGACCAAGGGAGTTCCGCCCTGGCAATAGTGGCCCGCATGCCTTCGGCGAAGGTCGTAGCGAGGGCCTCCATGCGAGGAAAGACGTCGTCGGTCAGGACCTCACCAAGTACTGCGCGCATGGCCGCCATCGATAGAGCATTTCCCGACAAGGTGCCGCCCACTCCCCCAACGTCAACAATGTCGGCGCCTGACTTGACCGCCTCTTGAACTCGTTCNGCGAGTTCGGCACTCAGCCCATANGCACCACAAGGCACACCGCCACCGAGTGACTTTCCAATCGTGATGGCATCGGGGCGCAAGTTTCGCCGCTTGGTAGAACCTCCGGGGCCTTCCGAGAAGGTGTGAGTTTCGTCAATAATTAACAAACTGCCGTACTTGTCGCACAGCTCGCGCACACCCTCTAAGAATCCAGGCTCTGGCAGAACAATGCCGATGTTGGTCATCGCCGGTTCGGTGAGAACAGCAGCGACGTCGCCGTGGGCTAGTTCTCGCTCGAGGCCCGCGAGGTCATTGAACTCGCAAACTCTGGTGGTCGTGGAGGGATCGACCGCTGGGGCTACGTTTCCGGGGCGAGATTTGGCCTGACCGTGATCATTAACAACAAAGGTTTCATCTACCGAGCCGTGGTAGCTGTAGCTAAAGACCAGAATCTTGGGCCTTTTGGTAACGAGGCGCACAAGTCGCAGCAACCACCGGTTGGCGTCGGTGGCCGACAATGAAAACGACCACTGTGGGAGGCCAAATCGGCGAGTTAGTTCCGCCCCGACCCACTCAGCATCCTCGTTAGGCATCATTGTCGTGATGCCCCCGTCAACGCCCACGCGCTGCTGGAGGGCCCTAATGAGGGGTTCTGGTGAGTGACCGGCGAAGGCGCCGGTATCTCCGAGCGCAAAGTCAATGAGCTCGTGATTATCGAGGTCGGTAATGATTGCTCCGTGGGCACTCTTGAACCCGAGTGGGAATCCCCCGGCCCATTTGTTCATCCAGGTCATGGGAACTCGGGCAAAGAGGTGGTTAGCGTTGGCGTGCAGGGCCCGAGAGGTTGGGTGATCCTTCTCGTAGCGAGCGGTCTCTTCTTGGAGCAATGTGGCTAATTTTTCACGGTTTACGCTGGTCATGCCCTCAATCGTAGGGTTTTTTCACAGAAATTATGGTTTCGTAAAAGTAGGGTTTATCAGGACTTTTACTAGCGCACCCCAGTAGTTTCAGGAAAAAGTGGCTGGAAATGCCAAAATTATGGGCTTTTGGCGATAAAGATAGAAGAGTTCGAGGAATTCCCCGAACTACACGAGTTATAAAAGGAGTCGACCGATGAACAAGAGCGAATTGGTAGATGCAATTGCCGCTGAGAGCGGTGCCGCAAAGAACACGGTCGGAGACGTACTTCGTGCATTCGAAGACGTCATCGTTAAGAACGTTGTCGCTGGCGAAAAGGTTGTTTTGGCTGGATTCTTGAGCTTCGAGCGCGTAGAGCGCAAGGCTCGCACCGCCCGCAACCCACAGACCGGCGAGCCGATCCAGGTTGCTGCATCACGCGCACCAAAGGTTTCCATTGGCTCAACCTTCAAGAAGGCAGTCAAGGGCGTTAAGTAAGCCTTTACGTTTCAAAGAAAAATCCCCCGGGCGCAAGCCCGGGGGATTTTTTTCTATAGGAGAAAAGCCTAGTTAAGTACGTCAACTAGCTTTCGGCCGCCGCGGAAGCCGAACTTTACAGTTCCTTCTGCGACTGCGAACAATGTGTCATCGCGACCCTTTTCGACGTTCTTGCCGGGGTGGAACTTGGTTCCGCGCTGGCGAACGATGATTGAGCCGACCTTTACGACAGTGCCGTCAAATACCTTGACACCGAGGCGTTGGGCGTTGGAATCGCGACCGTTCCTGGTAGAACCGCCACCTTTAGTCTTTGACATATAACTTCCTTACTTGGCTGAAATCTTGGTGATTTCAACGGTCGAATAGTGCTGACGGTGACCCCAGCGACGACGCTGGATGGCCTTGGCCTTGTAGGTCAAACCGCGGATCTTGGGGCCCAACTCCTCGCCCAAAAGCTTGGCCGTCACGGTAGCGCCCTTGAGGGCAGGACCAGCGACGACATCGGTGTTGTCTACAAGCAATACAGGCTCAAAGGTAATGGTTGAGCCGACCTCTTCGCGGCGCAGGTCGACGCGGACCACTTGGCCCTCTTCAACGCGCTGCTGGGAAGTTCCTGTTCGAATTACGGCGTACATAGTTTGACAATGATAGCCGATTCCCAGAGGGCCCGAAACACCAGTTTTTACAGGCCGGTCGAGACGACGAAGCCACGGCCGTCACAGACGGTGCAAACGCTCGAGACGGACTCCAAAAGTCCCTCATTTACGCGCTTTCGGGTCATTTCGACAAGACCAAGCTCAGAGATGTCAAAGACCTGGGTACGGGTCTTGTCACGGCTGAGGGCATTACGCAGGGCCGAGGCGACCGCTTCGCGGTTGGCCTTGGCCTCCATGTCAATGAAGTCAATAACGATGATGCCACCAATGTCGCGCAGGCGAAGTTGGCGGGCAACCTCTTCGGCCGCTTCCAAGTTGTTACGGAACACAGTCTCTTCGAGGTTGTTCGTTCCCACGTTCTTACCGGTGTTGACGTCAACTACCGTCAGGGCTTCGGTGCGCTCAATAATGAGCGATCCACCCGAGGGCAAGAAGACCTTGCGGTCAAGGGCGCGGTGCAGTTGTTCGTGAACGAAGTAGCGCTCGAAGAGTGGCAACTCTTCGGTGCCACGGTCGTAGTACTCAATGCGGTCAGCGAGCTCGGGGTTAACGGCCAGAACGTACTCACGCACCTTCTCGTAGAGACCCTTGTCGTCGATGATCACGCCGCGGTAGTCATCGTTGAGTTCTTCACGCAACACGCGCACCGCCAAGTCGAGGTCACGGTAGATCAAGCGAGGTTGATTGGACTTTGCTACTTCAGTCTCAATAGCGGCCCACTTCTCAGCGAGTGAAGTCACGTCACGCGCGAGGTCCTCAGCGGAAACACCCTCAGCCGCGGTACGAATAATGATGCCGTGCTTCTCGGGCTTCACTTCGTCAATGATTCGACGCAGACGACGGCGCTCGCCATCGGGCAGGCGCTTGGAGATACCAATGGTGCTGGAGTTGGGTACCAGCACAGCGAAGCGACCGGGTAGGGACACCTCTTGGGTCAGGCGTGCACCCTTGGCGCCAATGGCGTTCTTGGTTACCTGACAGATGATGGTCTGACCGGACTTGATCAGTTCCTCAATTTTGGCGTCGGACTTGGGCGACGGGGTCTCGGCGTCCTCGTCTTGGAGGTGAATGTCGGCACGGTAGAGAACGGCGTTCTTAGGGATACCAATGTCGACGAATGCGAGCTCCATACCGGGCAATACGTTTTGAATGCGCCCGACATAGATGTTCCCGTCAATCTGAGATACCTCGTCGGCGGCCTTCGCCACGGTGTACTCGACCATGGANCGGCCCTCAAGAGTTGCGATGTGCGTGGCGTCTTTCGTGGTGTGCACGCACATCAAGTAACGACCTTGAGCGCGGGTCTTGCGCTCTCCCCCGCGGCGGCGACGCGAAGCACGATTGTTGTCGTTCTTGTCGGCGCGCTGGATTGCGTCGGGGGCCGAAGCCTCTACTGGTGCGTCGTTACGGCGCTGTGGGTTGTTCTGCCCACCTTGACCTTGACCACCGGAACGGCCCTTGCCACCGCGGCGGCGGCGATTTCGATTGTTGCCTCCCTGGCCACCGGCACCACCGTTCGCTGATGGTGTGGGGTTGGGACGAGATTCACCTTGCGGTGCGGGCCTCGTATCGCCAATTCGAGGGGCGGAAGACTGGGGATTGGTTTCGTCGCTCACGACAAATACTCCTTGAGTTCAATGGGCGATCGCTGGTGCTGATCGCGGGCGTCACGGTGCGTGACAAGTTCTTTGCTGGGGTGACGCTAGGTGCCACGCGAGAGGCGTTTTTGGTACTTACAAACATCTTCGTCCTTACTGCGGGAGAGTTCGCACATTCGGGCAAACTCAAAGCGTCCTTTTGTACTCAGACTCGAGCACCCAACTCTTCCATTGTACTCCCTTGGGAGAGGGGCTCTTCGGCCCCCTAGCCCTTTTTAACGGTAGTAGTCGTGGCTTTGGGCTTGGTGGTCGTGGTCACCGTGAGGTTTCGCTGCAAGGTAACGGGCTTAATCGGGTGAGCCACTAGGTAGTTAAAGGCCCGGGCCACCACTGGGGCGGCGGCATCAGCTCCGTATCCGCCCTGGGCCACAACACACAAAACGACGTACTTGGGGTGCTGGACGGGCCCAAAACCGACGAACCAGGAGTTTGGCTCTAGGCCCGGTGCATTTGACGCCGTTCCAGTTTTACCTGCAATGAGGAAGTTACGAAGGTTGAAGTTTGCAACATGGCGGAAGGTGCCGTAAGCCGTTCCAGAGGGGTTGTTCACCACGCCAATGAGGCCTTGCAGGATTGGGTTTCGGACCGAAGGGGGCAAGCTCACGTGAGCGGCAGCTCGAGGCAGATAGCGAGCGACCACATTGCCGTGGGGTCCAACAACAGCCGCTGCAACCTCTGGGGAGTACCGCGTGCCACCATTAGCGAAGGTCGCGTACGCCGTGGCCATGCCAATTGGAGTTACTGCGGTCGATCCTTGGCCGAAGGCCATCTCCACATTGTCACCGGTGTACCACGTCGTATTTGGAAAAGCGAGTGGTGCCTGAGCGTGAAGCGTGATTCGCACTGTTGGCGAGTCAACACGACTCTGATTCTCGTTTGGCAGGTCAATATTGGTATAACTCGACAGGCCGTACTTAGCGGCAACATCTTGGATCGGAGTTTGTCCGTAACGCTTGGTCTGTGCCCAAAAGAGGTAACCCAGGTTATAGAAGTAGTAGTCCGAGGACTTCGTTAGAGCCAAGGCCATGTTGACCATTCCTTCACCGCTTGGAGTGTCGTCGTGGAAAAGACAGCCGTGGCCACCCTGCAGGCAGCCCGGCACTTTGAACACACCGGTGTCGTTCACGTAGAGATTCGGTGAGATCAGGTGCTTTTGAAGTGCGGCGGTGGCGGTGATCATTTTGAAGGTCGAACCTGGGGTGTAGTCACCCTGGATGGCGTAGTTGTTGAAGGAGCCGTTATTGAGAAGGGCCTTGAACTGTCGGTTGGAAAGTCCCGTAACGAAGCTCTGCAAGTTATACGAGGGGTACGAACTCATCGCCAGTACCGCCCCGGTGTTTGGGTCTAACACCACCGCTGCCCCGTTGAGAGCGGGAGGTCGTTTGCCCGAAACGGGGTCAACACTTTGGCGAACCGATTGGATGTCTGAGGCGAGGGCCGTGTCGAGGGCCTTCTGGAGCCCCGCGTCAATGTTGAGAACTACCGTGTCGCCTACCGCACCTGGCTTCGAGTGTGCGGTTCCAAGGATCTTGCCTTGCGCGCTCACCTCGAGGGTTTGCACTCCATCTTGCCCCTTTAGGAAGTGCTCATAGAAGTTCTCAATACCCGTCTTTCCGTAGAGCGAGTTCGGGTGATAACCCGAATACGGGTGTGCCGCAATCTCTCCACCGGTGATAGGTCCGACGTAACCAAGTACCTGCGCACCGGTCTCACCACCTTGGGGGTAAGAGCGAACCGCAATGTTGAGCACGGAAACACCTGGGAATTCCTCGGGGTGCAATTTGATGAACTCGAGCTCTGAGCTCGTGGCATTCGCAATCAGTGGAACTGGTTGAAATGCATCGTACTGAACACTCGCAAGCTCAGACTTGATGGTTGAAACTTTGGTACCAGTCAGTGCCGCAAGTGCACCAATCGTTGAGGGGTGCAGGTAGGACTCAGCACGAGATAAACGAACCTCGACCGTGACTTGGTTGGAGACTAAGGGTCGTCCATTTCGGTCCAGAATCAGTCCGCGGGTAGCGGGAATTACGGACACCTGATACGAGTTTGTATTGACGGTTCGAATTGAGGCT
>TBL_comb47_HYPODRAFT_10008446_pt1 | contig 10526 bp, 15 predicted proteins | sample TroBogypolimnion_40_FD_10682 | JGI IMG/M metagenome (IMG submission 10682)
TGATGATGATTTATTCAATGTAAAATATAATGAACAACATAAATATGAATATGGTGAATTATACCTATGATAATGAATACATCAAGGATAATTTACAATTTGATTGTAATGATAGAAGGTATCCTACGATAGATCATAAAATATCAGTTAAAAACGGATTTATTAATAACATCGATCCGAGTATAATAGGGAATGTAGAAAATCTATGTATTACAAAAAGATGTATAAATTCATCTAAAAATTCTAAAAATGAAAAAGACTTTCATATATAAGAAAGTCTTTTTCATTTTATATTGATAAATGGTATTTTGTCAAAAATATCTATCATGAAAACATACAATTATAGTTAAAAATAATAATACTCATCTCCATCAAGAAATATTTCCAATCCATCAACATTCCATATAGCCAACTTTCCATCCATCTTAAAATATAAATCTCTAATATCAAGTGTTTCCTTTAAAATATACTTCTTGGCGTTTATGAAAAACATATTTCCGTTAGAACCAACCATTTCCTTACACAATTCATCACCCAACATTCCAATATGGGTATATATCATAAAATCTTCTACTCTTTTAACCTCGAAAAGTTTAATTTTAAATTTATCATAATCCAAAGATAATGCAACTTCATGTACAGGCTCAAAACTATCAAATGTGTAAATAACTTCATCATTTTTAACACAGACAATTTCCATACCTAAGTATTTTAAGCTATTAATCAAATCTTCGATGATATTTCTCTGAACTTTACCTTGTCTTTTTGGATTTATATTACCAAATATGAACTGTCTGAGATGTTTAGAGTGGTTGAATATTTCAGGGACATCAAACTTACACATAAGATCATCATAAGTATCACCCAATTCATTTTCAGAATCATATTTCTTAACAGCAACCCAATTCGCCTTTTTAATATCAATGGATAAATATTTCTTACCCTCTACCGGATTAAACTCCTTGGATGTTTGAAGGTTAGAATTAGAATCATCATTTATTAGTGATTTATATGCCTTGGTTGTTTTTAAAAAATCTATAATTTCGTTAGACTTCTTAAACCTCAAACTATACAAATCCCCATATTTTTCCTCAGATTCATCATATAATTGAATGAGATCCTTAATATTTTTCCATTTTTCCAACTTTGAATATTGATCAATATAATAATCAAAGTGTTCATACACCGGGATATTTATACTCATCAACTTACAAAAACCTTTTATATCTTTCATATACCTATACTTTTTAATTTAACATTTCTTAAATATATTTTATAACTTTCTTCCTCTGTGATAAAATACTCATTCATTTCATTTAATGTAAAATAATAAATATTTTTAACATCAATATATTCAACACAATATCCATATCCGGTTTTATTACTATCTCTTATCATACTCAAATCACCCGATCCGGTGATCCTGTAATGTGAACCACTTTTCAATAACCCATAATCCTTTATACACTCTACATTTCCTATTTCAAATCTATCCATCATTTCCTAATAAGTTTTCAATTCTTAAATCACGTTGATCTGTTTTAGAATAAAAATCAATTGTAATATATTTAATATCTTCTATAAGACGATCTAAAGTTATTAAAAGAATATCTAATAATTTTCTACCAACATCATAATTAAATTTACATTCTCCGGGTGGTAAATATTCAAACATTTCTACTGGAAGATCCATATAATCAAATAAACGTAACATGAAAATACAATCAATATTATACTCAGATAAATCTATTCTTAAATCTTTATTCACCTTAATATCCGATGTGTTAATTCTAATTCTTAATTTATCCACAATTTTTCAATTAAATGTATGCGTTTTTTAGACACATAAATACTTCTTTTTATTTTATTAATTTCCTCATATATGTTTGACTCATAAGAGATACTACCATATGATGAATTAAGTAATAATTTTAATTGTAATAATTTTAATTCTGATCTCATAATACAAATATACGGATATTTATTTAACAAAACAAATTTAATATATAAACTTATGAAATGTGCTTTTTGTGGAAGAGAACTTAGATATGACTTTGAAATAAAAGTTGGGATATGTGAATTATGTCAAATGAGAAATAAATTAAATAGGAAGATTAAAATCCTTACATCGTTTATAATTAAAATAATCTAAAAAATCCAAACCACAATCCCTGTAATAGTGTGAATGAATTGGTTGGAGCTTCTTACCTATTGATATGGGCAAATCCATCACTTTTATATTTAATAGATTTTCCTTAACAATATCAAAATGTTCCAAATTTAATGTTGATATCTTATCAATCATATAATCAATATATTCTTCTTTATATGGTTCTATTATTAAAGATTTTTTTATTAAATTTTCAATATAATTTTCAACAGTAATATCTTTATCTTTTATTAATTTTTCTAACTCATTGTATAAAATTCCGTTTATTTTAATTTTTTCCATATTTTATATATATAATTTTAAAATAGTCTCCACATCCTCATCGTATCTTATCCTAACCAAATTAATATAGTTGTCCTCGCAATAATCGGATTTTATTTTATCATTAACTTTTAAATTTTCATAAGCTCTCAAACCACCAAAATAAGGAATAGGCTGAAAATGTTGAATCCCATCAAATTCAATACATGTTCGTTTCGATTCTACATAAAAATCAAAACGTAATGGATAAATATTCTTACAATTATCAAACATATGCTGCCTGTTATAATTTATATTATGATTATTGAGGAATTTGGCAATTTGTTTTTCACCTCTGGATTCATTGCAAATTGGACAACCACTTTTATGATGACTAGATGGTGTTTGTTTAAATTCTCCATGCTTAGGACATATTATGATTACTTTCATCCTATCATTGGTGTATATTACCTTATCATAATTATATTTATTATTATGATATTTAGCAGATTCCTCAATAAATTCTTCTCTAGTTTTCTTTAATCTTTTTTCGGGAGCGTAGACTAAATGATTGAGTGGTAATTGTTCATAAACAACACCTTCATGTATTATTTTAACTTTTTCATTACAATTTTTAAAATTAACCAATGAATAATCATATTTATCACCCCATTTTTTTATTGATTTTATTAAAAATATTTCCTGATTTAAAAATGACTCCACTGGGTACCTTAAATGCGAACCCGGTAATTGGTAATATGTGATACCCTCATATATTATTTTAACCTTTTTCCTAGCACTGATATAATCTACCAACGAATAATCATATTTATCACCCCAAACCAACTTAGCTTCTTCTATGAATTGTTCAGTTATTTTTTTCTTTTTTTCAAATTTAGACATTGATATATATCCACATTTTATACAACCAGCTCCTAAATAATGAGTGTTGGCAATCTGTTCGAAATCTCCATGTATTGGACATGTTATTATTACTTTATTTTTAGACAGAGTATAAATAGTATTCTCATATGAATATTTATTATTATGTATTATTCTACATTGTGATATAAATTCATCCGTGGTTTTTGTAATTATCAATAAATCAGGTGAGTATCTGAGATGATTCAATGGTGATTGTTCATATATTATATTCTTATATATTATTTTAACTTTTTCATCCCCATTTATAAAATTAACTAAACTATAATCATATTTATCCCCATATTTATCAATGGACTTCTTTAAGAAATATTCTTTATTCAATCTAAATTCTGGTGCTAATTTACACAGATGTGAAACAGCTTTCTGATTAAAAATAATACCATCAAATATTATTTTAACATCTTTAAGAGCTCCTTTATATTCAACTAATGAATAATCATATTTATCCCCCCAAATCTTTTTCGATTCTTCTATAAATTGTTCGGTTGTTTTTTTTGGAGTATTCTTTTCAGGGCATCTACCTAAATTTATATGTTTAGACACACTCTGATTATATAAAATATCTTTATATAAAATATCAATATGATCATTTAATGTTATCTTTTCTTTTAAACTCGGATAGATATATTTATATCCATGTTTATCTCTAGCCTTTTCTAAAAATTCTTCTTTCGTCATTTTATATATATTAAAAACAATACCCACCCTTCATATATATTTCAGTAAAATTTTATATTATTTTAAAAAATAATAAAATAAAATCGAAAGGGGGAATTATTTTTTAATATATACCTTTATAAAAATAATTTAAATAAAATGGCAAAAGAAAAAAAAGAAATTAAAAAGTTTGAATTTTCTAGAGTAGGGAAAATATTGGACGACATTGCTAAAAATATTCCAATTCAAATAGAAAAGGAAATTAAAGAAAGATCCTTTATATCGACCGGTAATTATCTATTAGATGCTTGTTTATCGTCTAAGTTAATTGGTGGTGGTATATTGGTCGGTAGAATTTTCGGGATTTTAGGTGAGTCCGGGACAGGAAAATCATTCATCGCATACTCCATATGTAAATCAGCTCAAAAAATACATAATTATAGTGTGATTTATATAGATACTGAGAATTCAATAGATATGGAAGGTATAAGTCGAATGGGTATTGACATATCACCTGATAAATTCCGTTTAGTTAGAACCAATAAAGTTGAAGATATTAACATGACATTAACACAATTGTTAGATGAATTAAAAACACAAAAACTAAATGGAAATGAAATACCTAAAATTTTAATAGTTTTAGATTCTATTGGAATGATGTCATCCAATAAAGAAAAAGAAGATCTTTTGAAAGGTGATATGAAACAAGATATGACAAGAGCCAAACAATTGAATACTTTATTCAGATCAATAGGATCTGATCTTGGATACTTAGACATACCAATGATAGCATGTAACCACACCTATTTATCACAAGGTTCGATGTATCCTGTGGAAATCAGTAAGGGCGGAATGGGGTTAGTATATGCAGCAAGCGTTTTGGGTTTTTTATCTAAATCTAAATTAAAAACAGGCGAAGAAGATGATATGGATTTGGGACAATCTGGAATTTCGGTGTTATTTAAAACTCAGAAAAATCGTTTAGCCAAACCAAAGAAAATAAGATTCAGTATATCTTTTTTAAATGGATTAAATCCATATGATGGATTAGAAAATTTTTGTCGACCAGAGTATTTTGACACCATAGGAATTGCTCAAGGTAAAATGGATGTAGATAAAAAAACTGGGGAAATGACATTCGTGCCCGGAGGTAATCGTTGGTATATTAACCATCTAAACAAATCCGTGACAACCAAACAACTATTCAAACAGGAAATATTCACAATGGATGTACTCAAAAAAATGGAACCAATCGTAAATGATTATTTTAGATTCAAATCATTGGATGAAATAGAAGAAGTAGAAAGGAAGTTTAACGAAATAATTGAAGAAGATGACTCTGATGGTTTTGTTGAATCCTCCGATGCTGAAGACTTATTTAATTAATTAATCAAACCCTCCTCTGAGAGGGTTTTTTATTGATGTAATTCTAATTTTATATGTATTAATAATCCAATAAAATATAAGAATCCAACCAGATAGATTGTAGAATGTTGTTTTAAAAATGATAAAAACACCAATTTCAATAATTATAAAAGTGAGAGTTAATATAAGAAGTGAATTTATTAATTGGTTTGATTCTATTAAATATTTTTTAAATTTATTTTTATAAAATTTATGTTTATTTACTAAAATATCCAATTTTAGATCCCTATTACAGGATTTACATGCATCTAATTTTTCCGTCATCCAGTATGCATCATCTTGAACTTCGATTTTTTCTTTACATAGATAACATCTTGCTCCGCATTTAATATCAAATGATACATTTTTCCGTTTTCTAATGAAAAACAAATAATATGCTAAAGAAAAAGAAATTGCGATGATAATTAAACTCATCATGATAAAATCGATTCTAAAAATTTATCCCTCTTATCCGATTTTGACAACATCTTAGCACATTCTGGACCAATTCCCGATAATATTGATAAGGGAACCGACAGAGTTTTGCCACATTTACCACATCTACCTTCGTGCCATACCTCAACCACTTCTGGTAATGTGTTAGTTTTCAACTTTGAAAGAACATAAGAAAAAACCTTGACTGAAGTAGCCTCTTTAGAAATGTTTGATTTCTTACCATGTGTATAAACGCCACCAACTACGGTACCAATATATGTATATATTTCAGGACTGGTTAAAACGCTTACAAAAAACAAATTACTTTCTTTTGCTTGTTTAACTCTGAATGTAAAACGGTTACCTGTTTCTGTATTTAAAAAGGTGACTATTGATTTACCAGCGAAAATAAACTTTAAAGATTCTGAATTATTTAATTTGTGTACTGACATATGGTTTGTATTAGATTACAAATATACAAAATTAATCCGAATTATTCAAATAATTATGAGCCGATATCCATTAGAATACCGGCTCATAATTTATTACATAGATAATAATAAATGATCTAATTTATATTTTTTTATTTCATCTTCCACATCTTCCGCATCATCTTCCACATACTCATCAACACAATCATTTTCTATTAAATCAATGGGTTCTTGAGCTGGTACATAATATTTACCTTTCTCAACTTCAAAATAAATAACCTGATCCGTGGTAAAATCATCATCTTGTGAAAACCTTTTCATATCTTTTGTCACAACAATAATAGTTTCTACATAAGAGTCACCCGAATTGATAATACCTATCCTTGTATCTTTTGGGGTTACATAATCATCGCCTTCCGGACTTTTAACATTAATTTCCCAATCTTCAATTTTTCCTTTACTGTATATTGTTGCGAATTCACATTTTTTAGAAAATGGGAAATCTTTAAATTCATTATCTAATGCAGAAAAATCTTCGAATTTTGTGGTTACTCCAAATTCTTTATCACTAATTTCAATTATATCATACTTATTAGATTTGACATAAATTTCTCTATTGGTAACCTTATTTTTAAATTTACGAATGATATTTTCACCGGAACCTTTTCTATATAGCCTTTTCCAGTTTTTTTCATCATTCCAATCGCTAGGATTGTTATTTTCTTCATCTGCCAATTTAAGCATTATTTCTACAATGCAATCATTTGTTGTTAAAATTTCTCTGTCCATTATTTATTTATTTATTTATTTATTTATTTATTCAAATAATTTGTCAATATCTTTATCTTTTTTAAAATTCTTCCAACTGAGAACATCAAATATATTTTCACTCAATAAATCTGCCAATTCTGAAAAATTTATTTTATTATATAGATATTCTTCCAAAAAGGGTTTAATTTTTGGATTTTTGGAAGATTCCACTATTAAAAAATCGATATATTCTTTTTCGTAATTCATAATACAAATATAAGGAAATAATTTCGATTTACAAAATATAATATATAATTTATGAAAATACTTAGATACAAACAATTTGAATCTTATTTAGAATCCGGAAGATATTTATTATATCACACATTACGCCGTGATTTAAATTTAAATTATGTATTGCATAATGATTTGATGTCATCTGGTGTCATTGCTAGAGGTCCTAACGGTGTGTGTTTCTCAAGAAATATTAATTGGACAAATGATAATTCGGTTAAATATAGACTTGTTTTGGATTCCGATTTATTAAAAATACATGGATATAAATCTATACCGTTACAAGAATTTTCATATAAATCTAGATCCACCGAGTTTGAAATACCAACACAAAATGTTTGGAAAGGAAAATTGGATTGGTATAAAAATTCAAATAGATCTGCACCACATAATATATCTAGTTTACCACCACATAAAAAATCAATAATGGAAACTGAATTTGAAGAAAGGATTTTAAAGGAAATCAAAAATGTGGGTAGATTTATAATTTATATAGATTTTATAGAATATCCAAAAGATGATATATTAACTTTAGTTAAAAATTATTTAGAAAAATATCCTCATATTAAGACTAGAATAATGGATGAAAATAACTTATCAAAAGTAAAGGAATTTGATATTAATAAACTAATAAAAAAAGAAGTAAAGGTATAAGGAAATAATTTCGATTTACAAAATATAATATAAACTCCATCAATTCTACCATGTGTCCGGCACAAATAGGGAAAGGTGATATTTTAATATATAGAAATATAAAGAATATGAATAATTACATAGGAATAGATATAAGTTTGAACAGTACGGCTATTTATATAGAAAGTAATAAAGGTAAATTTATATTATCTTACACTAATAAAAAAGATAATAATATTTATATAAAAGAATTAAATAGTTTCGGTGTATGTTTTTTCTATAATAATAAAGAAAAAAATGATAATTATTCTGAAAATGAAATAATAAAATTGAAATATTATGATAAATTATCAAAATCTATATTAACTGAAATAACAAAAAAAATAGATAATAACGAAAAAACATATTGTCAAATAGAAGGATATTCATTTTCCAAAAATACATCATCAATATTAGACATTGTGTCATTTTCTACTATAATAAAAATAGATTTAATCAATAATATCAATAATATCAATATAACAATCATATCACCAAAATCTTTAAAATTAGAAGCGTGTAAATTATCATATAAACCAATAAATATTGGTAAGAAAAAAATTAAATATGAATATAGAAATAATGAAGGTGTTTCGGGTGGATCATTTAAAAAACCACATATGTATAGGGCGATGATTGAAGGTAAAGTAAAATCCCCAATATACAATATGCTTATTTTATATAAAGAATTAATGGATCGTGATAAAATACCAAATCCGATTGAAGATATAATAGATTCAATATTTGCTTGTAAAATAAAAATTAATGAAATTGAAAATGATATTAGATAAGGAAATATTAATCAATGTGAAGTCATCAACCACTATATGTAAATTAAAAAAAATAGGTATAGAATCCAAAAAGGGTGATATAGTGATATTACCAATTGAAAAATTGTGGTGTGGGAGTAATTATTGTGTGAATGTTAAATGTGATATATGTGATAATGAAAAATTATTACAATATAATTTATATAATAAAAATTATGCAAAATATAAAACATATTGTTGTTGTATTTCATGTGCATCCAAAAAAATTAAATTAACAAAACTGGAAAAATATGGTGTTGAAAATTATTATAATGTTGAAAAATCCAAAAAAACAAAACTAGAAAAATACGGAAATGAAAATTATACTAATGTCAAAAAAATGAAAGAAACATTATTAAAAAAGTATGGTGATGAGAATTATGTCAATATGAAAAAAATGAAAGAAACCAATTTGGAAAAATATGGAGTAGAATACGCATGTCAAGATAATAATATCAAAGATAAAATTAAAAAAACTAATTTGGAAAAATATGGAGTAGAATGTGTTTTAGAATTAGAAAATATTAAAGAAAAATCGAAAAATACAAAATTGGAAAAATATGGAAATAAAAATTTCAATAATAGAGAAAAATCTAAAAAAACCAATTTAGAAAAATATGGAGTTGAAAATACGTTTCAAGTAAAAGAATTTAAAGAAAAATCTAAAAAAACTAGTTTGGAAAAATATGGTGTTGAAGACCCAAGATCTTCTTATCAGGTTAAAGAAAAAAGAGAAAAAACGAATTTAAAAAAATACGGAAATATATATTACAATAAAACTGATGAATGTAAATTAAGAATTAAGGAAACTTCGATGGTAAAATATGGAGTGGATAGTCCTAATAAATCACCCTTTATAAAATTAAAAAAGACCGAATCTATGTTTAAAAAGTATGGATATATATCTAATTCATTGACCGAATATAGTAAAGATAAATTAAAAAAGACAAATTTGGAAAGATATGGAGTTGAATATCCGATGCAAGTTCCTGAATTCGCCTTTAAGCAAATGAAAAATGCAAGAAAAATAAATTACTTCAATGATAAATTGTATTATCAGGGTAGTTATGAGAAAGATTTCCTTGATCATGTAAATAAATTAGGATATATAGATATGTTAGATAGAGGTATGATGATAAAATATGACTTCGATGGAAAAACAAAATTACACTATCCAGATTTTTTTATCAGTAAATTAAATTTAATAATTGAAATAAAATCAGACTATTATTATTTTAAATTTTTAGAAAAAAACATATGCAAAAAACACAAATGTCTAGAATTGGGATATAATTATTTGTTTATTATAAATAAAGACTATTTAGAATTTAATGAATTGATGGAAAAACAAAACCCACTATAAAGTGGGTTTTTTAATTTTATTCTTTATTTGCTTTTGGAACCCTTGGTTTTCTTATTGTTTTCTTCTTTTCAACTCCCTCAAGATCACTCAATTTAAATCCGGATTTTGCTATTACCTCATCCATTTTTTCTTTTGTAAGCGGTTCGTATATATTTATTTTATCGTATAAATATTTAGCAGTTTTAATTTTATCCTCATCTGACATTTTTCTACTATGTCCCAACCAACCCAAAGATTGAGCAAATCCTTTATCAACACCATGTTCTATCATATAATCCATAAACTCTATCCTACCATATTCAGATGCCCATTTAATACCCATATTTCTACCTTCGTCATCTATCAATTTAGCACCA
>TBL_comb47_HYPODRAFT_10008448_pt1 | contig 10522 bp, 12 predicted proteins | sample TroBogypolimnion_40_FD_10682 | JGI IMG/M metagenome (IMG submission 10682)
GGTGGCCGGGACTTTCAGTTCGGCCGCGGCCGGGGCCTTCACCCTGGCCGCGGCCGGGGCGCGGGCCGGGACGACGGCGCCCGCCATGGCCGCGCAGGCGGCCAGGGCGAAGCTTATGCGGCTGTTCAGCCCTGCCATGGCAGGTCGTCGGCGCCCGCTCCGGCCCCCACCAACCCTTCAAGTCCTTGGCGCAGCCAGGCCCGCAGGGTCTCCTGGAGCTCGTCCGGATCCTGGGTGCGGGCGGTCAGGAACGCCTCGAAGCGCCGCTCCAGGTGGGTCATGCCCTCCTCCAGGAGGAACAGCCGGTCGGCCACCCGCCCCTGATTGTCCTTGGACTGGGTGGGCGGCAGCTTGAGCGTACTGATCTCCAGCCCCGCGGCGCCCAGGGTGAAGGTCCACTCCATGTCGCCGGAGAGCAGCCGGACCTTGGCCTTGGCCGGACGCATGCCCCGGGACAGGGCCTCGAAGGCCTCCCGGCTTTCGGCCGGGTTGCCCTTGCGCAGGCTCAGCTCCTTGACGTCGCCCCGCTCGGTGACCAGCTGCACGGAATCGTCCACGAAGCAGGCCGACTGGTCCCCCTCGATCCCGCTGGTGCCGCCCTCGGCGAGCCCCCGCATCCACAGCCAGAGGAGGAACTCCTCGCCGAGAAAGCGGCCTTGTTCAACGAGTTCCATCGGCTTCATGCGGTCTCCAGGGTCAGATCGAAGGGGTCCAGGGCCATGAGTGACTCCACCGACACCCGGGGCAGCAGGCGCCCGGCCAGGAGCAGCGGGGCCAGGGGCTGGAGCTCGCAGCCGAAGGACTTGATGAACAGGCCGATGAGGGCCCCCTGGGTCTTGGTGGAGGAGGCTGTGGTCCAGAGCATGCCGCCCTTGAGGTCCCAGGCCACCTCGGAGACCCGGGGCGTGGGCAGCACCTTCGCCAGGAGGTCGGCCTTCACCTCGTCCTGGAGCGAGATCCGGGCCTCCTTGCCGACGAAGGCCAGGTCCTTGTCCTTCTGCAGGCTCTGCAGCTTCAGGTCCACCTGGGCCTTGAGCAGGGCCGCGGGGACCTTCCGGGAATCGATCCTCAGGCTGAAGATGGCGAACCGCTCCTGGCTGACCCAGTCGCGGTCGGGCGGGGTGATGAGCAGGTTGCGCCAGTCGCACCAGCCCAGCCGCTCCTCCTCGGAGCCGTCCTCGAACGGGCGGAAGGCGTCCTGGCGGAGCCCTTCCAGGAGATCGGCCTCGGTCGGGACCGGCCCCAGCACCAGGAAGCGCCGGAGCGAAAGGGTGCCTTGCAGAAGACTCATGTGTTTCTCCCTAGGATGCGTCCGAGCCGTTCCAGGAACCGGGGGGCTTCGGGCGGCGCCGGCAGCGCCGGTTCCACCACCCGGATCCCCTCGCCGGCCAGCGGCAGGGGGAAAGCCGGGTCGCCCAGTTCCAGCAGCAGCGCGGTGATGTTGTCCCGCCCCCCCGCGGCCAGCGCCTCCTCCAGCATCAGCTCGAGGGTCCGCTGGGCCGGGAGGCCCATGGCCAGGATCGCTTCCAGCCGGGCGTCGGCGAGCTCCCCGTGAAGCCCGTCCGAACACAGCAGCAGGCGGTCGCCCCGGCGCAGGGTCGCCTTGCCCAGGGCCACCCGGATCGGTTCCGGACCGCCCAGCGCCTGGGTGATGACGCTCCGCTGGGGATGGACCCGGGCCTGCTCGGGGGTGATGGTGCCCTGGTTGATCAGCTCCCGGACCAGGGTCTGGTCCTCGGTGAGCTGGACCATCCGCGGGGCGCGGAACAGGTAGGCCCGGCTGTCGCCCACCTGGGCCAGGTAGGCGTAGCCGTTCCAGATGACCGCCGCGGTGAGGGTGGAGCCCATCCCCCGGGAGGCCCGCTCGGCGTCCGCGTAGCGCGCCACGGCGCTGGAAGCGGCCTCGGCAGCCCGCTTCAGGGCCCGCAGGAGATCCGACTCCACCGCCTTGGCTGCGGGAAAGCGGCCCCAGTGGCCGAACAGGCTCACCGCCAGGGAAGCCAGCCCCTCCCGCGAGGCGATCTCGCCGGAGGCCGCGCCGCCCATGCCGTCGGCCACCGCCGCCAGGATGCCGGTCTGGCGGATCGGCGAATGGGGACGCAGGCCGTTCACCAGGGGCTCCTCGCCGTCCAGAGCGCTCACCAGGTAGGCGTCCTCGTTGTTCTTGCGGACCTTGCCAGAGTGGGTGATGGCGGCGTAATCGATGAGCATGAGGGATGGATTCCAGGCTGCGGCGTAGGCTTGATACCCGGGGGCGATTCCGGTTTAGGGCGGAAATCCATGGTACCAGCATCCGCCTTCCCGTGCGGCGGTCAGGATACACTGGGGAGGATCGCGGCATCTCCTTCGCTGTCAAGGAGATCCCCATGAAGGAAGAAACGTTGCAGGAATGATTGGAGTTCAAGGATGACAACCCAGGCACGGCCCTCCGCCCCAACCCATGGGACGGCAGTCACGAGCGTGACCCATATAACCGGCCAGCCCATGACCCCCTTCCAGATGACCCTCGCGGTCATCGGCATCGTGCTTCTGCTCTGGGTTGCCTATAGAATCGGAAAGGTGATCCTGCGCCTCGTCGCCGGATTCCTTTTTCTCGGCCTCCTGGTTTTCGGCATCTGGTACCTTTTCATCAAGTAGATTTCATCCCCCACCCTCAGGAGCAAGCATGGCTGCCATTTCATGTCCCAACTGCGGCGCTGACCTCACCGTCCCCCAGAGCGTCCGAATCGCCGAATACCATTTCGGCAGGCTGGAGAAAGCCGACCAGACCCCCATGGAAGGCCCCGGGTTCAAGTACCACTTCGAGCAGCCGGACACCTACACCATCCTCTGCAACACCTGCAAGCGGCTCGTGCGCACCCTCCCGATCACCGCCAAGTAGGGCCGCCTCCGGGCAGCATGAAACAGGGCCCCGCGAGGGGCCCTGTTCCGTTGCGGCCGGTGCGGCCTAATTCTTCAGGATGCGCGGGGTGATGAAGACCAGCAGCTCGTCGTTGGAGTCGGAGTTGGTCTTGTTGCGGAACAGGAAGCCGATGAGCGGAAGCTTGGAGAGCCAGGGCACGCCGGTGGACTGCACGCTGTTGTTGTTCTTGTAGACGCCGCCCATGATGGCGGTTCCGCCGTCCTTCACCAGGACCTGGGTCTCGATCAGCTTCTGGGTGATGGTGGGGGTGCCGGCGACCTGCTGGGCGAAGTTGGCGTCGGACTTCTCCACGTGGATGTCCATGAGGATGGTGCCGTCGTTGGTGATCTGGGGGGTCACTTCCAGGGACAGGTTGGCTTCGGCGAAGGACACGGTGATGGCGCCGGAGTTGCTGCCCGCCTGCTGGGCCGGATAGGGGATCTTCTGGCCGGAAAGGACCTTGGCCTTCTTGTTGTTCTGGGTCACGACCTTGGGCGAGGAGATGATCTTGACCACCCCTTCGGATTCCAGGGCCTGGAGGATCACGTTGACGCTCATCCGGTTGCTGAGGAAGGACAGCCAGAACTGGCCGGCCGGGCCGGAGATGTCGGTGACCCCGGGCTGCCCGGGCGAGAAGGCGACGAAGGCGCCGTTGCCGTTGCCGGACTGCAGGTTGTTGATGCTGTTCCAGGACGGGCCGTTGGTGGTGGCCCACTTGGCCGCATTGGAGCCGATGGTGAGGTTGGTGTTGCCGGAATTGGAGGTGGGCCACTGGACGCCGAAGGCCTGCTGCCAGTTCTTGGTGGCTTCCACCACCCGGGCTTCGATCTGGACCTGCTGGATCTGCACGTCCAGCTGGGCGATGAGGTCGTCGATGAGCGGGAGGTTGCGCGGCAGGTCGGTGATGATCAGGGTGTTGGTGCGCTCGTCGATGATGAGGCCGCCGCGCTTGGTGAGGACCTTGTCCAGGATCGCCTTGGCCTCGGAGGCCTTGGCGAAGGACAGCGGGCGGGTGATGCTCTGGGTCTCGCCGCTGAGGGACTTGGCGTCGTCGAGGCGCTTGCGGTCCTCCTCCTCCTTCTGCAGCTTCTCCACCTTGGCCACGCGGATGATGCCGTTGCTGATCTCCTTGCCCAGTCCGGCGTGCTTCAGGATCACGTCCAGCACCTGGTCCCAGGGGGTGTCGGTGAACTTGAAGGTGTAGATGCCCTGGACGTCCTGGTCGACGATGAGGTTCAGGTGGGCGGTGTCGGCGATGATGCGCAGGAAGCTGGTGAGGTCGGTGCCCACCACGTCGATGGTCATGCGGGTGCCGGTGTAGCGTCCGCCCACCTCGCCCAGGGTCCGGCCGCCGCGGCCGTCCTTGCGGGGCTCGGCGCCGCGGGGGGCCGGCGCGGAGACCATGGGGGCCTCCTGGGCCACGCCGGGGGTGGCGGGCAGCAGGGTGTTGACCGCCAGGGACGGGAGCGCCTGGAAGGGGGCGTTGAGGGCCGGCAGCGGGGACAGGGGCGCAAGCGCCGGCTTGGCGCGCTCCGCCACCACGGCGACCTGCGCCGGGGGCGCGGCGACCGGGGCCGGAACGGCCGCGACCTGCACCGGAGGCGCGACGACCGGAGCCGGGGCCGGAACGACCGCGACCTGCACCGGAGGCGCGGCGACCGGGGCCGGGACGGCCGCGACCTGCGCCGGAGGCGCGGCCGCCGGGACCGGGACCTGAACGGCCGCAACCTGCACCGGGGCCAGATGGTCCTGGGCGATCAGGGCCTGGACGGGGCCCTTGCCCGGGTTCAGGAAGATGTTGACGCCGTCGCCGTCACTGCTCACTTCGGCCTTGGTGCCGGGCGTGACTTCCAGCACCACCCGGGTCAGTTCAGGCTTCACCGAGAACTGGGCCACCCGCCAGCGGATGACCTGGGGGCTGGAGAGTCCCTTCAGGGCTTTGTTCGTGAGCGCCGCCCCGCGGTCGACGTTGGGGAGGTCCACCACGATCCGGCTGGGATTGGAGAGCACCTGGAGCCGCGGAACCCCCTGGAAGCCGGGGATGGTGAGCTGGAGCAGCGCCGCCTCGCCCGGAGCGGGGAGGAAGGCTGCGCCCTTCAGGATTGAAACCGGGCTGGGACTGACCACGTCAAGGGCGGCACCATGGAGAGATCCTTGGACCCCCGCCAAAACGACGCCCCCCGCCACCAGCAAGGAACACAGGCGAGCATTCATCGTTTAGCCTCCTCGCGCTTATAGATTTTTGTGACTGTCCGGAAAATCCTGGTATTGGTTCCGCTGGGATCCCACTGGTGGAACGTGACGGTCTTTTCATCGATTCCCACCAGCACGCCGTCCCGGAACTTGAAGCCGATGGGCAGGGTGCGGATGTTGCCCCGGGCGTCCGAAACCACCGCGAGGGTCTTGCCCCCGGAGACGACCCGGCCCTTGACGGCGATGTCGTCCACCAGGTCCCCCTTGTTGCCCTGTTCGGCGTCGGTGGGGGTGGAGAACGGATCCCGGACCAGGGTGGGATGATAGGGGGTGGCGTTGGTGACCAGCAGGTCGTCGGCGTTGATCTCGGGATTCGCCGACTGCGCGGGGGTGGCGACCGAGGATCCGGCTTTGGCCACCGGCGCGGGCGTGCCCGCGGCACCGAGTTGAAGGCCGAGCGCCAGGGCTGCGAGCATTGAGAAGATGCGTGGCATGGGGGCTCAGTCTCCTTGATCTTTCTTCTTGGGCGCGGCCGCGGCCCCGGGTTTGGGCGCACCCGCGGCGGTGCCCGCGGGAGCCGGCTTGGCCGGGTTGTATACGAAGGCGCTGACCTTGCAGGAGGCGTTGACCGGGTAGAGGGTGTTGGCGGTCGTGGCCCGGGTCATGGAGAGGTCGGTCAGGTTGATGATCTTGCCGTAGCCCGAGATCAGGGAGGTGAACTGGCCCAGGGTGTGGTAGCCCGCCCGGAAGGTGAACTGGATGGGATACTCGGTGTAGTACTCCTTGGTGACGGGCGGCATCAGGGAGAAGGAGACCTGCTCGATGCCGGAGGCGTCCGCCAGTTTCTTGACCCGGTAGGGCAGCTCGCCCCGGTCCGCGTCGGTGGGCATGATCTTGATCAGCTCCTCGATGACCTTCTCCTGCTGGGTCACCTCGGCCTTGAGCTTCTCGTAGATGTCCTTGAGGGCGTAGCCGCGGTCCACGTCCGCCTTCAGGGCCGTGTTGGCGGCCTTCAGGGCCGTCAGGTCGTCCCGCTTGCCTCCGAGGAGGAAGTAGACGAGCACCAGGACGATGAGGCCCGATAAGCCGCCGATGAGGATCTGTTTTTGTAATTGCGAATTCATAGGCTGCCTCAGGCGGAATTCTTCAAATCGCAGGAGATCGTGAATTCAACCGTACGATCCTTCTTGTTCGCCGCCGGATAGTTCACGTTCTGGAACCACTTGCCTTGTTCCAGGAGACGGCTGCGGAACTGGTTGATGGCCTCGAAGCTGGAGCTTTCCCCTTTGATAGATATGTTCATGCCTTTCTGGCTGATTTCCTTGAACCATACATCGTCCGGAAGGCAGTTGGCAAGCTGTTCCAGCAGGTGCACCGGCAGCTGCTGATTGGTCTTGAGGGCCAGCATCACTTCCTTCTTCTTCTGCAGAAGGTCCTTCTGGGCCCGGAAGGTCTTTTCCAGCTGGATGTACTTCTCCAGCTCCTTCTTCTTGGCGGTGAGCTCCACCTTCTGCCGGCGCGCCTGCTCCACCTTGCCGTTGAGGTAGACGTAGTAGACCCCGCCGAGGCACGACAGGACCAGGCCGAGGATCACGCCCGCGACCGGGAAGGCGGAACGGCCGGAGCCCTCCCCTTCCGCGTAGACCTGGACGGTTTCAGCCTTCTCGGCCTTCTTGCCGGCGACCTGGGCGAGGGTGTCGCCCAGCAGGTTGATCTTGATCATCGGTCCCCCACTTGGCGCAAAGCCAATCCAACCGCCACGGCGGCGGTGCAGCCGATGTCGCGCACCACTGCGGGATCCACGCTCCGCTCATCCACTTCGATGGCATGGAACGGATCCAGCCGGTCCACCGGGACCCGGAGCCGTTCCCCGAGGATGTCCGGGAGATGAATCACCTTGGCGCTGCCGCCGGAAAGAAGCACCCGGTCCAGGCGGTCCACCTTGAAGCTGGAACGGAAGAAGTCGATGGTCCTGCCCAGTTCGTCCGCGAAGCTGTCGGAGATGGCGGACAGCGACGGCTCCACTTCCTCGGGGGTGCGGCCCTCGGCCGCGATCCCTTCCTTGAGCTGGTCCGCAGACTCCCGGGAGATGCCCCAGTCCTCCATGAGCTTGTCCGTGAAGCGGTGGCCGCCCCAGGCGATGTCGCGCCAGAACAGCGACTTCCGGCCCACGAGCATGGTCAGGTTGGTGAACTGGGCGCCGATGTTCACCAGGGCCACCACCTCGTCCCGCGCACCCTCGCCGGAGCCGATCTCGTAGAGGTTCTGGATGGCGAACACGTCCACGTCCACCAGCACCGGCTTGGCGCCGGCCATGGCCACGCAGCTGAGGTAGGCCTCGATCTTGTCCTTGCGGCAGGCCACCAGCACGACGTCCATGTTGCCGTCGGCGGGCCGTTCCTCGAGCACGGCGAAATCCAGGGCGTAGGCGTCCAGGCCCTGGCCGGCGGGGAAGAAGCTTTCGGCCTCCCAGCGCACCGATTCCGCCAGCTCGGCCGGGCTCATGAGCGGGAACGTCACTTTTTTGACCATCACCTGCTGGCCGGCCACCGAGATCGCCACGTCCCTGGCCTTGATCTTCTGTTCGGAAAGCACCTGGCGGATGGCCGTGGCCACCGCGTTGCTGTCCATGATGTCGCCTTCGACGATGGCGTCGAAGGGCAGCACGGCCATGCCCAGCTTCTGGAGCCGGTAGCGCTGGTTCCCGCCCTTTCCGGTTATCTGCAGTTCGCAGATCTTCACGGAGCTGGATCCGATATCCAAGCCAATGAGCTGCTTTTTTTTATTACCGAAAAGACCCACCGGGAGCCTCACATATGAAGATAGGGCGATTCAGTCTAGCGTTCCGTTTTCAGGGGTCAACCGATACTTGTATTCATCCTAATCTATTCAGGGTCGAATGCGATGATTACGACAGTAATATTATCCTCGCCACCATTTTCCATCGCCTTGGCCACGAGTTTTTCCGTAGCCGCCTCCACATCCGGAGCCTGGTCGACGATCTCCCAAATAGCTCTGTCTTGAATCATTCCTGACAGTCCATCCGAGCAAAGCAAGATACGATCCAATTCCTTGACTTGGATTTCCTGGACCGCCACATCCAGGTCGCCGCCGTTGCCCAGGGCCTGGGTGATCACGTTGCGGAACGGGTGGTGGCGGGCCTCGTCGGGGGTCAGGATGCCGTTGGCGACCTGCTCGGCCACCCAGGAATGGTCCTGGGTCACTTGTTGGATCCCGAACTTGTTCAGCAGATAGGCGCGACTGTCGCCCACGTGGACGAGGGTGACCCGGTCGCCCTGGACCAGGCAGGCCACGACGGTGGAGCCCATGGACTCCCGTTCGGGGTTGGACTGGATGTCGTGGGTGATCCCCTGGTCGGCCAGGAGCAGGGCCGCCTTGAGCCGGTTGCCGTCGTAGCTCAGGCCCACCTCGTACTCCACCGGCCAGGTCCGGTCCCGTTCGGCGGTGTGGGCGATGAAATCGCCGATCTTCTCCACCACGATCCGGCTCGCCACCTCGCCGGCGGCATGGCCGCCCAGGCCGTCGGCCACCACGAACAGCCCCAGGTCTGGTTCCATCAGGAAATTATCTTCATTGTGCTTGCGCACGCATCCGACTTCCGTCCGGCCGGCGGCCAATATCCGCATGCTCAACCTCTCTTCAACATCCGATTGATCGTTTCCTTGGCGTTGGCGACCAGGGAGGTGAACTGCTCGCCCATTCCCGGTTTCTCACGGTTCTTGCCCTTGCCGCCGGCCGTGGCGCCCACCGGGGAGAAGATGGGGTGGTTGGGGGCCAGGTTGTGCACCACGTTCCAGAGCCGGCTCGCCCTGGCGTGCATCCCCAGCGTCTGGAAGGTTTCCGCCAGCAGGATGGTGGATTCGACGTCCTTCGGATCGAGCTTCAGCGCGGTCTCCAGGGCCCGGACCAGGGTCCGCTTGTCCCCCTTGGTGACGCTCAGCAGCTTGCCGTGCAGCGCGTGGAACTCGGCGTGCTCGCTGTCCAGGCGGATGGCGTACTGGATCAGGCCCAGGGCCCGTTCCGGGGCCTTGGCCTCGGCCGCCGCCTTGGCGTCCTTGAACCACTCCTCCGCGGTCTTGTTGGCGCCCGGTTTGAGGTCAGGCGAGCTGTCCAGCTGGATCTGCATGGGCGGAGCGGCCGGCGGCGCGGCGGGAGGGTTCGGCCGGACCTCCCGGGCGGGGGTGTCCTTCAGCTGGTTATACGCCTCGGCCAGCAGCCGGAAACGCTGTTCGGCTTCGACCTTGGCCGCTCCCGAGTAGCGGTCCGGGTGCCATTTTTTCGCCATGCCGTGATAGGCGGCTTTGATCTCATCCGGCGAAGCGCCTGCGGCTATTTCCAAGACTTCGTATGGGTTCATAGGAGATCCGTGGCGCTCGAGATGATTAAATTATTGGTAGCGTGCCTTCTACTGAGATATTACTCCAATTCTCCAACATGAATAGAGTGCGATCTGATCACGATCCCATCCCCATCCAAACAACGGAGCTATCGCAGGCGCCGGTTCCGGGCCCCGCGCCTGCGTTCCGTTGGCTCCCGAAGGGAATTGATGGCACACTCTAGGGTTCATGGTGGGAGCAGGGCATGGGCTCGGGTCCTTTGATGGCTTGGCGGGAAGGATTGGCGGCGGGAGACCTGTCCGCCGAGTTCCTGGCGCATGGAGCCCTGGACCGCATGGACCGCCTGGAAGGCCGGCTCAACGCCGTCACCCACCGCGACCGGGAAGCGACCCTCCGGGCCGCCCGGGCCGCGGACGGGCGCCTGGCCCGGGGCGAGCGGGGCCCGATGCTGGGGATCCCGGTCGTCTTCAAGGACAACCTGCACTGGCGGGGCGCCCCGGTGGGCAACGGCTCCCGGATCATGGGCGGCTACCGCGCGCCCTATGACGCCACGGTGGTGCGCCGGCTGCTGGAGGCCGGGGCGGTGCCGGTGGCCAAGGCCAACATGGACGAGTTCGCCCTGGGCTCCAGCGGCGAGTACAGCGCCTTCGGGCCGACCCGCAACCCCTGGGACCCGGAGCGGGTGCCCGGCGGCAGCTCCTCCGGCTCCGTGGTGGCGGTGGCGGCCGGCTACGCGCCCTTCGCCCTGGGCTCCGACACCGGCGGATCGGTCCGGCTGCCCGGAAGCTTCTGCAACGTCACCGCCCTCCGGCCCACCTACGGCGTGCTGAGCCGCTACGGGGTGACCGCCATGGCCTCCTCCCTGGACCAGGTGGGGCCGGTGGCGGGCAGCGCCGAGGACCTGGCCGCGGGCTTCTCGGTCATGGCCGGGATCGACCCGCTGGATTCCACCAGCATCGGCCTGCCGGGCGCCGAACGGCTCGCCGGGCTCCGGCCGGCGGAGCTCAAGGGGCTGCGCATCGGCCTGCCCCGGGAATACTTCGCCGCAGGCATCGAACCGGGGGTGCGC
>TBL_comb47_HYPODRAFT_10008449_pt1 | contig 10521 bp, 2 predicted proteins | sample TroBogypolimnion_40_FD_10682 | JGI IMG/M metagenome (IMG submission 10682)
AGGGATACCAAGTAAACCACCTTTGGGAAAGGTGGAGCCAAAAGCGAAGCGACTGTAAAAACCACCTTTAGAAAAGGTGGAGCCAAAAGCGAAGCGACTGTAAAAACCACCTTTGGGAAAGGTGGAGCCAAAAGCGAAGCGACTGTAAAAACCACCTTTGGGAAAGGTGGAGCCAAAAGCGAAGCGACTGTAAAAGCGAAGAATCGACAGTAAAAATGAAAATTATATATTTAAAATTTAAATTTAAATATGTAACACCAAATAAAACAAATGACAAAATTATACAACACCGCATATGTCGTTTCTTACATGGATTCGGATGTGTTCTTGGAGACTGACATTGTGAATGACGCAGAGAAGACATTTATACTCAGCTGCATATATCGCCAGGATCTGTTGAATATATTTGGTCTAGAAGAGTTCAACGATACGACAATCAACAATAAAATTATGAAACTCTTAAAATCGTTAAAACATCATAGCGGCTTATTCGAATGTATGTTGATTGCAGCGAAAGCGATGAATGACGATGATCCATTGACAGGTCTCATGATACTGTTTTCCTTTGATTATTTGCACTTAGCACATCCATGCATATGCGAGTACTTTGAAACTGGGATAATACACCAATCAAAAATGGATCAATTAAAAACAGAAGTGGATAAAATTATATCCGCATAAACTATAGAATGGCTTCGACACGCAATAAGAATACTCCAGGTAATTACTGTTTAGAACAACGGGAATATAAAGGGTCTTCGAATTATACATTGTACAAGAACTCCCAGTATGGTGCTGCATATGATACAAAGCTCCCAGGAAATGGCATGAATCCAGCCCAAATACCGTGGAATCAAATGTCTAGTAATGCACCGGATATAGAGTCATTTTTGTTTGGTATCAATTCTACAAATTTAGTCAATCCGGCGCCAGTATTTGTTCCTAAATTAACCGCACTTGGATCCAGCAACATATTCGAGAAGAGACCCGTATATATACCGGAACCTTTAGTCATTGAGAGGAATCAACGCCCTTTTCCAGTTGCAAAATAAAAAATAATATAGACCTATTGTGTATTTTTAACTTATTTAGTGGTAAAATAATTTAAAATATGTTTGTCCATTATATAAATGAGTAACATAAACGCAACGAACATCAACAGTGAAAACCTCACTGTTGTGAATTTGAATGTTACCACAATCAATGGGAGACCATATCCGGGGTCGTGTGGCAGATATTATGCCACCTGTTCAGGATGCGGTTGTCAGCCGTCTTCTGATGTTTGCGAGTGTGGAGCAAGCTGCGAATTTGTGAGAGACGAGTGCGATTGTGATTTGCCAGATTGTGGATGTTGTTGCCCCAGTTCTGGAACCACCGGACCTACTGGTCCGCCAGGCGATCGTTTTTTAACAACAACTGCATCTGATTTTAGTGCAGTGCCAATAGTCGGACCAGGACCATTATCCGTAACTGTTGAAAGTGGGTTATCGTATATAACCGGAAATGAGGTGATTGTGACCAATGTGACCGACCCGTATAACAATCATTTTAAAGCGACTGTGTCTTCATACAATAGTACAAGTGGATTGATGAGTATGATAGATATTACGAGTCTAGTGGGAACCTGGTCCGCATCGACCCTAGCCAATATTAATCTGAACGGTATTTTCGGACCGAGTGGCTCAACCGGTCCTCAAGGTATCCCAGGTACGGCTACAAATACCGGTACAACAGGAGCAACTGGTGCAACAGGAGCAACCGGTCAGACTGGTGCAATCGGACCAACCGGAATGACTGGTCGAACAGGGGCAACTGGGACGACAGGTTCAACGGGTGCAATTGGACCAACGGGTGCTGATGGCATACATGGTGCAACCGGCCAAACTGGCCAAACCGGCCAAACTGGCCAAACTGGCCAAACTGGCCAAACCGGTGCAACGGGATCAACCGGATCAACTGGTTCAATAGGATCAACCGGATCAACTGGTTCAATAGGATCAACTGGATCAACTGGACAAACAGGTTCAACGGGTTCAACAGGATCAATTGGTTACACCGGAGCAACTGGTTATACTGGGCCAACTGGGATAGCAGGAGTGACTGGAGCAATAGGTTATACTGGGGCAACTGGTAGAACAGGTCAAATAGGTCAAACGGGTCAAACTGGAATAAAGGGCGACACCGGTTCAACGGGAGCAACTGGCAGAACGGGTCAGACAGGTAGAACTGGACCAACCGGTTCTACGGGTAGAGCAGGACCAACCGGAGAAATTGGTTCTTCTGGAGACACTGGATCAACTGGCGAAACAGGACCAACTGGTGAAACGGGACCAACTGGTGAAACCGGACCAACTGGTCAGACTGGAAGAATGGGACCAACTGGTCAGACAGGAACAGTCGGTAAAACGGGTTTTACAGGATCTACTGGATCAACTGGATCAACTGGATCTACTGGTCCTACAGGAACGACCGGCGACACGGGATCAACTGGAGATACTGGATCGACCGGTGAAACCGGACCAACTGGACCAACTGGGCCAACTGGAGCAATAGGTCAAACTGGAAGAACCGGCCCAACGGGATCAACTGGTAGAACCGGAGCGACTGGTCAAACCGGTCAAACGGGAAGAACTGGACAAACCGGTGCGACTGGCCCAACTGGGCCAACTGGATCCACTGGACAAATAGGAGAAACTGGAGACACTGGAACCACCGGAGACATTGGACCAACCGGCGAAACAGGCCCAACTGGTGAAACCGGTTCAACCGGATATACTGGTTCAACTGGTTCAACAGGAACAATCGGTCCAACGGGAGAAAGAGGGTTGATTGGATATACCGGCCTTACAGGATACACTGGTTCTACCGGAGTTAAGGGAGAAACTGGACCTGTAGGATATACTGGAGAAAAAGGAAATTCGGGTGATGCTACAAACACCGGATCAACTGGTTCAACCGGATCATTGGGGCCTACGGGAGTCCAAGGTCTTCCTGGTTCAGTTACATGGACAGGTTCAACTGGGGATACCGGGGCTGAGGGTAAAAGTTATACTGGTTATACTGGTCAAGTCGGTGATACCGGGCCAACTGGATATACCGGTGCGACGGGAACTAGAGGAATGACTGGAATGACAGGAATGACAGGATCGACTGGGGATATTGGTCCAACGGGATCGACTGGAAGAACAGGAATGACTGGTTCCACTGGTCGCACCGGTTCTACAGGTAGGACTGGTCCAACAGGTAGGACTGGTCCAACTGGCCCAACCGGTTCAACCGGTTCAACTGGGTCAATTGGTGATACTGGATCAATGGGTGATACTGGAACAATAGGCGAGACGGGTCCTACTGGCGAGACTGGACCTACTGGCGAGACGGGTCCTACTGGTGAGACAGGTCCTACTGGATCAACCGGTAGAACAGGTTCAACTGGTAGAACTGGGCCTACAGGTAAAACAGGTCCTACAGGTTCGACGGGTTCGACAGGTTCGACCGGTTCGTCCGGTTCGACAGGTTCGACCGGTTCAACTGGTTTCACTGGAGATAAAGGTAATACCGGACCAACTGGAATGACAGGTGATATTGGTCCGACTGGATTTACAGGCGATCTTGGACCAACTGGGTTACTAGGTAAGACTGGTACCACCGGAATGACAGGTTCAATAGGTTCCACCGGTAGAACCGGTTCAACTGGACAAATCGGACAAACAGGATCAATTGGTAAAACCGGTCAAACAGGACCAACCGGATCAACTGGGGCAACAGGATCAATCGGTTCAACAGGACAAACAGGATCAACCGGTAAAACTGGTCAAACAGGATCAACTGGATCAACTGGGGCAACAGGACCAACGGGATCAACCGGTGATACGGGTGAGACAGGATCAACAGGTGAGACCGGATCAACTGGCGAGACCGGACCAACAGGTGAGACTGGACCAACGGGACCAACTGGTGAGACGGGACCAACAGGATCAACTGGATCAACTGGTTCTACGGGAATAACGGGAGCAACAGGAGCAACTGGGCCAACAGGAGTAACAGGTTCAACCGGGGCTACAGGAAGAACCGGGGCAACTGGTTCGCAAGGTCCAACTGGAACAATCGGATCAACTGGTTACACTGGTTTGAAGGGAGAACCTGGAACCGCATCTGGAACTGGAGCGACTGGAATAACTGGTCCTACTGGTATGCAGGGAGCAATTGGTTTGCCTGGTCAAGCAACAAATACCGGAGCAACTGGACCAACTGGTATGCAAGGGTATCAAGGAGTAACTGGGCAACAAGGTATTCGCGGATTCACTGGTATTCAGGGGGGACAAGGACCAACTGGTATGCAAGGGTATCAAGGAGTTCAAGGTGTTCAAGGTAATACTGGCGCGCAAGGATTGCAAGGAGTACAAGGTCTTCGGGGTGCTCAAGGTGCTCAAGGTGAAACTGGATTGCAAGGTATTCAAGGGTATCAAGGAGTCCAAGGAGATCAGGGAGCAACGGGTGTGAGGGGGAGCACCGGTGATCAGGGCGTTCAAGGATTTACAGGTACACAAGGTGTTACCGGTTCAACCGGTGATCTGGGACCAACTGGAACGCAAGGAGCAACAGGTTTGTCAGGAGAAGCAACTAATACTGGAGCAACTGGAGCAATCGGACCAACTGGAGACCAGGGAATTCAAGGAGTTCCTGGAACCGCGACATTAACTGGTTCTACGGGTTCGATCGGTCCAACGGGTATGCAAGGAGCAACCGGTCAATCGGGTGAAGCGACAAACACCGGGGCAACTGGTTCAACAGGTTCTACTGGTATCCAAGGAGTAACTGGAATTCAAGGTATTCAAGGACTGCAAGGACCAACTGGTTTGCAAGGAATTCAAGGTATTCAGGGTATCCAAGGTGTTCGTGGATACACTGGTGCGCAAGGTATCCAAGGTTCCCAGGGTGCTCAAGGTGCTCAAGGTAACCAAGGACCAACTGGTTTGCAGGGAAGTCAAGGAATTCAAGGACAGCAAGGAGTGCAAGGTGTTACAGGTATTCAAGGTCTTCAAGGAGTTCAGGGTATTCAAGGCATACAGGGTGTTACCGGATCACAAGGGCTAACAGGTGTAACTGGTGCGCAGGGTATTCAAGGCATTCAAGGCATTCAAGGTTTAACAGGTGTAACTGGTGCTCAAGGTATTCAAGGATTTACCGGCGCTCAAGGAATACAGGGCATTCAAGGTTTAACCGGCGTAACTGGCTCCCAAGGTGTAACTGGTCTAACTGGTGCTCAGGGAATACAAGGAATACAAGGATTAACCGGTACGCAAGGAAAACAAGGGCTTCAAGGCATTCAAGGTAGTACTGGCACTCAAGGTTTGCAAGGCATACAAGGAGCACAGGGTGTTCAGGGAGTTCAAGGCCCAACTGGTTTGCAAGGTGTTCAAGGATACCAAGGAGTCCAAGGAAACCAGGGAGTAACTGGTCAGCAAGGTATTCAAGGTATTCAAGGTATTCAAGGTATTCAAGGTATTCAAGGTGTCACGGGTGCTCAAGGTCTTACAGGATCGAAAGGTGATCTTGGACCAACGGGAACACAAGGTCCGATCGGCTTGCCTGGACAAGCATCCAATACCGGATCAACTGGAATTACTGGACCCACGGGAGAGCAAGGTATCCAAGGAGTTCCTGGAGAAGCGACATTAACAGGTTCGACCGGTTCGACCGGACCAACCGGACAACAAGGACCTACTGGTCAATCTGGCGAAGCGACGAACACTGGAGCAACAGGAGCAACCGGTGAAACAGGCATACAAGGAATTCAAGGCTTAACTGGTCAGCAAGGGATTCAAGGAGTGCAAGGACCAACTGGTTTGCAAGGAATACAGGGTATTCAAGGTTCGCAAGGTCTTCGCGGAGATACGGGTCTGCAGGGTTCTCAAGGAGCTCAAGGCGCTCAAGGCGCTCAAGGTTCGCAAGGTCCAACTGGTTTGCAAGGAAGTCAAGGCATCCAAGGCATCCAAGGTTTGCAAGGTGTAACTGGTGTTCAAGGAGCTCAAGGTATTCAAGGTATCCAGGGCTTAACTGGATCACAAGGTGTTCAGGGAATACAGGGACCAACAGGTCTGCAAGGAGCAACTGGTCTATCCGGACAAGCGACAAATACAGGAGCAACAGGAATACGAGGTCCTACTGGTTATACTGGATTGAAAGGAGATCCGGGAACAGCCACAACCACTGGAGCAACTGGGACGCGAGGTCCGACGGGTCAAGCCGGAACGATCGGGGTCGATGGTAAGACAGGGGTAACCGGCGCTCAAGGTCCGACTGGTCAAGCCGGAACGATCGGGGTCGATGGTAAGACAGGGGTAACCGGCGCTCAAGGTCCGACTGGTCAAGCGGGAACAATCGGAGTCGATGGTAAGACAGGGGTAACCGGCGCTCAAGGTGCAACTGGTCAAGCGGGAACGATCGGGGTCGATGGTAAGACAGGAGTAACTGGTGCGCAAGGACCGACTGGGCAAGCTGGAACGATAGGGGTCGATGGCAACACAGGAGCAACTGGCGTACAAGGTATTCCAGGAACAGCTGTTAATACGGGTTCTACGGGACCATCCGGACCAACCGGTGAGACGGGTCCAACTGGTGAAACCGGACCAACGGGTCCCACAGGGCCTACTGGCGAAACTGGACCTACTGGTGAGACTGGTCAAACCGGACCAACCGGCGATACGGGACCGACCGGCGAAACCGGGCCAACGGGACAGACCGGGATGACAGGCGAGACGGGTCCAACGGGACCGACGGGCGAGACAGGGCCAACAGGAGAGACAGGCCCTACGGGACAGACTGGGCCAACAGGTGAAACTGGACCTACTGGCGAAACCGGACCAACTGGTCCCACAGGGCCTACTGGCGAAACTGGACCTACTGGCGAAACTGGACCAACGGGTCCTACAGGGCCTACTGGTGAAACCGGACCTACTGGCGAAACCGGACCAACGGGTCCCACAGGGCCTACTGGCGAAACCGGACCTACTGGTGAAACCGGGCCTACTGGTGAAACTGGTCAAACCGGACCAACCGGCGAGACAGGGCCTACTGGTGAAACCGGGCCAACGGGACCAACTGGTCCTACTGGTGAGACAGGTCCTACTGGTGAAACAGGGCCAACTGGACCAACTGGTCCTACAGGTGAGACAGGGCCTACTGGTGAGACGGGGCCTACTGGCGAAACCGGACCAACAGGACAAACGGGTCAGACAGGTCCTACTGGTGAGACAGGCTCTACAGGTTCCACAGGACCCACGGGACCAACTGGTCAGACGGGTCCTACTGGTGAGACAGGCTCTACAGGTTCCACAGGGCCAACGGGACCAACGGGTCAGACAGGTCAGACGGGTCAGACAGGCTCTACAGGTTCCACAGGACCAACGGGACCAACGGGTCAGACAGGTCAGACGGGTCAGACAGGCTCTACAGGTTCCACAGGACCAACGGGACCAACGGGTATGACTGGATTCACCGGCATGACTGGTCCAACTGGAACGACCGGTCCTCAGGGTATTCCGGGATTTTCAACAAATACTGGGGCAACAGGAACAACCGGATCAACGGGATCAACCGGACCAACAGGATCAACAGGTATGACAGGAAGTACTGGACCAACTGGAATGACCGGAAGCACAGGATCAACTGGAATGACTGGAAGAACTGGTCCGACTGGTTTTACAGGATCAACAGGTTTCACAGGCGCAACTGGTTCAACAGGTTTTACCGGACCCCAAGGTATTCCTGGAATTGCAACATTAACTGGAGCAACAGGTAATACGGGTCCTACCGGTCAAACCGGTAACACAGGTCCTACTGGGCCAACCGGATCAACCGGATCAACCGGATCTACAGGTCCTACGGGTCCAACTGGACCAACAGGTTTTACGGGTGCGACGGGATCTACTGGTCCAACTGGTTTTACTGGACCTCAAGGAATTCCTGGAATTGCGACATTAACTGGATCGACCGGTAATACTGGTTGCACAGGATTCACTGGTCAAACCGGAATGACAGGTTTTACTGGTCCAACAGGATCAACTGGATCCACAGGTCCAACGGGACCAACTGGTCCAACTGGTGCGACAGGTGCGACGGGTGCGACAGGTGCGACAGGCCCAACTGGATTTACCGGACCTCAAGGAGTACAAGGAAGTGCGACAAATACTGGTGCAACAGGTACTACTGGAACAACTGGTGCTACAGGCCCAACTGGACCAACTGGAACGACTGGAACCACCGGTTCTACTGGATCGACGGGAGCTCAAGGAATACCCGGTATTGCGACATTGACTGGAGCAACTGGTACAACTGGATCAACTGGTTCAACTGGTTCAACTGGTGCAACTGGTGCAACTGGGCCAACTGGAATGACAGGTTCGACTGGAGCAACTGGATCGACCGGAGCACAGGGAATACCTGGTATTGCGACATTGACTGGTGCAACTGGTCCAACAGGTCCTACGGGTTCAACCGGTTCAACGGGGATAACAGGTTCTACGGGTTCAACCGGTTTTACAGGTCCTCAGGGTGTCCCAGGAACATCGACATTGACTGGTGCAACTGGACCAACCGGCATGACAGGAAGCACCGGTTCAACTGGGGCGAAGGGAGACCCTGGAACAGCAGCGCTTACGGGAGCGACCGGACCTTCAAATCCTCCAGGAACATTTTATGGCGATAATTTGTTCTGGAATGGAACTGCGTGGGTAAATAGAGGCACACTAAATGTCTATAATCTGAGTGTAGATAGTATATCTATAGGTGCATATGTGGCTCCTAGTACAGAATCAATTGCAATAGGTGTTTCTGCGAATCAAGTTAATTCGGGCCAATATTCTGTTTCAATCGGAGCAAGAGCTGGGCAGTATAATCAATCGGATAATACTGTTGCTATTGGATGGCAAGCAGGAAGATCAAATCAGTCTGCTTATGCAGTATCAGTTGGGTACCAAGCTGGAGAATATTATCAAAGTACGACTGCTGTGGCAATTGGAACATGGGCTGGTCGGTCTAGTCAAAGCGCTCAGGCAGTTGCTATTGGTATGTATTCTGGTTCTAATTTTCAAAGTGGCGGTTCTGTGGCAATCGGGTATGCATCAGGTTTTGTCGCACAGGGTGGATATGCTGTTGCGATTGGTTGGTTGGCAGGATATATAAATCAAGGTGCAAATTCAATTGCATTGGGATATCGATCTGGAAATAATGCGCAGAGTGGGGGTAGTATTGCACTCGGGTATTATGCTGGTAATGATGGACAAAATACTTACAGTATTGCAATCGGTTATACTGCCGGACAGAGTAGCCAAGGTTTAAGTGCTGTTTCGATTGGAAATATAGCTGGTAACTTTTTACAAGGCCCAAATGCTGTTGCAGTTGGAAATACCGCTGGTAAAAACTATCAAGGATCCAACGCGATTGCGATAGGTAATTTAGCAGGTACTTCAACTCAAGGCACATCAGCTATTGCGATAGGTAATTTAGCAGGTACTTCAATACAGGGTGATAGTGCTGTTGCTATTGGTAACGCAGCCGGTCAAACCAATCAAGGGATATCAGCCGTTGCCGTCGGATTTAATGCAGGACAACTAAACCAACAGGCTTACACTGTTTCAATCGGTAATCAGGCAGGATATTATAGTCAAAGTAGTTATGCAGTTTCTATAGGTTATCAAGCAGGACAAACAAAGCAAGGAACATATTCAATTTCGATCGGTTATCAGGCTGCTCAAACTTCACAGAATGAACTCGCAATTGCAATTGGTTATCAGACGGGTCAATATCTACAAGGAAGAGGCTCTGCTGCAATTGGTTATTGGGCTGGTTTTTCTAGCCAAGGCAATTTTGCACAAGCTTATGGTTTTTATGCCGGAAGTTACTATCAAGGATATTATGCAATTGCTATTGGACTGTATTCGGGAAACACGGGTCAGGGAACAGACGCAATATCAATCGGTAGATACGCTGGGCAAAACAACCAACAAGACACATCTATATCAATCGGTTTATCTGCAGGAAATACTTGGCAAGGCACTGGCTCTGTTGCTATAGGCAGTTTTGCCGGTTCTACGGGACAAGGAATTTCTGCAATTGCAATTGGATCCAATGCCGGTTTGTCGAAACAAGGTAATAATGCAATTGCGATAGGTAATAACGCTGGAACCATAAATCAGCATTTGAATACGATCATTTTGAATGCTTCAGGTATTGCGTTGAACTCAACTGTGACTAACGGTTTGTTTATTAATCCGATCCGTAATGATGTGAATAACTTGCAAAAGTCATTATACTACAATGTTACGACAAGCGAGATCACATATGGCGATGCATTTACCGGTCCTACCGGTTGCTCTGGTGCCACTGGATCCACTGGTACCACAGGAACAACTGGTTCAACTGGACCCACAGGAGCAACCGGTCCCACCGGTCCCACGGGGACAACAGGAACAACAGGCACAACAGGCGCAACTGGAAGTACCGGATCAACGGGCGACACTG
>TBL_comb47_HYPODRAFT_10008453_pt1 | contig 10514 bp, 8 predicted proteins | sample TroBogypolimnion_40_FD_10682 | JGI IMG/M metagenome (IMG submission 10682)
CGTGACAGCGAGCGTGGCTGCGGCGTCCCGCCGCAGTCCGTGATGGCCGCGTCTCGCGGCCAGTCTTCCCCAAGCCGCTCCCTATCCGAAGACGCCTCTTCCATCCACATCGACTGGGAAAAAGTCCAGAAAACCGACGCCACCTACCTCCCCCACTGGAAACTCGCCGGCGGCATCTACGCCGTGACCTTCCGCCTCGCCGATTCCCTGCCAAGTTCCGTGTTAGATCATTACCGCCACAAGCGCAAGGCCCTGCTCGATCTGCTAGAAAGCCATGCCCGCGCCGGTGGTTCCCGCAACGCCCTGGAACAAATGCTCTCCATCCGCAACCAGCTTGCGCAGCTCCAAGCCGCTGTGATTGATCCCGAGCTGGACCGCGGCCACGGAGCGTGCCTGTTCCGCAACGAAGAGTTCGCTAGCCTTGTTGCCGGCGCCCTGCGGCATTTCGATGGTAGCCGCTACACGCTGCTCGCCTGGTGCGTGATGCCCAACCACGTACATGTTGTGCTAAAGCCTGCTTCGGGATACGAGTTGGAGGAGATATTACATTCCTGGAAAAGTTTCACCGCCCATGAGATCGACAAACAATTGGGTGTTGGCGGCACGATTTGGCAGAAGGAAAGCTATGACCATCTCATCCGCGATGGCGAGGATTTACGCAACCAGGTGGACTATGTGTTGGACAATCCTGGGAAAGCGGGAATGGGCGAATGGCAATGGGTGGGCTGTGCTTATCCCGGACTCGCGGCGAGACGCCGCGATCACGGCCTGCGGCGGGACGCCGCAGCCACCGCCGCGAGTTACGATCCGTTCTCCTACGAGCGCCGTAGTAGCTCGGTCGTCAGCGTCATGGGTCACGAACTCGGCGGCGAGCGCACCGTGCGCGTGGTCACCACCCAGGACCGCTGGAACGCCATTGCCCACAAGATCCCCGCCATGGGTGATTTCAAACCCGAAATTATCTTCGAGCAATCCGGCGTGCGCGAACTCGACCCGCGCGATGACGCCGCCATCGCCCAACTCAACGCAAGCGCAAACCCACAACTCATCAGCGTGGCCGACGGCGTCGCGATGGAAGTCATCCACGCCTATCGCCTGCTCGCCGCCCGCGCCCATCCCCGCCATCCGATCCTGCTCAAGGACACGCTGCGCAGTAGTTGCGGCAGTAGTTGCGGCTTCCAGCCGCAATTAACCCTCGACTGCCATCAACGGTTTATCGATCCCAACCAACCCATTGAAAAGCACCACGCCACCTTCCTCCCCCATTGGACCCAGCAAGGTGGTGTCTATGCGATCACTTTCCGCCTGGCCAACTCAATTCCGTCGGATGTGTTCGAATCCTACCGCCGCGAACGCGCCCAATTGGAAAATGAAATCGCATGCGAGAAACAATCCCCAGATCTGACCGCAAGCCCCCACCAACTCGCTGACCTAACAAAGAAACTCGCGCTCTTGTACGAATCCTCCATCGGCACCGCCCTTGATGCCGGCAGTGGCCCCTGCTACCTGCGCGATGAACGCGTGGCCACCCTGTTGCTCGATACCCTGCGCCACTTTGATGGCCAGCGCTACCGCCTTCTAGCCTGGTGCATCATGCCCAATCATGTGCATCTCGTCATCCAGCCGCTAGACGGTCATCCGCTCGCAGCGATCCTTCATTCCATCAAGTCCTTCTCTGCCAACGCCGCGAATCAATTGTTAGGACTGACGGGCGCATTCTGGCACAAGGAATACTATGATCATCTGATCCGCGACGGCGCGGACTACCGGAATCAGCTTCGCTATTTGTTGAAAAACCCGGAAAAGGCGGGGCTTGTCAGTTGGCCTTGGGTGGGATCAGTTTATGGGGACTCTTGGGAGGCGGCTAAGAGAGGTGAACCGAGTGAAGAAGCATTGCGGCTGGAAGCCGCAACTACGGCCGCAACGACAGCCGCAACCACGGCCGCAACCACGGCCGCAACTACGGCCACCATCACCGCCGCCACCAACCTCGGCTCGCTGCTGTGCGACGGCATCGGCGACGCCATCCTCGTTCGGGGTGAGCCCGCCCCCGGCCGCTCGCTGCGCCTAGCCTATAACATCCTGCAAGCCGCCGGCACGCGCATTTTCAAAACCGACTATGTTGCCTGCCCGAGCTGTGGTCGCACGCTTTTCAATCTGCAACACACCACGCAGAAAATCCGCGCCGCCACCGGCCACCTCAAGGGCGTGCGCATCGCCGTGATGGGCTGCATCGTCAATGGTCCCGGCGAAATGGCCGACGCGGATTTCGGCTATGTCGGCGGCGCGCCAGGCAAGATCAACCTCTATGTCGGCAAGACCGCCGTCCAGTTCAACATCCCGGAACGCGACGCTGTCGCGCGCCTCACCGACCTCATCCGCGAGCACGGCAAATGGGTCGAACCGCCGCCGGTCGTCGCCTCACTCCAACCTATCTGAACCATCGCGCCATGGCCGACACCGAAACCATCACCCGTACGCGCGAAGACACCTCGCTGGATGTGCCGTGGAATGTCGTGGTGCATGATGATCCGGTCAACCTGATGGGCTACGTCACCTGGGTGCTCATGAAAATCTTCGGCTACAATGAACAGAAGGCCGCCCTGATGATGATGCAAGTCCACAAACAGGGACGCTCCATCGTGTGGTCCGGCCAGCGCGAGAAGGCCGAGTTCTATGCCCAACAACTCCAGGGTCACCAACTGACAACATCGCTCGAAAAGGCCGCATGAAACTCGCCCCCTCATCCGAAGGCGGCCTCCGCATCGAGGTCGAGGACTCCTCCGACTGGCATCTGCTCCTCGGCATTCTCCGCGATGCCCAGGGCTCCGGTTTCGATCTGGCCACCCAGGTCGGCACCAACATGAACCAATCCGCTGACTGGCACGATTGGGAGGAATTCGTCATCCCTGACATCCGCGAGGGCTTCCTCGCCCACCTCAAAACCGTCCTCATCACCATCGAGTCCGCTCGCCTCGAAGCCGCCGGTGGACCCGCTGACGTGTGGATCACCCGTGACGACGCCTTCCATTGGTATAGCGCCTTGAACCAGGCCCGCCTCGCCCTGGAGGCCGTCCACCACTTCGGCCCCGGCGAAACCATCGATCCTAACGAGCTTTCCCAGGCCGGCCTGGCGGCCTTCCTCCGCTCGCGCTTCTATTGCACGGTCCAGAGTTTGTTGTTAGACAACGGCCTCGCCTGATGGCGCGCAATCCGCCTTGCAATCAACCCATTTCCAACGCATACTCATAGCATGAAAGCGGTTCTCAACCTCCCTGAGATCCACGACCGGCACGCCTTCAATTTGGCCCGCTGGAAGGAAATCTGTGCCGATCCATGCCTGGCACAGGTTGAAGGACGGGTGGAATCCGATGCTTTTGGCAACATTCTCATGAGTCCTCCACCCGGCTTCAATCATTCGCTTCGGCAAACTGATATCATCCATCGCTTGTTCCATCTTCCAGGCGGCAAGGTGCTCGCCGAATGCCCCGTTTCCACCACCAAGGGAATCCGCGGAGTTGATGTCATCTGGATTTCCGACCAATTGCGGTGCCGGGCCTTGCGCGACAATGTGCTGGTCATCGCCCCGGAGATATGTGTTGAAGTGTTATCTCCTGGCAACACCCGGCCCGAGATGAATGAAAAGCGCGGCCTCCTGTTTGAGGCCGGCGCGCTTGAGGTCTGGTTCTGCGATCCCTCCGGAACCATGTCTTTCTTCCTCAAGGCCAACCCGGACACTCCCGTCCCCGCGTCCCCGCTCTGCCCCGATTTCCCGCAGCACATCGCCTGACCCCAACGCCCCGGCCGCAGGTGGCTGCCGCGTCTCGCGGCAGGCCGTGATGGCGGCGTCTCGCCGCCAGTGCCTCTGCTGCGTGGCTGCGAGCCTGAACTGCGTTTTTCGCCACTGCCATTCGCGCCTCACTTTCTAACATGACACTTGGCAAGTGTCGTTCCGCAGGCCGTGATGGCGGCGTCTCGCCGCCAGGGGAAGGTTGCGCTTGCAACGCAATGGGTCTTGGGCAAGCTATTGTCTGTGACCGTCGAAGGTACCCGACAGCGCCGCTCACGCAGCGCTACAATGCTCAGGCCTGCGGATCGGCCACCGCGTGAGCGCGCAACGACGGCATCAATTTGACTACAACCACCCCGCAGGTAAACAGCGCCATGGCGGCGCAGGCGCTGTACGGCCAGGCCGGGTGCATCATGAAGAAAATGCCCGCAAACAACGGTCCGGCGATGCGCGCCAGGCTGCCAACCGCCTGGGCGACGCCCAAAGTGGCACCCTGGTCCCTGGCTGGCGTCAGGCGTGAGATCAACCCGAAGATGGGCGGCCGCGACAGGCTGGAGGCAAAGCCGAGCACCGCGAGCCAGCCAAACAGCGGTCCCCAGGTCGTCACCCACGGAATGGTCGCCAGGCTTACCCCATAGAGCAGCAGGCACAGCGCGATGAGCCCGGCCTCGCCCAGGTGCTTGAGCAGCGGGCGATAGATGCCGCCTTGGGCGAGCACGCCAATGAAGCCGGTGAACATGAACAGATTGCCGATGGTGGTGGCGTCGCGGCCTTTGTAATCGAGGTGGAAATTGTGGCTGACCAACAGGCCGAGGGTGGTTTCAAAACAGGCGAAGGCAAAGGTGCTGAGGAAAAACACGATGACTGCCAGGCCGATTTGCGGGTGGCCGAGGGTGTGGCTCCACTGGGTGAGACGCGGCATTTGGGCGGCGTGCTCGGAGGTTTTGCGCAGGGTTTCGGGCAACAGTAACAGGGCTAACAGGAAATTCAGCGCACAAAACCCCGTCGCCGCCCACCCCGGGCCGGCCACCCCGAAATGCTTCAAGCTCACCCCGCCAAGCCAGGGCCCGAGCACGAAGCCCAGACCAAACGCCATGCCGATGAGCCCCATGCGTCGCGAGCGCAGTTGCGGCGGCGTGATGTCGGCGATGGCGGCTTGCGCCACCGACAGATTGGCCCCGAAAAACCCCGCAAGCATCCGCGAGAGGAAAAACACCCCCAGCGCCAAGCTGCCAGGAAGCCCCGAGCCCAGCGCGAACACGCCGTAGGCCAAGGTCGCACCCAGCGTGCCTATCAACATCGGCTTGCGCCGGCCGATGCGGTCGCTCCACCGCCCCCACAGCGGCGAACACACAAACTGCATCAGCGAGTACACCCCCATGATCGCGCCAATTTCCCAGCCTTTCGCGGCGTTGTCGTGGGCATAGATCGGCAGAATCGGAATGACGATGCCAAACCCGACGAGATCGAGGAAAACCGTTAGAAAAATGACTCCAAGAATGCCTTTGGAGGAAGGTGCGGGGGAGGGGATGACGGCGGATTCGCTCATGGGCTGCGCCGCAATGTAGGAAGTCCGGCGCAATGCGCAAGGGGCAGGGCGAAATGTTTTTCCGGCCGCAAACCGTACGCCCTAACTCATCGCGCAAGAATTGTTGTCGATCATGCTGTCCGCGATGTAGCGGCGCTCTGTGAGCGTCGCAGCGAATGAGTGGCATTGTAGCGGCGCTCTGTGAGCGTCGCAGCCGATGAACAAGCCGAAGCGCTCTTTCATGACTGAGCTCACCCGCTTCAATGGGTGGGTGGCGCTCGTTGTCGCACGCAACACCGTTAGGGAAAGATCACCCACTCCATCCAGTCGCCTTGGGCCCGGACGGGGTCGAGCAGCTCATAGCAAATCTGGTGGTGTTGCTCCAAATTGTGGCCTCGGCCGCAGACCCTTGATTCATCAAAGAAAGCAAGCGTTTTCCGGTGGTGCCCCCGGCAGGAATCGAACCTGCATCTAAGGTTTAGGAAACCAACGATAAACCTTGTAAACATAAGGATTGCAGCTCGAATGTATCGTTTTTTATCTTTTTTTGCTTGCCAAAGGGCGGGTTGCGCCGTACTGCTTGGGCATGCAAACAACTGCACCGAAACGAAAGAAGGCCGAAGAGAAATCGCTTGTCCGCTTTCCCGGCGGAGTGAGCAAGAGTGATGGCGGCCCCGTCCGCTATCCGTTCGCCGTCCGCTGGCCCGGCCCCGGCGGCAAGCGTTTGGTGAAGTGGTTCTCCAATGACACCGACGCCTTGTCATGGGCCAAGGCGAAATCCGCGGAGCTTGGGGCCACCGGGTCGGACTTCGCCGGCATTGGCGAGGGTGAGCGGGCCGCCATCGCCTATTGGCGCGCCGTGGTGGCTCGCACGTCGCACAATCCGCCGCCTCCCCTGCTTGACGTGCTGCGCGACATTGGCACGCGGTGGGAGGCATCACAGAAGGGGGCCACCGTGGCGACAGCCGTTGAAACATTCCTTGCGGTCAAGGATGCCGATGGCGCGGGCAAGTCGCACAAGCTCGCGTTGAAATCCCGCCTCGCCCATTTCAGCCGCGATTTTGGCGGGCGCACGCTGGCGACAATCAGCACGGCGGAAATCTCGAAATGGATTCTTGGCTTGTCGGGTGCCGGGCCCGCCCCCGGCCGCCCGGCCGCGAACGGCAAAGGCCGCCCGTCAACGCCCGGCCCGCTGTCGCTGCAAACCAAGAAAAACCACAGGCTCGCGTTGCACTCGTTTTTTGAATGGTGCAAAGCCGAGGGGACGGTGGGAGCAAACCCCGTGGCCGACTCGGCCAAGGTGAAAGTCGGCAAGCACAACCCAGGGATTTTGAAGGCCAACGAAGTCGGGATTTTCCTTGCCGCCATCGTGAGCAAAGCCCCGGCCATCGTGCCGTTTTGGGCGGTGCGGATTTTCGCCGGCATCCGCGAAAGCGAAGCCGTTAGAATGGATTGGACCATGATTGACCTGGCCAAGAACAAAATCAACCTGCCCGCCACCGCCACCAAGACGGGCAAGCCGCGCGCGGTGGAGATTGAACCCGCCCTTGCCGCATTCCTCGCCCCCCATGCCAAGCAAGCCGGGTTCATCGCGCCACAATCGGAAATGGCGCGCCGTCATGCGCTCACGATGGCCCGGCGCAAGATGCCCAAGGGATTCAAGGCCCCCAGCAACTGGGCGCGGCACACGTTCGCCACGATGCACTTGCACGAATTCCAAGACGCGGGCAAAACGTCGATGCAGTTAGGCCACGGCGAAAGCCCGACGATGCTGCATGCGCACTACGCCAGCTTTGCCACCGATACCGAGGCCGCCGCGTTTTGGAAAATCCGCCCCGACACGCTGCCACAGCCCGGCAATGTCATTCCCATGAACGACACCGCGCCCGAGGCCGCCACGCCAGCCACTGCAAAGCGCAAAATCAAATCCCTTGCTTCAAAGTAAGATGAGCGCGAAGAAAGCAGGCGGCCGCCCCCCAAAGACCAAGCGCCCGCCGATGGATACCCGAGTCACGCTCGATAGCCCTGTGTTCGCTCCCGCCGACTGGGCGTTCATCCGCGACTTGCTCAAGTCTGAAAATCTGGGCGCGAGCTTTCCAGAAGAGTCACCGGAAAACCCTCCGTGGGCTACAGGCGAGAAACTTGAGATTTTCAATGCTGTCGCCCGGCTGCGTATGACTCAACGCCTCTTGGTTGACCCGTATGGAGACAATCCCGACGCTGCAAGGCTGTTCGCAGAAATCATGCTGGGCAAGCCTTCCGATAGCACAAAGCAGATCGTCGGGGCGGTACTTGTGAGCGCCATCAAAAACTTTCCCTCGGCGGAACTTGAAAAGTTCTTTCGGCTGATTTGCGACATGAAGAAAAACGTCGAGAAACCCCAGCGTAACGCCTTCGCCCATCTTGCATATTCCGTGTTTATTTTGGAGGTCGGACGCGAGCCAACCAGGCACGAGTTGAAAAAGTACATTATTGCCCGTCCCGACATCTACAAGGGCCAGATCGGCCCCGAAGACTACAAGGGGTGGGACCGATTGTGGGACGATTCAGGGCTTTTCGGGCTGTCCGGAAATGTGGGGACCAAAGGGCGGCAAGTTCCCAAGTATGCTTCCAGCGCTTATGCTAGGTTCATGAATGAAGTGGGGCGCGAGCCTAGCAAGACGGACTTGAAACACTTCATCCTCGACCGCCCCAATACCTACAAGCAAGCGCCCGCTGGCGAGAATCGCAAGGCATGGACAGCTTTATGGAAGCAATCAGGGCTTTTCGGCCCGCCTGCGGCAAGGCACGAAACCCCAGTTTAATGCCTTGGGCGTGAGCGCAGGAAAGCGCGCCTAATCGCGCCATGGCAACCAACACTGCGCCGCTACTACATCGAAAAGACGCCGGGACACTACTCGCCGTCTCACTCCGCACCATTGACGAACTCATCCAAACCGGAGACCTCCCCGTCGTCCGCTTGGGTAGATCCGTGAGGATTCGGCAATCAGCAATCGACTACCTAATCGAGGCCCGAGAATCCCGAGTCAAGCCCAAGGCCCGCAAACTCATCACCCACTAAAAAACGAAAAACCCCCGCTTGCGACGGAGGCTTTCGTTTGAAGCAGTTGGAACTGCTCAAGAGATACCTCACGGCGCGGCGGATGCAATCCCAAATTTGCTTCGCCATGAAAAGAATCAATCGCCCGAGTGCCAGACGTGCCAGACATGCCGCCAGCGCACCGCCCAAGCCCTTGCCCTACGTCCCGCAAGAGTGGTTTGACGAGATAGTGAGAATCCTGCCCACAATCACCGACCCGGCCAAAAAACAAGAAATCGAAAGTTCCAGGCATTTTCTAACGAAACACGCCCGCGAGTTATCCGGCCATCGTGATAATCCCGTCGTGCAGTGGATTCTCTGCTACATGCTTGAGAGCCTGCGGGTGTTAGGGGTGGCTCCCGCAGGCTGGACACCACCACCGGAAGTGCCCTGCATAAGTGTCACTCTATCTATATTCACCGATTGGAACCCTAACCAAACAACGACGCCATGACACCGCCCACGCACGCCGTTATTGAACTCCTCAAACGCCGCCCCGGCGGATGGAACCCGCCGCCGCCGCCGCAGGCTGCGCCAACACCCGCCACGGCACTGCCCAAGCGCCCGCCATCCGACAAAAGGACCAAACACCCGCCCGACGCCAAGCACCAAGCACCCGCCGAGCCCGTGCCGACTCTCTCTTTGTTCGCCAAATGCACAAACACCACCAAGCCCGAGGCCATCACCCTAGCAGAGTTGGTTTGCGGCGTGCGTGATGGCCGTTGGCAGCCCGAGGTTGATCGGTGCCGCGCCACCCGCACGGAAGACGGCGTGAAAGCCTACGATGCCTTGCGGAAGGTTTTGGTGCCTGCCGTCACGCTCTCCGCCATGCTCAGAACCCGCGCCCAGGATGCCACGCCCGAGGCGAGGGGCGAAGTCCACAGCGGATTACTCCAGATAGATCTGGACCTCAAGGACCACCCCAGCAGAAGCCTAGCAGACATCCGCGAAACCGTTAAGGCCGCCCCGTTCATCGCCGCGTGCTTCGCGAGTCTATCGGGTGAAGGGGTGAAGGGAGTTGCACGAGTGCCCGCCAGTATCCCACAACACCGGGCGAGCTGGCTTGCCGCTGCCGAGTATTTCAAGGAACGGGGCTTGACGTTGGACCCCCAAACAAAGGATTTGCGCCGCCTCTGCTTTGTTAGTTTTGATCCTGCGGCTTTCATGCGCCTTGACGCCGCGGAGATCGTGCCGCTTGAGGTGCCCGAGATCGAACCGGGGCAAACCTGCGAGGGGCACAAGGGCAGCGTGCGGGTTGAATTTGCGCGGCAGGTTGCGGCAGAGCTGGCGGGCAAACTTGGCAGGCCGCCCCGTGCCGACTGGCTGAAAATCTCCTCTGCCTTTTTCGATGGCGTAGGGGTGGAGGCTGGCACGAAATTGCTAGAGGAATTTTTCCCGGCAGAGGAGCCCGACGAATACCAGCGGCTTGCAAAGTCGCTGCGATGTTTCGCCGCTTGGCCGACCCTCCGCGCCTATGGGGTGGACCCCGACGACTGGGTTAGCCTTTTGCCAGACATCCCGGCAGACGACGACGGGACGGGCACCAAGCCCGCCCGCAAGCCCCTTGCCGCTTTCCTTGTGAACCATGCCGACACGCTTGGCTTGTCGTGGAAGGAGATAGACGCCTTGCGCCCGCCGTTTGTTATCGACGGATTCTTGCGCCGGGGTGAAGTCATGTTGCTAGGCGCGGAATCGAAAAGCCGCAAATCGTGGTTGGCACAGGATGCCGGTTTTTGCGTTGCCGCTGGTTCACCTTGGCTCGCCGATGAAGACGGGCGCAATGGCTTCGCTACCGCGCAAGCGCGGGTTCATGTCTTCGACCTCGAATTGAACCCGTCGGAAATGCGCTACCGTTTCGCCAAGGCACGGGGAAACCGCTTTGCCAACGCGCCCGACACCGCTGCCACCATGACGGCGAGGGTTGCCGCCTACTCACTCGACGGGATGAACGTGACGGAGATCCTGCCATTGCTGGAAGAGTTGAAAGCAACCGTGCAACCGGGCGACCTCGTGCCTGTCGATTGCCTCTATCGGCTCGCCCCCGATGGGAATGAAGTTGCCCCGCTTGCGGAAATTCTGGAAACCGTGAAACGCTTCGCGGCCGAAACGCAAGCGGG
>TBL_comb47_HYPODRAFT_10008454_pt1 | contig 10513 bp, 8 predicted proteins | sample TroBogypolimnion_40_FD_10682 | JGI IMG/M metagenome (IMG submission 10682)
TGGTTTGCTTCGCCGGAACTGGGAGTAAAAAGAGAGCAGGTCTTCAACTTCGGCTTCAGAAACGGAAAAATATTTGGCTACGGCGGCAATGCCCTGTTTTGAAACAAAGCCTTCATGAGACTGAACGGCCTGCAATCCCTGGATCAGATTGCAGGCGTTTTTCTCTATTTTATTCAAATAGTTATAGTTGTTTTCCATCGTCATTTCCCCGGGAAATTACGATATCACTTCTATGAATTCGCGTTCAGTTCCTTCAATACCGCCTGCAAAGTTTCTTTGGCGTCGCCGAATAACATGCGGGTATTTTCCATAACGAACAGCGGATTGCCCACGCCGGCATAACCGGAGGCCATGCTGCGTTTCATGGCAATCGTAATATGGCTTTTCCAGACTTCAAGCACCGGCATTCCGGCAATCGGGCTGGTCGGGTCATTCATGGCGGACGGATTCACAATGTCATTGGCCCCGATTACAATGGCAACATCCACTTTGGGGAAATCTTCGTTGATTTCATCCATTTCAAAAACGATATCGTAAGGCACTTTCGCTTCCGCCAGCAGCACATTCATATGGCCCGGCATACGTCCGGCCACCGGATGGATGCCGAAGCGGACGGTTTTGCCTTTGCCGCGCAGCAATTTAGTGATTTCATTGACGGCATGCTGAGCTTGCGCGACCGCCATGCCGTAGCCCGGAACAATCACAATACTTTTTGCTTCCATCAGCAACTTGGCGGTTTCCGCGGCATTGACCGGGATAACGTCGCCTTCAATTACCGCGGCAGCGCCGCCGCCGGTCGCGCCGCCGCCGAAACCTCCGGCAATGACGCTGATAAAATTACGGTTCATCGCCCGGCACATGATATAGCTAAGGATGGCCCCGCTGCTGCCGACCAGCGCGCCGGTGACAATCAGCAAGTCGTTGCTCAACATAAAACCGGTCGCCGCCGCCGCCCACCCGGAATAGCTGTTCAGCATGGAGACGACTACCGGCATATCCGCGCCGCCGATCGCCATAACCATGTGCACGCCGAAAATCAGCGCGATCACGGTCATAATCAGCAGCGGACAGAGCCCGCCGCAACAGCAACAGCCTTCAGCCTGATGCAGGAACATGTACCCTAATACGATCACTCCGATCAGCATACACAAATTAAGCCAGTGGCGGGCGGGCAGCAGCATGGGCTTGCCGCCGATTCTGCCGCTGAGTTTGCCGAAGGCAATGACCGAACCGGAAAATGTGACCGCGCCGATCAGAACGCCCAGGTAGATTTCAACTTCGTGAATCGTTTTTTCAGATCCGACCAGCGGAGATGAATGATCGATGAAATTGGCATAGCCGACCAGCACCGCCGCGATACCGACGAGACTGTGCATGACCGCGACCAGCTCCGGCATCTGGGTCATTTCCACCTTGAAGGCGGCTCTCGCCCCGATCACTCCGCCAATAACCAGCGCAATGATCAAGATTCCGTAAGCCGTAAAGGATGGATTCAGTACCGTCGCCAGAATGGCAATCGCCATCCCGATCATGCCGTAATAGTTGCCGCGCCGTGACGTCTCCTGGTTGCTTAACCCGCTGAGACTGAGAATAAACAGTATTGCCGCCGCAATATAAGCCATCGAAATTAAACTTTGTGACATATTTTAAAATCCTATCTTTATTTTTTGAACATTTCAAGCATACGGCGGGTAACTAAAAATCCCCCGACAATATTGATCGAAGCGGCCAGCAGAGCTAATCCGGCAAGAATTTTAACGGAATCGTTCGGCACGGAAAGCTGCACCACGGCGCCGAGAACAATNATCCCGCTGATCGCATTCGTCACGCTCATCAACGGCGTGTGCAGCGACGCGGTAACGTTCCAGATCACCTGATAGCCGATAAAGCAGGCCAGGACAAACACGGTAAAGTGCGACATGAATGACGCCGGCGCAACCGCGCCCAATGCGAACATTACCACACCGCCAATTATCAGCGGCAGCAACTGCTTGATCGCCTTGCTGCCCGGTTTTTCCGCTTTTTTCTCAACCGCGGCCGGTTCCGCCGGAGCGGCGGCCTGAGCTTTGGGCGCTACAGTCAACGTTGGCGCGGGAGGCGGCCAGGTGATATTTCCTTCTTTCACCACAGTCGCGCCGCGAATGACTTCATCTTCCATATTAACATTAATTACGCCATCCTTGGCGGGACATAACTCAACGAGCAGATGGCGGATATTGCTGGCATACAACTGGCTGGCCTGATTAGCCAGGCGGCTGGGCAGATTGGTGTAACCGATAATGGTTACGCCGTGCTCGACCACCACTTTATCTTTTTGGGTCAGCGCGCAGTTGCCGCCCTGTTCCGCCGCCAGGTCAACGATTACGCTGCCCGGTTTCATTGATTCAACCATCCCTTTGGTGATTAGTTCCGGCGCGGGTTTGCCGGGGATCAGCGCGGTGGTGACGATAATATCCACTTCCATCGCCTGCCTGGCGAACAACGCCATTTCGGCTTCAATAAATTCTTTGGACATGGTCTTGGCATAACCGCCTGCGCCTGCGCCGTCTTCTTTAAAATCCAGCAACAGAAATTCAGCGTCCATGCTCTCAATCTGTTCTTTAACCGCCGGACGGGTATCGAACGCTCTGACGATTGCGCCCATTGATTTGGCGACGCCGATAGCGGCCAGACCGGCGACGCCGGCCCCGATCACCAGGACTTTCGCCGGCGGAATTTTGCCTGCCGCCGTGATTTGTCCGGTAAAAAAGCGACCGAAGTGTTGGGCCGCTTCAACGATGGCGCGGTAGCCTGCAATATTGGCCATGGAGCTCAACGCNTCCAGTTTCTGCGCCCGCGAAATTCGCGGCACACTGTCCATTGCCAGTACCGTGGCTTTTCTGTCCGCCAGCCGTTTCATTAAGTCCGCATTCTGCGCGGGCCAGATAAANCTGATTAAANTTGCGCCTTCCGCCAGCATTTCGATTTCGTCAACCGCCAGTTCCGGATGACGTTCCGGCGCTCTGACCTTGAGAATGATGTCNGAATTTTTCCATAGAGTTTTGACGTCATTGACGATTTCCACTCCGACTTCGCGGTAAGCTTCATCCGAGATATTGGCTCCGGCTCCAGCCCCGCTTTCAATGGACATGGAAAATCCAAGTTTAATTATTTGTTCGGCAGCTTCAGGAGTTGCCGCAACACGTTTTTCACCTTCGTGAATTTCCTTTGGAATACCAATTTTCATAAAGTTTCCCTTTGCTGTTGAACCGATTCCCTTACGATGTCTGAGTTCCGCATTATCCCAGCGTTTTTAAAAATCCAAATGTTTAATATACTCCATTTATTGATATTTTCTATTTTTCATTTAAAAATCTTCAATTGCGGTTTGAATTAGAGCGATGTGAAATCATATTTTTCCTGTTTGTTTAATACTTAAAATTTGGAATGTCTATGAATTTGCACTCTGTTCTTTTAACGGCTTTGACTGTGCTGTGCGCCGCCGGTTTGAACGGCGCTGAAAACAACAAGGCCCCGGAAACCGCGACTTCCGGCACGAAATTGCTTGACGCGTATAACAAAATCGAGGCCGGGCTGGTAATTGCCAATGCCGCCGGAGAATCCGAGATCATCCAGCAGATCGCCCTGTCCGCCGCGAAGTCCGACCCCAAGCTGACGGTAACTGTGGAAAAGCTTTCCCGCGAAGACGCGATTAAAAGTTTTTCTTCAGGTCAGGCCGGGCTGCTGCTGTTGCGCCGGGAGCCTTCCCCGCAGGAACAGCAGGCGCTGTCCGGGGCGGTCATGGTTCCTTATGCGGCGGAACCGACACTGATTGTGGTAAATTCCGCCAATGATATTTCGGGTATCAAAACAGAAATGTTGAAGAAAATTTTTTCCGGCGAAGTCGCCTCATGGAAACCACTGGGCATCAGCGATTATATGATTCACCTGTTTGGAACGGAAAAAAACTCTCCGGGCACCGGCCCTCTAAATGACAAAGTCCTGAACGGCGGTAAATTGACTTCCAGGATTTTTGCCGTCTCTTCTTCGCCGGAAGTCATGCAACTGGTCAGCACGAATAATCACGCGATGGGATTCTGCGGCTTTGTCGATACCGTGCCGGACACCGTGAAATTGCTGAAGGTTGACGGCATCGCCCCGGACGAAAGCAATATTTTAACCGGCAAATACGGTCTGGTGAATACCTATTATGCATGTTTCAAAAACGGCAATGAAATTGCGCGCTCGTTTGTCGAAACGCTGCGCAGCCACGAAGTCGGGGCTATACTCAAAAGCCACGGGCTCATTTCCAAAACAAATAAATAATTACAAGGACCGAAAAAAAATGAATGATATCAGAAAACTGGCGTTAGACAAAATACTGGTGGCCCCGTCAATCCTGGCGGCGGACTTTGCCCGGCTGGGAGAAGACATCAAGCGGGTCTCCGATGCCGGGTGCGATCTTCTGCACCTGGATGTGATGGACGGCCATTTTGTGCCCAACCTCACCATCGGGCCGCCGCTGATAAGCTGCATCCGCAAAATCAGCAATCTGGTTTTCGATACCCATCTGATGATCTCCGATCCGCTGAAATATGCTGAGATTTTTATCAAAGCCGGAGCAGACCACATTACTTTCCACCTGGAATCGGACAACGATCCCCGCGCAGTGATTGATGCGATCCGGGCCGCCGGCGCCACCGTCGGGATTTCCCTGAAGCCGAAAACCCCTGCGGAAAAACTTTTTCCTTATCTGGATAAAATAGACCTGGTGCTGATAATGACCGTGGAGCCGGGTTTCGGCGGCCAGAGCTTCATGGCGGACATGATGCCTAAAGTCAAAGCCGTGCATGACCGGATTTGCCGGATCGGCCGGATGGTTCATCTGGAAGTTGACGGCGGGATTGACGGCAAAAACGTGGCGGAAGCCGCCGGAGCCGGAGCCAATATGATGGTTGCCGGAACCTCTGTTTTCAGAAACCCGGCGGGCGCGGTCAATGCCATAAAAGAACTCCATGCCGCCGCGCAATATCTGCCGACGCGAAACTAAGACGGGCTACGCAAGGGATTTATAATTCAACCTGGATGCCGAATTCAGTTACCTGATTCGGGGGCAGACCGTAATATGCGGTAATGTCGTAAGCATTTCTGGACATGGCATGGTAAATTTTCTTTTTCCAGAGCCACATATTCTGCTTCTGTTTGCGTTTGAAAAATACAATAGATTCTTTTCCCAGAAAATATGAAATGGCTGATTTACTTAAATCCAACTCCGGATTGTGCATCTGCGCCAACGCGTCAGGAACGTCCAGATTTTCGCAGAAACCATAGTTTAAAGTTACCCCGTATAATCCTAAACCGGCGTCATACACACAAAATTCGGCCCGCTCCGCGGCGGAAATGAACGGAACTTCATGGGTGGCGATTTTCAAGATTATGGTTTTTTCATGCAATACTTTATTGTGCTTCAAGTTGTGCAACAATACTCTTGGCACGCCGTCATTGCCGCTCAAAAATACTGCCAGCCCGCGCACCCGCAACGGCAATTCCAGGTGAAGACTGTCAAGAAACACCGACATCGGAACGGTTTGTTTAATAATGTGATCCCGCATTAACGCGCGCCCCTGCCGCCAGACCAGCGACAGCATACAGATAAAAAGGCCCAGGGACAACGGGATCCAGCCGCCATGCATGATCTTATAGGAATTGGCGAAGAAAAATACCGAGTCAACTGCGAGAAACGCGGCAAGCACGATAAAAATAAAGAACCGGCTGATTTTCGAGTGCCAGAGTTGAGGAACTGAAAAAACCGCAATCACGGAGGTAAGCAGCATGGTTCCGGATACCGCGGAGCCATAGGCCCCGGCCAGGCTTCCGGAATCTTTAAACAACAACACCAGGCAAACCGTGCCGGTGAATAAAACCCAGTTAATGCCGGACATGTAAATTTGTCCGATCTTATCCTTTGAAGTATAGGCGATGGCCATGCGCGGCCAAAAGCCGAGTTGGATCGCCTGACTGGTCAGCGAATACATGCCGGAAATGACCGCCTGCGCCGCAATCACGGTGGCCAGCGTGGCCAGGCCCACCAGCGGGTATAATAAACCTTCCGGCGCAAGACGATAAAACAAATTTTCAACCTGTCCCGGAGACCGCAGCAGAAATGCGCCCTGTCCGAAGTAGTTTAACACCAGCGCGGGAAATACCAGAAAATACCAGTTCAACCGGATGGGATATTTGCCGAAATGCCCCATATCGGCATACAAAACCTCGCCGCCGGTAACCGCCAGAAACACCGTACCCAAAATAAAGATTGAACCGCGGTATGATTCCGTCAGCATGTGGATTGCGTAATATGGGTTTACCGCCGCCAGCACTCCGGGCGTTTTAACGATGGAACAGATGCCGAGCACCGCCAGCGTCAAAAACCAGAAAATCATGACAAAGCCAAAGACCGAGCCGATTTTAGCGGTACCGCTCTTCTGCACAAAAAACAACATAAATAACACGGTAATGGTTATCGGAACAATATACGGTTGGCAATAGGGAGTGCCGACGTTGATCCCTTCAATCGCGCTGAGCACTGAAATCGCCGGGGTGATGATTGCATCGCCGTAAAGCAAGCCGGCGCCGAAAATTCCAAGCGGGATAATGAAGTGCCACCTTGAAGTGATTAAGGTAACCAGCGCCAGGATGCCGCCTTCCCCCCGGTTATCCACCTTAAACAAAAACACCAGATATTTCATGGATACCACAATGAAAAGCGACCATAAGATCAAAGAAAGAGCGCCCAATACGTTGGGCGTGGTAACGGCAATCGAATCTCCGGCAAAGCATTCCCGCAAGGCATAAAGCGGACTGGTGCCGATATCGCCAAAAACAATGCCCAGAGCGGCAACGCAGAGTAATGCCACTTTAGAGTGTTTGGTATCTGTTGAAGGTGTTGGATTCATAATTTGTAACTTGCGGAAACTACATTCATGACAGATTTAATCCGGACGGTCTTATCAGCGCCGTCATGTTTTATCTTGTATTCGCCGGGTCGCGCAATATGGTTTTTTAAAGCCATATCACAATCCGCGGTAACTGAAATCGGACATAATGAGACCATTATCTGCTCTCCGGTTTTATACAAATCACCGTTTAAATTTTAATGACAAGCTGATACAATAATCTCAAAACAGGCATTATTCAAATATAACGGCCGGCGGCAGCGATGAAGAATTGTTCTTTTATTCACACATTTTTCTACCCGCGGCGGCGAGCGCTGAAAGGCAATGGTCTTCTCTGCCCGATAAATTCATGGTATGCCCTCATTTTTGAGACAACAAATTTTTGTTTCGTCAAACAAACCGTTTACTGTAATTTTTTTCTTAAAACGGCGTATTTATTTAAAAAAATTCTTGCGTTTTCAAAAAATTATGGTCTCTTATATAGTCCGTTACCAAAATAATTAGCGTTCAGTAAAGTATTATATCGATTGGCTTTTGCGCATTATGGCTATGGAAAATAAAGTATCTCATATAATTGAGTTCAACAGCAAAAATTCTACTTACAATAAGATTGTAGAAACAGATATTGCCACGGGAACCGAAACCCTGACCTGGAAAAAAGAAAATGTCCGGGAATCTATAATACTCGATAAAGCAAGATATCTCTCCCCGCAGGAATGGGCTTGCTTATTGAGCCAGCTCAATGCTATTATTGAATATAATAACAGCGTGTCAGACCCTGACGAAATGGTGAGCGTGGAAGGCGGACTGGTTTCCATTTTTGATATTTTCCCGAATGATTATAAAAACGCCGCCGGCAATTTTTTACCCGGCGGCACTTTTTTCTACAGGCAGAAAGTCGGAGAAGATAAATATACTTTCGGCTATAGCGGTATTGTATGGCGAGTCGGAAATCCCAGCATCCCGAAATCTTATATAGAATTAAAATCAAAAGATTTCAGCGCCACCAATACCGTCTCGCTTGGCCGTTTCGGCTCCACCAAAAAAGAAGCTTCCAGGCCGGAACCTAAAATAGAGATTCCCAAGCTGGCTCCTAGAAAAGAGATTCCCCCGGAACCGGTGGATAGCGGCGCAAATGTTGATTTGCGCAGGGCATATACTCAAATGGGCATTAAATTCTAAAGCTTTTGCTACCGCAAATACACTCTGATTCCTACTCAAATTCGGCAAAAAAATCCCCGGCAGTTTTCTGACGGGGGGTTTTTATTATGAGCCGGGATCAGCCGCGAATCAGCGCGAGCAATTCGTCGCGCTTCTCTTCCATCCTGGCTTTGGTTTTGGCTTCGACGATCAGCCGGAGCAACGGTTCAGTATTGGAGGAACGGACGTTGAACCACCAGTCGTCGTATTCAACGGAAATGCCGTCCAGTTCGAACATGTGGCCGTCAGCGTATTTTGCCTTGATTTTGGCAAGAACTGACGAAGCATCAGCGACTTTGGAATTGATTTCGCCGCTGGCAAAATATTTCCTGAGCGGAGCGACCAGATCGCTGACTTTTTTGCCGGTTTTGCAAATGAGGTTGGCCAGTTTCATGAAAGCCAGCCCCTGAGATTCGGCGGTGTAGTTTTCCTTGAAATAGTAGTGCCCGGAAAGTTCCCCGGCAAATACCGCGTCATACTGGCGCATCTGGGCTTTGATAAAAGCATGTCCGACGCGGGACATGATCGCTTTGCCGCCGTTCTGCTCAATACATTCCTTAACCGCCCAACTGCTTCTGAGGTCATAAAGAATCGTGGCGGGGCCGTCGGACAAAATGTCCTGGGCGATAAGCGCGGTGAAAAGGTCCATCGGAATAACTTCGCCATGATTGTCAACAAAACCGCAACGGTCGGCGTCGCCGTCAAACCCGGCCCCGAAATCCGCCCCGGTTTCCCGGACTTTTTCGCGCAGGGCATCAAGCGTGTCGAGTTTCAGCGGATTGGCTTCGTGATTCGGGAACGTGCCGTCGAGTTCCTTGTACAGCGGAATTATTTCAAACAGGTTTTCAATGCCGGCGATCTCATACGAGCCCATGGCATTGGCATAATCAACGACGACTTTCAGCTTGCGGCTGAGTTTGGCATGTTTGGCGAGGAACGCGCCATATTCCGGCGCGATATCATAAGTGGTGATTTTGCCTTTGACGTCAGATTTTTTCCAGCTTTTCGCGGCGACAATCCGTTCAATATCGGCAATCCCGGTGGCCCCGCTGATCGGCACGGCCTGGGCTTTGCAAAGCTTGAACCCGTTCCATTCGCCGGGATTGTGCGAGGCGGTGATAATAATGCTGCCGTCCGCCCCGAGCTTGCCGTTGGCGAAATAGGACATCGGCGTGGAACACAGGCCGAGATTGACGACATCGGCGCCCTGGTCCGTCATGCCTTTGGCCAGCGCGTCGAACAGGGGTTTGGAATGCGGGCGCATATCCCGGCCGACCACTACTTTTTTAGCGCCGGTGAATTCGATATAGGCGCGGCCGATCTGTTCGGCGATTGCTTCATTAAGCTGACCGGGATAAATCCCGCGAATATCATAAGCTTTGTAAATTCCAGACATTTATTGCCTCCTTTAAAAGTTTTGTTAAGCAACGCATAAAATACTCTAAGGTTTTATTCTATCAAATCCGGATTCGGCGAATATTCGAAAAATGCCTTTCGCAAGTTTCCGCATGGCCGCCATAATAACCCGGATTTTGGACACCCGCGACGCGGAACATTTCCGAGACAATAGAGGCCCCTTCCGCACAACGCTTTTCAGTTTTATAAACATTCTGGACACCTCCTGAGCATATCTTGGACACCGCATGAACAGCCAGTAGTCAGTAGTCAGAATAAATCAAGACCAATTGATCCTGAACATTCTGGACAGCCTTTACCCTCATTCTGGACACCCCGACGCAAAACATTTCCGAGACAATAGAGGGTTCTGCTGCACAACGCTTTTCAGTTTTATAAACATTCTGGACACCTCCATACCCTCATTCTGGACACCCCTACCCCTTCCCGCATTCGCGGGAAACTCGGACTTGTCAGACTTGTCAGACAGGTCGGACATTCTGGACATTTTGGACACCGACTCCACTCAACGGTTTTCATAATCTGGGTGTCCTGGGAAGGGGCCGCCCGAAACGGGCGGCTACTGCAAAAACATTTTGGACACCGGCCTCGCAGATTTTGGACACCCGCTCTGCGCAACGCTTTTATGGGGCCTATGGGTCTTATGGGGCCTATGGGTCTTATGGGGCCTATGGGTCTTATGGGGCCTATGGGGCCTATGATTCTGGACACCCCTCGCAGATTTTGGACATCCTTTCCCATACTTCCCATTATTCTCATTCTTTGTTTCCCGGCTCCCAGCCGCAACCCATAGGCCCCATAAGACCCATAGGCCCCATTGGCCCCATGTTTTTGCCCTGCGGCTTCGCCCTGTTACGCCATTATCGCCCGGCATTCGCCGGACCCGGCGCTTAACTCCGACAACGCCCAGACTAAGGCATCCAGCCGGTCGGGACTGGACTGGTTCAGCGCCGGATTGTAACCGC
>TBL_comb47_HYPODRAFT_10008457_pt1 | contig 10512 bp, 8 predicted proteins | sample TroBogypolimnion_40_FD_10682 | JGI IMG/M metagenome (IMG submission 10682)
CCAGGCCCTGCCCTTCCAGCAGCAGGAGGGTCCGGTCGTAGCCCGGGAACGGGGAGAAGGGCCCCGACTCGGCCACGGCGGCCATGCTGACCCGCCACAGGAAGGACGCCTGCGCCGCCCCGGGCGGCTCGATGGCCAGTTCCGTGGTGGACCCGGCCCCGTTCTTCCACGGCATCACCCGGAAATCGGCCGGGCCCAGCTTGCGGACGCGCATCAGCGCAGGTTCAGGTCGTAGGGCAGGCGCGCGTAGACGCCGCGGGGATCGTTCAGCGCCTGGAGGCCGCCCAGCGCCTGGCCGAACCGCCCGAGCAGCTCCGCCGCGGGGCCCCTGGATTCACTGTAGCCGTGCTCCTCGCCGCCGTTCAGCATACGGTACAGCCGCTCCGCCAGGGACCGGGGCTCGCCGGGGCCGTCCACATGGTAGTCGTTCTCGATCTTCGCCTTCTTCGCGGCATAGCGGACCGCGTCCTGGAGCCCCCCCAGCTCGTCCACCAGCCCCAGCTTCCGGGCCTGGAGCCCGGACCACACCCGTCCCTGGGCGATCTCGGCCACCTGCTCCCGGCTCAGCTTGCGGCTGGCCGAGACCCGGGTGATGAACTGGTCGTAGATGCCGTCCACCAGGGCCTGGATCCGCGCCAGTTCGGCCTCGGTCTTGGGCCGGGAGATGGTGGTGAGATCGGCCAGCTTCGCGGTCTGGATGCGGTCCCAGCTGACGCCGTGCTCGGCGGCCAGCTTCTGGACGTTCGGCAGCAGCCCGAAGACCCCGATGGAGCCGGTGATGGTGTTGGGTTCGGCGAAGATCCGGTCCCCGTAGGTGGAGATCCAGTAGCCGCCCGATGCGGCCAGGTGGCCCATGGACACCACCACCGGCTTCACCGCCCGGGCCTGGATGACCTCCCGCTGGATCAGCTCCGAGGCCAGGGCGCTGCCGCCCGGGCTGTTGACCCGCAGGACGATGGCCTTGACCTGGGGGTCCAGCCGCAGCCGGCGCAGTTCGCGGCTCAGCCGTTCGCCGCCCACCTGTCCGGCCCGGCCGTTGCCTTCCACGATCTCCCCTTCGGCGAACGCCAGGGCGACCCGGTTCCGGCCCTGGGCAGGCACCGGCAGCCGCATGTAGGTGTCCAGGTCCACCTGGGGGAACTCCAGGTCGGAGGCCTTGCGGCCGGCCAGGGCCTTGAGCTCGTCCAGCACCTCGTCGGGGGCGGCCAGCTTGTCCACCAGGCCGGCCTTCAGCGCCTCGGGGGCGGTCATGAGGCCCTGGACGTCGGCCATGGACTGGATGTCCGCCGGCGCCAGCTTGCGGTCGGCCGCCACCGCGCCCTTCCATTCGTCCCAGATGTCCCCCAGCAGGCCGGTCAGCTGCTCCCGGCTGGCGTCGCTCATCTTGTCCAGGATGTAGGGTTCCACCGCGCTCTTGTACTTGCCCACCCGGGTCACCTGCACCTCGACCCCGTACTTCTTGAGGGCCGCGGCGAAGAACATCGGCTCGGCCGACAGCCCGGTGACATCCACCTCGCCGGCCGGATTCAGGTAGAGCCGGGTGGCGCCGGCGCACAGGTAGTATTCCTTCCGGGTCCAGTTGTGGTTGTAGGCGATCACCGGCTTGCCCGAGGCGGCCTTGAACGCCTGGATGGCTTCGCGCAGTTCCTTCAGGGCCGCCGGCCCCGAGCCGGAGCCCTGGGACTGCACGTTGCCGGTGAGGTAGAGCGCGCTGATGGCCTTGTCCCGGGAGGCCCGGTCCAGGGCCTGGAGCACCCCGGACAGGGGCAGGGCCGGCTCCTCGCCGCCGCCCACCGCCCGCTGGATCAGCCCGGCCGGACTGGCGTCCCGGACCGACTCCTGGAAGCTGGTGGAAAGATTCAGGACCAGCACGCTGTGGGCGGCCACCGCCGGCTTGCCGGCGCTGAAGGCCGCGGCCATCGCCACCACCAGGCCCACCCCGCCGGCCACGAACAGGACCAGCGCCGCCAGGGAGGCCAGCATGGAACGGAAAAAATCTTTCATAGGGGGCTCCCGACGGCTTTCCATGATGGCATAACATCCAAACCTGACAAACATGGTAAACTATGGCTTCCGAGGGAGACCCACATGGCCAACTATCCCGAATTCCAAGTCGCCCCCATGCGGGAGGAGCTGGTGCAGGCCGGCTTCACCCAGCTCATGAGCCCGGCCGAGGTGGACCAGGCCCTGGCCCGGCCGGGCACCACCCTGCTGGTGGTCAACTCCGTCTGCGGCTGCGCCGCCGCCGGGGCCAGGCCGGGGGTGATCCAGGCCCTGCGCGGCAAGGGGCTGCGCTTCGACCACCTGGTCACGGTGTTCGCCGGCATGGAGACCGAAGCCACCCGGCAGGCCCGGGAGTACTTCGAAGGCGCCGCGCCCAGTTCGCCCCAGGTGGCCATCTTCCGGGACGGCAGGCTGGCGCACCTCATGGGCCGGCCCGCCTTCCTGGAGCGCACCCCCGACGCCATCGCCGATGAGTTGGCCGCGGCCGCCCGGACCGCCGGCCTGGCCAGCTAGCTAGCTCGGCTTTCATCAGCCTGTCTTGCCTTTCGCCAGGTCCAGCGCCACGTCCACGATCATGTCCTCCTGCCCGCCGATCATGCGGCGCCGGCCCAGTTCCATGAGGATGGTCCGGGGGTCGACCCCGTAGAGCTGCGAAGCCCGTTCCGCGTGGCGCAGGAAGCTGGAGTAGACCCCGGCGAAGCCCAGCACCAGGGAGGTGCCGTCCACCCGCACCGGGCGGTCCTGGAGCGGGCGCACCAGGTTCTCCGCGGCGTCGATCAGCTTGAACAGGTCGCAACCGTGGTCGAGGCCCATGCGCTCGGCCACGGCGATGAAGGCCTCCAGCGGGGCGTTGCCGGCGCCGCCGCCGTGGCCCGCCAGCGAGGCGTCGACCCGGACGGCGCCGCTCTGCACCGCGACGATGGAGTTGGCCACCGCCAGGGAGAGGTTGTTGTGGGTGTGGATGCCGATCTCGGTCTTCGGATCGAGCACGTCGCGGTAGGCCCGGATGCGCGCCTCCACCTGGTGCATCAGCAGCGACCCGGCCGAATCGGTGACGTAGACGCAGTGAGCCCCGTAGCTTTCCATCAGCTTGGCCTGGCGCGCCAGCTCCCTGGGCTCGAGCATGTGCGACAGGATGAGGAAGCCGGCCACGTCCAGGTCCAGCGAGCGGGCATACTCCATCTGCTGCCTGGCGATGTCGGCTTCGGTGCAGTGGGTGGCGATGCGAACGGAGCGGACGCCGGCCTGGGCCGCCGCCTTGAGGTCGTGGTTGGTGCCGATGCCGGGCAGCAGCAGCGTCGCCAGCCGGGCGTGCTTCACCTCGCTGGCCAGGGCCTCGATCCATTCCAGGTCGGTGCAGGAAGCGAAGCCGTAGTTGAAGCTCGAGCCGGCCAGGCCGTCCCCGTGGGCGATCTCGATGCTCGAGACGCCGGCGGCGTCCAGCGCCTTGGCGATCTCCACGACCTTCGCGGTGCCGATCTGGTGGCGCACGGCGTGCATGCCGTCGCGCAGCGTGACGTCCTGGATGTATAGGGTCATGCCCACCCCCTCCGTTCCCCGACCCACTCGGCGGTGGCCATGGCCGCCGAGGTCATGATGTCCAAGTTCCCGGCGTAGGCCGGCAGGTAGTGGGCCGCGCCCTCCACTTCCAGGAAGATGCTGGTCTTGAGGCCGCGGCGCGGGCCGATCCCGGGCAGGACGACCGGCTCCTGGATGCGCTCGAACTGCAGTTCCTGCTTGAGCCGATAGCCCGGCACGTAGCGCTGCACCTGGGCCACCATGGCCTCGACCGAAGCGGTGATGTCCGCCTCGGCCGCCAGGTCGCTCAGGCAGAACACGGTGTCGCGCATGATCACCGGCGGTTCCGCGGGATTCAGGATGATGATGGCCTTGCCCCGGGACGCGCCGCCCACCTGTTCGATGCCGCGCGCGGTGGTCTCGGTGAATTCGTCGATGTTGGCGCGGGTGCCCGGCCCGGCGGAGCGGCTGGCGATGGAAGCCACGATCTCGCCGTAGTGGACCTTGGCCACCCGCGCCACCGCGGCCACCATGGGGATCGTGGCCTGGCCGCCGCAGGTGACCATGTTGAGGTTGCGCGCGTCCAGGTGCGCGTCCAGGTTCACCGTCGGCACCACGTACGGGCCGATGGCGGCCGGGGTCAGATCGATCAGCAGCTTGCCGGAATCCTTCAGCAGGGCGTCGTGGCGCCGGTGCGAGGCCGCCGAAGTGGCGTCGAACACCATGCGCGCCCGGCCGAATTCCGGCATCGCCATGAATCCCTCGACGCCGGCCGGGGTGGTGGCCACGCCCATGGCGGCGGCCCGCGCCAGCCCGTCCGAGGCCGGGTCGATGCCGGCCATGGCCACCAGTTCGAGGCTGGCGGAGTGGTGCATGATCTTGATCATCAGGTCCGAGCCGATGTTGCCCGAACCGATGATGGCAACCGGTATTTTCATTTTCCGCTCCGGCTTGATGACGACGGGACGCCGCCGCCGGAACGTCCGGCGGCGGCCGCAGCGAAACGGAGGATCAGGGGTTGACGCCGGTCTTGTAGGCCTGCTTGCCGCCCTTGATTTCGAAGATGCCCACGGACTTCACCGGGTTGCGATCGCTGTCGAACTTGATGTGGCCGGAGACGACGTCCATGTCCGTCGCGGCGAGGGCCGTCTTGATGGCGGAGCCGTCGGTCTTGCCGGCGCGCCTGATGGCGTCGCACATGAGGTTGACGCTGTCGTAGGCCAGCACCGCCAGGCCGTCGGGCTCGGCGCCGAACTTGGCCTGGTACTTCTTCCTGAAGTCCTGCACGATCGGCCGCACCGGATCCAGGTCGTGGTTGGTGAAGAAGCAGCCTTCCATGGCCGCGCCGCCCACCTCGACCAGCTTGGGCGAATCCCAGCCGTCGCCGCCGAGCAGCGGTCCCTTGAAGCCCAGCTCCCGGGCCTGCTTGGCGATCAGCGCCACGTCGTTGTAATAGTCGGAGACATAGAGCACTTCGGGCTTGGTGGAGATGATCTTGGTGAGCTGGGCCTTGAAGTCGGTCGCGCCGGTGGCGTGGCCCTCGAAGCCGGTGATCTCCCCGCCCAGGGCGGTGTACTTGGCCTTGAAGAATTCGGAGAGGCCCTTGGTGTAGTCGTTGCCCACGTCGAACAGGCACGCGGCCTTCTTGGTCTTCAGGTCCTTGTACGCGAAGATGGCGCCCACGGTGCCCTGGAAGGGATCGATGAAACAGGCGCGGTAGATGAAATCGCCCACCTGGGTCACCTTGGGGTTGGTGGCGGTGGTGGCCATGGACGGGATCTGCGCGGCCTGGCAGATGGGCGCGCCGGCCAGCGCGACCTTGGACATCACCGGGCCGAGCATCGCCACGACCTTGTCCTGCTGGATGAGCTTGGTGGTGACGGTGGCGCCCTCGGCGGGATCGCCCTTGTCATCCGCGAAGGCCAGCTTGACCTGCTTGCCCAGCAGGCCGCCCTTGGCGTTGAGTTCCTGCACGGCCAGATCGAAACCGTTCTTGGTGGAGGTGCCGAAGGTGGCGGCCTCGCCGGTCACGGGAGCGATGCCGCCGATGAGAATATCCTTGTTCGTGTCGCAACCGATGAAACTGCCCGCCAGCAATGAGCAGGCAACCGCTGTGAGAGCGAAGATCTTCATGGGGCCTCCCGATGGGTTGGTGGATTGGCCCCGAGTATGGTCCTGTCCGTTCCAAGGTCAATGTAAAAATTATGAATTCACAGGTAAGCAAGCGCCTGGTCAAGATCGGCGATCAGGTCCTCCGGGGTTTCCAGACCGACCGAGAGCCGGATCAGGCCGTCGTCGATGCCGGCCCTGTCGCGTTCAGTCTGGGTCATGTGCTCGTGGGTGATGGTGCGCGGGTGCATGCAGATGGTGCGGCTGGTGCCGAAGGTGACGGCGTGGATGACCAGCCCGAAACCATTCATCACCGTCCGGGCCGAAGCGATCCCGCCGGGCACCACGAACGACAGCATGCCGCCGCCGCCCTCCATCTGGGTGCGGGCCAGGTCGTACTGCGGGTGGGAGGGCAGGCCCGGGTAGTTGACCAGGGTCACCTTGGGGTGGCCGGCCAGGAATTCGGCCACGGCCTGGGCGTTGCTGCTGTGCCTGGCCATGCGCAGCGGGAGGGTTTCCAGGTACTGGAGGGTGAGCCAGGAATCGAACGGCTGCATGATCGCCCCGACGAACTCGGTGGTGTTCCAGCGGATGTCCTCGGTGAGCGCCTCGGGCCCGACGATGGCGCCGCCCAGCACCGTGGCGTTGCCCGCCAGGAACTTGGTGATGCTGAGCAGGACGATGTCGGCGCCCAGCGCCAGCGGCTTCTGGATCGCGGCGGTGGCGGTGGTGTTGTCGACCATCAGGGGGACGTTCCGCGCGTGGGCCGCTTCGGCCACGGCCCGGATATCGGTGACGAACAGGGTGGGATTGGACGGGGTTTCCACCCACACCAGGCGGGTGCGGCCGTCGATCTCCCGGTCCCAGGAACGGGGGTCGGCCGGGTCCTCCACGAAGCGGAACTGGACCCCGCAGCGTTCCGGGAAGATGGTCGCGGCCTGCTTGTAGCCTTCTCCGAAGATGTTCAGGCTGGTGACGACGTTGTCGCCGGGGCGGGCCAGGGTGAAGATCAGGTTGAACAGGGCCTGGGATCCGGATCCCGCCGTGAGCGCGGCCTCGCCGCCTTCCAGCGCCGCCAGGCGCTGCTCCAGCAGGGCCGCGGTGGGCGTCTTGGTGCGGCCGTAGACCGGGTATGGGATCTTGTCGAAATGCTCGTACGGATAGGTCATGGAGGGCACCATGGGCGCCACGAAGGCGCGGAACCGCTCCAGGTCGTCCGAAGGGCGGAACCCGGCGTGCAGGGCCTTGGTTTCGAAGCCCAGGGCATCGCCCTGGGCGGCCGGCCGGCGGTGGCCGGGGTCGAAGACCCAAGGCTTGCGGATGAAAAAGGATTCATCGGGGTTGGCCATGATCGGTCCTCCATGGGATAACGGGAACCAGAACCCGGACCGCCCGGCCCTGCGCGGAAGCGGTCGTTTCTGTCTTGTCCACTGTCAAGCTGCGCGCAGGCGGCTAGCGCCGGCCTGGATCGTAAGGCTGGCCTGCCGCCTTGGGTCCCACGGACTTGCCGCTGAACACCACCAGGGCGATCACCGTGAGCACATAGGGCAGCATGAAGAAGAAATCCGAAGGCACCGCCTGGAGCAGGGGGATGTCCTTGGCGTAGATCGACGCGGCCTGGGACAGCCCGAAGAACAGCCCCGCGCCCAGCACCCCGAACGGGTTCCATTTCCCGAAGATCAGGCAGGCCAGGGCGATGAATCCGGTGCCGTGCACCGAGGTCAGGGAATACTGGATGTCCTGGGTGAGCACCATGGCGGCCCCGGCCAGCCCGGCCAGGGCGCCCGAGATCAGCACGCCCACGTAGCGCATCCGGACCACCTGGATGCCCATGGACGCCGCGGCCTGGGGATGCTCGCCGCAGGCCCGCAGCCGCAGGCCGAAGGGGGTCTTGGCCATGATGAACCAGGTGAGCAGCACCAGCAGGAGCGCCATCCAGGAGGTGGGGTAGACGTCCTTGAACAGGGCGGGCCCCAGCCAGGGCACGGCCGCCAGGCCCGGCACCGAGACCTTGGCCAGCCCGGTGGCGAAGGCGGTGGTCCGCTGCTGGTCGAAGAAGATCTGGCAGAGGTAGATGGTGAGCCCGCCGGCCAGCAGGTTCAGGGCGGTGCCCGAGACCACCTGGTCGGCCTTGAGGTGGACGCTGGCGAAGGCGTGGAGCAGCGAGAAGGCCGTGCCCGCCGCCACTCCGGCCAGGATGCCGTAGTAGCCCGCCAGTGGACTGGGTTCCAGCACCACGGTGACCGAGGCGGCCGCGAACGCGCCGACCATCATGATCCCTTCCAGGGCGATGTTGACGACGCCGCTGCGCTCGCTGTACAGCCCGCCCAGCGCCGCGATGAGGATCGGGGTGGCGTAGATCAGGGCGATGGGGAGCATGGTGGCCAGGATGGTCATGGTCCCTCCGGGCCCTTGGCCCGCCCGAGCCTGCGCAGGACGTAGTCGATCCCGACCTTCATGGCGATGAACAGGACGATGGAGGCCTGGATGATGTTGGCGATCTCCTTGGGGATGCCCTGGGCCTGCATGAGCGTCTGGGCCGCCTTGAGCATGCCGAACAGCAGGCCGGAAAAGAAGATGCCCAGGGCGGCGTTGGCGCCCACCAGGGCCACCGCGATGCCGTCGAAGCCGTAGCCTTCCGCCCCCGAAAGCGCCCGGCCGAAGCTGAAGGTCCCCACCGTGATCACCGCCCCGGCCAGGCCCGCGAACATCCCGGCGATGGCCATGGAGGCGACGATGTTGCCCTTGACCTTCATGCCGGCGTACTGGGCGCCGTCGCGGTTGTAGCCCACCGCCCGCAGGCCGTAGCCGAAGGTGGTCTTCTCGATGACGAACCAGTAGACCAGGAGCGAGAGGATGACCGGCACGAAGCCCCAGTTGAGCCGGGAGCCGTGGGTCAGGGCGCTGAGGCTCTCCGCCTTGAGCATGGCCGAGGCCGGGAACGGCGCGGTCTTGATGTGGTCGGCGCTCCTGAACAGCTCGACGATGGCCCAGTTGTTCAGGTAGAGCGCGATGTAGTTCATCATGATGGTCATCACCACTTCGTGCACGTTGAAGCGGGCCCGGAAATAGCCCGGGATCGCGCCCCAGATGCCCCCCGCCGCCATGGCCGCCAGCAGCACCAGCATCACGTGGATCCCCGGCGGCGCCTGCACCCAGAGGGCCACCCCGGTGGCGGCGATGGAGCCGGCCATGAGCTGGCCTTCGGCGCCGATGTTGAACAGGCCGGTGCGGAAGGCGAAGCCCACCGACAGCCCGGTCAGCATGATGGGCATGCTCTGGACGACGAACTCGCCGATGTAGCGGGAATTGAAGGTGCCGGCCGCGAGGTTGATCCCGCTCACCGACTGCAGCATGGCCTGGAACATGCCCAGCGGCGAACGGCCGGTGACCAGCAGCACGGCCGCGCCCAGGGCGAAGCCGAAGAGGATCGCCAGCGCCGGGAGGAGCAGCTTCGCCCCGCGCACTAGCCCACCCTCCGCACCGAGCCGGACATCATGAGGCCCAGCTCGTTGGCGTCGGTGGCGGCGGCGTCCACCAGGCCCACCAGCTCGCCGCCGAACAGCACCGCGATCCGGTCCGAGAGGTCCAGGATCTCGTCCAGGTCCAGGGAGACCAGGAGGATGCCCTTGCCCTTCTCGCGCTCGTCGACGATCCGCCGGTGGATGTATTCGATGGCGCCCACGTCGAGGCCCCGCGTGGGCTGGGCGACGATCAGCACCGCGGGGGAATGGTCCAGCTCCCGGGCCACGATGGCCTTCTGCTGGTTGCCCCCGGACATGGTGCGCACCTCGGTGGCGCCGCCCTGGCCGCAGCGCACGTCGAACTCCTGGATCAGCCGCTCGGCGTTGGCCCGGATGGCCCCGAAGTCCAGCACCCCCATCCGGGAGAACGGCCGGCGGTCATAGCGGTGGATCACGAAGTTCTCGTCCAGCCGGAAATCGAGGATGAGCCCGTGCTTCTGCCGGTCCTCGGGGATGTGGCCGAGCCCTGCGTCGGTGCGCTGGCGGATGCTCCTGCCCTTGAGGTCCCGGCCCTGGAGCAGGATCCGGCCGCCGTCGGGCTCGGCCATGCCGGTGAGGGCGCCGATCAGCTCGGTCTGGCCGTTGCCGTCGATGCCGCAGATCCCCAGGATCTCCCCGGCGCGCACCTCCAGCGAGACGTGCTTGAGCCCCGGCAGGCCCTTGGCGTCGCGCACGCTGAGATCCTCCACCTGGAGCAGCACCGGACCCGGCCGGGCCGGCGGTTTCAAGGTGTGGAAGTTCACTTCGCGGCCCACCATCAGTTCCGCCATCCGCGCTTCGGAGGTGCCGGCCACGGGCACGGTCCCGGCCAGGCGGCCCCGGCGCAGCACCGTGCAGGTGTCGGCGACTTCCTTGATCTCCTTCAGCTTGTGGGTGATGAGCAGGACCGTCTTGCCCTCCTCGGCCAGCCTGCGGATGATGCCCATGAGCTCGTGGATCTCCTGGGGCGTGAGCACCGCGGTGGGTTCGTCGAAGATCAGGATCTCGGCGTCCCGGTAGAGCATCTTGAGGATCTCCACCCGCTGCTGCATGCCCACCGAGATGTCCTCGATCCGGGCCTCCGGATCCACCCACAGGCCGTAGCGCTCGGAGAGGGCCCGCACCCGCGCGGCCGCCGACTTGCGGTCGATGGTCAGGCCGGCCCGGGGCTCCAGCCCCAGGATGATGTTCTCGGTCACCGTGAACGCCTGCACCAGCTGGAAGTGCTGGTGGACCATGCCGATCCCCAGGGCGCTGGCGGTGTTGGGGCTGGCGATCCGGACCGGCTCGCCGCGCACCTTGATGCTGCCGGAGTCGGGCTGGTAGAGCCCGAACAGGATGCTCATGAGCGTGGACTTGCCGGCCCCGTTCTCCCCCA
>TBL_comb47_HYPODRAFT_10008459_pt1 | contig 10509 bp, 20 predicted proteins | sample TroBogypolimnion_40_FD_10682 | JGI IMG/M metagenome (IMG submission 10682)
ACACGCACTTGGCGAGGATCTTCCACTCCTCCAATGTGAAGTGAGCGTATGCTATTTGCATCTTTTGCAGTTCAGTCAGTTCCATTGTGTGCTCCTAGCAGGGTTCAATTACAGTTGTTGCACGCAAGCCGTTTGCAAGCTGCCAAATGCGGCATTGTTGCAGTGTTCCAATAGTGTATGCGTATTGCATAAACGACTGGTCTGTGCTGACTACAATATACAAACCTTTCATACTGTGCTCCTGTTGTGTAAATGTATTATAGCACAGTTTGAAGCTGTGCTACTGCTTTACATAACTTTACACAGCTTCAATTTTGTAAACGTTCTCGTCGTAGCCGTGTGCAACGTCGTCTGCTTTGCACGAGGTTACATACGCATCCGCTTCCGCTTCCGTTGCAAACGCTTCGCAAAATTCAAATGCGTTCTCATCGTCGCCAAATCCCAAACCGTATACATTAAACATTAGCTGCTCCGTTGTGTTGCTGTAAATGTATTGTAGCACAGTTTCTGCACTGTGCTACAACTTTACAAAACTATTTCAGCCCTAACTTAGCTGCTGCTGCTGCCACTGCGGGAGGCAACTCCATACCCGAGGCCTTTGCTGCGTTGTATGCAGCCTGCAGCGCACGCAGTTGGGGTATGCTAACAAGGGTGGTATCTGTGCAGCCTCGGCCGGACTCGACTTTGTTCTGCAGCGTGCGCAGAGAGTTTTGTTGGCGTGCGTTAAGTTTTGCTGCTACTGCTGCTTGAAGAGCTGTTGTCATTTAAGACTCCTTTGTTGCGATAAATGTATTATAGCACAGTTTGAAGCTGTGCTACTGCTTTACATAACTTTATTCGAGCGGCATGTCCTCTACTTTATAGGTAATAGGGTCGTCGCCGTTTGCGAGGTCATCCTCGTTGTTTTCCACAATGCGTGCGTCAGCAAGTGCGCGAGATTTGTGCACACTAGACAGTTCCCACGTATCCTCGTCGTCACCTATACCGTAGCCAAACACGCAATACACGAATACTGTTTCCATTTGCTGCTCCATTTTGTTTGTGTAAATGTATTATAGCACAGTTTGAAGCTGTGCTACTGCTTTACATAACTTTACACAGCTTCAACAATGCGCTGTACAACGTCACCCACCTCGCCATCAACGCTGTCATTGCCGCGTTCTGCAAACTCCTGTGCGAGGATGCGTGCTTCAGTAATGTCATCTGCTTCTACTTCAATAACTAACGTAATGTTAAACTTTGCCATTTTGTGCTTTCAGTTGTTTGTTGCTAAGTGTATATTATACGACACTTTGAAGCTGTTGTGCAAACTATTTGACATTTATTTTTAGCCTCGCAAGTCGCCGCAGTGGCCATAAGAGACCATACACGCACGCCCGAGACCAAATCCGAATTGTAAAGATATGTAAAGCGACAAATAAAGCTTGACGGAAGCTTCCAACTGCGCTATAATCAACACATGGAAACAAAATACAGTAAACAAAAAAGCATTGTAAAGTTGCAAAATAAATGTTTACAGTATGTTTCTTGTGTTACAATAGCTTATCAACAACGCAACTGGAGTTAAAAATGGCAGATAAAGGTATACGGGTTAACATGAATCACAAGTTTGTGGAACTGCTTGTGCAACGAGCTACTCTCGGCAATACACGCTTCCGCGCAGAAGTTATTGCATACGGCATGGAAGAGTTTGGCATTACGCTTGCAAGCTCTGCAACGCACTACAATCACGCTTTTAAGGAAGCAAAGAAGCTGCCCGAGCTTGCTGAGCTGCTGGTTGGGTTGGGACGTGCAGAGGACAAAAAGGGCGGACGCAAGCCCAAAGTGAAAGCTGTTGCTGCTCCCATGTTGCTTTTGGGCTACACGCCTGCAACTGTGCAAGATGTTGTGGAAACGCAACAAAGCGAGTTCACCGTGCGTATCAAACGCACAGGGGCTGTAGTAGCTGAGGCACTTAGCTTTGAAGCTGCTACTGCGCTTATAGCTAAAGCTGCTGCAGCCAAAAAAGCTAAGTTGTATTGGGTCTAAGCTGCTACAATGTGCGCAAGCTGAACAGCTTGCGCACATCGTGCGCTACACGCTTAGGTCTACGCTTACTCCTGCGAGGCACACACGATTCTCGGAATACATCTTTAGATCCGCGCTTATGAATGCGAGGTACAAGGTAGGATGGCGCCTCGGAGATAGTGATCGCGGTCTACGCTTAGGAATGCGAGGCCAAATCTTAAATCATGCAATGTGATTTAAGATTGAAAAGTGAAAAGTTAGGATAGAGATTACAGACTCGTTCTGCCGAACATATCTTAGAAATGAAAAGTTAGGATAGGGACCCGTCGAGTATCAGTCGCAAGCACTCGGTATATTCTAACAAGGGCGTAGCGGCTGCGTTCTATCCACACGGGCATTAACGGTTCGCATACTAAAACTAAAGCAATCTCTATTAGTGGGCCTGCCGGGTTTACAGCTTGTTAGGCATAATAGGTTGCTGCTACTACCCACAACGTAGAGGCAAGCCGGATACCACGACTCTATGCATACAGTGGATGTATTCACTAAGTAGGCACCACTGCTTCTTAAGCAGTCTCGTATACTGTAGTGACACCAGGTAAGACCATTGAGGCCATTGCTGCATCGTATATACAGTGTGCGAGTTACTTTGTTAAGTCAGTTGCTCTACTATATTGGTTAAGCTTACTTATCATTGGCTCCAGCTTCTTAGCAGCCTCGGCTTCATCTGCTCGTTGGCCTAAGGTATACTCCGAGAACTTGCGTAAGGCATGGACTATGATATGTTTCTGTTCGTCTGATAATGTTATGGTATAGGTCATGTATGTATTTATGCTGCGGTCGCACATAATACAGTCTATAGGCCTTTAGGATCATAAGCAAGAATCCTGCCCAGGATTCTGTAGCAGGATTTGGATTTGAATTTCCAAATCTGGTTTGCAAATCTGGTTTGGTGAATTAGACTAATAGTTTGTAGGCATCCTTGCCGCTGTAGATCCTGCCCAGTAGCTGGACCGCAACCTTGAATACCTTAACAGTGCTGTCAGCAAACAAGTTACTCAAGTGCTCGACATCATCCATTGTTTCCCAATGCACCATATACACTACATCTGCATATGTAATGACGGCCCCTTCGTTGGTGATGTGAGCGGTGATTGCGTTTGTGCTACCGTCACTAAACTCAACGTGATCTAAGATAGTTATTTGTGTCATAATGTTATTATAGCAGGGAGTTGCCTCCCCGTCTACCGTTTATTGAACAGGGATTCCAATCTTTTCGCAGTTGGCCTTGTATGTAGCACGGGCCAACTGCCTGTTGTGCCCTGTTGCAAGCATAATAGCCGCTATCACATCCTCATACGTGCGCCCTGCTGTATGCCCCGACAGCATTATTGCACGCGCAATGCTTGCTTTGCTATTACCTGCAGCAAACGCTGCTACAGGCATTCTTGCTACAGGTGCAACAGGAGTTCCAATGACGTTTGTACGACCCGGATACCAAGCACCGGGTGCGGGCTGCTTAGGCACGAAAGGTTGTATAGGTGTTACTGCCACAACTGGCACCTTAACCACAGGGGTTGCAAGTGTGCGCCCTTGCACACCAACAATGCTGTATGCAGACTCTCGCGTAACTGTGCCGATACCTTTACGCCACGTAAGAGGGCGACCTGCTTGGATGACTTTGTGGTACTTGTCACCAACCCGCACAGTCTTTCCAGTGCTTGTTGTGTATTCGTACGTGGTTCCTTTACCGTGCACTACATCCTCGTCGTGTGTGCGAGCACCCGTACCGCCCAATGCACGGCATACGCGAGCCCAACCTGCGTCATGATTGGATCCCAATGTACGGTTCATGAAGCAGACAATGTGTGCAATCTCATGAGGCACAGTGTCGTTGATAACGTGATTGAAAGCTTCGCGTGTAAGCATATCGCGGTTGTAACGGATAGCATACAGCGTGCCACGGCGGCTTGCTTGACCTGCAGAACGACCTTTAAGATCGAAGCGAACATGCACATGGGACAAGTCCAATCCGTACAGTACCTTTACACGTTCAAATACTTCTTTGCACTTGTCAATGATTTGCTGCTGTGGGGTAGTCATTTACTGCTTCCTGTTGTTTGTTGCGATAGTGTATTATACGACAAAAGGAACCGGTTGTGCGACAAGTTATGTATTCTCTGTTTCATAATCACGAACTAATGCATAATCACGTTTGTCGGATTCGGGGCAACCTGCCTCGTGTTCTTCAAAGACACCAAATCGGGGCATCTGCGAGAACATAGCACGACGCAAGCTAATGGGGTAACCCAACTCCTTGCGGTACTTGTACCAGCCCCAGCGGATCATCTGCACCATACACAAGATCTTAATAAAGCGAAACATACTGTGCTCCTTGTTGCGATGTATGTATTATACGGCAATAGAAACCGATTTGTAATAAAAAGAATGAATATCTGTAGATTCATTGTACAGAACAACAATGTTTCCAACTGTAACATTGTTGTCCTCGTCTACTGCACACGCAAACTCATTAACATCGGCCCACGGCAAGCGAGGATTAATGCAGTTACCATCTTCGTCGAAAGAGTCTACACAATTGCCGATGTGTTCCACTGTATGCTCCTTAGTCGTTAAGAATGTGCATTGTGTAGCACTGCACGCCAGGATGCTTGCGGCAGCTTTCATAAGTTGGCATAAGCACCCAATAATCCATGCTGCCATCAGTATCGCGCATCTCAGCAGCAAGATGCCAGAACGTCGTGCTGGATGTGCGAGGGTTGTACACTGCAATTCCTTCATCGCACGCATCGTCATACAGTTGCTCAAAGGGCAATCGGCCGGGCGTACAAGACAAGTCGCTCATATCAGATACAAGCATCTTAGCTTCTGCGTTGTGTGTAAATCTGCTAATAGGAAACGGTGCTGGGTTGAGTTGCATAATGTGCTCCTTGTTGCGATGTATGTATTATACCAGGAATCGGTTCCTTCGTCGACTGTTATTTCGTATAGCTATCAGCAAAACGAAACACATTCACGGAACTTTTGGACCCAACGCGGAAACACTTACCATTGTGTTTTACATTGAATGGCGTATTAAGCCATTCACCAATAGCACGAGTCTCAGTAATTTCGGTAATTTTGGCTGGCGAAGATGTAAGTACCGTACCCAGAAAGCGACGATTAATGTATTGCATGATAGCTCCTTGTTGCTTACATGTATTATACGACAAAAGGAACCGTTTGCAACCTTTTATTTTTAACCTCGCTGCACTGTCACGATCTTGTATTACTGCTGCAGGCAGCAAGCGAGGTTACGTCGGCCGTAAAAAAAGGGAGACCCGAAAGCCTCCCCTAAGCTCGCAACAAGCTATTAATCGTCCCAACCCTCCAATGCCGCTGGATGTTTCACACGCCAGCTTTCAATAAACTTTTTGCCTGCATCGCAGGATACTGCGTTATCAAGTTGCATCCCTTGTTCGCTGTAGCTAACGTCGTCGCCGTTGAGCCCGATGCTATTCAAGTATGCTTTAAGCTCTGTTGAAAACAGCTTATCGGTGTAAATCAATCCGTCACGATCTGGGCGCCAGCTATTAGTGTTGAAGTGTACGCGCAGTTCACCGAACAAGTCATCGGCGTCATCTGTTTCGTAAACGTGCAGCTTCAGCTCGGTAACCTGCACGGGCTTTGCTGTGCTTGTCCAGTAGCCTCGTCCGTTTGTGTGCAGCGTTACAATGGCAGGGCGCGTATCGTTATCAGCCTCGTTCCAGTCAGTGTGTGCATCGTTGAGTAGCATTTTGTTTCCTTTGTGTGTTGCGATGTATGTATTATAAGGCAATAGGAAACTATTGTCAAGCAATAGTTTCACTATTTGTTAGTAGCTGGTATCGCGCACGCGCTCCATCTCGCTGATTGCGTCGCACACAACCTTCGCTTCCTTGAGGCCGATGCCGTACTGCTGCCGGATGAACTTGATAGCCTGCACCTTCTGCGGCTCACGGAAGTGGAACATAGCGTACACCAAGTCGTACTCCGCTTGCGTCACTTCCTGCGTAGCGTATTGCACGGCATAGCGAACTTGGATTTTGTTGTGGCTCATTTTGTTTCCTTTGTGTGTTGCGATGTGTTTATTATAACACCGTTTAGCTCAAAAAGGCACCTACTATGCAAACAAATCCAAAGACTGGAAAGCCGTGTGTTGCCAATACGATACCAGCGACAGCAAGTACGAGGACCATCATGGTTCGATCCAAGTTTCTGAGGCAGTCTCCTCGGGAGGGGCGAGGTCGCCCACTTCATCTTCCTCTTCGGGACCCACCATGGCTTCCAGGTTATCTTTCCAGTCGCCACCTTTCAACGCCTGGTTGCCAATCCATTCCACTACAGCTTCGATTGCGCCCGGGTTGTCTGCAAAGAAGTTTATCATTACACCGCTGTAGTCAGGGGTGTAGCCACACACTTCGGTTGCAATCTTCTCCAAGTGTTGCACACCACGGGCGCCTTCGAAGCTATACATCTTGTTGTTAAACAAGTAATCTTCCATCTGCTTGTTGTACATAGTAACTCCTTGTTAGCTATATTATAGCACAGGTTCAGTAAGCTGCAAGCAATACGCAGTTGTCGTCGTAACTAATATACAGCATACCGGTCTCTGCCTCGCCAGTCGCAAGATCGATGTAATCAGTTGCATATGCAAAGGAACCATTGCACGTCATTCCCATAAAGGTTACGGAGCTAATGTCGTCTGTGTAACCACTGCGCTTCATTGCTGCCCTCACATCACTTGTAGTGAGTTGCATTGCTTCGGTAACATGTTTCTTTGTAAGCAGCATCTTATATCCTTGTTTGTGTGTATGCGTAGTATACATTACATACACGCAAAAGTGAATCTATCTTGAAGAAATATATTTCTTATTCTGGAATAAGAATCGTGTTACAATACTTAGACCAGCTGCCTAGGCTTTAACACTAAAGCATTAGGCATTTTTTAGACCCTTTTTAGGCCTCTTTAACGGTCGTATTCAATGTCGTATGGATCTTGTGCATCAGCATAATCATCACAGCCCGTAACATCACCATCAGGCATACCATCATCAGTGCATTCACATTCGTCTTCTGCGTAACCACATGCACGGCAGGTCCATTCACTTGTCATCTTAACTCCTTGTTGCTATGTGTTTATTATAGCAGGATTGGAACCAATGTCAACCATTTGTTTGGAGAGTGCTCTTATCTGCTTGCCATCTCTCTGCAGTACGTTTTGGAAGGCGTCCGCAACTCGACTAACTTCAGTATAGAGGCACTCTCCAAACAAAGCCCTTGCGGGCCCTGTGCTTACACCAACGCAGCTTCAGTTTCCACTGCAGGTGCAGTTTCGACAACAGCTTCCACTGCAGGTGCAGTTTCAACCACGCGGATCATCAAACGCGGCTTGTTGGGTGTTGCAGCAGCTTTGGTGATCAGCATTTCGGCCTTGGCTTTGGATATGCCACCGATAACCAACTCGCCAGTCTTGACTTTGATCACATCCACTGTATGGATAGGCTTGCGGCCACCTTTCTTGTCTTCAGCGCGGCCCAACGTGGCAACCAGCTCAGGAACTGCTTCACGTGCAGCTTTGAGCGCGTGGTTGTAATGCGTAGCAGCAGATCCAACGCTGATACCAAACGCCATAATCGCCTGATCCATTACTTCCCGGCGGAATGCAATGTTGCCCATTTCGCCCAATCGGGGCAATGTTTCATTGAACGTAGTGTTCACAAATTCGCGTATACCTTGTGTCATGTAGACTCCTAAAGTTGATTACAGTAAACTAACTCTGGACCTGCTTGTTTTGCTGTCCATGTGTTTATTATACTGCAGAACGGCTTACTGTGCAATGATTTTGCAGATATATTTTAATCAAAAGAAAACCACCCTAAGGTGGCTTCTTGTCTATGGAAGATATAACTTACGCGAATGTCTTGCTTTGGAAACCAAAAACGTCGCGACGGCTAATGCTATACGCAGTGCGCCCCTGCGAATTGAGCTGCTTACGCACGTTTAACCCAGCTTGACGCATAGTGGACACAACAGCACGCAAGTTCTTAATGCCATATGTACCTCGGGCCTGTGCTGCGCTCATAGTCTTGCCTGTGCCGCGTAGCTGAGACTCAATAAATGCTTTTTGAGTTGAAACGATTTGAGTGAAAGCCATAATAGATCCTTTGTTTGTTTATGTGTTAAGTATAACATATCGTTATTGTAGTGTCAAACGTTTCAGATTGTATAGCCAAAAGAAAAGCACCTTGCGGTGCTTTTCTTGGAGTAGTTTATCTTAGTTAAGAAGATCACTAATCAATACACTTGCATTTGGGGTGCCAAGTCCAGTAACAGTATCGTAGCCTGCCTTCGAAGCGTTGTAAGCAGTGTTACCACTTGTCACATCGTTAAACGCTGTGGCGTAGTTAGCTGGTGCAGCACCAACACTATACACACTGTCTGTGAAGTTGATAACCGCAGCACGCTTTGCAGCACGGAGCGCATTAGTCACAGCTATCATCCCTGCCCACTGTGGTGCACCAACGCTCGTTCCACCTGCACCATACCAACCGCAGTTAGCAGCGCCTTGGGTTGCTACGCAGCCCGCATCAGCCCAGCCAGTAGCAGCATTGGGCTTGATATACAGTGCAACAGCAGTTCCTGCGTCAATAGCTACATCGGGCACCGCACGTTGAACCTGCTTAGTGATAGCCAACTGTGCTGGAGTAGACTTAAACGAAACAGACAACCCGCCGCCACTACCTGCCCAACCAGTATCAGTCTTTGTAGTTGCTTCTGTAGTACCACCCACAGCCAACACATTGTTCATTGTCGAAGGCCAGTTAAGCACAGCAGCGTCACCTGATGCTGCAACAAACTGCGCACCACCTGTGAACTGTCCATTCCACATATTCCAATACTTGGAAGCAGTAGCAGCATCATCGCAGGTTGCATCGTACTTCACTGTGGGTTGCTGTGGCTTACGGGCACATTGCTGGCTCGCTTCGGGTGAACCCCAGCTCATAGACACCACGTTTGCCTTTGCAACACTGCTCGCATACAGTGCACCATATGACAGTGCACCAACAAACGGGCTTGGAACTTGGATGATCAGTATGCTTGCACCAGGAGCCATTGCGTGGGCTTGTTCAGCATCCATACTTGACTCTGCGTTCCAATCGGATGCGTTGTTTGCAAACACTTGCGTATTTGGGCGACCAAAGCTGTCCATATTTATTACTTGGATTGTGCAACCTTGTCCCACTGCGGGGTGCGAAACAACTGCACCCGTGTAGCTCGTTGCCGTCTGGGGGATGTAAACTGTCTTGACCGTTGTGCATTGGGGCAAGTTGTATTTGGCGGAAAACGTAGCAACGTTTTCAATCAAGTCTGGATTGTTGTAAGTGCTAATAATAGCAATCAACTGTCCGCTACCAGTGCCTTCGGGGGTCTTTGGCAGTGCATCAAATCCGTAACGTGTTCGGATTGCTGCGGGGGACTGATACAGTCCTGCAGATAATACAGTACCCATTGGGGCCGCTGCAACATCTGCCACTGCAGGAGCGACTTGCGCAACTTCTGCAGAACCGCCACCACCGCAACCTGCGGCTAACACTGCTACGGAAGCTGCCAGTGTTGCGATTTTCATTGTCTTGAACATTTTGTGCTTTCTAAAGTTAATGTATCTTACCGTTTACCGCAACACTTTGTTTGCTGCGATGTATGTATTATAAGGCCATTTTAACCATTTGTCAAATATTTGTTGTCTTATAGAAACTTTGCAACTGCAGCAGGGATTTTTAGTCCCTGCTATCTTTAGATCACTTAAGCCATTTCCAACAAAGGAACTTGAAGTGCTGCTTGACGCTTTGCCAGCATACGCTTAAAGTATGCTTCCTTAGTCAAGCATGTAGCTTCAGCAGTAGCATACCAATCAATGGGATCAACTTTCACCCAATCAGCAATCTTCTTCACCATGCGCAAGCTAACTTCGCGCAGATACTCTGCATTGTCCATTACAAACGCAACAATGTCAGCTTCTTGCTGTGTAGTAAAATCAAACGATGTAAGCATTCCGTCTTGCACAACTTGTTTGATACGCAACAGCTTGTCACGCATAGATCCAATCTCCAGATCCAAGTAGTGGCAGCGCGACATGATAGCTTCCAAGTGCACTGCAATGCGACTGCCGCGTTCGATTTCCTTATCAAAGTCCTTGTTGGAAAGGAACAACACGCTGCCTTCAAAGTCAAACGCATTGGGAATGTCTTCAGTAAGCAATACGCGGGATTCTTTGTTCCAGCAAATACGACGCTTGTCGCCGGAGTTCAGTGCAGCTTTCATCAAGTTCATCATTTCGCTGTCTTCCAACACGCCATCACAGTCATCAAACACAAGCACTTGGGATGGCGCACGGTTTTGATACAGCTTTTGATAGAGCCCAATGGGACTAACGCCACCACTGATAACTTCAAACAAGGG
>TBL_comb47_HYPODRAFT_10008464_pt1 | contig 10502 bp, 20 predicted proteins | sample TroBogypolimnion_40_FD_10682 | JGI IMG/M metagenome (IMG submission 10682)
CCCCAACGAGTTAAGATTTGTTCGCGTCTAGTAAGTTCAGCCATTAGGTGCCTAACAATGTGTTTTTACCAAGATTTAAAGTGCTTGGATCTACACCGCCAGCACCCGTCAATAAGGTTTGTGCTACACCAATAGATCCACCAGCTTGTCCTGTACCAGTCAAACTATTTTTGACATCAGCACCACTTGCTAATGAAGCAGTTTGTGCTGTTGGCATTGGAGTTGCAACAGAAGGAGTAGTTGGTGTTGGCAAACTTAATTTTGGGGTCATTAAAGTACCAATCAAGCTTGTTGCCGCTAATGCTGTTCCAACGCCATTAATAATGTCCGACGCTTTCCATGCGTTACTAGCGGCATCAGCAGCCGTTGTTCCAGCCATTGCTTCATTAATTGGTAATCCAGCAGCATCTACAGCAACACCACCAGTAGCTTCTCCAGCAGCGGCGGCGCCTTGAGATCCAATTCCACCTTCTGCAGTAAATCCAGCATTTTCAGTAGCAGCAGTAGCACCTGATCCTATATTTCCAGCAGCCGTTACTCCAGCTTGCTCACTTGCTGCGGCAGCGGCTTGAGTGGAAAACGCATCTCCAGCAAACGACCCCCCCGCTTGTCCAGTAGCTACAGCCGTTGAATCTAATGCACCTTCTCCAGCTACCGCACCATCGGCTAATAATGAAGATCCAGCAGTTGCAGCTGCTAAAGCAGCAGCACCTAAAGTTGTCCATCCTCCAGGAACAGAGCTTCCAACTGCCTTATCGACACTAGCTAATCCACTTCCAACACTTTGCACTGCACTGCTAACGGCATTACCAATACTATTGGCGACATTTCCAATAACTCCACCACCACCGCCTCCACACATATCAAACCTCTTTCCGTGTTGTGTAACCGACTTTTTCGTAACCTAGGCGCTCATAGAATCGAACGGTTCTCTCAGGCTCTACTCCAGTAGATTGACCAATGTAAATTTCTTTAGCTCCTAAACCGATTGCCCAAGACTCAAAGTCACGGACTAAACGAACGGCAGCCATGCCGCCACGATGTTCAGGTTCGATATAGAGCGCAAAGTCGGAAGCCACAATGTCATTTCCGAAAAAGGAAAACGTGACTGCCCCCATAAACCCACCAATGATTTGGTGTTGAGAGTTGCGATAGAACGCAAAGTACACATCTTGGGATTCCAAGACTTTGGCAAACTTCTCAGGATTGAAGTTGCGACGACTAAACGCGCTTTCCGCGATCATGTTCTTAGCCAATTTAATGGCTTCACCCAGTAATTCCGGTTGATACATCTCGATCACAGGTAGCCTCGCGCTTATATGTTTGCTAGTGGATCGTAGCCCCCGTAAGTGCGACCTTGTACACCTGAAAATGGATCATGTGACCCTGAGTTTTGTAATCTGCGAACCATATCCATTTTTGGCGTATCAATTAAAGCCAAGATATACGCACTAGCCCAGTCAGGAGATCTGCCAATACGCTTATAGATCGATTCTCGTGATTCCACTTTGATCGTGGCTGCGGATAATTCCCAAGTTGGCGCACATAAATCGGACAAAAGTTCTGGTTCAGGAGGCAACATAATTCCGCTATTGTTCGATGGATCAAGGGCTTCACGCATTTGCCACCAGTATTGGCTGCGTTGATTCATAAATCGTAAACGACCAGATCGATCCGTACTTAAAGCCTTTTCTGCGACGTTCACTCCAATCACATGCTGGCGATTGGTATTGAGGTAATCGTAAGGAGATGCACCTACCCCAATTACGTCAATGTGAATCGGCGCTCCATCTCGAATATTGGCTACTGCTAATCCAGCAACAGTTGGGCCATCTGGGGTTTGCGCTCCTGTAAAGACAAGAGAGCGATCAAACCACATGCCATGCCGACGCGCAATAATCGTGTTATCTCTACCGCCCCTAGCAACGTCAACGCCCATTGAATCCATTGGTGGTTTAGGATAAAGATCAATCCAACGTGCTTGTGCTGCCTCGACCCAAGCTGTAGGAATTAACTGCCAAGGATCATCTTCAACACCTGCATTAAAGTCGCCATAAAGCATTTGACTGCGTAATGGTTCTGGTAAAGCCTGTAAGGTTGACATATAGCCAGTTTCCATAAGGTAAGGGTTATCTGATACACGGGAAGGAATGAAGGTGCGTGATTGGGGCTTGACCAAATCGCTGCCATGAGTAAATGGTTCGCCCGATTCGACTTCAATTTCTTTTCCATCGACCATTGCATACCAGCGCAATTCACCAGGCTTGGCAGGTTTAGGGTGTTTCTTATCTAACCAAGCAGCAAAGAACTTGAGAATCCAACGCCCTTCTGCACTGGTAGGTGGGTTAAATACCATTAAGGCTTGACACTTTTGTTTAGGATCGACTGAGCGCAACCAACCGAGTAATGCCCTGACCTGATTCTCTAAAAAATTAGCGGCCTCATCAAATACCAATAAATCATGCGGCCTTCCCTGATACTTGTTCCAGTCATCTGGGTTTGGGGTAGATCCGAATTCAATCTGAGCATTAGGCAAGCGCCAGATACGATCTTGACCGTTATAGCCATCGCGATTACCTAAGAGTTCAGTAAAGCGATCAATGATTCCCGATAACTGCGTCGCTTCACGTCGTAGCATTAAGACTTTTTTGTGTTGAGTCAAAGCTTTACCGCACGCTAAGTCCGTCTTACCACCACCCGCAGCACCACCATAACCAATAATGTCAGCTTGAGATTGATAAGCAAGTGTTTGTGGCCCAGGCAACGGCACCCACTTAGGCATATCAATCAACAGTAATTGATCTAACTCTGCTAATTCTTCAGCCGTTAGGTATGGGATTAGCGCTTTGATCTCATCAATGTTCATACTTCAGAAGATTCGCCCTCATCTTTACGAGAATTTGCTTGAGCAATTAAAGCCGCAACGCGAGAAGCACGAACCGTTGCATCTTCAATGGAGATTGGCGCACCATCTTTTCCAGTTATTTCCGTTTTATCGGTAAAGAGCTTGAGGTGTTTACCCAATAATTCAAAAGCCTTTAAAACGGTATTAGAGGCGTTTGTTGTTTCATCTGTACTATGCTTCTCAATCACTCCTTTAATGCCATTAAGGACATATTCAGCAGTAATTTCAGTCTTTTTAGAACGAACATCCATTTCTTTTTGAATGGCTTGTTGAATGTCAGGTTTTGTCATGTTCTCACTGCCGACTGATTTAGCAGTCTTTTCACTATATCCAGCACGAATTGCGGCTTGAGTCGCATTCAAATCGATTAAATACTCTTTGACAAAGCACTTTTGTTTTGCTGTTAGGCTCATTTCTCATTAGCCTTTCTTAGTATTGCTCTAGCAAAATCCATATTTAGATTACTTGCCTTGTATTTGTAAACTTCTTCAAATATTCGCGCTATTTCCTCATTTGTTAATGTCTTTGCTTTCAACGCCTCAATTTCAGCTTGTTGCTGGCTAATGGTTAGGTTTAGAAAATCTATATCAACATCTCTTGATACACCTTTTTGTATATCCACTAAATCCATTAAGTTTTTTATTACAGCTTGTTGCTGGCGTAGCATAGTGGCTGCTTCTTTTCCCCAATGACGCAAGTTATCCTCATTCCAAAAAATGTTATCTGCGTTAAATTCGCCAGATAGTTCTAGTGCGTTCATTTCTTTACCTTGTTCATGTTCCGTGAACTTCTCATTATTTTGAACATTTGACCTGTTCATCATTCCTTCTGCATAACCTATTTGCTTCCCACGCTCAAAGGAATTTAAACAAAGCTGTTCTGCTGCAACTAACTGTGCTTTATCTTTGTCATGCGTCCTATATAAATAGTTTTTTAGTTGTATTAGCTGGTCAATTCGTGTTTGTTGCTGGCGTAGCATGGTGGCTGCTTCCATAATTAAATCTCTAGTATCTGAATCGCTAATAATTGAAGATTCTAAACAAACCCATAGTTCATCAGCTAGTTCATTTGCGTTCATTCTTGTGCCTTTCTTAATATTGCCCAAGCCTGTGCCAATTCTTTTAAATGTTTTTGATATAGTTCATCTGCATAATTTGTGTTATTCATTTCTGTTGTGCCTTTCCTATGCAATCGCAAATACTCGGTGAACATACTGAATCGTAAGAACTACCACATTTAAACAAATCCTTTGCAGTCATCATCGTTTCTCGTTGAAGTTCATATAGTTGATCTTGAGTTAATACGTTTCTTAACTTTTTAATTTCAACTTGCTGGTCAAGAATAGTTTTATCAAGCAATTCTCTTTCTAGTGTTTGTGCTGGACGGGTGTAAAGAGGTGTACCCTCACCAATTTCGTTGTATTGATAATGCTTAGTTACATTACCGACTACTTTTCTCCAGGCAACTGGTTTGTCGATCATTTATCTTCTCCGATACTTGCATAGCGAAACTACATGGTCTTTACTGACCTCAAAGATCTTGGCTAAGAAGTTGTAAGAGCAGCCTTCTTCTTCTCGCATTTTGCGCATAAGCTCAACTTCATGATTAGTAAGCTTTGCCTTGGGGTGATACTCTCCGCGAGTTCTATCCATCGTTAGTTGCATTGCACTACCCTCCTTTCAAGTCTTTAAGTTTTTGTTTGAATTTCGCCTTTAATTCCAAAAGATCGTCTTTGGTGTATTTCTTGGGGGTTTGATCGGCTTCTAAGGATTCGACTTGATCTTTACCAATGCGACGAATTAGCCCTATTCGGTAATCGACTGCTCTACCGGCTCCCCATCGATTGCATTGTTTTCTTTGCCCATGAGCATTACGTTCATCGAATCGTAAGTGCGGAGCGCTGCCGACAGATCGGTAATGTCCGCAGTCGTAAGCACCGCCAACATCGCCCGAAGATAGGTATAAATTACAGCATATACATAGCTCATGCTTATCCCTTTCACGGATGTAAGCGTTAAATACGGTTTGAACTTCTTTGATGTAATCCCTAGTAGTCTTAAGCGCTTCTTTTCGTTCTTTAGTTTCTTTGTTGATTCTTTGTTTAATGACTTTAGGAACCTTGAAAGCACACTTGGGAGAGCAGACTTGTTGTCCCATACGTTCTTTGACGTATTCCCGTTCGCAGATTAAGCAAGTGGCCATCTTCAAGCTTCAACACTCCACTCAATTCCATTCTCTGCACCCCACGCAAATAACCATTCAATAAATTCAGCGCCATCGGTTTTTGAAAACTTGCGAGATTGAATTCCGACTTGTACAACTCCGGACTTATCTAAGTTAGGAATGATCGAACCGTGACTACGACCCGTTTCTCTGGCGAATTTATCAAGCAATAATCGTTTCCAATCTTCTGCCATCCATCTACTGCCTAAGTGTTCGGCTTGAAAAGCAATTTCACCCAACATGGCGTGATACTTTTCTTCTTGCTCACGAGTTTTAGACATTGGCTTAACTTCAAGAATGAGCTTATGACCAGCCATTGTGAGATTCTTGGCGTATTCCCAAGCTTGCTTAACGCACTCATGCGCTTGGCTAGGGTTGTAAAGTGAAAGAGTCAGCTTGTCGCTCATTTGTCGGACTCGCTTTCATACCAGCTAAGATTGAATCCCTGGATGGAGCATTGCGGCTTTTGGCAATAACCTGCAGCATGACCTCCTGGTGATACCGCGATGGCCGCGCCGACTTTACCAGTCGAATTGCACAAGATAGACACGCCAATACATACTCTCCCTGCAATTGGGATGAGGATTCCTGCGTTACAAGCTGGGTGGCACACTTTTGGCATATCACTCCACCACTCTTTTGGTAAATTTAGAAATCAATTCCATTGCTTCGCGCTTGGCTTTTTCGATATTGATCTTCTCTACTTCCGTCAATTGCTTAGTAATGATGGAATGTGGCTTAGATGGAATGCGTGGGCCTTGTTTGCAGATGTCGCGAAATGCCAATGCAGACGGAACAAACTTGGAATCCATGTTGTTTAATGCAAAATCCATACTTGGGCGATACGTTGCATACGCTCCGAGAATGTCAGACCAGGTACTAACGATAGATTCTTTGTCGGTATCACCCCAATGGTTACGAAAGGCTGTTCCGTAGATGATTGACATTTTGGCAAAGATGTACTGAACACCCTGCTCTCCCTTGCAAAAATCAGTGGCCGAGTAAGTGGGCATCTTCTATCTCCGATTCAATTGACGGGAATACCGTGTAGTCTTTTTTTGGCCTGAGCATTCCACCGGTAAGTTGGTGCAGTCCTTCCATATTTTTGTCCTGGCGGGTTATGTGGGATTTGTTTTGCCTTCTAATCCATCCACGCCATGTAGCCAGCCAATCAAGCTTTGTGTTGTCCTTTGGTTTTGATGTCCAAAAGTCTTTGAAATCATCAAAAGTTTTGTAAGGGTCAAGATCTGGTCTTTCGTTTTTACAAAATAAAATCCATTCATTCGTCATCTGAAAGTCTTTAGAAAATCTGGTTGGCTTGGTTGCGTCAGCAACTCCCCCATTACCCTTACCCTTACCCAATCCCTTACCCAAACCCAAACCCCTACCCAAGCCGTCATCTGTCTGCGCATTGCTGTCATTTGACTGACAAACGACATAGGGTTGACTGTCGTCAGATGATGGATACTTCTCTTTGGAACGAATACGCTGCTCCCATTTAAGAATTTCTAGGTAAGGTTTGCCATCTACTTGATAGCGATTGATAAGCTCTTGACGGACAAGTGACTGCAACCAGCCATCAATTTTTTCAAGCAGCTTTGGATGATCTTTTAATGGAAAGCATTTTGATTTTAGAATCGCAAGTCGCGCATCCATTCTCCCGTAGTCATCTGCCACCACCAGAAGTCGGTAAAAAAACACTTCTTCTTCTGCGGACAAGTTATCTATCGCGGAGGAATCAACAATCCCTTCTTTTAAAAGTCTATTTGGCATCGGAACCACCTGCTTCTTCGATCGCTTTATCGATTTTTACAGCCTTTTCTGGGTATTCATGCCGAATGAAATCCAACACAAGATCAGTAATTTCAAACTTATTGCATGGGCCATCAATCGGAAGGAAAGATGAAATAATTTTTAGCTCATCTACAAAAGAATGTTGGGCAGCATGGCAGGATTGGCATAGAACACTTAATTGATCTATCTCATATTCCCAAGGCTCTCTGCCCTTTATATAGGCCTTGTGATGGACATTCAAAGTGGATTCTTGGTCATAGCAGATCTCACATTCAAATCCATGAGCTTCCATAGCTTCCAAGCGCTTACGCTGCCACCGAGGATCTTTTAATTTCTCAAAATAACTACTCATTTGCTTCTCCTGTAAAGCCTGACTAAAAAAGCGCGTGGCAGGACGGGTCAGGAACTCCGTCTTTTCGGGGGCTACCCTAGCCATTTGCATAACTGACATCATTGAAATAAAACGCCTTGGGGGTTCTTTGGAGGGATCTGCAAGAGTTCTGCAAACTTATTGCTCTCTGGGTTCTTTTGCTCACCAACAGAGATCAAAGCTTTCTTGGTAACTAGAGAATTGCATCGACCACAAGTCGGGCCATCACGCCATCCAAGTTCATCAGCGATTTGACGACGGGTTCTTGCTTGGCCATCATTCATCACGGCCATGACTTCCATCTCAGTGCCAGTTAATGACGCAGTAGATAAACTGCGATAGGCTGCTAGGCTGGTTTCAGATACTTGCGTTCTCATTCTTCCCCCTCATAAATCAGATTTGAAATACCAGATTCAGATATGGCGGCTTCTAATAACGTGCAAAGCGCCTTCATGCGCACCGGATTAACTGCGCGTTGCCCTGCCGGGCGAACGGCTAAATCCAAAAATGCCAACATGTTTGAAAAGTTTTCTAGCTGCCCATCCTTCATTCGGCTAATAGTCGATTCACTGGTATTGAGCGCTGTCGCTGTTGCTGCTTGGCCTTTTTCTGCAAGAGCATGCAAGATGGTGCGTTCGATCTTGCGTGACAGTTCGACCTGAATGGGAGATAGTTCAGTCATGCACTACTCCACACAATTCTGGCCAAATCTGCTCCCAATCATTAGGGCGCAAGTCTTGGCGCTTAACTTCACCACCGGTTACGCGTTCAATCGCAACCGCATTCTCGGGCGATACCGACCGAACTCCTGACGCCATCTGGCTTAAAAAGGAAGGTGACACGGCAATTTGTTTAGCCATATCTTTGGCAGAGCCGTAGTTATTTGAGATATATGTTTTCAGATCCATGTATAGGAATTTAGCAAAAGCTATATAAGAAGTCAATAGCTTTTGCGAAAAAAGCAAATGCTAAATTGTGAATATGAATAGACAGCGGAAATTAAAAGAATTGATCGACGAGCAGTTTGCTGGCAGTCAGGCTGACTTTTGCCGTAAGGCAGAGCTACAACCAGCACAAGTAAATCAATGGCTTACTGGGTATCGGAACCTGGGGGAAAAAGCTGCGAGAAAGATTGAATCAAAATTAGGTTTACAACCTCTTTGGTTTGACCGAAAGCTAGGGGACAACTTTGCAAGCGACAACCTTTCACCTAGCGTTGGCTTGCGTGGATCGGTGCCGCTTATTTCGTGGGTTCAAGCAGGAAACTGGGAGGATGTCATTGATAATTTAGCCGTCGGAGAAGGCGAACGAGTAGAAACTACTTATCGCGCGAAAAGCCACACATACGCCCTTAAGGTGCGCGGAGATAGCATGGAGCCGAAGTTTCCTGATGGCTGCATCATCATCGTAGAACCAGAAGAAAATCCACAACCAGGACAATATGTTGTTATTCGACAGAATGGTGATGAGGCTACCTTTAAGCAGTTAATACAGGATGGCAGCGCCCTATTCTTAAAACCTTTGAACCCCAGATACCCCATTATGGAATTAAAGGATGACAGCGCTTTTTGTGGCGTTGTAAAGAAAATGGAAATGGATGTATGAAACAAAAGCTCAAAGAGCTTTATGGATTTGCATTCATGATGTGGTTGTCATTTATTGGATTATTTCAAGGTGGAATCCCTATTATCGAGGCAATTGAAGTAACCCTTGCAGCTTGGGCATCGGTATTTACAGTGATTTATTCATTGCAAATCTACCGAAAAATGAAATCTTAAAAGTTTAAGCCTCAAGTAAATAACCCGCGCTGCGGGTTTTTTTACGCCTATTTTTTAGGTATTTTTCCAACACATCAAATTTATTTAGCTTTTGCTATTGACATAAGTTATCGCTTTTGCTAAATTACTTACATAGCAACACAGTTTCACCGAAGCGAAGGCGAGTTGTAGGTGATTAAAGGTTTAGCAGACCAACGGTGGCAGACGAAATAAGGCTTAGGCCATAAGTAATCAGCAGCTAGTAGTAAGTAGTCCGTCTTTGCTTGTGATTGTGCTTATTTGATTGCCAAGTTGAATAAGAGCCGATGGCAGGTTCGGTTTAGGCCGATGCAATCGCAAACCAAGACGGATTGCTGGGTAGTTGAAGTGGTTTTTTGATCAACGGAATTGATAAGTAAGAACGTATTCCAAGACGCGTCATATGTACAAGCTCTTGCGCGTCTTATTTATCAAATCCACCAACTAACGAAACGATGGCAATAGCAAAAACATTACCTTTTGAAGCGGCAATGATTCTTAGAAGGGCATCACAAACGCCCATTACAGCTAAAGATCCATTGGCACGTCAGAAAGCAATTGAAATAGCTTGCGCTCAAGTAATGCGGATGTACCCAGCTTTTTTTAAATCGGAACCTTTAGAAACTCCCAGTACAGGAAAGTAAAAAAATGAATAACGACTACATCACTGCTGAACAACGACTGATATTTACAAAGCCACATAGCAAATCAGACGGTTATTTCAAAGTATTTTTGACTTGTGCTGCACTTTATTTCTTATTTGAGGTTTTTCGTACAGCAATTAATTAATTACCAAGGAAGATAAAAATGAGTAATGCGCTCACAACACTAAGTAAAAACCTATCTGCCAAATTTGGCATGGGTGAAGAAGCAAATGTATTAGAAACCTTGAAAGCTACGGCATTTAAAGGTCAAGTATCAGATGCCCAGATGACCGCCCTTTTGATTGTTGCAAATCAATATGGCCTCAACCCCTGGACTAAAGAAATCTACGCATTCCCAGATAAAAATAATGGCATTGTGCCTGTTGTGGGTGTAGATGGCTGGTCAAGAATTATGAATGATCACCCAGACTTTGACGGTATGGATTTTGAGCAAACAGATGACTCTTGCACATGCCGAATTTATCGCAAAGGCCGCAGCCATCCTATTCAAGTTACCGAATACATGAGCGAATGCAAACGCAATGTGGGGCCTTGGTTATCTCATCCTAAACGTATGTTGCGCCACAAGGCCATGATTCAATGCGCACGCCTGGCATTCGGTTTTGTAGGGATCTACGACGAAGATGAGGCTGCACGCATTCGGGAAGTAGATATGGGTAAAGCACAAGTTATTGATCCAGCACTTCCTACGATTACTAGCGAGCGCTTAGAACAATTGTTTGCCAATGTTGAAGGATGCACTAGCTTAA